>CAJIAF010000112.1_pt1 | contig 11359 bp, 6 predicted proteins | sample 9199141 | NCBI WGS metagenome assembly CAJIAF01 (sample SAMEA7708265, study PRJEB35096) | sediment metagenome | biome: marine neritic benthic zone biome [ENVO:01000025]; feature: sediment [ENVO:00002007]; material: shallow marine sediment [ENVO:03000034] sea grass bed [ENVO_01000059] ...
AGCTCGGCCGTTTTTTCCACCAGGTAGGTCTGATAGCCCTGTTCGGCCACGCCCAATGCCGCCTCCATACCAGCCACGCCCCCGCCCACAACCAGAACGCTCGGCTTCACCTCCAGCATAATCTGCTGCAAGGGCTCCACCAGGGCTGCCTTGGCCACAGCCATGCGGACCAAATCCTTTGCCTTCTCTGTGGCCTTTTTTGGGTCGTCCATATGGACCCAGGTGTTCTGATCTCGGATATTGGCCATCTCAAAAAGGTATTTGTTGAGGCCAGCTTCCCGGATGGTCTCTTGAAAGAGGGGTTCATGGGTGCGCGGAGAGCAGGACGCCACCACGATGCGATTGAGGTTATTCTCCTGAATAACCTCTTTCATCTTGTCCTGTGTGTCTTGAGAGCAGGTAAAAAGATTGTCCTCCACGTGGGCCACATATGGGAGGGATTTGGCATATTCCCGGACAGCGGGCACATCGGCAATCCCGCCAATATTGATGCCACAGTTGCAGACAAAGACACCGATCCTGGGTTCCTCTGCCGATACATCAAGCTCTGGCGGTAATTCCTTGGTCCGCGTCATGGTGTTTCTTGCGCTGGCCAGTATCTGGGTAGAAGCGGCTGCCGAAGCTGAGGCTTCCATCACGGATTGAGGGATATCCTTAGGACCTTGAAAGACACCACAAACGTATATCCCCTCCTCGCTCGTGCTGACCGGTGTGAAACTGCTGGTTTGTGCATAAAGGTGTTCGCTCAGTTCGACCCCAAGCCTTTCAGCCAGTTCTAACACACCTTGAGCCGGGGCCAGGCCTACGGAGAGCACGACCATATCAAAGACTTCTTCCTCGATTTCACCCGACTCTGTTGCGTATATTATTTTCAGGCTGCCATTTTCCAATGGTTCGATGGAGTGAATCCTGGAACGAATAAACCGGACCCCGCTCTCCTCTTCAGCCCGCACATAATACTTCTCAAAATCCTTACCATAGGTCCGCATATCCATGTAGAAAATGGCCGTATCCAGAGGTTTTTCACTATGCTCCTTGGCTATGACCGCCTCTTTAATGGCGTACATGCAGCAGACCGCTGAACAATAGCTGTGATCACAACGATTGATATCCCTGGAACCCACGCACTGGAGCCAGGCGATTTTTTCAGGCTCCTTATGGTCCGAGGGCCTCACCAGATGTCCTTCAAAGGGACCGGACGCAGAAAGAATGCGTTCAAACTCCATGCTTGTGACCACATTGGGATGTTCCGAGTAGCTGTAGGTGTCATATTGGGTAGGGTCAAAAGGGGTAAAACCGGGTGCCAGGACAATGGCACCCACTTCGATGGTTCGCTCCTTTGGCTTCATGGAATGATCCACGGCCTCGGCCAAGCACGCAGAGACGCACTGGTAGCATTCAGAACAGATTCCACATTTAAGACAGCGCTCCGCCTCAGTCCTTACCTCATTTTCCTCAAAGCCCAGCGCCACCTCCTTGAAGTTGCCATCCCGCTCTTCAACAGAGATCTTACGCATAGGGGTACGGGGCGCGTGGGCCTCTCCGACGGTATCGGGCTTCTCATAGGACCAGTCAGTTTCTCTTCCCTCTCTGAGGTCTACGCCATTTAAATAGCGGTTTATGCTCTCCGCCACCTCTTTGCCGCAAGCGACCGCCTCTACCACGGATTTGGGACCATAGAGCGCATCACCGCCTGCAAAGACCCATTCCAGGGATGTCTGCAGGGTGACCGGATCGGCCTCCAGCCCACCCCAGGCCGTGATTGAAATCCCTTCCTTTTCCGCGAAAGAGAAGTCACCGGCCTGCCCGATAGCGATAATCGTTGTGTCGGCCTCCATGACAGTGAGATCGGTTTCGTCATATTGGGGATTGAAGGCACCTTTTTCGTCGAACACGGCCGTACAGCGCTTGAATTCTATACCCGTTAACTTTCCCTCTTTTTCTAGAAAAGATTTGGGTCCAAGGCTGTTGATGATGGTGATCCCTTCTTCGAGGGCCTCATCGATCTCATAGTCCCAAGCGGGCATTTCTTCGCGTTTTTCAAGGCAGACGAGGGATATATCCTGAGCACCTAATCGCTTGGCAGTGAGGGCCACGTCAATGGCCACATTTCCTCCTCCAATAACGATCAACTTCTTCCCCACAGGAACTTCATTCCCAAGAGCCACATCCCTCAAGAATTCAACACCGTTAAGGGCGCCGGGGAGCTCTTCTCCCTCTATATTCAGTTTTCGACCAGAGTGGAGTCCAAGGGCCATAAACAGGGCAGCGTACCCATCCTTTTTCAGGCTTTCCAGGGTAATATCCTCGCCAAAAGCCACCCCTGTTCTGATTTCCACGCCCATATCTTGGATAACCTGTATCTCAGCCGCAAGGATGTCCCTCGGCAGTCGATATTCGGGGATGCCCACGGCCATCATGCCGCCCGCAACGGGAAGTTTTTCGAACACTGTAGTCTGATATCCCTCTCTGGCCAGACAGAAAGCCGCACTCAGACCTGCCGGTCCTGCACCCACGATGGCCACTTTCTCTTCTCTCCTCTCCGCCACTTCGGGCACATACCGGCTCTCACTGGACAAGTCCAGGTCGGCCAGGAATCGGTGGAGGTATTCTATGGCAATGGGGTCGTCCAGGTCCCCTCGGGTGCAGACCTCTTCGCAGGGGTGATGGCAAACCCTGCCACAGATAGCAGGGAAGGGGTGTGCCTCTTTGAAAAGTTCCAAGGCTTCGCGGTACTTTCCCTCGTTTATCAGCGCAATGTATCCCTGGACGCTCACGTGAGCTGGACAGGTCGCTTTACATGGGGCAGTACTCCTCTTTTCAATGGCAAAAGCGCTGGGCATTGCCTGCGGAAAGAGCTTGTAAGCAGCTCTGCGGCTTCGAAGGCCCTGGTCAAAGAGGTTGGGGATTTCTATGGGGCATACCTTTTCGCACTCACCACAGGCCGTGCACTTTTCCAAATCGATGTAGCGGGGTCTTTCCAGGACCTTTACACTGAAATTGCCTGCCTCACCTTTCAACTCCAGGATCTCTGTCATGGGGAGAAGATCGATGTTGAGGTGTCGTCCGCACTCGACCAATTTGGGCGAGATGATGCACATGGAGCAATCATTCGTAGGGAATGTTTTGTCTAACTGGGCCATGACCCCGCCAATGGCAGAGTCTTTCTCCACCAGATAGACAAGGTAGCCGGAGTCAGCCAAGTCCAATGAGGCCTGGATACCAGCAATACCCGCGCCCACCACCATAACCGCACCTTTTGATGCATTTTGAACCATGGGATTCTTATCTCCTATTTCCTCATGTTTGTCGGTGTTCGCTTCGGGACGAATTTTGGGTCTACATCCGAAGGAAGGCCATTTATTGATGAATCGGGGGAGTGCTACCACCTTGTGGGGGCGGCAGAAATCCTTAGTTTGTGAAATATTTAACATGCCATTTGGGCCCCTAAGTGTCAAGACAAAAACACTCAAAAATAGTTAATTATATAAGGGAAAGATACAATGTGGTACTTGGATTCAACTTGAAAATGACAGGCATCTCTGCTACATTCTAATCACTATCCTGAGCCCTGTTATCAAAGGTTTAAGAGATTGAGAAATGCCCATATATGAATATGAATGTCGCTCCTGTGACGCCCAATTTCAGAGCCTCATCATGAAAAGTGAGGAGGAGAGGGGCCTTGTCTGCCCAAATTGCAGGGGAAAGAAGCTGAAAAAGCTGATCTCAAGGGTGGCGTATCACGTTTCAGAACAGGACCGCCTTGATGCCTATGATCCCTCGGCCGCCAAGAGCGACTCCTTTTACCGGGACAGCCGAAACATAGGACTCCACGCCAAAAAAAGGGCAAAACAGATGGGCGCTGACCTGGGTGGCGGGTTCGAAGACAAGCTGGAGAAACTGAGAACAGATCCAGGCAGCGTCCTCAAGGAAAACGAATAAAATAACTTTTTCAGTGCGTAAAGTGCCTAAAGTGCGCTAGAATTAAGGAGCCAGGCGTCAAATCCTTGCTCCGGTAACAGCCACTTTAGGCACTTTTCTTTGTCCTGGGCATGTACGCTCGCCCTCGGCTGCAGAAAACCCTTGACTCACAGATGACTCAATGAATCGAGTAGGAGACATAATCCTCGTTTATTATCAAGACAAACCGGCCACTTATGCCCGCATCGAGGCCATAGAACCTGATGTGAAAAAAGACTGGTATCAGGTTACATTTCTGCTCTTGACCTTTCCGGCCCAGACGGTGACCTGGATATTACGCGAGGAATATATTAACGGAGATTCTTTCACCATGGGGGGGCAGCCTATGAGATTGGGCGAGATCCCCTGGGAACAGTTCAAAGAGGACCGAGAGGTCAACGATGAGGGCCAGGAAGAGAAGAACAAGGGCAAGGGTGGAAAGGTCATCTCTTTTACGAGAAAGGATCCAGAAGACTTACATTAGATAGAGATAAATACCTATGGGAACGTATTCTATTTTTCTCATTCGTTTGGTCGTCTCCATCATTGTGGCATTTCTCATCAGCCGGCTCTTTTTCCAAGGAGCGTCCATGGTCAAGATCCTCGGCCTTGCAGCCGTCATGCTCATACTGGCTTATTTATTTGAATTTACGAAAAGAAAGGATAAAAAGGGACAAAATGGGACCTAATACGTATGTGTTCTCCTTTGAGGAGGGAGACGGTAAGAAAAAGAGGCTTCTGGGAGGAAAGGGGGCCAATCTCTGTGAAATGACACAGATCGGCCTGCCCGTGCCCCCGGGTTTTGTCATTACCACGGAGGCCTGCCTCGCCTATTTGGACCAGAAGAAAAAGGGACTGCAACCAGGCCTGATGGAACAGGTGAGGGAGGCCATGACTGAATTGGAAAACAAGACGGGGAAGGGTTTTGGAAATCCGGACCAGCCCTTGCTGGTCTCTGTTCGATCCGGTGCGGCCATGTCCATGCCAGGGATGATGGATACCATTCTGAACCTGGGGCTCAATGAAGAGACGGTTGGCGGTCTCATCAAGCTAACAAATAATGAGCGATTCGTTTACGACGCCTATCGGCGATTGATTCAGCTTTTCGGGTCAGTGGGGCTTGGCATGATCGATGAAGATTTTGATCATATATTCGCTGAAATAAAAGCCAAGCACAATGCAGAGGTGGACACGGATCTGGGTAGCGAGGCCCTGAAAGAAGCATGCACCAAATTCCTTGCACTCGTGGAGAAAAAGAAGAATCGACCATTCCCCCTCGACCCGTACACACAACTGGAAGTGGCCATAGAGGCTGTTTTCAAGTCATGGATGGGTAAACGGGCCGTGGACTATCGCAGGGAATTCAATATCACGCCTGACATGGCAAACGGTACAGCGGTGAATGTATGCACCATGGTTTTCGGCAATATGGGGGATGACAGTGCCACGGGTGTCGCCTTCACTAGAAATCCGGCCACCGGGGAAAATCGTCTTTACGGGGAATATATGATCAACGCCCAGGGTGAAGATGTTGTGGCTGGCATAAGGACGCCAAAACCGGTCAAGGAACTGCGAAAGGATATGCCCGAGGTCTATCGGGAACTGGAAAACCTGCGGCATACCCTGGAGGATCACTATCGAGAGGTGCAGGACTTGGAGTTCACCGTTGAGAAGGGGACACTCTATTGCCTACAGACCAGGAACGGCAAGATGAATGCCTCTGCCTTTATCAAGACTTCCATAGATATGGTCAATGAGGGGCTAATCACAGAAAAGGAGGCTATCCTCAGAATTCAACCGGATATGCTCGCTCAACTCCTCCATCCAAGACTTGATCCCCAGGCAGAGGTGGAGGTTCTGGCACAAGGACTACCTGCATCTCCTGGGGCTGCATCGGGAAAGATGGTATTCGATGCCGACCGGGCGGAAAGCAAGGCAAAGCTGGGTGAAAAGGTCATTCTGGTGAGAGAAGAGACCAAGCCAGATGATATTCATGGTTTTTTTGCATCCCAGGGGATCCTCACCAGCCGGGGAGGAAAGACTTCCCACGCGGCCGTTGTGGCAAGGAGTATGGGAAAGCCTTGTGTTTCTGGTTGCGAAGCGATCGTCATCAATGATTTGGCAAAGGAGGCGGTGATTTCGGGTGTAACCCTCAGGGAAGGGGACATGATCACCATCGATGGGAGCACCGGGAATGTTTACCAGGACGTGGTTCCCACCATAGAGCCGGAGTTTGTTGAAGACCTGCTGGTGTTGCTGGAGTGGGCAGACGATATCAGCACATTGAAGGTGATGGCCAATGCAGACACCCCCGATGCGGTGGAAAAGGCAAGAAAGTACGGGGCCGTGGGCATCGGGCTTTGTCGAACAGAGCGCATGTTCAATCAACCGGAGAGGCTCCCCATTGTCCAAGAGATGATTTTGGCCGACACAAAGGAGGAAAGGGAAACAACCCTGGATCGTCTTCTCCCTTTCCAGAGAGAGGATTTCAAAGAAATCTTTCGCATCATGGATGGGTATCCGGTTACCATAAGGCTCTTGGATCCCCCGATTCATGAGTTTTTGCCATCCGGCGAGGACCTGGCAGAGGAGATAGACCATCTGAAGAGATTGAGGGAAACAGTGAATGGGATGGCCAACCTGCCGGACACCTTGAAACTGCTGGACCCTGAGCTTCATAAGCGATATGCGGCCAATCTTGAAATGATTACTAAGGGTTTAGACGAACTCAAAGACAGGCATCCGGCAGAAACCCTCATAGAATCCAAAGAGGTCATGCTTCAGAAGGTGAAGGCCCTCTCTGAAACCAATCCCATGCTGGGTCACCGGGGGGTCAGGCTGGGGATCACCTATCCAGAGATCTACGCCATGCAGATCAGGGCCATCCTTGAGGCCGCCGCAGAGTGCGTTAAAGAAGGTATCCATGTTGCCCCTGAAATCATGGTGCCCCAGGTGTGCACCGCTCAAGAACTGAAGTGGGTCCACGGCTATGTGACTGAGATTTACAAAGCGGTGGAGGGGCAATTCAAAGCCAAAGTGCCGTACAAATTTGGAACCATGATTGAGGTGGTAAGGGCCTGCATGCGTGCCGGTCGGATCGCTGAATTGGCTGAATTCATGTCCTTTGGGACCAATGATCTCACACAGTCCACCTTTTCATTTTCCAGAGAGGATGCGGAAAACAAGTTTCTCCCCCTCTATAACGAACGCGGCGTACTGCAGCACAATCCCTTCGAGGTTTTAGATATCAAGGGCGTGGGACGTTTGATGATGATTACCATTGAGTGGGCCCGAAAGACGAGGTCAGATATGAAGATCGGAATTTGCGGCGAGCAGGGAGGGCATCCTGATGCCATTCGTTTCTGTCACCATGTGAATTTGAGCTATGTCTCCTGTTCTCCGCCCAGAGTTCCCATAGCAAGGCTGGCGGCAGCCCACGCCAAATTGAAAGAAGCGGAGTATAGTATCGCATAGAGAATTTTGGATTTTTGATTTTCGATTTTGGATTTAAGGAGTTTGTTCTACTCGGCAAAACATGGCCCTTTGGCCCTGGTCAGGGATTCTTGGCTTTGCCTTTGCCGATAGAATGGGTTTCAAGTGATCTAAAGTTAAAAGTGAACCAAAGTGAGCTAAAGTTGAGGTGCTCGCCTTTGGCGAGGCCAATTTTGAATCTGAGAAAGCCCTCATTCACTTTAGGCATTTTAGGCACTTTAGAGCACTTTAGGCACTCTGAAGGAGGTGGCGTAATGAAGCGCCCCTCTGAGGGGCAAATCACGGCCTGTTCCTTTAGGCCAGGATTCTTTACGCCAAATCTAACTCCTTAAGATCTATAATGAGATAATTCGTAGAGTCTCTGACCCAGGTGGGAGAGTTTTTCAAGGGCAATGGAAGGATCCTCAGAGGAATCTGACGGGGCCTTCATGATGTTTTCCTTAATAAAGCCTATGGCGTTCACATAGTTGAGCCGAGAGAGGGCCCCTATGTGGTCTACAAGGCCCAGCTTATGGAATCGCTTTCCCAGGTACTCCATGTTCTTTAAGTTGTCCCCTCCCTTTCCCCCTTTGCTCTGTCCTTGGCCAATGGATTTGGCGGCAATCCAGTAGGATTCCAGAAAGGTCTTGGCCAGAGCAGCCCAGATGGGGAGTTTGTCAAATCCAAGTTTCGTGATTTTGTATCCCATGGTCCTTTCAGAGGGTGTGAGGAACCTTGAGGCCAGGAAATACTCGGTGAGAGAGATCACCTTTTTCTCTAGTGCCTCTTCGCCATCAAAAACGAACTCGCTCTCAAAAAGACCTCTTAAGAAGGCGTAATCAACAACAATGGACTCCAATGTCTTGACCTCTTCCTGGCCTGTCAAAAGGGATATGGCCACAAAGGAATGTGGGATAAAGAAGTGAATAATGCTGTTTTTGTAATACTCTAACTCCAGTTTCTTTTCCTCCTCCACATAGTAAAAGGTCTCCTCCTCTCTCTCCGCACCCTCTAACAAATCCACAATCTTCCAGCCAGTCAAAAGGGACAGGGTTTCTTGCACCGCATTTTCTGGATCAGCCAGAGTATCGGCCATGGGGGCATCAGAGGCTTTCAGAAAGTCCAGGAGGCTTTTTACCGTGTCAGAAAGCTCAGAGAGAAGAAATCCCCGTGGATGATTGGCTAAAATGGCAGTGGCTACAAGAGAGAGGGGCGTAACAAGAGAGACCGCATTGATAGACTGGACCAAATGGTTGGCCAACTTGATGTGGGATTCCTTGTCTGCTTCTTGACCAATAGTGAGGTATTCTTTTAACGAAAGGGGGTGGCTGAATCGTATATAAATCTTTCCATACCTTCTCTTCAGAAAGCGTCTCGCTGTAAGGAGTTGCTGTAAGCTCTCCTGTTTTTTTTCGCCCCCGCCAATCTCTTTGAGATAGGATTTCTCCTCAATGATTCTGTCGTAGATAATGCTAATAGGCACAAAGATAAGGTCATCACAAAACCCCTCCTCGTAGGCCTTGAGTAGAATGGCGAGGAAACCTGTTTTGGGCAGCACCAGTTTGCCATTGCGGCTTCTGCCCCCCTCGATAAAGAACTCAATGGGATGTCCCTCTTCAAGAAGTGCTTTAATATATCTGACAAAGACCTCCGAATAGAGCCTCGCTCCTGTAAAGGATCGGCGTATGAAAAAGGCACCACATTTTCTGAAGATATGACCCATGGGCCAGAAGGCAAGGTTCTTTCCCGCAGCGATCCTGGGGATGTGCATCTGATGATCGTGGAGCACCTGAGTGAGGATGAGATAATCGATATGGCTTTTGTGCGACGGGACATAGATGACAGGGCCCCTTCGTGCCCATTCCCTGACCCTGGCCAGGCCGTTCATGTCCACGTCTACGCCCTCAAAGATCCTCTTCCAGACCCAGTTCAAAGTCATTCGAAGAGAAAGGGCGTATGTCATATCAAAATCTGCAGCGATCTCGTCAAAATATTCTCCAGCTTTCTTTCTTTCCCGTCTTAGGCGTTTTGCATTTCCATCGGACATCTTTTCAATCTTCTGTCTGACCCCCTCATCCATGAGCACGATCTCTTTGATCTGTTGCCTTGATTTCATGATTGGTCCCAGGATGACCCTCTTCTGTCTATCAATGCTCTCTACGAGCATCTGTCTGACCTCCAGGGACATATCATGGAGCGATCTGCTATCAGGCTGACCTTCCAGATAGGCCTTCAGGTTCAGGGGACGGCCAAAATCGATGAAGGCCCGGCGATTGTGCCGAAAGAATAAAACCGTTTTTCTAATGGCACCCGGCTTGTCCTTAAACCCAAAAAAGAGGTTTCTCAGGCTGCTATAGTCCTTTTCCGGGGTTTTCTTATAGACGACCAGCTGGGGGACAATGAAAATGGGGAGATCCATCTGCTTTTGCGTTTCCAGGAGAAAGTGGATGTGGTCCTGTTCTGCGTGGACAAAATGTCTCGCAAAACCCTTTGGATCCACAAGGAAGATGAGAGAGGGTGTCCTGTCTCGGATGGCCTCTCTGAAAAACCCTGATGCGTAGGGATCGGGTAGATGACCGCGTCGAATGAGGGAGGAGAGTTGTGAGAAGGCGACTTTCAAGAATTGTGTAAAGGGCAATAACATGGATATGTTAAGGTCAAAGGCTATCTTTGGGTAGGGTATCCGCCTCCTTCGAAAGTTGTAGTGATAAAGAAGGTAGTCCAATCGCCCCCTATACTTGATCGCATACACCACGGTGCCCTCTTTCTGCATCAGCCTCAGGTCTTCTTTCATGTTCTCATCAATGCTGACTCTCTTGAAAAGCCTGTAGAGGAACCAACCCAGAAAGAATCCTGGCTTATGATCAAGGACATAGGGATAGGAGGTTTTCTTTTTAGACTTCTCCATGGATGCTAACCATTTCCAAACGGGCAGGGGGAATGTTTAATAGGGAATAATTAATAGTATGATCCTAACAAATCAAGTCACAAATTGCTTTCACAATTTCCCCTCTCTTCTTTGATGCGCCATCTGACCGGTCTGTTTGTGCAACGCTGTGGTAGATTATCTCGCAATCTAGAGAGGAATTGAACAAAAAAATCTAAAAAAATGTGGGATCTGGCTGAAAAGATTGATAGAAAATGGGCAGCGAGAAAGTTGTGTTGACAAAAGAAATTGTATGTTTAAGAATGTCTCCTCAACTCCAATCATCAGAGATCCAGGGAGGATGTCATGTTCAAACCCATGGTCGTATCTGGCTTAACCGTTGATCCCCTTACCAATAGTCCTATCGTGATTCTGAAAGAGACTGATGGCGAGAGGACTTTGCCCATCTGGATCGGGTTGCTCGAAGCTACGGCTATTGCCAGTGAATTGGAGGGTATCAAATTCTCCCGACCCATGACCCATGATCTGCTCAAGAGTATCATGGATACCATGGATGTTGAGGTGATCAAGGTGGAGGTTTGTGACCTTAAGAATAATACCTATTATGCCTTGATTCACATGACCCATGGGGATAAAGAGATTTCAATCGATGCCAGGCCAAGCGACGCACTCGCCCTCTCCCTGAGGATGAAAGCGCCCATCTTTGTATCAGAGGAGGTCATCAGCAAATCTAAACAAGTTGATCTCACAGCAGAGGCGGAGGACACATCGGAACAGGGAAAGAAGTGGCAAGAAATCCTGGAAAAGCTGAATCCAGAGGATTTTGGAAAATATAAGATGTAGAGCACCTAAAGTGGGTAAAGTGAGCTAAAGTGAGCTAAAGTGCCTAAAGTTGAAAATTCTTTTTCCAGCTTTAGGCATCTTAGTCTATAAGCGAAAAAAATCTTTATTACCATTGCGACCTGCCCGCCATTCCATCCTCCGTAGCAGGCTACTGCGGAGGACGGGCGCGAGCCCCGCCCGGCACCGCGAGGCTTCAGC
>CAJIAF010000015.1_pt1 | contig 11259 bp, 9 predicted proteins | sample 9199141 | NCBI WGS metagenome assembly CAJIAF01 (sample SAMEA7708265, study PRJEB35096) | sediment metagenome | biome: marine neritic benthic zone biome [ENVO:01000025]; feature: sediment [ENVO:00002007]; material: shallow marine sediment [ENVO:03000034] sea grass bed [ENVO_01000059] ...
GCCCAGAAGCAGAGGCCAAGTATAAGGCAACCATAAACAGAATTAAGGATGCCGTTCAGCTAAAAGAACCGGATAGGGTGCCGGTCATTATATTTCCTGGCATGTTCCCTGTTAATTATGCGGGGATAACAATGGAAGAGGCCATGTATGACTATGACAAATGTATCGCGGCCTTCAGGAAATTCGTCCTGGACTTTGAGCCGGATATTCATTTTGGCGCTGCAGCGCCTGGCCCGGGAAAATTCTATGAGATTCTTGATTACAAGTTATATGCTTGGCCGGGCCATGGGGTCGCGCCTGAACATACCTACCAATGCGTTGAAAAAGAATACATGACTGCACATGAATATGATCTCTTTATGACGGACCCGTCGTTTTACTTCAGGAATTTCTACCTGCCTCAGGTATTCGGAGCATTAGATCCCTTCAGGATGCTCCCGCCTCTGACGGGCATACTCGAAATGTATGGCGTTGCCTTTAATTTTATACCCTATGCCCTGCCCCCGGTTCAAGGTGCCCTCAAGGCTCTCATGGAGGCCGGGGCTGAAGCCCTGAAATGGGCAGGCGCGCTGGGTGGTTTCGATGGAGAGATGGCCACATTAGGATTTCCCAATATCCTCGGTGGATTTACCAAGGCGCCGTTTGACACCATGGGCGACACCCTCAGGGGCACCAAGGGGATTATTATGGATATGTACCGGCAGCCCGACAAGCTGCTTCAAGCCTTGGAAGCCATAACGCCAATCATGATTGGTATGGGGTTGGGTGCGGCGCAACAGACCGGAAATCCTGTCATATTCATCCCCCTGCATAAAGGTGCTGATGGGTTCATGTCCGACGAGCAGTTCAAGAAATTCTACTGGCCTACCCTGAGAACGGTCATCGTGGGCTTGATTGAGGGGGGATGCATCCCCTTTGTCGCGGCTGAGGGAGGCTATAACACACGTCTGGAAGTTATCAGGGACCTGCCAAAAGGGAAGACTCTCTGGATGTTTGACCAGACAGATATGGTTAAAGCCAAAGAAATTGTGGGTGACACCATCTGCCTATTTGGCAACGTGCCAGCCTCCATGTTGCAGTTAGGCACTCCCCAGCAAGTGAAAGACTACGCCAAGAAACTCATTGATACGGCTGGAAAAGGCGGTGGTTTTATCATGGCCAACGGATCCTTCTTTGATTATGGAAAGCCGGAAAATGTAAAGGCCATGGTTGACTTCACCAAAGAGTACGGCGTTTATAAATAAATACACACCAACGAGGGTCCGTAGCCCTTGGAGACAACGTTAGGCCCTAACCGCCCGTCCTCTATCTCATCAAAAAAACCGGAGGATGGGCATGGGGTTCTCTTTTCAAAAGTCAAGGTGATCTTGGATCATAAACGGAGGGACCCCATCCTCATGCGCTTTATCTGCCATTGACACAAAGTGGTACATTCCCTATACTCCGGCCCACAAAAAGCGAGGGTTTGGGAGGATTCACTCAGTGATTCATCTCATGGAGACGCTATCCACTTCAAGACACTATGAAAACATGAAGAAAGGGGGTTTATCCAAGAATCGACAACGCTATTGGTGAGGCCGTAAGAGAATGAAATATCAATTTTACTCTTCAAAGGAGGATGAAAATGGACAAAGACCATAAAACGAACATTTCTCGAAGGGATTTCATGAAAAAAGTGGGCAAGGGAACTGTGGCTCTCGGTGCAGCTTCCATAATGCCACAATTGGCCAGACCCGCTCTGGCCGCCAAAAGAGACCATATCCTCATCGGCCATCCCAGTTCTCTTACAGGGCCTCTGGCTGGGTTGGGTGAACCCACACAGTGGATAACGGATAGGGTGGTAAAAGAGGTCAATAAGGATGGTGGGATTTATGTCAAGGAGCGTGGAAAGAAGCTTCCAATCAAGGTGAAGATCGTGGATACGGAAAGCAACCCCACAAAGTCGGCTGAGGTGGCCTCCAGGCTGATTCTCCGAGAAAAAATTGATCTCATGCTTGTGATGTATACGCCGGATGTGGTTAACCCGGTTAGCGGCGTCTGCGAAAGAATGGAAATGCCATGTGTTGCCTTGGGGTGTCCTGTAGAGGCATGGCTGACGGGAGGACCCTATAAATGGACCTATGAGGCCTTTTGGACGATTGATACACTCACAGATCTTTTCATAGGTATATGGGAGCTTAATGCGGGCGAGACCAATAAGGTGGTAGGAGGTCTATGGCCAAACGATGCCGATGGAACGGAGTGGTCGAAAATCATGCCGAAGAAACTTGCTCCTAAAGGATATAAGGTTATGGACCCTGGCCGTTTCCCCTATTTTACGAAAGATTTCAGTTCACAAATCAACGCCTTCAAAAGAGCAAACGTGGATATCCTGACAGGTACTCTGATTACACCAGATTGGATAACGATTTGGAGACAGTGTCATAGATTGGGATTCGTGCCCAAGATTGCGACTATCGCAAAGGCACTTTTATTCCCGTCCGCCCTTGAGGCCATTGGGGGGGACATACCTCAAGGCCTGACTACAGAAGTCTGGTGGAGCCGTTACCATCCCTTTAAGTCATCATTGACGGGAGAGTCAGCCAGAGGCATATGCGACACGTGGGAAAAGGAGACAGGCAGGCAATGGACGCCATCGATAGGCTTTAAACATGGCGGGTATGAGATTGTGGTGGATGTGCTCAGACGGGCTCAGACCCTGGAAAAGAAGGCCCTTCGAGATACCATCGGAAAGACGGATTTGGATACACTTATTGGTCACATCAAGTATAACGAGAAACACTACAGTGAGACGCCCCTTGTGGGTGGCCAGTGGGTCAAGGGAAAGAAGTGGCCATGGGAGCTGGAGTTGTTTTACAGTTTCAAGCACCCTGAGATACGCCCTACAGCCAAGATGGTTTTCCCTTTACCTAAATAGGGTAATATAAGATTCACTGAATAACCGAGAAAATAAGCTGAAGTGGGTTATCTGAACTGCTCTGATATAAGGGAAAAGGTCACATTGCAGTGTATCTGCGTATCCTGCTGCGCAGGGGAGGAATCTGAATCCATTTTTTCCCGGTGCAGATCTCTTTATAAACTCTTTTGAAAGGAGGCAATACTATGGCAGGGAAATTGATGAAATTGCTATCAGATTTGAAGGAACCAGAGGCCTTAGCATTCGTTGAGGAGGCCCTGGGAAAAGGGGTCGATCCTGTGGATCTTTTAGGGGAGTCCCAGGAGGCCATGAAAATCGTGGGCCAACGATTTGCCGAAGAAAAGTACTTCATTCCGGACCTTGTTTTTTCCGGGGAGATCCTGAAGCGCATCGTGAAAATGCTTGAGCCCCATCTTAAGGCCAAGAAAGGTGAAGAAGCTGAACGGCAGGGAAAGGTCATTATTGGAACAGTAGAGGGTGATATTCATGACATTGGGAAGGATCTTGTGGTCTTTATGCTCGATGTGAGCGGATTTGAGGTGACGGACTTGGGCATCGACGTTCCGGTGCAGAAATTCGTGGATACGATTAAAGAGACGGGCAGTACGGTGGTTGGACTGAGTGGATTTCTAACCCTGGCTTTTGATTCTATGAAAGAGACCGTTGATGCCATCAAAGATGCCGGGCTGAGAGACCAGGTAAAAATCATGGTCGGAGGCGGCCAGATTGACGAACAAGTCAGAGGGTATACAGGGGCGGACGCCTATGGAAAAGACGCCTTGGAGGCAGTAGCATTGGCCAAAGGCTGGATAGGAGGGTAAAGCAATGGAAAAGAAATGGGAAGAAATGTCAGCAGAAGAGAGGAGGGAGGCCAGATTTGAAACCTGGCTTTCCGCGGAAGGGGTTGAGTTTCAAAGCCCGGAAGCTGAAGCTACCTATAAAGCAAGTATAACCAGGTTTAAGGATGCCCTTCTGATGGAAAAGGTTCCGGACAGGGTGCCGGTGCTGTTTGTTGCCACCTTCATGCAGCCGGACATTTATGGCGTGACACCGTATGAGTGCATGTATGACAATAAAAAATTGATCTCCGCCCATAGGAAATTTCTAGTGGATTTCAAGCCGGACTATTATCTCCCTCCCATCTTTGGCGGCAAGGGCAAAATTTTCGAGATCCTTGACTATCAACAATACAAGTGGCCCGGCCACGGGGTCTCTAAAAAATCGGTCTATCAAACCCTTGAAGGGGAATATATGCTGCCGGAAGATTATGAGGCTCTTATTGAGGACCCTACGGATTTCTGGCTGAGGACCTACATCCCCCGCATCTGCGGCGCCCTGGAGCCTTTGAAAAATATCGGTGCTTTTACCGACATATGGGAATTGCCGTTTATTTCCACAAGCATGGTTCCTTTTGGCATTCCGGAAGTCCAGAATGCATTTAAAGCGCTGCTGGAGGCGGGAAATGAAGCGATGGAATGGATAGGTGAAATTGGCGCTTTTGAGATGGAAGCCAGGGGCATGGGTTTTCCCGCTTGTGTTGCCGGCGCATCAAAGGCGCCTTTCGATATCCTGGGGGACACCCTGAGAGGGACACGGGCCATGATGATGGATATGTACAGACGGCCGGACATGATTTTGAAAGCCGTTGAAAGGATTACCCCCATTTACGTAAAACAGGGGGTGAACAGTGCGAATTTTCAGGGGAACCCCATCATCTTTATTCCTCTGCACAAGGGGGCAGACGGTTTCATGTCCGATGAGCAGTTCAAGACATTTTACTGGCCGACCCTTAAAGCGCTTATCCTCGGACTGGCCGCCGAGGGATGTGTGCCCTGGTTGTTTTGTGAGGGCTCTTATAACACGCGGCTTGAGTATCTGACCGAACTCCCCAAAGGCTCTTGCTTTTGGATATTCGATCGCACCGACATGGCCAGGGCAAAGGAACTCCTAGGGGATACCCTCTGCATTGGGGGGAACGTCCCTTCCGGGATGATCCTCACCGGCACCGCTGAGCAAGTCAAAGAATACTGCAAGAACCTTATCGATGTGGCCGGAAAGGGCGGCGGCTATATCATGTCCATGGGAACCGCCATGGATGAGGGAAAGGCGGACACCGTCAAAGCGATGATTGATATCACAAAGGAATACGGCGTTTACAAATAATGGGCCGCGGGCTCAGGCCAGGGTTTTTCTGCCGATTATGGATAGGGACACGGGGGGTCATCAGATAGAATTTCAGCCTGTTGGCAGGCGGGGCGCATGCCTTGAGGGGGAAACCCTTCTGGACTGCGCACGCCGATTGGGTGTGGAGCTGGTCAGTCTCTGCGGCGGCACAGGGAAATGTAAAGGCTGCAAGATAAGGGTTATGGAAGGAAGCCTATCTGAAATAACCCCTGTCCAGCAAGAGGTCTTTACCCAAGAGGAACTGCAGAGCGGCTGGCGTCTGGCCTGCCAGACCTATCCAAAGAGCGATTGCAGGGTACATGTGCCCCCCGAATCTGTAAGTACGCAACAGCGCCTCCAGGTGGAGGGGCGTGAAATTGATGTTCCACTCGACTCTCCGATCAGGTCTGTTGCCTGCCAACTTGGACCCCCCTCTTTAAGGGACCCTGTGGCAGATGCAGAGAACCTGCTCCAGAAGATAGGTGCCCCAGGCCCTATTCATATGGATATCCACCTGCTGAGGGACCTGTCTACGCAGTTACGAGAATGGGATTGGACCCTAACGGCACACATTCGAGACCAGGAACTGGTGGCTGTTAGCCCGCCTGGTTCCCGCCCGTTTGGTCTGGCCGTAGACCTGGGCTCAACCAAGATAGCAGGGTACCTGATTGATCTGGAGACTGGAGAGACTCTGGCCTCACAGGGGATCATGAACCCCCAGATCAGTAAGGGCGAGGACATCATCACGCGGATCGACCTTGCGAATCGGTCCCCAGGCGGGCGAACCCTGATGGCGAATTTGGCGCGAGAAGCGCTGATGAATTTGGCGCAAGGCCTATGCGCTGAAATAGGCGCTGAAACTGGGGATATTCTGGAGGCCGTCATTGTGGGCAATACGGCCATGCACCACCTGATCCTGGGCCTGCCTGTCCACCAACTGGCCAGGTCACCCTTTGTGCCTGCCGTGCGCAAGGATTTAGACGTGAAGGCCAGGGAGATAGATCTGGCGATTGCGCCGGGAGGCCACGTTTATTTTCCCCCCAACATTGCAGGCTTTGTGGGTGCCGATCATGTGGCTGCCCTGACGGCCACGGCCGGAGAGTGGGCCCATGAGAAGTCCATCGTTATTGATATCGGTACCAACACGGAGATATCGCTCATAGACCGGGAGAAGATAACGAGCGTCTCCTGCGCTTCGGGCCCCGCATTCGAAGGCTATCATATCAGAGATGGTATGAGGGCCTCTCCTGGTGCCATCGAGAAAGTCTATGTGTGGAAGGACGGCGTCAGCTACAACACCATTGATCATGCGGAGCCCATAGGGATTTGCGGGTCCGGGATATTGGATGCCGTCTCGCAACTTTATCTTGTCGGTGTGCTGGACAAAGGCGGGCGAATGTTGGAAGGTTCTCATCCCCGTCTGGTGGAGAAAAACGGCCGCTTAGAATTTATCCTTGTTCCCGAAGAGGCAGACAGAAAGGGTCCGGAGATCTCCATTACCCAGAAGGATGTGCGTGAGGTCCAGCTGGGCAAGGCCGCCATTCAGGCCGGGATAAAGATCCTTTTGTCCCGAGAAGGCATTTCCGAGAAGGAAATCCATAAGGTCATTATCGCTGGGGCCTTTGGCAGTTACATAGACATTTCCAATGCAGTGGCCATGGGCATGCTACCCTCGCTTCCCCAGAGCAGATTCCTTCAAGTGGGGAATGCGGCCGGAATAGGGGCCAAGGTCTTTCTGTTGTCTTCCTCCAAGCGCAAAGAGGTGGAAGATTTACTATCACGTATAGAATATCTTGAATTGGCGGGTACACCCGAATTCAGTAAGGCCTTTACCCAGGCCTGCTTACTCGAGCCCTATCACATAAATTCAGACGCTTCCCCAGACTGAGACCCATGGTTTCATACTGGCTTGATCCCTTTGAAAGATCCTTTATCTGTTGTTTGTCATGCGTGAAAGAGGAAACCTATGCTTATTATCGGTGAACGGATCAATACGAGCCGTAAATTGGTAAACGAAGCCGTGGCCAACCGGGATGCGGCATACATTCAGGCGGACGTGACATCCCAGGTGGAGTATGGGGCAGATCTGATCGATGTCAACGCGGGCTCCCGTCGAAAATCTGAGGTGGATGATCTTATCTGGCTCATTGAGGTCATCCAGAACGCCCTGCCCGAGGTCAGGCTCTGCATCGATAGCGCCAGTCCAGATACCTTAAGAGCGGTCTTGGATCAGGTTAAACATCCACCCATGCTCAACTCCACCACAGGGGAAAGATCCCGTTTCGAGGCTATGGCACCGATCATCCAGCTCAGGGTGTGCGATATCGTGGCCCTATGCATTGATGACCGGGGCATCCCCAAGAGTGCGGAGCAGGCCGTAGAAAACGCAAGGCAGCTCATCTCAGACCTGGAGGCCTTGGGCGTGAACCGGGAGAGAATTTATTTGGACCCTGTGATTCAGGCCATCAGCACCAATCAGAATGCGGCACTGATGGTCCTTGAGACGATCGATCGCGTTCGACGGGAATTCCAAGGGGTCAACTTCATCTGCGGTCTGTCCAATATACATTCGGGCTTCCCAAGCGCCCTCTGGTGAACAGGGCTTTTTTGACGCTGGCCATGCAGGCCGGGCTCAATGCGGCCATCGTGGATCCGCTGGATAAAACGCTCATGGCCACATTGAAGGCCACGGCTGTCCTGCTGGGTCAGGATCCGTGGTGTCAGGCCTACACGGGCGCCTTTCGTGAAGGGAAGTTGGTGACGTAATGTATGGTGTCGGTCAATGAGTCATTTAGGAACCAAGATCATAGCCTGTAAGACAGTCATCGAAGAGATGAAAGAGTTGCTTCCAGCTGACCTGGAATCCATTACCCTTGAGTCTGGGCTTCATCTTCGTCCAGATAAGTTACGAGGTGAACTGCAGGCTGTAATAGATGATATCACTGCCGATACAGAGACCATCATTCTAGGGTATGGATTGTGTTCCATGGGTGTCATAGGCCTTATAGCGACCCACAGCACGCTGATCATCCCCCGCCTAGACGACTGCGTCGCCATGTTTCTTGGTTCCAGGAAGGCGTACAAGGGGGTACTCAAACAGGAACCAGGGACCTATTTCATATCTAAAGGCTGGATAGAGGCTGAAATTACCCCCCTGGATGAGTTGAAAATGATGGAGGCGCGCTACGGGAAGAAACGTGCTGAGTTTGTTATGAAGCGGATGCTTGAGAATTACAAGCGCCTCGCTTTTATTGACATGGGCTATCAGGACCAGGACAAGTACCGTCGGTACTCGCGGAGGGCGGCAAAGAAACTCCGTCTCTCCTATGAAGAGATCAAGGGGACACGCGAACTCCTGGCAAAGATATGCAACGGGCCGTGGGACGATGAATTCGTCGTGGCCCCTCCAGGCCATAAAATCCGCCTGGAGGATTTTAAATTATTTCAACGATGAGGTTCGAAGTGATGAGTCCCCACATTCCAACCACTGCTAAGACGATTTTCCCAGTCCCAAAGTGAAAGAAGTATGAGGAGTGAAAAACTTTTCACTGAAAGGGGGTGAGGCCGCAGCTAAAATGCAAATCGATCAAAGTGTTGAATGGTCTCAATGACACCTTTTCACGGCTTCTGTGATAAGATGTTGATTATCCATATGATAACAGGCATTTTGTAGTTGACAATCAGGAAACAGATTTCTACGTTGGGAAACTCGGAAAGTTAAAGAAAAATAAGTTAAGGATTTTATATGTCAGAGGATGAAAAGGGATCTACAAGGTTAATCGCCTTGGAGATTTCTGACAAAACCCTGCGAGAGGACCTGGAAAATTTCAGGCAGAAGGCGTTAGACTTGGGTGCCTCCATGGCTGAGATTATTCCCGCTGATTGGGTCGAGATCGATGAGAGGGTAAGGCTTAAATGCGCAATCCCTATTTGTCCCTATTATGATAAATGCCTTTATTGTCCGCCTCATACACCTGCCCCCGAGCTTATGAGAACAGCACTGGCCAAGTACGAATGGGCGATCCTTTTTGCCCAGGATGTGAAACCGGTCGCGGATTTTGCAGACCGCTCTAAAGGGCGTGGGCCAGGTGTTAAATGGGCCAAAAAAACCCTTGAGATAACCTGCCAGCTTGAGACTCTGGCCTTCAGCCAGGGTTACCATCTCACTACTGGATTTGCCCAAGCCAGTTGCGTAAAGGCATTATGCGGCCAGGAACGCTGCCTGGTCCTTGAAGGAAACAAGTGTCCATATCCACTTAAAGCACGTCCTTCCATGGAGGCTGTGGGCATTGATGTCTTTCGTCTGGTTACCAAGGCTGGGTGGGATATCTATCCCATTTACAGGAGTGTGGATCATGAAAAGGTGCCAAGGGCATTGTCCGTTGGGATCGTGTTCATCCACTAGTGGGATTTTAAGTGATAAAAAACTTCAGATAATCTAAGGGGGAGGAATAGAGTGAGCCGCAGGGAATCACGAGTTATGACCGTTGATGCAGAGCCTGAACCTATTGAGATAGATCTCATAGAGACGGCCGTTGTTGTGGTGGATATGCAGAATGCCTTCATGAGCAAGGGGGGCTACTTTGATTTAATCGGGATCGACACATCAGCCACACAGAAAATCGTGGAGCCATGCAGAAAGATCATCCACTTGGCCAGGGAGAAGGGAGCCAAGATCATTTATTTCCAGATGGGATATAGCCCGGACCTTTCTGAAGCAGGTCCACCAGGGTCCCCAATCTTTCATAAGTCAGGGGGTTTAAAGTTTTTCAGAAAACACCCTGAAAAGATGGACAAACTCTATTTTTATGGCACTTGGGGCGCTGAGATCATAGAGGCCTTAAAGCCCCAACAGGAAGATATAGTCATTAGGAAACAGAAGTATGACGGGTTTATCGGAACAAATCTTGATATCATTTTAAGGTCTTTGGGCATCAAGTACCTTTTGTTTCTGGGGGTAGCGACCAATGTCTGCGTAGAGTCTACGCTCAGGCATGCGTTTTTCTTGGACTACTTCCCCATCCTTGTTTCAGATGCGGTGAGCCAAAAGGGTTCCCATGTCACTCAGGAGGCAACCATTATCAATGTCCAGTCTACTTTTGGCTGGGTAACGGATGCCACCAGGGTTATTAAGGCAGTAGAACACATCAAAGATTGATCCTCATTTAGGATTACAGTAATGATCAGGGGATGAAGAGGTCTTAAGTTGTCTGACAAGTGGCTTTTATGGTTTGAGGAATTGGGTCAAGAATTCAATGATCGGGTGGGTAAAAAGTGTGCCAACCTGGGTGAGATGACCAAAATGGGGCTGCGTGTTCCTCCAGGCTTTGCCCTCACATTGGAGGCCTACAGGGAATTTATGTCCCTCACGGGAGCGGACATGGAGATAGAGGAATATCTGGATAATGTGGACCACGGTTTCGAAAACATCCAGCATTTTAACGAGGCGAGTGTGGCATTACGAAAGATTGTGGAGTCCAAAGAGATGCCCACAGAGATGGAAGAGGCGATCCTGTCCCATTACGCGAGATTGTGCGAAAAATGCAATATGGAAGATGTGGCTGTCTCGACGCGATCGGCTGGCGCGGCAAGCCATCCCGGTCAATATGAGACCCATTTAAATGTGCAGGGAAATCGGGATGTCATTGAAAATGTGATCAAGGTATGGGCCAGCACCTTTAATCCCAGATCCCTGTCTTCCAGAAAACATGCCGGAGCGCCCCTAGAAAGCGATCCCATAGGCGTCGCCGTGTTGAAAATGGTGAATGCGCGTGCTGCCGGGGTCCTATTCACGGCCGACCCCAACACGGGAGATACCTCGAGAATGATTATCGAGGCTAACTGGGGTTTGGGAGAGAGTGTTGTAGGCGGTGAGGCCATGCCGGACGTGTACATTCTGGACAAAGAGAGCCTGGAGATCGTGGACAGAAATCTAGGGTCCAAGAGTAAATACATCACCTTCGAGGACAAGGGCGTTGCCGAGAAGGATACCCCCACCGAAAGGAGCCAAACCTTTTGCCTGAGTGATGAGGAAGCAAAGGAAGTGGGGCGACTAGGTAAGATCCTGGAGAACCATTTCAATATACCCCAGGACACTGAATGGGCCGTGGACGAGGATTTCGGTTTTCCGGAAAGCGTCGTCCTGCTGCAGACACGTCCCGAGGTTATCGCTCAACAAA
>CAJIAF010000263.1_pt1 | contig 11207 bp, 10 predicted proteins | sample 9199141 | NCBI WGS metagenome assembly CAJIAF01 (sample SAMEA7708265, study PRJEB35096) | sediment metagenome | biome: marine neritic benthic zone biome [ENVO:01000025]; feature: sediment [ENVO:00002007]; material: shallow marine sediment [ENVO:03000034] sea grass bed [ENVO_01000059] ...
AAGGCAGAGCCAATTGCGGCTCTGCCCCGGTGGCTATTGGGTTAGGTTGAAATATGGACGTTTCAACTTGGCCAAAACTTTTGGTTAGGCTGTTAGTTAACTATCCAACTGGGCCACCCAAAAAAAACGGGATCCCAAGATGCCGTTATTTCCCCGGGTACTAATCTCTTCTTCTATTCTATGGAGACGCCCGCAAAAAGATGCACGCACATCCGAGAAACCCGTTGTTAACTATTTTATTGAAAAGAACAGTTTGCTCTACCTTGTGTAATCTTTTTTATATGGATGCAAAATGCTTGCCAAATTCCATATATCTACTTATTTCGCGTAATTTCAACAGGTTATAAAGATATCCCAAAATTAAGCTGTCCGAGAAATGCCAAAATTCGTCAAAATTGTGTGAGAAAAAGTTTACACATTTTTGTTTTCGGGGACCAACCTATACAAAAAATGCAATTTCTGTGCAAACTGGTGCCCCAGATATGTGTATATGAGTATATATTCTTTAATTTTAGATAGTTACAGTAGGAAACAGAAATGTTTGGCTCGAAAACACCCCAGAATTATTGAGGCAGTGTGAGGAAAAGTGGACAGTTTTGGGTTCCTTGCTGACCATTTTGATCAGAAAATGAATATGTATCCCTAAAAAGTTATAAAGAGGATCGTGTCAATAAAATACAATTGAAATTCAATAAGTTACCTCCGATCAAAGCGTGACTCCAACCTCAAGAAGGTCAAGAATCGTCAAAAGGTGTCAAAAAAAGTCAACAGGAATGGGGTTTTTATCTTATTATAGGCGTGGAAAAGTAACCCTGGGGTGTTCAGGATGTCTACTAAAAGGCTGACGTTGAGGAAGAAAAAAGAGTTGTGATAAATGGAGTGAAGTTATTTGGTCCTCCTGGCTACACCTACGGGGAACCCAAATAGACTTCCAGAAATAAGGTCTCCCCAGGGTCAATTGTGACCCTTTTTTCCCAGTCTTTATATTCTGATCGCGTCACTCTGAGCTCGTGCAGCCCCGGTTCCACGTTTTCAACCGTGCAGGGCAGATCTCCCACGTACTTTCCATCCAGATAGACCTCAGCAAAATGGGGGCGTCCGAAAACAGAAATGCGACCATACTCCGATTTTTTGGATGAAGTGTAGTCCGCGACCTCTCCCGCTCGAGCCCGAGCTTCTTCACGCTCCCTGCGTCTCTCGGCTCCGATGCAGTCCGATTCACCACTTCCATATCTGCCCACCCGAACACGCTTCAACAGACCAGCCCGAAATGTAAGGATCTTGACAAATCTGTGTGCCCCACAATTGTAATACCATGTCTCAACGGTCTCTGTAACCTCGCTATACCCTCCCTTTCCCTGGGGGAACCCGTGTGGGAACCGTCTGCCATAAGTCCCTTCCGTTATCACTCTCTTCAGCTCCTTGAAGCTGGGGGGACCACACCTCAGGAGAACCTGCATTGTCGTCATTCCGGGACGCACGATTTCCGTGCCGCACTTGAAAGGAACGGCATTAAGATTGCCATTCCAAAATGCCAACAGACTCAGAGTCACAAGGCCTAATATGCCTATTCTTTTAACCATGATCTGCGTATCTCATTGCGCGGGCAATAATTAAATAATCCGAACCCAAAGGACCCGGCTTTGCTTACACCCCACAGGGGGGTGAAGTGAGGGTATGGCCTTGAGAAAAGGGGCATGGCCTCACACAGCCACAACCCAGTTATTTTGCCAAGCCACATATGGAATAATCATTCTTTCTCAGAATCTGAATCCGAAAACCGCCGTTACAATATACCCGTCCAGCTCGGTTTCCAAACTTGCCGGGCCACTTGTAGCAGAACCCCCGAACTCAGCATCGGATGTGAGCAGGTATTTGCCCTCTATCCCGAGGAAAAACTCTTCGGTAATATTATAATTGACTCCAAAACCTAGACTAAGCCCGAACACCGCGTCATCATCATCAAAAACGATGACCCCTACCACGGGGTCATTTAGTCTTCCATCAAATTTCACAAAGTAGGCGCCCACACCTACCTCTGCAAAGAGCTCCCAGTTTCCTGTTGGATAGAGCGCTTTTCCCGTGGCCAGGAAAGGGACGACCCGCATGTCATCGCTCTCGAAATATCCAGCCCCAACTTCAAGCGCAAAGTTGGGTGAAAAATAATGTCCCCATGCAACCTCTCCATTGAACCCTGCACCAAAATTGAGGTCATCGAGACCCCCGGTCGGGGAATAGACGCCACCCTTCACAATAATGTAATCCCGCTTCTCCTGTCCTGTTGCAGAAATGGGCAAAAGAAATACGAGCGTCATGGTTAGTATAAGAATCGCCCGGGCTCTTGATCTCATGGGTTCCTCCTTCTTTGAACAGATTGAAGCTCCATGTCCCTCTAAAGTGGGACTTTTGGGCGGGGAGATTGCGCCTGCCCCCTCTAATGTTTAGCCTGTTGAATCTGAAGGCCCATCAATGGACTCTCTGCAGATTATCCATAGAACATTCTGCGATCAAAAACAAGTTTACAAGTCTAGGGGATGGGATTATGGGATCCCATACATCTCATATGGGGGCTAATAAACGGGGAAAAGGCGGAGGGATTTCGCCATTGGCAGGATCGTTAGAAATAATACTTGATGCCTAGGGCGAAAGTGAACGCATTCAAATCCACTTCATACTGCTCCTCCGGGGACCCAGAGCTCCTTTCCATATAGTCAGCCTTGTTCCAGGCGTATCTGGCATCCCAGTTAATGCTCACCTTCTCATTAAGAAAAAACTCCACGCCACCGATAACCTGAAAGCCAAGACTGTCATCCATCTCGACGGCGAGACCTGGGAAAGCCATTTTGCCTCTGTCTGTCAGGCTAAAATCGTTAAAATAATATCCAGCACCCCCCCCTATATAAATACCTATATCTGAGGAGGCCCAAAAAACATAGCGTGCATTCAAGAGAACCGGAAACTGCCTCAATTCACCAAACTCAACGGTAGAAATACCGGGGTCTGTGCGAGAAAGGTCAGTTTCGGTATACCCCCCGACCAACTCTAAAGATAGTGATTTAGTGAAAGAATAGGTGACCAATACTTCATAGAGCAAACTCTGTGTCCATTCGAGGGTAAGATCTCTAACTTGGTCGTCTGAAATATCATAGTAGGCCAGCCTCCCCCCCACACCAAATTTCTTTTCTATATCCTGTGCATCACTTACGCCTACCGAAAACTGCAAGAAAATAGCCCCACTAAGTACCGCAATGATGGCCTTCATATTTCTGTCCTCCTGAGAGAAATGGTATGGTTCATTGTTTTGTTAAGTTAAGGCATGGCTTACAATGCATTGGAAAGTTTAGATAAAATTAGGATTCCTGTCAATATTTGTGTACATTTCTGCTGCGATTCGGCGGAATCCCCGATAGGCTGAGATCAGAACTGGGTCTGGAAGCCTTAAACCACAACCTTTCAATGGAACAAAAAAAGGGGTTAGCCTAAACCGCTAGCCCCTTGTTCACTCTGGTGCCGGAGGCGAGAATCGAACTCGCACGGTACAAAGTACCACTGGATTTTGAGTCCAGCGCGTCTACCAGTTTCACCACTCCGGCACATCTCACTTGTTCGGATTATAGGGAAAAGGAGATTTCCGTGTCAATATGATATTGACAGCCTAATTTGCTGTGATTATTATGAATGGTTACGAGGGGCTGTAGCTCAGCTGGGAGAGCGCATGAATGGCATTCATGAGGTCGTGGGTTCGATCCCCATCAGCTCCACCAAAAAAACAGAAAGGGTTAACCCCTCCGGTTAACCCTTTTTCTATTTAGGGGATTACGATTGGTGTCCTTTGTAGACATCAATCCATTATGCCTGTTTCATTATTATAACGAGATGAAAAGACTGAGGCCTTACCAGAGAAAATGTTACATTGGGTCAGGACATACTCGGCCACTTCCCTTCTCTTGCCCTCGTCCACGCTATTAAAGCTCTTGATAAAAAGATCCTCCTCAGAAACAACTGAGAGGATTGACCAGATCTCTTCTGGCTCCATATCAGACCTTAAATCCGGGCCCTCCTGAGCCTCAGATTCCCCAAAGACCCTTCTAGCCTCCGCAAGTAGGCTATCAAAGCTGTTCTTTATGCTCTGCACTTCAATCTCCAGGGCCTCATAGGAATGATATGCTCTGGAGATGGGACAGGTTGTTTCGTGTCCGCCCACCTTTACGCGGATACCTACACTCACGGTTGTTTTTTCATCCTCCCCTTTCCCCGTTTCAGTCATCATTTCGAAAATACTTTCCATCTTACCTCCTCACACGCAGGCCACGAAAAGAAAAACTAACGATGCCTCCTTTAGCTTTCAGGGATCTTGCAGAGCTTTCCCTTATTTCATCTTAGGGCTCTGTTTCGGCCTTTCAAGCGATTGGGCGGCAAAATACCTATAGCTCCAGTTCGCTCTCCTCTTTGGCCGCCTCGATGATTATGGTGGAGTCTTTTTCTTTGGCGAGCTTTTCGCACTGAGACTTGATTGCTGTCACTTCCGGGTCTCTTCTGGAGGGATCATGATGAAAGAGGACCAACTTCTTTACCTTAGCCCGGTGCGCCAAATCAACCACGGATTGATAATCTGAATGGCCCCAACCCTCGCGGCTATTAATCTCCTGGGGAGTGTATTGGCAGTCATGAATGAGAAGATCCGCATTTTCAGAGAACTCAGCGTATCCGTCAATTTGTCCACCTTCCCCTGCGTCCTCTCTCAATTCATTGTCAGTAATGAAAACGAGGGTCTTTCTTCCTTCTCGAAAACGAAAACCAAATCCGCCCTGGGGATGCTGTAGGGGGACACTCTTAATGACTGTCCCGTCAATTTCCAGTTCACCCTGATTGAGATGGTCAAGATATTTGACCTCTGCCTTGATTTCATCGAATTTGATAGGAAAGAATCCGTCTCCCATCTTGCTATCGAATGTGCTTCTGAGTCCTTTCATACAGGTGGGGTATCCATCAATTCGTATTCTGGTGGATGGATCAAAGAGTGGTGCAAAAAAGGGAAAACCGAGAATATGGTCCCAGTGGATATGAGTCATGAGGAGATGAATGTCCACATGTTCATCACCTGAAATCAATTTCTCACCAAGGGCCCTAATGCCTGTTCCTGCATCGATGATAACCTTTCTCCCGCTCTGAAGCGTGAGTTCAAGGCAGGTGGTATTTCCCCCGTAGACGTTGGTATCCTTCCCAGGCACCGCAATGGAGCCTCTGGTGCCCCAAAACCTTATCTTCATCTTGGATTACCTCAAATTCGCGGACTGAGGAGCCCTTTCCCCTCTCTTTGTGGAAAGTTTTATTGAAATGGCTATCACAATGGAATATGCTAAAAGAATGAAACAGTTATGGCAATTTACGTGATCCCTTTATTTGTGTCAATTTAAAAACCAGTGAAACGGACATGATAAGAGCCTCACTCTCGTCACTTCTCAAGAATAATAAGATCATCCTCCCCTTTGCATTCGCCCTCCTATCCATTCTCGCCGTGCAGCCGGCCAGGGCCAAGCCAAATCCAGCCAACCCTTACAGGGTCGTGACTGGACTCGCCGACCTGCGATCCACATTCAGCGACGGAACCCATAGCATTGAGGAAATTGTACAACTGGCTGAATCCAGGGGATTTAAGGTTGTTTTCATCAATGACCATGATCGGATTGCCCTCTCCTATGGCATACCTCCGTTTCGAAGAATCATAAGATACAAAAAAGAGTTCCACTCTATAATGACCCACGGGGCAGAGAAATTCTTAAAGGAAATAGAACGATTATCCAAAAAATACCCTAACATGATAATCATTCCAGGTTGTATCACTTCCGCCTATTACTACTGGACTGGCTCCTGGCTCAAGAAAGATTTGACCGTTAACGAATATGATCGAAGGATTCTCGTTTTCAATTTTGATAATCCAAAGGATTATGCCCTGATTCCAAATCCCCACAACAAACTCTCCCTCAGATACACGAAAGAACTGCTCCCTGGGCTAGTCATATTCGTGATTCCCATTTTTATAGGATTCATTCTCACAAGATGGAAAGGCTTCTACCGTTGGATGGGCATTTTCCTCATCATCTTTTCCGTTCTGGCCATTATCGATTATAACCCTTTCAGGAGTTCTCGGTTCAGCACCTACAAAAGCGGTCATGGGATCGCTCCGTTTCAGGAACTGATTGACTATGTGAACGAGAGAGGTGGGCTTTGTTTCTGGAATTACCCGGAACAGAGATCTGGTATTCGGAAATATGGCCCCATAAGGGTCAATACTCCTCCTTATCCGGAAGTCCTCCATCAGTCCAAGAATTACACGGGTTTTGCAGCCATCTACGGGGAAAAAGTCACCGTCACAGATCCAGGCAAAGAGTGGGACAGGGTCTTAAATGAATATTGCCGCGGAGAGAGGCTCAAACCGGCATGGGGCTTATCTACGGCCGATTTTCACAAGGACGGTCGTTCGGTTCGCAGACTCGGGGCTTACCCAACCACTTTCTTGGTCAGGGAGTTCTCCAAGAGAGGGGTCCTGGAGGCGATGGAAACGGGGCGTATGTACTGTTCGCTGGGCAAGGATAACGTGTGGGCCAAGTTGGATTATTTTAATGTGCTGGGAAACGCAGATGAAAAGGCCTTCATGGGTGAGACGTTCACCACCTCTCGGTACCCCGTCATCAAATTTAGGGTTTCTTATGATGCTGAGAAGCCCATCGCCGTGAAGATTTTGCTTATTCGGGGTGGAACAGTGCTCCATACATTCAAAGGGATGACGCCACTGGACATCGAATATAAGGACGACAAAATACCGATTAACAAAAAGACCTATTACCGACTGTTAGATTCAAAAAAGCATCTGACCTCCAATCCCATTTTTGTTACGTACAAACCCCTGTGATTTTGGATTTTAGATTTTGGATTTTGGATTATTGGAAGAGATGCAATCAAGTCAATGAGTTTAAGATCTGCTATTATGAGAGCCATTTCCTTGCTGATTCATTTTATTAGAGGAGCAACTCTTGAAATCCACAATCCGCAATCCAAAATCCAAAATCGAGGATGGGGACTTCATACTTATTGTTAAACGCTGGCATAAAGACGCAAATATCTGATAAACTCCCATAAGGTATCCCCCATGTGTGGAATTTGTGGAAAACTGGTTTTTGATGGGCAGGGCATAAGCGGGAATCTGCTTGAGGCCATGTGCAAATCCTTCTCCTACAGGGGTCCGGATGACGAAGGCACTTTTGTTTCTCCTCCTGTGGGTTTAGGGCATAGCAGATTGAGCATCATTGATCTCTCCCCAGCCGGACACCAACCCATGAGCAATGAAGACGGGACCATATGGATCGTCTTTAATGGTGAAATATATGATTTCCAGGAACTCAGGGAGCGGCTCAAATCAAATGGACACACCCTCAAAAGCCGTACCGATACGGAGACCATCATTCACCTCTTTGAGGAAGAGGGCATCGATTGTCTGAAGCACCTTAACGGCATGTTTGCATTTGCCCTCTGGGACGCGAGACAACAAAAACTCTGGCTTGGAAGAGACCGTTTTGGCATAAAACCTCTCAATTACTACTGGGATGGCAGGCAGCTTGTCTTCGCCTCAGAAATAAAGGCCATTTTGTGTGATCCTGAGGTATCCAAGGAAATAGATCCTGAGGCGCTGGATCTTTACTTGACCCTAAACTACATCCCGGCCCCCTGGACGATCTTCAAAAACATACGAAAACTGATGCCGGGAAGTTATCTTGTTGCGAAGAAGGGGGAAATATCTATTGAGACCTATTGGGATATCCCGGCGGGCGGAGAGCAGAGAGAAAACAGTCCAACGCGCGGGACACCCGTAGAAGAAACAAGGGACTTCCAACAACGTCTTTACGCCCTGCTGGAAGGTGCGGTAAAACGTCGCCTCATCTCAGACGTTCCCCTTGGTGCTTTTCTGAGCGGCGGTATAGACTCGAGCATCATAGTAGCCCTCATGGCCAGAAATTCCTCTAGCCCGGTGAAAACCTTCTCCATCGGGTACAAAGACCTTCCTTCCTTTGATGAGACAAAATACGCCCGGGAAGTGGCCAAGTTCAACAAGACTGAGCACCAAGAGTTCAAGCTTGGATACAAAGACATTTTAGAAGCCTTTCCCGCAGTCCTGGAAACACTTGATGAACCCTTTGCAGACTCTTCTGCCGTTCCCACCTTCATTGTTTCCAGAGAGACCAGGCGTCATGTGACCGTTGCCCTTTCTGGCGATGGAGGGGACGAACTCTTTGCGGGCTACAGGATGTATCTTGGAGAATACTGGTCCCAGTACTACGCCAAAATCCCCCTCTTTCTTAGAGACGGGCTGATCGCCCCGCTACTAAATACTTTGCCAGACGCAAGGGATAAGCCGAGTCTGGAAATGATCAGAAGGATGAAAAAATTTGTAAGAGGAATGAGTATTTCTTTTCCTGACCGATTCTACGGCTGGCGTGAGATCTTTCCTTTCTCCACCAGAAAAGAATTGTTGAACAAGCCGCCAGAGGAGAATCTCTACCTCAACCTGGTTCGTGAGATGGCGGAAGTCGAAAAAGACCGTTTCGAGGGCGATATCATTAACCTCATGCTATATATGGACGTGAAGGGTTTGCTTCCCAGTGATATGCTCACCAAAGTGGACCGAATGAGCATGGCCAATTCTTTGGAGGTGCGTGTGCCTTTTCTGGATCACACCTTCGCAGAATATGTCTTCCAGCTAAAAGGGAGTATGAAACTGAAAGGAAAAAACAGGAAATATATCCTCATGGAAACGTTTAAAGATCTCTTGCCTCCCTCCCTCCACAGAAGGCCAAAATGGGGGTTTGAGATGCCCATAGGGGCCTGGTTGAGGAATGAGTTGAGGTTTCTCATCGATGAATATCTCTCCGAAGACCTCATCACTAAACAGGAGTTCTTTAATTACGAAATAATAGAAGGTTTGATCAATAACCACATGAATGGCCGTCAAGACACATCATGGCATCTGTGGAATCTTATTGTCTTTCAACACTGGTATAAGACCTATTTTTAGGCGGTGGGATTCAAAACCCTACCTTACCTGCAGGGTGGTACTTTATGTGCCTTCCAAAAACATAGAAAGAGAGTGATTCAAATGAACTGTGACAAGTGCGGAGATGCGATAGAAGCTGGAGAAGAGCGAGAACTCCACGGACAGAACCTGTGCGATGACTGTTACATGGATAGGCTCTCACCTGCACGTGCCTGTGATCCATGGGCCGTACATTCTGCAAAATCTTTTATGAACCAGCCCTTCAATGATCCGGGTGTAAACCCGATTCAGGCCAAGATCTTGGACATTCTCAAGGAAAGCGGGGGCGTTGAAGCAAAGATCTTGGTTGAAAGGTTGCAGATAAAGCCATCAGACCTTGAAAGAGAACTTGCTTCACTCCGACACATGGAAAAGGTGAGAGGCGAACTCAGAGACGGCAAAAAGATCGTTCGCCTCTGGTAAAGTGTGGTGGTGATGAGAATGACCCGAACCCTTTCCATTTTCACCATCCTAGCCTTGCTATTTTCGGCGACTGCCTGCCGTTTAAGCTATGTTCTCCATGCGGCCGCAGGCCAGGCTCGACTCCTTAATAACGCCATTCCTGTTGAAGAGGCCTTAAAAGCCGATTCGCTCGGTTTCGAGGAGAGAGAGCGTTTGCGCCTTGTGGCGCAAGTCAAGGCCTTTGGTGAGAATGAGTTGGGATTAAAAAAGACGAAAAACTATCAAACTGTCTATTTGGAATCCCATCAGCCTCCCATCTATGTGGTTGCCGCATCCCCCAAAGACCAACTCATAAGGAAGACCTGGTGGTTTCCCATACTGGGAAGGATGCCCTCTCTGGGCTTCTTTGATGAGAAGAGTGCAAGGGCAGAAAAAGAGAGATTGCTGGAAAACGACCTGGATGTGATAATGGGTGTGGCCGATGCCTATAGTACCCTGGGATGGTTTCAGGACCCTGTGACTTTAAACCTGCTTGAGGGATCGACCGTGGATCTGGTGGAGACCATCCTGCATGAGATGACCCACACGACCCTCTACCTAAAGGATGAGGCGGAGTTCAATGAAGGTCTAGCGGTTCTGGTTGGGAAGATGGGGACAATTGAGTTTCTGGAAAAAACATTTGGTCCTTCGGATCCCCCGACCATGGAAGCCAAGAAAAACCTGGAGGATGAACGGATATTTTCTTCTTTTCTGGCCTCCTTGCTTCAGCAATTGGAACAGCTTTATGACTCGCCCATAAGTTATGAGGAAAAGCTAACCCAAAGGGAAAAGGTCTTTGCAAGATCCCTCGTGAAGTTCAGTGGCATCCAAGGTCAATTACAGACAGATAGGTTTGCCCTTTTCGGCAGTGCCAAAATGAATAATGCCTACCTTCTCTCAATCGGCCTATACCATCGTCACTTCAATCTTTTTGAGTCAGTATTCATAGAAAAGGGAAACTCGATCAAAGAAACCATCTCATTCCTGCGGCAGTTCGCCAAGGAGGAGGGGGATATCCTAAAGCGGTTACAAGATCGGGGCAGACTTGCAGAAACGCCCCAATTGCACACCCGCACTCTCTTGGATGCATTAACGCGCACTTCCGCGAGTGGCCTCAAATAAAACGCCTCAGTTTATGAAGACAAGAAAAAAGATCCTCATCGGCCTTTTCCTTCTCGTCCTGCTATTTTTGGTCTCACTTTGCATTGCAACCCTTTATCTCTACTATAATCCTTCTGCTGTAAAACCGTTCATCGAAAAAACCGTTTCAAGAAGCACCCAAACAGCCTGCACCATCAAAACCCTCTCCTATTCCCTCAAACCCCTAACCCTCCACGCAACAGGGATTACTCTCAGGCCCATGGACAATCATCAGGCGCTACATCTGCAAATCCGGGATCTCCACGCTGACATGGAATTATTAGGGCCGTTCGGCCGCAGGACACTCACCTTCAAAAACCTCAAGATTGGGGGATTCTCCTGCCAAGTTACAGGAAAGGTGCCTCTGCCCGGGTTAAAGCGGAAGGGAAAAGGTCCGTCCTTATTTAGTCGAATCCTAGGTTGGGTTGTAGCACGATTCATTTTCCGGGACATAACATTTCAGGCAGCAGAAGTGGTCAATGGTCATGTCACCGCTGAATTTGAGGATGCAACACTGATAGCGGATAAGATACATGGG
>CAJIAF010000375.1_pt1 | contig 11165 bp, 10 predicted proteins | sample 9199141 | NCBI WGS metagenome assembly CAJIAF01 (sample SAMEA7708265, study PRJEB35096) | sediment metagenome | biome: marine neritic benthic zone biome [ENVO:01000025]; feature: sediment [ENVO:00002007]; material: shallow marine sediment [ENVO:03000034] sea grass bed [ENVO_01000059] ...
GGCGCCATGAACGGTTTTCCAGAAGAAGAACTCAGAACGGCCCTCTATAACCACCCGGGATATAAGTACGGTGCTGAAAGTATACCTGACATGATCCTTCTAGACGATGGAGAGACACTGCAAGTTGGGGATTACAATTTTAGTTGTATCAGCACCCCCGGGCACACCTGGGGACACACGTGTCTGTACGAATCGCGTCAGAAGATTCTCATTTCCGGTGACCACATCCTCATTGATATAACGCCGAACATTCAGTGTTGGACAAGCCAAGGGAATCCACTGAAGAACTACCTCGCCAGTCTTGACAAGGTGTATGAACTGGAGGTTGATCTTGTGTTGCCGGGACACAGACGGCTTTTCTCGAACCATAGAGAAAGAATCGAAGAGTTGAAGCGCCATCATGGAAACAGGCTGGATGAAATCCTCGTGATCCTAAAAGAGGGTCCGAAGCATGCCTTTCAAGTGGCAGCAGAGATGACCTGGGATATTGAATACAAATCGTGGGATCAATTCCCTCTCCAACAGAAGTGGTTTGCCACTGGAGAGGCTATGGCGCATCTGAGATATCTTGAAGAGAAGGGACTGATTCGCGGCAGCAAGGAAAAGGAGATGATCACCTATGCCCTCGATCATGCTTAAGCTCGCTGGAGGGGGATCCAGCGCAAATTGATCCAAGTCTGTTTCGAAGGGCTGGAAGGAGAGTTGAGGATTAATTGAGAATGTAACGGAGCGGATTTACAGGCACCCCGTTCAGGCGAACTTCGTAATGCAGATGTGGCCCGGTGGAGCGACCCGTACTGCCCACCTGGGCTATTTTTTCACCTCGCTTGACGAACTGGCCTCTCTTCACAAGGATTTTGTTGAGGTGCGCATATGTGGTGGACACCCCATATCCATGCTTAATGACCAAAACTTTTCCAAGTCCGTGGTCAAAGTCCACGCCGAACACAACGCCGTCCGCAGGGGCAACAATGGGCGCATTCATCCGTGCTGAAATGTCGATCCCCTTGTGAAACTCCTTTTCCTCGGTGAAAGGAGAGATGCGGTGTCCAAACCGGGAACTCAGCCATCCTTTGGTCGGCCATATGGAAGGCGTTGAGGCAAGGAGTTTTTTCTGGCTTTCCAGGAACTTTCGGAACTCGCTCTTGTCCCGCTTCAGCATGGCCACTTCAGTTTTCAGATTATCCAGGGATTGATGCATCAAGCGGACCTGGTCTTTGTGGGTCTTTGCCTCCGAGTAATCGGGCCATGCTGATGCAAGGGCTGAACCACCCACACCCCCGGGCGTATTAACCTTTCCGGTTTCCAGGTTCATCATGACTTTCAGTTTGAGATCAAGTTCCTTCAATTGACCCATGTTTCCGATAATCTCATCAATGCGTTGGGCCAAATGAATGAACTGCCTTTTTTGCCGTTCATTCTCCTCTTGCAGTTGACCCAGGAGAGGGATCTGGTCTCGCATGACTTGATATTCTCGGAAAATCCAGAAAAGAGAGACAACGCAGGTAAGCAAAAAGAGGACTAAAAGGGGAAGCAAAAGCTTTGGAAACTTCAATTGTCTGGGACCTTTTGTACCATCAGGAACCCATATTAGTGTGATGCTTTTGAAAGCCAAAATAAACCTCCTATGGGTTTAGCACGCAAACAGAGTAATGAGCCCGCCCTTGCCTCGGATTAGGGGCCTGCCAACAGATACCTCAGGGACAACACGACAACACCGAGAACTTGTGACCAAATGATCATTCTCTGTACACCATCCAAGAAACGGATCATTCTCGTTGGATATAAATGTATGAGGGATAGGCTCGGTGAGGTCATAAGATTGTCGTTAAACTCGCTCCCTTTCAGTTGAAATTCATGCGGGTGTCCTATTCAGGGGCAGACCCTCGGGGTTCACCCTGATCGTGAACGCATGGAAAACCGAATCATAGGTAAGCAAAAACGATTCCAAAACAATCGCCAAGACCATTCATTTAGTGATTTTAATAAGTTAGGCCAAACCGGGGAAGCTTGCGCCGAGGAAATTGAGGGATTTGCGTATACTTTTGTGAACAGCTGGTTTGCTAAAATATGTCAGGATGGACCGCTCTATAGGACAGGGAGCCTCACTTCTAACTCCTATCTGCCAGTTTAAGCCTCACGAAGGGCCAGGGTGCGCCCAGCCCGCTCCATAGCCCCATCAAGGTGTAACGAATGAAGCGGTAGAGCTGTTCAGGTTCGAACCCGTAAAAGGCGGCGCGCAACCCCAGCCACAGAGCGAATAGGACCGGCACCCCAATAAGAAAACGCAAGAGCCGCTTCCACCATAGACCGCCAGAATCGAAACGCACCCACCGGCGTTCAAGGGCAAAGCCAGCCCCCATTCCCATGAGGGTCGCTCCAATGATGATACCGTGTTTCCCGTTACCCGGGACCAGGAGCACCAGCAAGAGGGGAACGAGGATTCCCGCGCAGAGTTGCCATCCCAGGCCTTTCTGCGCGAGCCATGCCTCCACGACCGGTTCCAGCCTGAGATAAAGGAGGAGAAGGGCAGTGCCCAAGAGATAACCGCCAAGGAGGTCCGTGGGAAAGTGGACGCCCAGGTAGAGCCTTGAGAGGGGTATCAAAAGCATCAGGCAACCGGCTAAAGTCCACGGCCCCGGGCCTCGGAAATGGGAGGCCAGGTACCCCCAGACCACGACGGCGTTTTGGGTGTGGCCACTGGGGAATCCCCCGCCACTCGCTTTGTGAAGTGGAAGCACTCGGGGGTCGACTTGATAAGGCCTGGGTTGGGCCGCAAGGACTTTAGCCACCGCGTTCAGGTATGAAGATAAAAGAAAAAGGATGGTCAGCCTGGCACCAAGGCGCCGATTCAGACACCAATAGACGAGGGGGAGTAACAGCATGAAAAACGGCTGATCTCCCATGAAAGTAAAAGCCTTAAATGGCAGGTCGAGGGCGGGACTGAACTGTTGGAACCAAATAACGACGCCTATGCCCCAGTCCGGGATACTCTCCATGTTTTTCCTTTAGTCCTATTTATCTCCTGTCTCGAAAGTGGACAGAAAAGTCTGAAGGGAAACCACTTTTGCATAGGCAAAGCCCAAGGCCGACATGAATGAGGCATGTACCTGTTTTGCCGGAACCACGCTATCTTCGAATTGTAGGTCTCGCGTGGCGCAGGCATCGTGGATCACCGTGCACTTGAAGCCATGATCGGCTGCCGCTCGCGTGGTGGCGTCAATACACATATGACTCATGGCGCCGCAAATGACCAAGGCTCTGATCTGGGCGCTCTCAAGCTTTTCCATGAGGGCTGTGTCGCGAAAACTGTTCGGGAAGTGTTTCTGAATGACCAAATCCGTGGGAAGAGGCTTGACGCTCTCATGGATTTCAGCACCTTTTGTATCGGGAAGAAAAAACCCGGCCCCTTTGCCCAAGGACACGTGTTGTATGTGAAAGCTTGGCAGGTCATTCTTTCGGAATAGATCCAGGAGTTCCTTGGCCTTTCTTGAGCTCTCCTCCATCCCGACCAACTCCATGTTCCCGTCTGGGAAGTAGTCATTCTGGATATCAATCAACAATAGCGCCATCTTCATGATTGTATCTCCTTCTCATTCGAATGTGTTTGCCATAATCAGTAAGATAGTTATATTTAGGGGGTGTGATCGTGTTCTTTCTATCTGGGTCCAGTCACATATATACTATTGATATTGTGATGTTAATATCTTTTTTATTTCGAGGGTATCGGACAATTCTGGAGCAATTCACTCATTATTTAATATAGATGCGATGAGGTGTTCTTTTGCCCGTCGCAAGAGCGTCGGCTTTTTGTCCAGGAGATGATGGTGGATCGTCCTAAAGTGGTCATAGTTGCAGCAAACCAGGCCCTGAGTAATGATATCCAAATCAGGCGACGGATGAGGAATGAGGAAAAGTGGGCTGAACGACAGTCCCCTCGATTCCCCGATCTGGATCTGGTGAGTATCCAGAAAGGCGTCCATCAAAATATGTTGAAACTTGTCCTGTATTTGAATGGTCAATACATGGATCTCTTTGACCTGATGAATTTCTCCCAGAATGGTCATCACTCACCCGAACTGACGCCTGGTAATTTCAATCAATACTATTCACTTGCCAACAGTGTGACTCTAAATGGGATTTATCTGTATCAGCATCTCCTGAAAGCAGGATATGATCCCATCGTGATCCAGAATTATGCCACCGCCACCCTGCCGGACATACTTCAAGAGGGGCCCTTAGCCGTCTGCATTTCATCCAATTTCATGTTTATGGACGACATTGGAGAGGTTGCTGCCCACGTAAAAGCGTGTGACCCTGAAATACCGGTGATCGCAGGAGGAATGTTGGTAAAAAGACTCCTGGATCCTGGCGAAAGTCTTTCACCCCAGGCTTTAAGGTCCTTTTCGGCTTTTCATGGCAAAGTGGACGCCTTTGTGGTGGAGGCCCAAGGGGAACAGAGTCTCGTGAAGTTACTTCAGGCTTACAGAAGCGGAAACGGTCTTGGCGAAGTCCCCAACCTGGCATTTTATGACAAGAAAGGAGAGATGCGTTTTACGCCCCGCCAAACAGAAAACCTTCCCATGGACCATACAGCCATAGCCTGGAATGAAATTCCAAGGGACTATCTTCGGACCACCCTGCCTGTGACCAACAGTCGGGGTTGTTTCTATAGATGCCGTTTTTGCACCTATCACTGGCTTTTTCCCCAGGTCCATTACAAGTCCTTAGAGGCGTTAAGGGAGGAGTTGAGACGGATTCAGGGCTTAGGATTTGTCAAGCACGTGCGTTTCACGGATGACAATTTCACGGCCAAAAAAGAGAGGTTTAAGGGCGTATTGGAAATGATGATCAAGGAGCACTTTGATTTTGGTTGGTCCTCTTATGCCCGTGCCAGTGCCTTGTCTCCTGAACTGGTGAGACTGATGAAGGCTTCAGGATGCGAGTTTGTAGATCTTGGTATAGAATCGGGGAGCCAGGTCATATTGGACAATATGGACAAGAGACTCAATCGCGAGCAAGCTCTCCAGGCCATTAAGATGCTAAATGATCACGGCATCTACAGTAGAGGAAGCTTCATCATTGGATACCCGGGGGAAACTGAAAACACGTTTTCAGACACTATCGAGTTCATTAACGAGAGTGCCTTGCCTTATTTCAGCCCTTACCTTTTTAGCTACAGCAAAAGGTCATTGGTGCATGAGGAGGCGGATCGATTTGGCTTGCGGGGCATTGGTCGGGCCTGGAGACACGATACGATGGACGCCGTTGAGGCATCCCATCTCATGTCCCAGATGCTAATCCGGATCCCGAAGGGGTTCGCAGATGGACTGGCTAACATAGAGGAAATCTATAGGTTGTTGCGCGGCAAAGGATATTCCCCTGAGAAGATATGGGAGATGTTTAGGTTGAAAAGAGAATTGCAGTTATCCTGCAAAGAATTGCCCCTCGCCAAACCATTTTCTCCGGAAGTGATAAGACTCCTCGAAGACCTGAAGGCCCTAATCAATTGAATTTCTAATAAAATGTCTTGCCCTCTTTTCATTTGACAAATTTCAAACTCTCTTGCAAGAATGAGTTGGTTTTGAGCCATCAACCTCCTCCAGAAGCAATTAGGGAGACAAATACACTCTCTCAGGCTATCCATGTCTGCAAAATGATGGGTGAAGATCATCTTCAGGAGATGAACTAACCATGAAACTGAATTTCGTTGAAGCACGGGACCTGCCAGATGCCTGGTTTCAGTGCGTCTACAGTTTGTTGGAAACAGGTCGGGAATACACCATCGACAGGGGCAGTTACGAAGGCCAGAAGCGACTGGAATTCGATTATGTGACCATCCAAGTGAAGTTCCCCGGCGTGCGACCCCTACTGCCTGATATCCCTCCTTCCCTCGGCATTCCGAATCCGGTGGCTGATGGATATCTTGAGGAGTACCTTCCTTATCTTATGACCTCAGCCAGACAGCCTGGAGAAGATTATACCTATGGTCAATACTTGGAGCCACAGATCGAGGAGGTCATACGCATGTACAAGGAAGATGGGCATGCCACAAACCAGGCATACATGACTGTGGGAGACCCCGAGTCCATTTATCTCACAGATCCTCCCTGTCTTCGAGGTATAGATACACGAATAAAAGAGGAAAAACTCCACTTCATCGTTTACTTTCGATCATGGGATCTTTGGAACGGCTTCCCTGCCAACCTGGGGGCTATCCAGCTCTTGAAAGAGTATATGGCTTCGGGCATTGGCGTCCAGGATGGGCAGATCATCGCCTCCAGTAAGGGACTTCATCTCTACGACTACGTGTGGGAGCTGGCCAAGCTGAGGACCATGTGCGAAAACCCCTCGGCCCTGGCAAAAGGCGAATGCGAAAATGAAGACTGATTTGAAAGGGTTGGGGACCCAAGAAATTGAACAATGGGCAATGGGCCAAGGCCTGGAAGCCTACAGGGGACGCCAGATCCGACACTGGCTTTTCAAGAAACTGGCCAAATCCTTTGAGGAGATGACCACTCTCCCCAGAGATGTCCGTGCCTCTTTGGAAGAAAAAGCCTGCATCTCTCATATGGTGAGGATGGAGACCCAAGAGTCCAGGGATGGGACCAAGAAATATCTATTTAAGCTGGAGGATGACCATCTTATCGAATCGGTCCTCATCCCAGAGAGGGATCATGACACCCTCTGTATTTCCTCCCAGGCAGGTTGCGCCATGGATTGCCAGTTCTGCCTCACCGCTCAACAGGGCTTAAAGCGTAACCTGACAGCCTCGGAAATCATAGATCAGGTGATCCAGGTGAAGCGATCCATGGATGATCCAGACCGACTTACCAATATTGTCTTCATGGGGATGGGAGAACCCCTCGCCAATTACGAAGCGGTCAAAAAGGCCGTGATAAATCTGATGGATGATGGGGGTCTGAATTTTTCGAAGCGGAAGATAACCCTATCCACCTGTGGGCTCGTGCCACAGATGAAGAGATGGGGCCAAGAGATGAACATCAAGCTGGCCGTCTCTTTAAACGCCGCGGATGATAACACCCGCAGTCTCCTTATGCCCATAAACAATAAATATCCTTTGAAGAGCCTCCTGGGGGCATGTAAAACGCTCCCGCTTCCCAGAGGAGAGAGGATCACCTTTGAATATATTTTGATCAAGGAGATCAACGACAGTGACGAAGATGCCTGGAACCTGGCAGAAGCGCTCAAAGGGATCCGGGCAAAGATTAATCTCATCCCCCTTAACCCCCACCAAGGAACCTCCATGTCTCCCCCATCCATGGAGAGGATAGGCCAATTTCAGGATATCCTCTTGAAGAGATATTATACGGCCCTCATCAGAAAGAGCCGGGGATCAGATATACTGGCCGCCTGCGGACAGTTGAGCGGCAAGGCCTCCTGACCCAGAGCGTGAATCTCCCAGTGCAGAAGAGCAGGGCATTCTGGCATGTTTTGGTAAATTTTTCTTTGATTATAAGGGAAAATATACTATGTTAAAAAATTTGAATATTTTTGAGGCCTTACTATTTCATGGTTGAACTAGACTTTTCCAAAGGTAAAGGGTTGTTGCCCGCGATTGTACAAGACCACGCGTCTCGCAAAGTGCTCATGCTTGCCTATATCAGCAGTGAGTCTTGGGAGAAGACCCTCAAAACGGGTGAGGCCCACTATTGGAGCCGTTCACGACAGGAGATCTGGCACAAGGGAGGCACTTCTGGACACGTTCAGAAGATCAAAGAGATCCACGTGGACTGCGACAACGACACCGTGCTCTTTAGCGTGGAGCAGGTGGGCGGCGCCGCCTGTCATACGGGTTTTGAAAGTTGCTTTCACAAAAAAATTGACCGTGATGGGAAGGCAACCATAGAAGGCAAGAAGATTTTTGATCCTGAGAAGGTGTATAAAAAATGAAGAAGCTGAAGTTCGGTATTCCAAAAGGAAGTTTACAACAGGCCACCATCAGCCTTTTTGAAAAATCAGGTTGGAAGATAAATGTGAACAATGGCAGGAGCTATTTCCCGGACATCAATGACGATGCCATTGATTGCACGATTTGCCGCGCCCAGGAGATGTCCCGGTACGTGGAGAGTGGGACCATTGACGCGGGGCTCACCGGAAGAGACTGGATTGAAGAGAATGAGTCGGACGTGGTCGTTGTGGATGATCTGGTCTATTCAAAGGTGAGCCAAAAACCGGCCCGTTGGGTCCTGGCCGTTCCAGCCGACTCGCCCATAAAGGCACTGGAGGATCTCCAAGGGAAGAAGATTTCCACGGAGCTTACCGATTTTACGAGAAGGTATTTCAAAGAGAAGGGCATTGAGGTTCAGGTGGAATTTTCGTGGGGAGCCACGGAAGCGAAGGTGGTTTCCGGCCTGGCTGACGCCATCGTGGAGGTCACAGAGACGGGCAGTACCCTAAGGGCCCATGGGTTGAAGATCATCCATGAACTCATGACCTCCAACACCCAGTTGATTGCCAACAAAGAGGCCTACAAGGATTCGTGGAAAAAGGAGAAGATCGATCAGATTATTTTGCTACTGAAAGGGGCACTCAGGGCGGAGAATATGGTGGGACTGAAGATGAATGTCCCGGAGGATAAATTGGACGTTGTGGTTAAATTGCTCCCCAGTCTGAATGCACCCACTGTGGCCAACCTCTACAAGTCAGAATGGGTTTCGGTGGAATCGGTGGTGGAGGAAAAGGTGGTAAGAGAGCTCATCCCAAGACTCATCCAAGCAGGTGCTGAGGGAATCATCGAGTACCCATTGAACAAGGTGATCTGATTTGAAAACTGAAGAAAGCATCCGGAGCCAGGCGGAGCCCAATTCCGAATATGAGGAGAGGGCTTGTTCAAGCCTTAATAGGGCAAGCGAGAGGGCCCAAAATATCCCCTCATTTATCGTGATGGACGTGCTGGAAAAGGCCCATGAACTTGAACGCGAGGGGCATCATATTATCCATCTCGAGATCGGTGAGCCTGATTTCCCCACACCCCAGATCATTTGCGAGGGTGCGGTCAAGGCCATACAGGATGGACTCACACACTATACGCACAGCCTGGGTATCATCGAGCTGCGGGAAGCCATCTGTGAACACTACTCTGAAAAATATGGCGTGGAGTTCGCACCAGATCAGATTGTCATTACCTCTGGCACTTCTCCCGCCCTTTTCATGATATTCTCGGCGCTCTTGGAGACGGGCGATGAAATTATCATCTCCAATCCCCATTACCCCTGCTACCCCAACTTCGCCGAATTCTTGGGAGCGCGTCCCGCATTTGTGGATGTCTATGAAGAGGATGGATTCCAGTATAGACCGGAGGAGATGAAGAAAAGATTGGGTCCCAGGAGCAAAGCCATCCTCATAAATTCGCCTTCCAACCCAACGGGCAACCTTCTTGCATCTGATCGAATGGAAAAGATTGCGGATATGGGACCCTATATCGTGTCGGATGAAATCTACCACGGACTGGTCTACGAGGAGAAGGAGCATTCCATCCTAGAATTCACTGATCGCGCCTTTGTTTTGAACGGCTTCTCCAAGGCCTATGCCATGACCGGGTGGAGACTGGGCTACATCGTCGCCCCGCCCGATTTCGTCAGACCTCTGCAAAAGATCCAACAGAACTTTTTCATCTCTGCCGGCAGCGTGTCTCAATGGGCAGGGCTGACAGCCCTAAAGGGGGCTGGCAAGGATGTGGAACGCATGAGGTCTATCTACAACGAACGAAGAAGATATATGATTCAGAGGTTAAGGGAGCTTGGATTCGGCCTGAGCGTGGAGCCGGCCGGGGCCTTTTACATGCTGGTCAATGCCAAACATCTTTCCGACAATTCCTATGAACTGGCCTTTGAGATCCTGGAAAAGGCCGGGGTAGGGGTCAGTCCTGGTATTGATTTCGGGCAAAACGCAGAGGGTTATATAAGATTCTCCTATGCCAATTCCCTTGAAAATATCAAAGAGGGACTCAACCGCATCGCGGCCTATTTGAAAACCCGATAACGGGCTTAAGGAAACAGCCCTCAGAAGTCATCACCTCAAACAGGGATTGCAGGGATGAAAGCTTGCCAGCTCCTTGCTCGTGAAATGATCATTCCATATACGGCTCGGTAAATGAACTGGGTTGTGCCTAAGTGAGGGCACGCCCCATTTCTCGAGGCCATATCCTCACTTCACACCTCTTCGGTGAGGGATTAACAGATGGACATTGCTTTCCTCAAAAGTGCCTTTCGTAAAGGAGATTACCCTCCCCCAGACAGACCGGAAATTGCCTTTGCGGGCAGATCCAACGTGGGTAAATCCTCTCTCATAAATGTTCTTGTGAAGCGCAGAGGTCTTGCCAGGACCAGCTCAAGACCTGGAAGGACCCAGGCCATAAATTTTTTTAACCTGGAGGATCGGCTGTATTTGGTGGACTTGCCAGGCTACGGATTTGCCAGAGTACCGCTCCATGTGAAAAAGTCTTGGGGTGGAATGGTGGAGACATACCTTGAGAAGCGTAACAACCTAAAGGCCGTTGTGGTTATTCTGGACATCAGGAGAGACCTGAGCGCTGGAGATAAAGAACTTCTTGACTGGCTGAACTATTATGGGAAAAAGAGTATTGTCGTTCTCACAAAGGCGGACAAGCTTTCACGCCAAAAGTCCATTTCAAGGGCCAAACAAATTGGGAATCAATTACAGGAAATAACTTCTGAGAAGCCGACACTCTTTTCGGCTAAGACAAGGGAAGGCCGGGAAGAGATCTGGGAAAAGATAAATCAGGCAATCAAGAGCTAAACACGAAAAGCTTCACCACGGAGACACCCGCCGTCGCTAAAGCTATGGCGGGGCAGGCAGAGAGCACAGAGATAAATAAGGTGGAGTCAAAATGTGATTGCTTAATACCGCTATGTAAAACATAGCGCAATCACAACCTCTAATCATTTAAACCAGGACTCAGTGTCCTCCGTGTCTCTGTGGTTAATCTTACCGGAAACTTTCAAGGCCGTAGGCCTTGATTTTTTTGTGCAGATTGCTTCTCTCAATACCAATGGCCTCTGCGGTTTGAGAGATGTTGCCGTTGAATTCACGTAATTTCCGTGCAATGAAGGCCTTTTCAAATTTTATCTTGGCATCCTTAAAGGACCCAGCCATTAATGACGATTCAGGTGCCTGCTTTA
>CAJIAF010000083.1_pt1 | contig 11156 bp, 9 predicted proteins | sample 9199141 | NCBI WGS metagenome assembly CAJIAF01 (sample SAMEA7708265, study PRJEB35096) | sediment metagenome | biome: marine neritic benthic zone biome [ENVO:01000025]; feature: sediment [ENVO:00002007]; material: shallow marine sediment [ENVO:03000034] sea grass bed [ENVO_01000059] ...
CTGTCTGAAGACGCCCTTCTTCTGCGTTACCCTCATCCCTTATCACTGCGTCTTACTTCTATTTACTCCTCATTCCTCTAGATTTCTGAAACCTTGCATATTGACATTTTCCATCAGCCTCTAAGAAGGCGGTTTTTCAACAGTCTCGTTAAGAATTTTGACTCCATGCAAAGCGGTTCCTCTTTGAGGCCACGTCCCTCTTCTCAAGGGGATATCTATTGTGTTGGAGAGCGGTGGCTGAAAATTCGGGATTTAACAAATTTGCGGGAGATTCCCAAGAGTTCTGTGAAGCAAATCCCTAATTTTCAGCCACTGCAAAGTCTGGTGGAATTTTTTTGAGATATCCCCTTTCGAAGAGGCTCATGGCCTCACCTTGAACATTATAGAAATGGCTGGAGATTATAGCGATATCAATGCCTTTGAATGATACTAAAATACTGGAAAGGAGATCAGTGTGAAAAGAGTCAATCCAGCCTATCTTGAGGCCGTTGCTAAAAAGGTGAATGGGAGTCCCTTTTTCACCCTCATTTCAATGCATATTACAAACCTGGATTGGGGTGAATCCCGATTGGAGATAGCGGTTGAGGAAAAACATTTTCAACCCTTTGGCATGGTGCATGGAGGGGTTTATGCCTCCGTGGTGGATGCCGCCGCATTCTGGGCCGTATACCCCCAGGTTGATGACGATGCTGGAATAACCACGGTAGAGTTGAAACTCAACTATTTGGCTCCCATTTCATCAGGATCTCTCATTGCGAAAGGCAAAAGTATAAAGGTGGGCAAGAGCATCTGCTTGGCTGAGGCAACTGTTGAGGACGAGACAGGGAAGCTACTCGCCCACGGCACGGAGACCATGATGGTATTGAAGGATTTGAAGATCCAGGGCCATGAGGAATTGCCACCCAAGTTCTTGTAAGAAAACAAACCTCTACACGACCACACTATAACCAAAAACCAACCTGATTCCCAACGACGTCTTTTATCATACAGCCCCTTGAATTGACCAGTTTTGGCGTTAATTTGTTAGTGACGTATGAGCTGAGCCAAAAAGTGACAGCTTTGAAAAGGCCGGATCTGCTGAGGCCATTTTTTTCTGTAAGGGCTTGTTCAAAGAAATATCTTACGCTATGAGAGCGTTCTATCTAATGGGCTCAAATTGGAGGATTGAAATGCCAGAAATTACCCGCCTGGAACCTGAAAAAAAGAAAGGGCTTGTGGTCGTGATAACCGGTCACGGCAAAGGGAAGACCACAACAGCCCTTGGTATAGCGGTCCGGGCGTGTGGACATAACATGAGTGTCTCTATGATTCAGTTCATGAAAGGAGACATCTACGCAGGAGAGTGGGACGGGATAAAGAAGTTGAACTGCTCGGTGGAATTGATTTCCACGGGCAAAGGCTTCTGTGGCATTCAGGGGAATCCGTACCCGCATGAAGAACACAGAGAAAACGCACAAGATGCCATACGTCTGGCTCATCAAAAGATGGCGTCAGACCCGCCACATATCCTCATCTTGGACGAAATCAACAATGCGTTGCATTTGAAGTTGGTGGATCTCGAGCAGGTTTTGGAGATCATCCGCAAGAAGCCGCCCCAGATGCATCTTGTCTTGACAGGAAGGGATGCGCATCCCGAGGTGATCGAAGCGGCCGACACGGTGAGCGAAGTTCTGGAGGTGAAACACGCCTACCAGAAGGATATCGAACCTCAGCCCGGTATTGATTATTAGATTGTAACGATGCTCAGTGCTAGCGCCTTGAGTTGATGATTATTGGATTTCATTCCTGGAAGCGAAGCGATGCTGGATACTTGATGGATAAGAAGATTATTTCTCTCTTTATCTAGTATCCAGTATCCAGCAACCAGAATCTGCTTACCTCTTGCCTCTAGATTGGCCCAGAAAACGTGATGCGGATTTTGAAATTCTGAGATTCTTCTCGCGGTCATGAAAGGAGTCGTGTCATGCCAAGAAAAAAGATAAACATCCCTGAATTTAAGGTGGAATATCTCTCCATACTGAATGAAAAGGGAGAACTGGACAAGAAACTTGAACCGGAGATCCCTGATGACACTTTAGTGAAACTGCATCGGGCCATGCTCCTGGCACGAAGATTCGATGAGAGGCTTCTCAGCCTTCAACGACAGGGTCGAATCGGCACTTTTGCGCCCATCACAGGCCAGGAAGCCGCCCAACTGGGAGCGGTGGCATTGTTGCGAGCCACCGACTGGTTTGTCCCCTCGTTTCGAGAGACTGGGGCTGAGTTGTGGCGCGGGAGGAGCATGGAAAGCGTCATACTCAGCTTTGGCGGGTTCAGTGAAGGCGCACACGGAAAGGTAGAATCCAATAACCTTCCTGTCGCTGTTCCGGTAGCTTCTCAAGTCCTTCATGCGATGGGCCTGGCATGGGGCATAAAGTATCGACAAAAAGACGACGTGGCCATGGCCTTTTTCGGGGATGGGGGAACCTCTGAAGGGGACTTTCATGAGGGGCTCAATTTTGCGGGCGTCTACCAGGTGCCGGCGATTTTTGTGTGCCAGAATAATCAGTGGGCCATCTCCGTGCCACGTGCCAAGCAGACCCGCTCTAAGACCCTGGCTCAGAAGGCTTTGGCCTATGGTTTTCCAGGGATACAGGTGGACGGCAATGACATCTTGGCTGTTTACTCGGCGGCAGAGGAAGCGCTGCAACGTGCACGATCAGGCGGGGGACCCACCTTGATAGAGTGTGTTACCTATCGGATGATGATGCATACCACCGCAGATGACCCCAAACGTTATCGAACGGAAAAAGAGGTTGAGGCCTGGAAGAAGCGGGATCCTATAATTCGCTTCCAAAAGTATATGACGGCTAAAGGTCTGCTCTCAGATGACAAAGTTGAGGCCCTGGAAATAGAGATCAAAGATGAGATTCAGGCGGCCGTGGACCGGGCAGAGGAGATCATGAAGACGGCTGGGGATCCCCTGAACATGTTCGAGCATGCCTATGAAGAGATGCCGCCACACCTCGTGGAACAGAGGGAAGAACTTGTGCAGGAACTGGCTGCGATCCAAAAGGAGGCAAGCCATGGCTAAACTAACAATGGTTCAAGCACTTAACCTGGCCCTTCGCCAGGAGATGGAAAAGGATGATAGGGTTATCGTATTGGGTGAAGATGTGGGTCTGGACGGGGGGGTTTTTCGTGTTACCGATGGACTTCTAGATCAGTATGGTGATCAGCGGTCTCTGGATACCCCGCTGGCCGAATCAGGGATTGTGGGTATGGCCATTGGGATGGCAATCTATGGACTAAGACCGGTGGCCGAGATCCAGTTTTCAGGATTTAGCTACCAGAACTTTCACCAGATCGAGTCTCATGCCTCGCGGCTGAGATGGCGCTCCCAGGGACAAATTCACGTGCCCATGGTGCTCCGAACGCCTTATGGTGGCGGGGTTAGAGCGCTTGAACACCACTCGGAAAGCCGCGAAGCCTATTACGCGCACATGCCTGGATTGAAGATGGTGATCCCCTCAGGCCCCCGCAACGCAAGGGCCCTTCTCGTCAGCGCCATCCGAGATCCTGATCCCGTGGTTTTTTACGAGGGAAAGGCCCTCTATCGGGCCTTCCGTGAAGAAGTCCCAGAGGAAGAGGAGACCATGCCCATTGGCAAATCCCAGATCGTTCGAGAGGGCAAAGATCTGACGATGATCTCCTATGGCGCGATGATGCGCCCCACGCTGGAGGCAGCAGCCGAGCTTCAAGAGAAAGACGGAATCGAGGCAGAAGTTATAGATCTCCTCACCATTTCGCCGCTCGATGAGGAACTCTTTGTTCAGTCTGTGCAAAAGACCGGCCATGCCATGGTGGTTCACGAAGCACCACGAAGCTTTGGCCCTGGGGCCGAAGTGGTGTCCCGCCTCGTGGAAAAGGCGTTTTACTATCTGGAGGCCCCGGTCGCCCGAGTCACAGGTTTTGATGTTATTATTCCATTATTCGCCCGGGAGAAAGCGTATCTGCCGGGTGCCCAGCGCATTACGAGTGCAGCGCGAAAAATGCTGAGCGCCTAGTAATTTTTCGACTCCTTTGTACACTTTATCAGTCTGAGGCTTGGGCAAAGGCGCCGACGAAATAACAGCAAATGCCAACACTTTTGAACGTTACCAAATGTTAAGAAGGGAGGGATAGAGGATGGCCAGATCATTCAGACTTCCTGATCTGGGAGAAGGGATTCATGAGGGTGAAGTCCTCGCCATACTCGTCTCGGTTGGGGACGAAGTGAAGGAAGGGGACCCCATTCTGGAAGTGGAGACGGACAAAGCGGCCGTAGAGATACCGTCCCCATACACCGGTACCGTGAGGGAAATCCTCATCAAAGAGGGTGACATCATCAATGTGGGCGATGTGCTCATGACCTTTAGCAATGGTGAAGAGGAAGAGGCTGTTGAGGTGGAAAAGCCGGCTGAGCCAGCCGAAAAGGTGGTTCCCACGCCCGGGCCAGCTCGCGCAGAGGGGCCCGTACCCGCCTCACCCGCAACGCGGCGTCTGGCACGTGAATTGGGTGTGGATCTTCGTCAAGTGATCCCCACCGGCCCAGGAGGATTGGTGTCTGCTGATGATGTGAGAGCCTTCGCCGAGAAAGGTGAAAAGGTTGAACAAGTCCCTGAGGTCCCAGGTGAGAGGCCTGCGGAAGGGGTCCCCCTCGCGGCCCATGTACCCGCTTTGCCAGACTTTTCTAAGTGGGGGCCTGTGGAGCGCGTGCCCGTGCGGTCCATCCGTAGGGCTACCGCCAGGCAGATGACCTTGGCTTGGTCCCAGATTCCCCATGTTCATAATCAGGAATGGGTGGACATGACCAAGTTGGAGGCATTTCGCAAAAACCATAAGGCCGAAATTGAGGCAAAAGGGGGTAAGCTGACGCCCACCGTGTTTGCCATGAAGGCGGCTGCCACGGCACTCAAAACCTATCCCAAGTTTAATGCTACGTTGGATACGGAGGCGGGAGAGCTCGTTATCAAACAGTATTTCCACATCGGCGTGGCCGTAAACACGGTAGACGGCTTGATCGTCCCTGTGATCAAAGACGTGGACCGAAAGAGTATCGTGGAACTCTCAATCGAGTTGAATGACCTGGTACAAAGAACCCGGGAACGAAAGGCGACCCTCGAGGAGATGCAGGGCGGTACATTTACGATCACCAATGTGGGCCCCATGGGCGGGGGATTCTTTGCACCTATCATCAACTATCCTGAGGTGGCTATCCTGGGTATGGGGTCAGCAAGTATGCAGGCCGTGGTAATAGGAAAAGAGGAGAGTGGCTATGAGATCGTCCCACGGCTCATGATGCCCATTGTGCTTTGCATTGATCACAGGGTACTGGACGGGGCCGATGCGTTGCAGTTCATACGCGTTCTAAAAGAGGCGCTGGAGGATCCGGAGGAACTCCTCATCACAATGATCTAACCAGGAGTGTCTGTTGTCCGTCGTCCGTTGTGGATGATGAGATTAGCCTGGTTTTTTTCTGCCACGGACTACTGACCACAGACAACTGACACCAGGGAGGTATACCGACCATGGTAATGGGAGAGTTTACGCAAGAGACCGAGCTGTTGGTCATTGGTGGTGGACCGGGCGGATATGCGGCTGCATTTCGGGCCGCTGACCTGGGCATGGAGGTGACCATGGTTGACATGGAGCCACGACCTGGCGGAGAATGCCTGTTCCGGGGATGTATCCCTTCAAAAACACTCCTCCACCTGGCAGACCTTATTCACGATGCCAGAGGGGCCAAGTCCATGGGTATCACCTTCATGGATCCGCAGATCGATCTGGATGCGATTCGGGCATGGAAGGAAAAGGTCATTGATACATTGGCAGATGGACTTGTGACCATGAGTGACAGGCGTGGTGTGCAATTGGTGAAGGGCCGCGCTGTCTTTGAAGGGTCTGACCACGTTCGATTGCACGATTCAGATATTAGCCATATAAAATTCAAGCACGCCATCTTGGCCACGGGTTCCCAACCGAGTCATCTCCCGGGAATACCTATAAAAGAAGGTGGGCGCGTCATGGATTCCACTGGCGCCCTGGGCCTAATGGATATTCCTAAGTCGCTTTTCATCTTTGGTGGCGGCTATATAGCGTTAGAAATGGGGACCGTTTATGCCTCGTTGGGCAGCCGGGTCACCCTTGCTGTGCGGAGTGATAGACTTCTCCGGGGTGCCGATAAGGACCTGGCAAAACCTTTAATCCGGAGACTCGAGGGGATGTTCGAGTCCATACACTTCAACACCACAATCGATTCATTAAAGGAACTCAAGAATAAGGTGGACATGACACTGAAGGGTGAAGTGGACAAGCCTCAACAGAGCTTTGACCGGGTGCTCATCGCTATTGGCCGATGGCCCAACACCAAAGACATTGGCCTAGAAAACACGAAGGTGAACATGGATGAAAAAGGCTTTGTGACTGTAGATGAGCAACAGCGCACCTCCGATGAGCGGATCTTTGCCATAGGAGATGTGGCGGGTGGGCCTTTATTGGCCCATAAGGCGATAAAAGAGGGTAAAGTGGCTGCCGAAGTCCTGGCCGGCGAGCCATCTGCCTTTGATGCACGTGCCATCCCTGCAGTAGTTTATACAGATCCCCAGGTGGCCTGGTGTGGCCTGACAGAGGAGGAGGCCCGCAAACAGAATCGCCCCGTGAGGGTGGAAAGATTCCCGTGGAAGTTTTCGGGACGGGCAATAACTATGGACGCAACAGATGGTTTGACCAAGATGATCATTGAACAGGAGACCGGACGGATATTGGGCATCGGACTGGCAGGGCGAGACGTGGAAGGGATGATCGCCGAAGGGGTTTTGGCCGTCGAAATGGGGGCCCTTGCTGAGGACATGGGATTGAGTATTCACCCGCATCCCACGCTTTCAGAGACCCTGGGAGAGGCTGCAGAGATTTTTCTGGGGAGTGTGACTCACATCTTACCTAAGACAACGAGGAAATAAGAGGAAGTCCTAGTCCCATAACCTGATTTTCACCGGTTCATCCGGGTCGGGAGGTGGTTAAGAAGAGATGAGCGACGTAAATCCAGTTAACTATAAGATCCATTTAGAGCCGGATTTGAGCAGGTTTAAATTTAAGGGGAATGTGGAAATTTCCCTGGAAGCGGTCGAACCGGTACATGAGATCTCTTTGAATATACTGGAGCTGGCCATAGGGAACTGCAGGGTGAAGCAGGGAGATTCCTACGTGGATTGCCCTTTTACGTTGGACCCAAAAAAAGAGGAGATGATCATATCGCTTCCTGAAGCGACGGGCAGAAAGTTAGATCTGAAGATCGAATATGAGGGAGAAATCAATGACAAGATGGCCGGCTTCTACAGGAGTAGATATGTCCTGGGTGGAAATGAGAAGTACATTGCCGTAAGTCAATTCGAAGAGAGTGATGCGCGACGTGCGTTTCCCTGTTTCGATCATCCGTTGAAAAAAGCAACCTTTGATGTGGAGATGATTATAGATGAAAAATTGGTGGCCATCTCCAACGCTCCGATCACCGGTGGAAAGCAATTGGGTGATGGCAGGAAGCTTGTCAGATTTGAAAGAACCCCCAAGATGTCCACCTATCTGCTCTTTTTAGGCGTTGGGGAATTTGAGTTTATTGAAGACAGGGGAAAAGTCTTGGTGCGTGCGGCCACCATGCCAGGTATGACCACGTATGCCAAATTCGGGCTAGAGTTTGGCAGAAAGTCCCTGGAGTTTTCTGAAGACTACTATGGGATAAAGTATCCCCTTCCCAAACTTGATTTGATTGCCATTGCAGATTTTGCAGCAGGTGCCATGGAGAACTGGGGTGCCATCACGTTCCGAGAGAATCTGCTTCTTCATTATCCCGATATAACCTCCAAAGCGGGTGAAGAGAGGATATGCGAAGTCATTGCCCACGAGATGGCCCACCAATGGTTTGGAAATCTCGTCACACCGTCTGATTGGAAGTACCTGTGGCTCAACGAGAGCTTTGCCACCTATTTTGGCTATGGCATCGTGACTCACTATTATCCCGAGTGGGATATATGGGAGCAGTTCTTGAACGGCCAGACGAATGGGGCCCTTGATAGAGACGCGCTGCATGAGACTTTTCCCATAGAGATCCCTGGGGGTGAGCATGTGGTCATCACGGCCAGTACCGCACCCATTATCTATAGCAAGGGAGGAAGCATACTAAGACAGGTGGAAGGATATGTGGGTAAAGAGAACTTCAAGGGGGGTCTTAGACACTATTTGAAAAAGCACGAGTATGGTTGTGCATCAAGTCATCACCTGTGGGAGGCCCTCGAAGATGTTTCAGCCATGCCCGTGACCAAAATGATGAAGAGCTGGATTGAACAGCCAGGGTTTCCTCTGTTGGAGGTGAGGAGGGACGGGGACAGACTGCTGCTCGCGCAGAAAAGGTTCACCTATCTGGATAATGATGCAAAACAGCAATGGCTCATTCCCGTGGCTATCCAGGTCTTTTACAGCGACGGTCAATCAAAGCGCATAACCACTCTCCTCGAGGGCGAAAGCATGCATTTGGATGCGGGTGGGGACGTGGTGGCCTACAAGATAAATCACGAACAGACCGGCTTCTACCGGGTGAGATACCTGGACGCGAACGATTTGCAGGCACTTGGGAGCCGGGTGGCCACGAAAGAGTTATCCCAGGAGGACAGATGGGGCATTCAAAACGATCTGTATGCCCTGGTAAGGAGCGGCCATGTTTCCATAGATGATTATCTCCAATTTCTTGCCAGTTATTCCAAAGAAGATGCATTTCTTCCACTCACCAGCATTGCGGGGAACCTGTTCCACGCCTACTTGATCATGCAGGGTGCGAGGAGAGATAAAATATTGTCCGCAGGCAAATCGCTGCTGGAGACGGTCCTCTCAGACATTGGATTTGAGCCAGAACCAGAAGAGAGACATACCAGATCCATACTCAGGGACCAGATTTTATGGCATTTGGCCTTGTATGAATCTGAAGATGTGTTAGAGTTTGCAACTGCCAAATTCTCATCCCTGATGCGTGGAGAAAAGCTCCACCCAGACATCATGAGAAGTGTCATGCAGATTGGTGCGTTGCAGGGTGACAACAGCGTTTTTGAATGGTTCAATAAAAGACTGGCCTCCTCTGAAAGTGAGCATGAAAGAATGAATATGCTCGCGGCGCTGGGCAGTTTCAAAGAGAGGAAACTTTTGGAAAAGGCTCAACAGTACATTCTGGAGGAGGTGCCCCCGAGGAATAAGTTCGTCCCAATCACTTACATGGCTGCCAACCCCCATGCGGTGCCTTATATGTGGGAGTGGTATAGGTCCAATTTGGAAGCGCTTGAAAAGTTTCACCCAATGCATTATGAACGGGTCATCGCCGCAATCGTTCCAGTGGGCGGGTTAGGGCGTGAGGAGGAAATAGATTCTTATTTCCAGGGGTACATGGCCAAAAAAGAAAAGGCCAAAGATGTGATAAAGTTGTCTTTGGAAAGGTTAGAAATTAATTCAAAGATGAGAATTTCGTAGCTTATTTACACGAGGCGGACAGGAGATATGGGGAAAAATCAAGAGAAAAAGAGGAAGAAGAGGGTATTTTCTGGCATTCAGCCCACAGGAGAAATTCATATTGGAAACTATTTGGGTGCTATTCAGCACTGGGTGTCGATACAGTCTGAATTTGACTGCATCTATTGCGTTGTGGACCTGCATGCCATTACCATTCCCCAGGATCCTAAGCTCCTTAAAACAAAAATCCGGGAGGTGGCTGGTATACTTATTGCCTCCGGGATAAATCCGGAGCAGACCGTCGTGTTTGTACAATCCCACATAACCGCACATGCGGAACTCACCTGGATACTAAACTGTTTTACTCCCATTGGCTGGATGCAACGTATGACCCAGTTCAAAGAAAAATCTGAAATGCAGAAAGAGCGCGTAAGCGTGGGTCTCTTCGACTACCCCGCCTTGATGGCCGCAGATATCCTGCTCTACGATACGGATCTCGTCCCTGTTGGTGAAGACCAGAAGCAGCACCTGGAGTTTACACGAGACCTTGCACAACGGTTCAACAGCATGTATGGCGAGACCTTCGTCCTTCCAGAACCTTCGATTCCGGAAATAGGCGCACGGATCATGGGGCTGGAGAATCCCACCAAGAAAATGAGCAAGAGTGAAGGGGGGGAAGGCAATACCATTAATCTACTCGATCCCCCTGACGAGATTCGTTCAAAAATCAAGAGGGCCACCACAGACTCCCTAAAAGAAATACGCTTTGATGAAAGTCGGCACGGCATTCATAACCTTTTGGTCATTTACGAGCTTTTCACAGGCGACAAAAGAGGAGACATAGAAGCCAGGTTTGAAGGAAAAGGCTACTCAGATCTGAAAAAAGAACTGGGAGAAGTGGTGGTAGAAGGTTTAAGGCCTGTTCAGACCCGATACAAGGAATTAACAGAAGATCCAAAGCGATTGGACACGTTGCTATCAGAAGCCGCGGATCGAGTCCGTCCCACTGCGGATAGGGTTTTGAACAAAGTGAAAGAAAGGGTGGGAATCGGATGAGCTGGGAGCGGGAGCTATATTGAATATAATAGAGGCTCTCTGCAGTTCCGCTTTTTGAGCGTGACTGCAGGGAGCTTTAATTTAAGGAGGTCAAGGACTCATGGAAACAAATGAGGCTATTATGGCATTTTCTCAAAGTGAAAAGATCAAGGCCGGACTCATCTGGGTTACCCAGACCCTTAATCTGCTAGAGGGGCTTCCCGGCGGCGAGAAAGCGGGAGGAGAAAAGGTGATCAATGCCGTGCTGAACATGGTGGGAAACGAAATCAAATTGGCCCAGGCGGTGGGCGGGGATCGCGGATGGGAGGAGATCGAACCCTATCTTGAAAAGGCATTGGTCATGGTCAATTCTGGCGTGGGAGGGGAAGCCAACGCACATCTGTCCATGGCCCTGAGCAAAGTGACAAATATCGCTCAAGAGTCCATGACCTTCCTGAACGAGAAGGGACTCCTTTGATTGACTTCTGCTGCTAGAGGGACTACTTAATCAATCCGAAGTTCATCATTTCTTGTTGCAGGTAGGAGGTTTTTATTATGCAGGTCCTGGTTCTCTATTTCTCCAAGGGGGGAAATACGAAGAAATTGGCCCAGCA
>CAJIAF010000009.1_pt1 | contig 11108 bp, 8 predicted proteins | sample 9199141 | NCBI WGS metagenome assembly CAJIAF01 (sample SAMEA7708265, study PRJEB35096) | sediment metagenome | biome: marine neritic benthic zone biome [ENVO:01000025]; feature: sediment [ENVO:00002007]; material: shallow marine sediment [ENVO:03000034] sea grass bed [ENVO_01000059] ...
AATTATCGTGAGGACTGGCCAAGTTGTCTCATCGTGGATCTGGTGGGTTGGATGAAGTCCTATGAGAGACTCCGGGCAAAAGCCTCTTCCATTGACCTCATCTTTCCTGGTCATGATTTCCTCATGGCAGAGAATTATCCCGAAATAGCGAAAGACATAACGAGGCTCGTGTAAAGATCTGAGTCATTCTCCGGGCTTTTCAAAAGAGGCACCTCAACCATATCCTCCCCACCTCTCCATCCGGCCCCGATGGCTCTTCTATCCGGCACAAAGATTCCTTTGCATATGGTCGATCCAAGGGCCCGAAAATACTGCCAAAAATTGGCAACAATTGCGCCAAAATGACAAAAATCGGCACCCTTCCTTACTCCCACGGCTGCCATTCAAGGTAACCAATTGAAATCAAAGGCTTTTTAAATTGCCCATCTTCTGGCACAAATTTTGCTCTATAGATTCTGTTAGGCCTAAAAAGGCCCTCAGCTCTGTCTGAGGATTGACCAGAAGGCCGTTAGAGGAACACTTCCAAGACCGTTTCAAATCTAATTAGCCAAATCTCTTAGAAGGAGGCTTTGATGAGCCCTTCTCGAAAAAAAGATTCCAGTAATAGTAGAAGGCGAAGTTCTATCAAAGACGGTAAGAACGACAGAGACCGGAGAAATGAGGCCTCTGATACCTTCATTGTGCGAGAAAAGAGACCATTGAAGAGATCCATGAAGTTAACCGTAAAGCCCAACTGGGAGGAGATTGAAGAGGTCAGGAATTCCAGCAGTGAATTCTTTAGGTCCCACGGGTTTCCCCGTGATGCGGTAAATGCCCTCACAATGGTCATCAGTGAACTGATTGAGAACGGCATTAAGTACGGCAACTTCAAGGCACCAGAAAACAAAGTGATCCTCACGATTCATATTGGTTCACGTGTTGTCACGGTGGAAGTCGTTAATCCCGTGGATGAAACTGCTCATGACCATCTCAAAAGGTTGGACAGGACGATTCAGTGGATCAGAGGATACCAAGATCCATTTCAAGCCTATACGGAGAGAATAAGGGCAGTCTCCAAAAGGCCCCTCCGTGATGAAGAAAGTGGTCTGGGACTTGTGAGAATTGCCTACGAAGGTAAATCCATTCTGGATTTCTTTGTGGGTGATGACAGTATCTTAAATGTTTCTGCCGTTTCAATTCTTGAAGAGGATTTTAGGAGGTGATCATGGGCGAAGCAAAAACCTTCACTAATAATTTATTGACCTTGGAACTTAGAGAAAACAACAACTCCATCAATATTCGATGGACGGGAAAGAGTGTGGATAGGGAACCGGCGAAATTCATTACTCCAATCTTGCTCGATGCCATTAGAAAAAGCAGTGATCATGACAAGAGGGTCACGTTGGACTTTAGGGAACTGGCCTACATGAATTCATCAACAATAACACCCATCATCAAAACATTGGAAAGGGCTAAGCGGGGGAAAACAAGAGTTACCGTTACCTATCTGAAATCCTTGAAATGGCAGGACGTGATCTTTTCTGCGCTAGAGATATTTCGGACAAAGGATGGAAGAGTGGAAATCAAGGGATCTTGAAAAAGTGGAACCACAAACTTTAAAAATAAGCGCCAATCTGGCAAGAGGCAAACAGAGCATTCCCATCTATGCCCGATATGCCTCCAAGTACTCTATTTTTGTTCGATTTCTAAATCACGACCGTTTTATGGATGGGGCAGAATTCAACAAATTGCTCATAAAGAATAACGGAGAGGAGTTCGAACTGGGCCCGTGCCGTTTTATCTCAGAACCCAATATTGATGGTTACGATGGCCGGCTAATCTTTGTCTACGATGTCTATGACCTCCGGAGTCTATTCTCCGATAATAGAGTATTGAGTCTGCAAAATGCCTTTATTGATCTCCCACTCGTGCTGGCTCATAAGGAAAAAGTGAAACAATCTTTTAAGGATTACACGGCCAATCTTTCATATGATTTAAATGTCTACAAGAGTCTCTTTGACGATCTAGATGCTGAATATATCCAAGAACCAAGAGATATCCAGGCATCCGTACAGGAAGCCATTATCAATACCGAAGGTAGAAACTTCCTGCGTTTTCTCGATGAGAAACTGCATGAATTGGAGCACCTGGTGGCCGGTTTCAGTAAGGAAGAACACGAGCGTCACGGATTCTATTTCAGAAAATTACTTTGGAGTATCATTATGTGCTCCCCATTCATGAAAAGAACCAATCTGAAACCCAGGGGATACCCTGGAGACTCGGTCATGATGAGGATGCTATACAGGAATGAACACGAAGGTGAGACGACTTTCGCAAAACTCATGCACAAGCACCCCATGGAGCACCCGGCCGCCAGAGCTGTTCGGAACCGAAGAAAACTGGTTACACAGAAATTGATTGAGACTCAAAACGGACATTCTGCACCCTCAGGGGAGAGACTTAAAGTATTATCTGTCGCCTGCGGCCCCGCCTTTGAAATGCAAGATATTTTGCTGTCGCCCGAAGATTGTGACAAATACCATTTCACCTTGTTAGATCAGGATCGGCAGGCCCTGTATGAGGCCGCTACCTTGATAGATCAGATAGAAAAAAAGTTGGGCACCAAAATATACGTGGACTATTTGGATGAATCTGTCCGCACCATGCTTTCCTCCACTCAATTGAGAGAAAAATGGGGACTGTTTGACTATATCTATTCCATGGGTCTTTTTGACTATCTCACCCCGCCTGTAGCAAGTGCCGTACTTGGAAAGCTCTACCAGATATTGAACCCTGGTGGGACCATGTTAATCGGTAATTTCCATGTTTCAAATTCCAGCAGATACTACATGGAGTATTGGTTGGACTGGGTCTTATATTACAGAACAGAAGAAGAGTTCACGGATTTGTTAGGAAATGCAGGATCAGAGGAAGCAACCGTTTTTTTTGAGGACTCTGGAAGCCAGATGTTCCTACAGGTGACGAAAAGAAAATAAGGGATCAAGCAGTGCAACGTCATACGGATACGGCTAAAGATCTAATCAAATCAGATGCTACGGATTTTGACACTTATCTTTGCGGTATCATCCATGAGTGGTCAAAAACAGTCGCATCTCTAGTTTTCATCCTGGTTCCACTCTTTTTTATCCTCGACTACTTCACCATGCCAAAGGAGCTACTCCCTCGGTTTGGGATATACAGACTTGCCTGCACAATCATAGCCATCATTCAATACACCATCATTTGCCGTACCAACCCAAGCAAATTCTCCTATCTTCACGGTTACCTGGTTTCCGTCATCGTGGGCGGTATGATCGTTTTAATGACCGTTGACCTGGGAGGCTTTAACTCCAGCTACTATGCAGGCCTGAATCTAGTCATCATCGGAGTGAATCTCCTTCTGCCCTGGATGATGCTCCATTCTGCCATAAATAGTCTCATCGTCATCGGGATGTACCTACTGCTCAATTTCATTTCAGGCCAAAACTATGATCCAAGCATTTTGACTAACAACCTCTTTTTTCTCTTCTCCACGGCTGTAATGGCTGTGATTATTACCCATGTGAGGCACAAGCTCGTCAAACAGGAATTCCATTTGCTCGAGGAGTTAAAAAAGGCGAGAGATGCCCTTTGGAGTGAAATGGAACTTGCAAAACGTATACAGACAGCCCTATTGCCCAATAAAGAAAAGATCAAAGGTTTTGAGGTTAGTGCAAAAATGCTTCCTGCCAAAGAAGTGGGTGGTGACTACTACGATATCATGGAAAGCCCCAGGGGAGATAAATGGGTGACCATAGGTGATGTATCAGGTCATGGCGTTGATTCCGGTTTGATCATGATGATGGCCCAAACGAGCATCATCTCAATGATAAATAACTCTACAGATCGTAGACCATCCGCAGTACTAAACTCAGTAAACAGGGTGATTAGAGAAAATGTTTCAAGAATGGGTTCCGACCACTACATGACGTTGATGGCTATCTGTATGAACGAATCAGAAGTCACTCTGGCTGGAAAACACCAGGACGTCATCATTTATCGATCTGCCTTGAATAAGACGGAGGTTATTCCCACACAGGGAACTTGGATGGGAATTTCTGATGATATTGAAAAACATCTAGAGGATAAGACCATAAAAATAAATGAGGGTGATGTGCTCCTCCTGTTCACCGATGGTATTACAGAAGCCACTAACAAAAACGGCGAAATGTATGGGCAGTTACGCCTAGAACAGGCACTCAATAATTATGCAGACTTACCTGTCGGAAAACTTCTTGATAAGGTTATGGGCGATGTGAAGGCTTTTCAGGAAGAACAGTTGGACGATATGACCTTACTGGTCATAAAGAAATGGCCTGAGAGATGATTCCTTTTCTCATTTCATTTCAATGCTTCAGGGAGTGAATTCGGATGATACACGGGTTAGCGACACCGACTGAATTCAAGATGAATGTCCTAACACTCTCTTTTCAAGAAAGCCTGGAGGAGGCTTTCCAAGAGGAATATTCTCAAAAATCTTTGAGACATGTTCAAGTTGCACTGATTCTCGCCATATTTTTTTATGGGATTTTTGGAATTCTTGACGCCTGGATAGCTCCAGGAGATAAATATAAGCTTTGGTTTATCAGATACGCCATTTTCTGTCCCTATGTGTTTTCAATCTTCCTGTTTTCTTTCTCCAAACGCTTCATCAAATACATGCAATGCCTTGTCGCCTCTATGATATTAATTGCAGGGCTAGGCATCATTGCGATGATTCTTATTGCTCCAAATCCGGGCAACTACTCATATTATGCTGGCTTGATTCTTGTTTTTTTGTACGGCTATACCTTTTCCAAACTCAGGTTCATCTGGGCAACCCTTGCAGGATGGATGATCGTGATTGGTTACGAATTTGCAGCAGTTGCCTTGAGCCACACGCCAATTCCTATTCTCATAAACAATAATTTCTTCTTCCTTTCAGGCAATATCATTGGAATGTTTGCCTGCTATTCCATTGAGCTCTATTCCCGAAAGGAATTTATGCAAACACGGTTGCTGGAAGCTGCGAGAGAAAAAGTAGACTCTGCCAACCGTGAACTTGAGAAAAGAGTGGAGCAGCGCACTGAACAACTTTTAAAAGCGAATAAGGAACTCAAGGAAGAAATTTCAGAACGCAAACGCGCTCAGGAAGAGCTGAAGAAGAGTGAAGAGAAGTACCGAACCATTCTTGAGAACATCGAGGAAGGCTATTACGAGGTTGATCTTGCCGGCAACTTTACTTTCTTCAACGATTCCATTCAAAACATCCTTGGGTATGGCAGAGACGAAATGATTGGCATGAACAACCGGCAATACACAGACCAAGAAAACGCGAAGAAATTATATGAGGCATTCAACAAGGTTTTCACCACAGGAAGACCCACAAAAGAATTTGACTGGAAGATCATCCGGAAAGATGGAAGCGAAAGATTCGTTGAAGCTTCCGTCTCTGTCCTACAAGATGCCCAAGGAGAACCGATGGGGTTTAGGGGTATTGTACGCGATATCACCGAGCGAAAAGAAGCAGAAGAAGCCCTGAGGGACTCCAAAGAGAAATATCGGCTTCTCGTGGACCATGCGCATGATGGTATTTTTATAGCCCAAGGCGGGTTGATTAAATTTCAAAACCCTAAGGCCCAGGAGATACTGGGATGTTCTACCCAAGAACTGCCTGAGCCCCCTTTTATCGATCTCGTCCACCCTGAAGATAGGCGTCTCCTCCCAAGGAAGCGAGAAAGCAGGCATAAAGGAGAGGACATTCCCAGCACGTATTCCGTGAGAATTACAAAGAAATCTGGCGAAGAACTTTGGGTTCAAATCAATGCTGTTGACATCAAATGGGAGAGAGAGCCGGCCACGCTCAATTTTGTAAGGGATATTACCATTGAAAAGAGACTTGAAGCTCAACTCCTCCAGGCCCAGAAGATGGAAGCCATTGGCACCTTGGCCGGTGGCATTGCCCATGACTTCAACAACATCCTTTCCTCAGTGATAGGGTACACCGAGTTGGCTTTAGAGGAGGTATCCAAGGGAGGTCTGCTACATAGCAATCTGCAGGAGGTGCTCAAGGCAGGACGGCGTGCCCGGGATCTGGTAAGGCAGATTCTTGCCTTTAGTAGACAATCCGATCAAGAATTGAAACCACTTGAGGTCAGCCCTATCATCAAGGAGACACTCAAGCTGTTACGCGCTTCGCTGCCCTCCACCATAAACATCAAACAGCATATGGGAGCCAATCTGGGCACTGTTATGACTGATCCCACACAGGTTAATCAAATTCTGATGAATTTGTGTACCAATGCAGCCCATGCCATGGGAGAAAACGGCGGGACTCTGGAGGTGAATTTAGAGAAGGTGGGAAACGGAACCGACGTAGGTGTCAGGTTTGCCGGGTTGTCTCCAGGCCCCTACCTGAAATTGACAGTGAGCGATAACGGCCACGGTATGGCTCCTGAAGTGAAGGAGAGGATTTTTGATCCCTATTTCACCACCAAAGAGAAGGGCGAGGGAACCGGTCTGGGATTAGCCATGGTCCATGGAATCGTGAAAAGCCATGGAGGCACGATAACCGTTTACAGTGAGCCAGAAATGGGTTCCACGTTCCATGTTTACCTTCCCATCAGAGAAACAGAAACAGATCAGGATACGGGGAGTGAGGAAACAATTCCCACTGGAAGTGAGCGTATTCTTTTCGTGGACGACGAGCAGCCCATCGTGGACATAGCCAAACAGATGGTAGAGCAATTAGGCTATAGCATGGTTACAAGAACTAGCAGTCTTGAAGCCTTAGAGCTATTCCGAGCAAAACCTGATGAGTTTGACCTGGTCATCACCGATATGACCATGCCCAACATGACGGGTGAAGAATTGGCCAATGAACTCATGTTCATTAGGCCTGATATTCCCATTATCCTTTGTACGGGATTCAGTAGAAGTGTCACCGAAAAAAAAGCGAAGGCCATGGGCATTCAGGCATTTATCCTAAAACCCATCCTCAGGCAAGAACTGGCAGAAACCATACGGCGGGTCCTGGATGGAACAAGATAGGCCCCCTCTTACCTGGATTTCAAGCCATCCCCCACTTTAATTTGATCAATGAGTTCGGTAGTGGTTGCAAGGGCTTCCTCCTTGAAACTGAGTTTCAAAGCGGATTGAAGCATCTCAAGGCTTATAACCTTATCTAGCTTGGCCATGATGGAAAGGGAAGCAATGGCCCAGTCCTGAATCCTTACCCCCTGTTCCTTAAAATCCACCACCTGTGCCCTGGCCTTTGAGGGAGGGATCTCTACCCCTTGAGCCTGGATAACTAAAGAATCCTCATCTAGGTGATCGAATAGAGCGCTTCGACGCTCAACCCCTTCTTGCCCGATGGCCACCACCACGTTTGCTCTGTCTATACCCGTATAGCCAATCCCTTCTGGAGATAAGATGAGCTCACTGATGGAGGGTCCCCTTAGTACCGTAATGTCATACTCATTTTTTTGCGTTACCCAGAGACCTGCAGTTAGACCAGCAAGACACAAAATCTCACCGGCCGTTACCACTTTCTGGCCCGCGCGACCAAGGATGACCACGTCCTGTCTACTGGGATGAGGGGGACGAAATTTGGCCTCCACTTTCAGAGGTGGAGGCGCGGGTTTTTCCCTTGAAGCCAGTTCTCTGTAGTGATGGCCATACTCCTCTCTCAGGTTTTCTTTCACAGGGCCTTCAAAGGTCGGCATGTCACCAAGGGCTTCCTCTATGATTTGCGGCGTCAGCTTATTCTTTTTGGTATAACGGCCGGGACAAAGCCCCCACATATCCACAAGAGAAAATCCTTCAAAACGTAGGGCGGCTTCAAGCACCTCTGGCAAATTTTTTCTGTAACTTGAACAACGGGTGACATAGCTAGCCCCCGCAGAACGGGCAACCTGGCACACGTCCATGGGGCTTTCAAGTTGGTTTAGAAAGCCCGATGCCACGAGCGCCGCGGGAGGCGTCGTGGCTGAAAACTGGCCACCGGTCATGCCGAAATTGAAGTTGTTCAAGATCAGCAAGGTCAGATCTAGGTTGCGACGGCAGGCGCTGAGAAGGTGTGCGCCTCCTATGCCCAAACCGCCATCACCCATGGTCACGACAACCTTTAATTCTGGTTGAGCCAATTTTAGACCCGTTGCATAGGTGAGGGCCCGACCGTGGAGTCCATGAAAGGCATGGGTATGAAAATACGTGTCGAAAAGGCCTGAACACCCGATATCACTCACTATCACCACCTGATCTCCTTGAAGGCCCATGTTCTGGAAACACAAGTCAAGGGCGTGAGTAATTCGCTCATGAGAGCAACCAGGACAAAAAACGGGGGGTCTGCTCTCATTCAAGAGACTAGACATGGCTTATGACCTCCTTGATCTGCTGGGGGTTTATCAACCGGCCATCCATCTGACCGAAGAAATCAACCCTTTTATCAGGAAGGACGCGCTTCACCTCTCTCACATACTGCCCAAGGTTCATTTCAAGGACAACGATGCGTTTAACATCTTTGGTTTGCTCCCTAATCAGGTTCACCGGTACGGGCCAGAGGGTCTTGAGGACAAGCAGAGAAATCGCCTTTCTGTCTCCTTTATTCTGTTCGAATACATCTTTTGCAGCTCTGGCAGTAACCCCATAGGTAAGAAGCAACGTCTCTGCATCATCCTCTATGTAGGCCTCATAGAAGGAAAACCGATCCACAGCTGCTTGCAGTTTCCTCGTGAGCCTTACTCGGCTTTCGGCCATCTGATTAGGATCTGTGGTTATATAGCCATCTGGACCGTGTGTGGAAGAGGTCTGACGCACGAGGACTTTGTTTCCAATGGGCAGAAAATATGGGACTTCCCGGCCGGAAGGGATCTCAAAAGGAAGGAAAGGCTTGCCAGGGGGCGGGGCTTCACGCTCCCTTATCTTTGGCATGACCAGCGCATCCATGTCTATGCTCTCTTTGGTCATTCCAATCTCCTTGTTTGAGGCGATGAAGACTGGGCATCTGAGCTCTTCAGCAAGATTGAACGCCTGTATCGTCAGATGATAGCAGTCCTTCACATCAACCGGGGCCAACACAATAACGGGCAGCCCACCACTATTTCCCCAGCGCAGAAACTGGATGTCCCCATCTGCACCTCGGGTGGCAGATCCTGTTGAAGGACCAAGCCTCTGCACATCCACAATAACAATGGGGATCTCGCTACCAATGGCAAAAGAAATATGTTCACTGTAAAGACTGATCCCAGGGCCAGAAGTGGCTGTCATCACCTTCAGCCCGGCCATAGAGGCACCCAGACAGCATCCTATTGAGGCGATCTCATCTTCACCCTGAAGGCATACACCCCCTGCGGGGGGCAGGAGTCTGAGCATCGCGTTAAAGATGGTCGTGGCTGGCGTAATGGGATATCCAGCAAAAAAGCGACATCCTGAATGAAATGCTCCCAAGGCAATCGCTTCATTTCCTTCCAAAAGAGAAGAGGCCATGTCAAACCCTCCGTGCAGATGATGTGGTTTCTTTTCCTATTCCTCTATGAACGCCAGATAAGGTGGTTTTCAAGCAACATATAATAAAATCTCATCGGGAAAAGACATTCAATTCGTCTAAGTCAGAAAGTCAGGAAAGACAATAGGATGGAAGATTACGGATGAATAGTATGTCGCACAAATGAGGATGACGTCTTAGGTTAGGACGCGATTCCGGCCCGCCTTTTTCGCCTTATAGAGTATCCTGTCAGCAGCTTTTAGCACCTTCTCAGGAGTTGCCATGCGTCTGTTCGGTGAAGCCACCCCAATGCTCACCGTAATATGTATTCCTTTACGACTACGACCCGCACGGGTAGTCTTGCCCCTGTTCTCCGCCGAACTTTTCTTCCGGCTTCTACCCCTTACAGTAAAGGGGGAAGATTCCATAATCTTGCGATATGTATCCAAGTGGGGAACCACCTCTTTGGCGGTTTTTCCTGGAAAGACAGCTGTAAATTCCTCTCCTCCGTAACGAAAGACCTTTGCACCACCCGTTAGCTCTTTCAACTTTGATGCGACCATCTTGAGCACCTGATCCCCCGTCTTGTGGCCGTATTTGTCATTAAATTTCTTGAAATGGTCAATATCGATCATGGCAATCGCATATCTTCTGCCCAGATTTGCCAAGGTCTCGTTGAGGCTACGCCGGCCAGGCAATTCGGTTAGCTCGTCAATATAGGCCATGGAAAAGGAGGTCTCAATCGATGTGATAATGAGGATAAGGCTTGCTGCTGAAAAATGGAGCATTGTTGAGATTTTGGAGTGAAATGCGATACCGAGAAAGACCGCTACAAGAGTGCACAGAGAACCGGCTGAAAGGGAATCCCGGCTCCTGTAAAAACGCATGAATAAGAAAACGAGCCCCGCCAGAAAAGAAAGGAAGGAGATCGTTGAGACATTCTTTAGTCCCTTAAAGGTATCCCCATGGAGCAGAGCGCCGAGTTTTACGGACAATTGAAGGAGTGACTTTGAAGTCAGGGAGAATGAACCCTTCGTGTTTGTGATGAGCTGAGGATAACAAATGAGAATAACTGCGAAGACCTGAAATACAATCAGGCCAATGCAGAATAGGCCTTTTGAAGTGAATATGCGCCGCTTTGTCAAAGTGGCAAAATAGGCAAGATTGAGAGGAAGCAAAAAGCTCATAGATTGAGGAAGAGATGGACCCACATGGACCTTTGACGAAGTTCCAGGCAGCGTATGACAAAGCGCAAAATAGGAAAGGCCAAGGATAAATGTGGTCAGTATCATGCCCCCATTATTGAACCGCCACCCCATTGCGAATCCAATGGTCAGGAAGACGTAAGGAAGGAAGGGAAGGATCGTAAGGAGGGCCCGCAGCTCATCCCCCTTCCCCACCTGCCTGATGAGGCCGGGCCATTGCCAGGCAAGTAGCGCTGAGAGTAGGATGAAGGCCGTGGGAATGATGAGTGGGTAAGCTTCTCGTTTGTTCAATATTGACAACCTTTCAGTCCTCGATATCTCTGATCATCTCCAATTACTGTGAAACCCCAATGCTTTACGCTCAATTTGTAACATAGGGGACTTTTCGGGCGGGTTTTTGAGGAAGGATAAGGTTTAAGAAA
>CAJIAF010000094.1_pt1 | contig 11067 bp, 8 predicted proteins | sample 9199141 | NCBI WGS metagenome assembly CAJIAF01 (sample SAMEA7708265, study PRJEB35096) | sediment metagenome | biome: marine neritic benthic zone biome [ENVO:01000025]; feature: sediment [ENVO:00002007]; material: shallow marine sediment [ENVO:03000034] sea grass bed [ENVO_01000059] ...
GCCTTGGAAAATAACTGAATTATCCTTGGTGCAAAGCACAACTGGATTCCCGCTTCCGCGGGAATGACAGCCCTCAACTTTGTCATGCCCGCGCAGGCGGGCATCCAGGTTATGTTTTAAAGAGTTGCCCACGATATTGAAAAAGAGCAAATCACAAAAACCTTTAATCCTACAGATGGCAAAACCACTTAACCCTAACCTTGCCCAAAGGGCAAGGGGTCCTATGTGGGACCAAAAAGTGACGTTAGCATTTTGTGGTCAAAATTGGAAGAAAGGAGGATGGATAAGAAAAATGGGGAGATTTACGGGCGGGTTTTCGGTGATCCACATAATATGGGATCAGATTGGGGCGATCTTATATATATCAACCCTCTTTGGAATCCCTTTAAAAGACGTATTCTCGACAAATACGGACGAGACCAATCCAGGTATTTCAGAAAGTGTCCTTTCAGTTGTAAGGATCTGATCAGCGCCAGCATAGGCGCACAATCTGCGAGCAAGATTGACGGCATTCCCTATTACAGTGTAACTGTAGCGTTTTTCCGAACCCACATTCCCAATGAATACTTGCCCCGTGTTGATACCAATTCCGATTCCCAATTTATCAAAATGGTGTGAGTTCCCTGAGAATTGCTCTCTTAACTCCTGAAAAGAATCTGCCAGCTCTAAGGCCGTGTTCACAGCACTTTCACTAGGATTCCTAACCGCGACGGGTGCGCCAAAAAACGCCATCACCTCATCACCAATGAATTTATCAATGCTGCCGCCGTTGTTAAACACTGTTTTAGACACAGAACCATAGAATGCATCCAGAAAATCTATAATCTCCTCCAGATCATGGGCAGATACCATTCTGCTAAATCCCCGGATGTCCGCAAAGAGAATGGTCATTTCCAGCTTTTTCCTTATTCTATTGGGCTGTTCACATTCGTCTATTTTCTTAATCAGCTCCTCTGCAACTTGTGGAGAATGCAGCTGTTCAAACATCCTCTTCAATCGGATAACGAAGTTCGTTCGATCAGCAACCATCGACTCCAGTTCTTCGCGGTAGGCTCGATTGGCGATTTCTAGCTCTTGCCGACGCAATGCATTAGCCACGTTGATTATTACCTCATTCCGTTCAATGGGCTTGGTGATATAACCATACACCCCCATTTGCACGGCGGACTCAGCAACCAATGGATCGTCCACCGCAGTCACCATAAGGGCTGCCGTGTTTGGATGCTCTGCCAGGAGCTCCCGGACGAAGTCCAAGCCTAACTCTCCAGGCATGAGGATATCACAAAGGACAAGTTGGAAGGTTTGCTGTTTCAGGCACGCACGGGCTTCCGCTGCATCTGCCGCGAGGGTACAGCTGTAACCTTTCGCCTCAAGGATCTGCTTAAGCAGGTGCCGAATGGGCGCCTCGTCATCCACAATCAAGATCCTTTTCATTCCTCTCTCCGAGCTCCTTACTCTTCTTGCCAGATCGTTTTAGCGATTCCTTATTGAGACAAAAAAGCTATCTCTAGTTCGATTATCCGAGAACCTGTGCCAGTTCTTCGCTCAATCTGCCCATTTCGATGGGCTTCGTTAGATAACCCTTTATGAGCCTCTTTTTCTCTCCGTTTATACCTGAAGGCCCATCCTGGTCATAACCAGAAATAATAAGGATTTTCGCGTTGGGATCATAATCCATAATCTTCTCAGAACAGGATACCCCATCCATCTCAGGCATGTTTCTGTCCAACAGGACCACATCTGGTCGCCAGGATTTGTATTTCTCAATGGCTGAATTCCCACTCCTAACATAGGCTGCTTTATAACCTAATCTCTTGAGTAGCTCCTCCATGACCCTGCACATCTCCCTTTCATCATCCACGACCAGGACTTTCTCGCCCTTGCCACGCACTATTTTAGCAGAGGATTCCTCTGGGATGCGCATATCAGAGGAGGTGAGGGGAAAGTAGAGCTTGAATGTTGTCCCCTGGCCCATTTCTGAATAGACATGAATATCACCCCCATGCTCTTTCACAATGCCATACGTGGTAGAGAGGCCTAGGCCTGTCCCCTTGTTCACCTCCTTTGTCGTAAAGAAGGGATCAAAACACCTCTCTTGGGTATCCTTATCCATGCCTTCCCCGGTATCTGCAATGATCACCAAGGCCTTTTCCCCCTCTTTTTTGGCCTCCATATGGAGCTCTCCTCCTTCAGGCATGGCGTCCATTGCATTGGTGCAGAGGTTTATCAACACCTGACTTATTCCTGAATGGTCTCCCATGATGGTGAGGGGTTCGGGGATCTTAAGGTGAATATTGATCATTTTGTCGAACGATATGCTTGTTAATTCATACGTCTCGCGAATCACTTCATCCAGATTGAGTGGTTGATAATCTTTTTTGCTCTCTCTCCGGGAAAACTGCATCAATCCTTCAATCAGTTGTTCACCCCTTTTTGAATAATTGCTAATCACATCTGCAATCTCTTGTAGTGCCCGTTCATCCCTATATTTCATCCTAACGAGCTCGCTATTCATTGAAACGACGGCCAGTATATTTCTGAAATTATGGGCAACGCCCCCTGCCATGGTGCCGATGGCTTCCATCTTCTGAGACTGGAAGAGCTGTTGTTCCAGCTTTCCAACCTCTATCTCCGCTTCTTTGCGCTCTGTGATATCGCGCCCCACACCACTCACGTATGGTTCATTTCCGTCTTGCCGCACCAAGATGTTTCGGTACTCCACGTAATGATGCGTACCATCACTTGACACATACATCGATACGCCGGTGAAGAAGCCTCTTTTCTTGATCTGCTCCAAGTATTGCTGCCGAAAGGCCTGTCGGTATTTGGGAAGCATGAAATCACTAACAGACCTGCCAATAAGTTCTGAAGACGTATATCCCAGGGTTTGAGCGGTGGCACGGTTTACAGTGAGAAAGCGGCCCTCTAGATCATGGGTATAGATGAAATCGCTGATACTATCGAATAGATTCCGATAGCTTCGTTCACTCAACCGAAGCGCCTCTTCAACCCGCTCTCGCTCCCCGATTTGGGACTTGAGGTCTTCATTTGTCTTTTCAATGCGATCTTTCTCAGCCGCCAAATGCTCAATCAAGTCTATGTTTTCAAATTGCAGTTTGATCGATGACACATTTACAACATTCATTCGCTTGGCGATATAGGATATGATTATCCCTGCGAGGAGACCCATCCCCCCCATGGCGCGGTGAATATCATCGCCGAGGAGGAAAAATCTTAGAATGATAGGAATTAGCGCAGGCAAAGCAAAAGCGAAGTAAGCTTTCATTATTATGGAAAACACCGCTGCCGCCCCAACCACCATGCCGCCCAGCATAAGGGCCAAGAAGGCTTGGTGTGCCACTGAGTCTGAAGGGAAGAGGAAAATCCCTGAAGATCCCCACACCATTCCATACAAGCTAACGCCGATAATAAACCCTATGCCTAAGCCACCAGCATTAGCAGGGGTCAGTGATGAGCGCCGATATCTGTAAAAAAGGGCATACCGGAGAGCCGTTATCAACAACATCACCGAGACCCATATAATCGAAGCTGAGTGGGGAACGAGATCCCAAAGGAGGGCGATGAGGATAATTGAGTTGGCTAGGCTTGCGACGATACCTATGTGGGATTGCTTGTAAAGTTGCCTGACCCGAGCCGCATATAATTGATCGGGCACATTGAAAGTCTTCGATTTGTTTAGGAGCTTCTCCTTGCTCACTCCCTCGTTAGCCATGTTGTGCGTCACCCCAAATGAATGCCGGAATTGTGAAATTCCGGCTCCCGTCCCTTATCCAATTTTTGTAATATTTTACAATAGGATACGCCATGTGGTCAAAACTTTTCATTCAGCCAAAGAAAATGCCGTGCCCGGAAGCCTCGGCCTTTTTTCACTTCCAGAGACCCATGAGGATATTTGTCCCTTCACCTCATAACGCAATTGGGTTGTGGAATATTTAACCGTGGTTTTGGTGGAAAATCAATCGGGAGAAACTATGATTTTTGACTAATACTACCGTATTAGATTTGGAGGAGTTTTTGGATGTTGCTTACAAGAGCCTACATCTGACCTTTGTAGAGTTCGTAGTATTTGAAGACCTTCCTTATGTATATCCTGGTGGCCTTAAAAGGTGGGATGCCCTTGTACTTCCTAACCTTCCTGCTTCCCGCGTTGTAAGCCGCGAGGGCGAGTTTCACATCGCCGTTGAACTGATTAAGCAGTTTCTTGAAATAAACGACGCCTGCCTTGATGTTGTGCTCGGGATCGAAGACATCTTCCACCCCAAGGGATTTGGCGGTTATGGGCATGAGCTGCATCAGGCCTTTTGCACCCCTTTTGGAAACCGCTTTTGGGTTGTGCCCGGACTCCGCCATAATAATAGCCTTTATGAGAGCGGGATCCATCTTGTGGCGACCGGCCACTTCCATAATGATCGGGTTGAACAGTTTATCTTTTGGCTTTACAGATGTGGATGATGGGTCAGGTTCTTGCTCAAGTTCCGAAGGTGCCTCTGCGAGATATCGTGTTTCATTGTCCGTGGCCTCCATAAAATTCTCATAGAGCTCACGGAGGCCCATTAGTTCTTCCTCACTCAATAGGGCATGCACGGTCAGAATTTCAAGGGGCTTTTTGTGAGAACCCTGGAGAGGCTCTTTTTTCCCACTAACATAGCTGGCGTGCATGCACAGGCCTATGAAAGCTCCCAAGAGCCAGATGACTAGTTTCTTTGAAGACGGTCTCATTCCCAAAACTCCCTTTTACCCACTATTCCCCTCTATCCTTGTTTCTTACGGCCTTCGTTGGCCTTTATGCATTGAAAGAATCATGCCATAACCTATAATTTTATCATTCAATAACAACTTTCAAGTACTTAGCCTATTTATTATCAAATACCAGCTCCCATGAAATATGTAAAAAAAGTTGTCACTTTGTAAAAAAATTTACCATTTCTTACCAGGAAATTTCATACATCTGGCAGATTGGGTCAGCCCAGAGGATTAGGGACCTCTCACGGTTTCGGGCAGCAGCTCTCGCAGTCTGAGGATTATGGAGAGACCAATAGGGATGGGAAATCCATCTTCGGAGTTTTCGGCACGCAGTGTTACACCGTCAACAGATCCGTTTTCAAGAAGATAACTCGCAATTCTGGCAGGATCAAAGAGCTTGAAGAGATCTTTTCCGAGTTCGAGGCTCATTGCTGCTATCACCCCGTAGACACCCCAGTTGGATACCGTGGCAATAACCAGTTCGTCGCACTTGGTTATTGAAGGGATGATGGACATGTGTGAGAGTTCTCTGTTTAGGTTTCCCATGCCAATTTCATTGCCACCGTCACCAAAGGCAATGGTAGGACAGGTGCACAGCTCAAGGAATAAATCGTATTTAGCAGCGTATTCTGTGATGTCCTCCTTGCGCATATTGTAGTAACGTCCGTCCTCAGCGACACCCGGCCGTTCCACAGAAATGACAAGCGATGGTTTCAGGGAGGCAAGTGCCGTCTCAACCAACGATTTAGTCTCTTCCCAGGCTCGAATGGGGATCTCGTAGGTGTCAAAGTCCCTGCTTAATATTCTAGATATGGGCGGTGCGCAGACAAAAATTGGCCGACTTTTTAGAAACTCGAGAACCTTATACAAACTGATTGCGCCGATGGGACCGTCTGTTTCAAAGCTGCTGCCCACAGGAAACCCTGTGCCAACCAAAACAACGCCTCTGTTCTTCAAGATTAGATGGGCTGCCCGTTTGCAGTAACCCTCTGAGAGGCCCTTTCTCAATGCGTCCATACCCCGGGAGCTGTGTGCGAGAATAATGTTTTCAATCTGGGCATCTGTAGTGTTCATGGCAGGTGAGTAAATACCATATTTTGTCAAGAAACGTAAAGCGGATGCATTCAATGGTTCTTGGAGTGATGGAAGAGACTGTGTCACCAAGTCATTTTCAGGCGTGGTGACACAGCCTCACAGGAACCTGGCATCATCAGTTAAAATGACTGCAAGGGAGGTCAACGACGCATTTGCCGCACACGTGGGTTGTCTCCTGTAGGCCAGCCAACGCTTCTGTCTTTTTCAGATTTAATCTAAGCCGTGTCCAGCATCGCTGCCGATCAATCCCTTCCTCCCTTACGGCACCAACCGGACAACGCTTGAGGCATTTCAAGCACTCCTTGTTGGCCTTGTGAAGACAAAGTTCTTGGGACTGAACAATGGGGTTGTTCCCCAGTTCAGCTTCGGTAACGAGGCTGCCTAGACGGCCTGCACACCCTGATGGGGTGATGAGTTGGGCATTCACCCCAAAGCGTCCGAGCCCTGACAGATAAGCAAGGTGCTTGTGAGACCACCTGGAGAGGAGCTTAACCTCATCGAAGTTGTGAGTGGCAGGTGTCAGGGCAGAGTTATAGCTATGCACCGCTAGCTGCTCCTTGATCTCTTCAGCCACAAGACCGACAAGCGCGTTTGTTGCTTCGTAGGCCACACCCCAATTGCGGCAGGGAAATTTGCCCGGGCTATTTTCATCAATAAGCGTCTTGACAAAAGGGATGAAAAACACGATCAGGGTTTTGGCTGACGGGAGGAGGTCCTTTGGCAGTAAATGCTCATCAGAAGCAATTTTCGGAAGGATTTGGAATCGCTCATCTACCTTGGCTGTAACCAATAGGGGTTTACGCCACCAGTTTCGTACTTTGGCTCTGGTAGGATAAGAGGAGACAAATGCCTCCACAATCCGTCTTAGATCTTCTGCTCTCATTTCAAACCCTTTCCTTCAAACCTCGATTTGATCTTATAATCCTGAACTGCCTCCTCAGCCTCTCAATGACCCCTCAAAGGCCTGAGAAGATCCGCGATAAGAAAACCGTAATACATTCAATCGGTAATAATACTTGACTTAGGTCAAAGACAGTTTTGAAAGGCCTTGTTAAAAGATAATAAACTGATGAAAGGAGATGGAGAATGAAAAGCCTGACTGAGGTCTGCTTGTTTGGCTCACTTCGCAAAGTCTTGGGAGATCTTCACGATTGGACCCTCCAAATGGACCTCAACGCGCCAACGCCCCTACCCCAGGTTCTAAAAGACCTCAAAATCCCCTTCAATAGGGTACAGGTGGCTATGGTCAATTACAGGGCCGTTTCCAAGGATACAACGATCCATCCGGGTGATCGGATCTCTCTGTTTCCAAGAGAGTATCCAGTTTTCGCCGATTGGAAGGACTTCAGATAGACCCACCCCAACGGATCCCTTCCTGAACTACAGGCTGATGCAGCGGACTGCCCCCCACAAGGGTTTATCATGAATATAGCATTAGATGAGTTGTTCTTGCTCAAGGGCCTCCATTGCAGCTTGGCAAGATGTGGTTATAAATGACAGGGCCTCTGAAATACACCTGTTCATTTCAGAATACTCAGACAGTCTCAACCTTCCCGTAGCCTCTATAACTTTTTTCTCAGCCCCTACGAAATTGACTGATTTTTCTATATTTTGGGCTATTTTGATCTCACGGGTCAGGGCCTCCAGGTATGAGTGCATCATTTTCTCAGCCCCTGTCCGTTCTTCACTTCTAAGGGTAAGCATTTTTGCCAACAGCTCAGAGGCAATGATCAATTCCGATTTTATCCTCTCAGCGTACTGATAAACGAGGATGGTCTTTCTCGTATCCATGTTTTAGGCTATTCCCCAATATCAGATTAACTCAAATTCTTCGCCCTATGTTTAATTTCCCTCTCACCTAACATGTGGGCAGAGGAGGTCCAAAGATGGAGAACCTTGTCAAAATTTCATTAATTTATTAAAGTTGGGATACGCTGTCAAAAGAATTACAGGGGATCCGTTCGTGTGTGCTATTGACTGGGAGGAGGTCTAGGTGAAGGAGGGTAATCCGCCTTTCGTCGCTTTAGGGAGCAGGCTACAGGGCGTTCCGGAGGTTCTTACCCTTGGGGTGAAACCCAATTTCCTTGATTATGCCCTGCGTGAAAGGGAATTGATTTTAAATGCCCCAATTATCCTCTATCCTACCCTTAATTACGCCCAGTTTTTCACCACCTTGGGAAAGAAGATCTTTCCCAGTCTGGAGACTTACCTTTATGCAGATGAGAAGATCAAACAGACCACGCTTTTCTACATGTGGGGCATACCTCATCCCCGGACGAGGATCTACTATCATCTGCATCACGGTGACATCATGAAGGATTTCAGTTTCCCCTTTGTGGCAAAACTTCCCAGGGCCTCTGCCCAAGGAAGGGGTGTCTTTAAGATCAACAACCAAGGTGATCTTGAAGGCTACCTTCGGCGCACCCATGTGGCGTACATACAAGAATACCTACCCCATCAGAGGGACCTGAGAGTGATTCTTATTAATTATGAACCCATTCTGGCCTACTGGCGAGTCTGCCCGCCCGGAAGTTTCAAGACAAACATCTTTCAGGGCGGGGCATTTGATTTTGAGGACATCCCTTCGGAAGGGGTAAAGATGGCCCGGGAATTCGCTCAAAAATGCAAATTCAATGATGTGGGGCTCGATTTCATACAAAAGAACGGAAAATGGTATCTGCTGGAGGCCAATATGAAATATGGCCGCAAGGGTTTGCAGATGAGGGGCATGGACCTTAAAGAGATTTTGAGGGAGAAACTCCTCTCTGGAGAACTGATAGCAGATTGCTCATAGCTCGTGACTGATTGGTACCTATGAAGAGAAAGAAGCTCAAAATATTCGGCTATTCCCTGGGATCCCTTTTCCTATTCCTGATCCTATTCCTATTAATTCTTTATGTGCAGGTATCCAGGGACGCCTCCACTCGTATAGAGAGGGGGGTTATTGATAATATCATTTTTTCTGAAAGCCCTGTCTATTATGATGACGGAGAAACACCGATCGGTGTGTTTTTCGAAAAGACCCATCGCAAGTATATCCAGTACGCCAATATCCCAAAAACGTTCGTAAAGGCAATCATTGCGGCCGAGGACAGAAATTACTTCGGCCACTCTGGTTTTGATATGAAGGCAATGACCAGGGCCATGATTGCTAATATTAAGGCCCGCAGGGTGGTTCAGGGTGGAAGCACTATTACGCAGCAGACTGCCAAAAATATCTTCAAACGGCAAAGAAGGTCATATATGTCCAAACTGAAGGAGTTGATCCAGGCAAGACTCCTCGAGAGCGAGTATAGCAAGGAAGAAATCCTTGAAATGTATATAAACCAGTTTTTTGTGACAGGTTTTGGGAGAGGTCTCAGAATTGCGGCCCAATATTTTTTTGACAAAGAGGCAGAGGACCTGGATCTTGTGGAATCCGCCTTCATCGCCGGGTCCGTAAAAGGGCCTTTCAGATATAATCCCTTCACCAAAAAGACTGAAGCGGAAAAAGAAAAGGCGAGGCAACTGGCCAAATCACGCAAGAATTATGTTCTTGGCGCCATGCGAAAAATGAACTTCATCACCCAGGAGCAATATCTAGAGGCAAAAAAAGAGGAGGTTCCTTTTAAAGAAGGAAAAGTGACCTTTAGATTGAATGTGATTCTAGACTATATCCGTGAACAGCTTGAATCACGTTATTTCATGGAAATACTTCAGGAACAGGGCGTGGACAACATTGCCACCTCCGGCGTTAGGATATACACCTCTGTCAACAGGGAGGTCCAGGAAGGGGCTTTGAGGAGCATCCGAAGACATTTGCCCCTGCTGGATGTCCAGTTGTCAGGGTACAACGCCCGTCCTGCTCAAGAAGACGAGCGGGCCCCCGCCAGTGAAAACCTCACAAGAGGAAAAACTGACCTTCCCTTTTTGTGCCGCATTACCCAGATCCAAAGGGATATAGAAAATCCCTCCTTGATTGTAGCCTGGGACAAGGGTGGGGGCATCATTGATTACGAGGGGCTCAAACCCATGGGTGAGGCGTGGCTGAAGTGGAAGCTGGGCGGTTGGGCCCCGTTTGACAGACGCCATGTGAACGACTTCATGAAGAACTTCCGCGTGGGGGATCTGGTGGCGGTTCAGCTCATGGAAACCCGGAAAGGAAATGGTCAGACGCGACTCATGCTGTCCAAGTTTCCAGAGCTGGAAGGCGGAGTCGTTGTCCTGAAGGAAGGTTTGATAAAGGCGATGGTGGGGGGCTTTTTTGACCGCTATTTTAACCGCGCCGTTTATGCCAAAAGGCAGTTGGGGTCCATATTTAAACCTCTGGTCTACACGGCTGCATTTCAACTCAAGTGGAATAGCCTAGACCCCCTTATTAACAAAAGAGATCTGTTTCGTTTTGAAAATACCTTCTACCTCCCAAAGCCGGATCATGAACCCGAATCCGATAAGGTATCCATCGCTTGGGCAGGGGTCAAATCGGAGAACTTGGCCACTGTCTGGCTCCTATACCATCTGACGGATCACCTCAATATGAGCGAATTCCGCCACGTGGTGGAGTTGATCGGGTTGGCCAGGGAAGAGGGCGAAGCCTATGAAGATTACGTAAAAAGGATACGGGATAAACATGGCGTGGTCGTCAACAAAAGGGCCTTGATGGAAGCGGCCTTTCAAGAAGCCAAGAAAGAGATCGAATCTGATCTCATATTTATTGGCCATGAAGATGCGCTGGAAAATGTCCGCAGACTTCATTTCAATGTGGACACCACGAAATTGAATCCCAAGGACCCCCACGAGAGTCAGATTAACAGCCTAAGCTTTCAGAGGCTACGAACCCTGAATTTTGATATGAAGAGGCGTTTTAAGAGGATTCAAGACCTGTTGGAACTTTACAAAAAAGATGAAAACAAAGATTGGATAGAGGAGCTCCGGAGAACCTTACGTTTTTTTTATTTTACGGATAGCGAAAAGACTGGTTTAAGGGTGATTTACGCGGACCCCAAAGGTGAAATGGATCTGACCGGTCTAACCCCCGTCAGACCTGAATGGATTCTTGATAGGTCTGAACCTCTGTTGGTGGAAAGGGTATGGATTAACGGCTTGACTCCTTCTGAAGGGGTGGATCTACTGCAACTTCAGCTCCAAGAGCGCTATAAAAGATTGGTGAGCCAGAACCGTTATGATCTGGCGGTGCTTTCTAAGATCAGAGACTTCAGGACGCTTGTA
>CAJIAF010000113.1_pt1 | contig 10981 bp, 7 predicted proteins | sample 9199141 | NCBI WGS metagenome assembly CAJIAF01 (sample SAMEA7708265, study PRJEB35096) | sediment metagenome | biome: marine neritic benthic zone biome [ENVO:01000025]; feature: sediment [ENVO:00002007]; material: shallow marine sediment [ENVO:03000034] sea grass bed [ENVO_01000059] ...
AATAAAATTGTACACAATTATATATAAATAAATATAATTTGTCAAATATGTTTTTAAAAAGTTAATAAAATATATATAATTTATCATACATTAAAGATAAAAAGCTGGGCATTTGAAGAGATAAGCGCAAAAAACTTGTGGGAGGGCGTTGGAAAGGACTTTCAAGGAAGACTAAGAACCAGAGGGATTATCTATCAACCAAACCTTTTTCCATAGCAAAAGCGGTCAGTTCTGCCGCATTGTGGAGGTCCAGCTTTTTCATGAGATTTGCTCGGTGTTTTTCCACCGTCTTCAAACTGATGCAGAGATGGTCTGCTACCTCCTTGTTTTTATATCCTTCGGCAATGAGTTTCAGTATTTCCCGCTCTCGGCGGGTCAGCCTATCCCAAGCTGAGCTTGTTCTTATGGTCTCCTTTCCTTCTAGATACCCTTCTATCACCTTTTCCGAAATGCCAGGACTGAGATAGCGCTTTCCCATTAGAACATTTCTTATCGCCATCACCAGTTCAGATTGAGTGGCATCCTTCAATACATATCCGTCAGCGCCAGCTTGGAGCGTTGCGAGAATATATTCGTCGGTGTTGTGGACAGTCAAGACTATGATTTTTATCTCCGGGCTTTGCCTCTTGATTTCCTTAATGGCGTCAAAGCCGTGCATCCTTGGCATAGAGAGGTCCATCAACACAAGGTCAGGCACTAGCTCATCACAGCAGCGTATTGCAGCACGCCCGTCTCCTGCCTCACCTACAACATCAAATTGGGGATCAGCAGATAATAGCGCCCGCAATCCTTCCCGGAGGATGGTGTGGTCTTCAGCAATTACAATTCGGTATGATTTCTTCACGCATCGAGTCCTAAGGAGCCTTCAGGTCCCCGCTACCTTCAAAGCAGCCATAGTACCCATCAATTTCTCACAAAATACAGTATATCCTACGCAAATATAGGGTGAAGACCCCATTTACCACAGCTAGACCCCCTAGTAAAGTCCATACGAAGTTTGCTGACTCGAGCGACCCCTGTGGAGTGGAAATGTATAAGATACTTATTGTCGAGGATAACGATCATTTTCGCCAGACGCTTAGAAGCCTGTTGGATGCTCGGTTCCCTTCAATAAGGTTCGAGGAAGCAAGAGATGGGCGCGAAGCATTGGAAAAAGTCAGTGTCTTTGATCCTGATCTCATTTTTATGGATATCAAATTACCCGGACAAAGCGGCCTGGAGTTGACCAAAAGAATCCGGCACTCAAATGCCCAGGTGAAGATAATCATCCTGACGAGCTACGACCTGCCAGAGTATCGACAGGCTGCGAAAGTGGGTGGGGCGAACCATTTTATTTCAAAAGGCTCTTCCAAGGCAGAAGAGATATTGGCATTGGTTGAGACCATCCTCTCTGAGAAGAAATAGCTGAGGATATTCCAGAATAAAGGATTTCTCTCAAGAAAATACAGGCTTCACCCTATTGACATTTTTGCACGGAAATCACGCGTCCAGGTGGGGCCATCGATCATTCCAAGGCCTCATCTGTTCATAGGCATAGGAGGCTTGAAGCACCAAATCATCTCGATGCCGCGGGCCGATGATCTGAAGCCCTGCGGGGAGGCCATTCTCTGTAAGGCCGGCGGGTACTGAGGCAGCCGGGTGGCCTGAAAGGTTGAAAGGGTAGGTGAATGCCACGGCTCCCAGAAGCGGGATAGGATGTCCGTCGATTTCTGATGGAGGTGGACCTTTGGCTCCAAAGGCCTCGGTGGGCATGGTTGGGGTAAGGAGTAGGTGAAACTGCTCAAATAGACCTTCCATGATTTGATTTAGTTCGGTCCTTACATTTTGAGCCTCAATTTGCTCTGCCAGTGAAATGGATCTGGCATGGTCAAGAGACATGACCAGAGTCCTTCCCATCTCCTGGCGATTTTTTGCAAGGTCTCTATGCAACTGGGCATAGAGTTCAGAGTTGGAGAGATTGGACCAGGCCCCTCCCGCGTCAGGTAATTCACCCTTCCAGATCTCGACCCGGTGCCCCAGCTTCTCAAAACATCCCGCAGCCTCTTCCACCTGACGCATCACGTCCCCCTGCACCTTGGCGTATCCCAGCGTTGGGCTGAAGGCCAATTTGAGATTTCTAGGTATATCTTTGAGGGATTTTAAAAAAGACCGATTAGGGGAGGGCAGGGCATCAGGGTCAGAAGGGTGCGATCCAGCGACGCAATCCAGATAAAGAGCCGCATCACTCACCGTTCTCGTGATGGGGCCTAAGGTCAAAAGGCCATACATCTGGAGGAAAGGGAAAGGGTTCTTGGGGGCGTGAAAGAAGGGGGCATAGGTTACAGGGATTCTTCCGGGGGAGGTCTTCAGTCCATAACAACCTGAGTAGGAGGAGGGTATCCGAATGGAACCGCCCATATCAGAGCCTGTGGCCACGGAGACCATGCCCCCGGCCACAGCAGCAGCCGATCCCCCGCTGGAACCGCCAGGCGTACGCTCTGTATTCCAAGGATTTCGCGTCACGCCATATAACCGGTTTTTGGTAAATCCTGTAAAACCAAACTCAGGCGTGTTTGTTTTACCCACCACGATGGCTCCGGCTGCCTTAAGTCTGGAAACCTGGATCGAATCCTCTTGGGCCACATTATCTTTGTAGGGGATGGATCCGAAGCTGGTCACCATACCCTTCACGTCTTCCAGATCCTTAACGCCAAAAGGGAGGCCGGCCAGGGGGCCCGGGGCCTCTCCAGATGCAAGGCGTTCTGTCAACACCTTGGCCTCATCAATAGCCTCCTGGGCACGGAGTGAGACAAAGGCATTGAGGATAGGGTTGACAGCCTCTATTCTTTCAATGGTCACCTCCATGAGTTCAAGGGGAGAAATCTTTCCTGACTTGACAAGTTCCGCAAGTTCCAGTGCAGATTTATAATGGATAGATTCCATGAGATTGCTCCTTACCGTGATATGACAACTTAGATGAACCGGACGTGATAAGGGGCGAACGGTTTTGCCCGGAACAAACAAACTTGGTCTTGGAGTGTTGGAGTACTGGAGTATTGGAGTACTGGAAAAGAGAAAAAGCCAGTGGTGATGTTTTCGAAATTTTACATTACTCCATTACTCCATGGATTTTATCACTCCTTTCTCAGATATTTCCAGGACAGGAACATGGGGATCGATTTCCCTGTAAAGAGCAGCCATCTGAGGGTGACAGGTGAAAAATAGTATCTGATGCTCTTTAGAGAGTTCTACGATGGTTTCGGCGGTCGCCTTTGCTCTGCGGGGATCGAAGTTGACCAATATCTCGTCCATGATGATGGGCAGGGATTCTGTGGTTTCCGAGAACTCTCTAATAAAGCCGAAACGCAGAGAAAGATAAAGCTGTTCAGCCGTTCCACGACTGAGTTGGCCAATCTCCTTTCGACTATTATCCTGGCATATCACCTCAACACGATCCTCACCGATCGGTGCAACAAGGGAAGGGTATTTGCCCAGTGTCAATCGGTCGAAAAACTGAGCCGCTGCACGAATGACTTCTGGCTGCCTCTCTTTTTGATACCTCTCCCGGGCCCTCCTGATCAGTCCCTGTGCGAGTCTCACAGTGCTCCACTCCGCGGCCAAGAATGACAATTCCTCTTTGAGACCTTCTTCTTCTGTCCTCAGGGCAGAGATTCTATCGTCATGAACCAGCTGACGGGCCTGCTCTTCAAGGGTGGCTTCCTCCTTGTTAAGTCGGTCCAAATTGGCCTCCATGTCTTTCAGCTCATTTTCCAGCTTGACTCTCTCCTGTTCAAGCTCTTCCAAGCTGACCGCTGAAAGTCTTTTTCCCACACTGTCTATTGTCCCTAATTTGCTCGAATGGCGTTTAATCGTCTCTTCGTGCCTATCCATGTCTTGCTTCAGGGACATACGCCTCTCGTAAATTTGAGCCCTCTTTCGGAATCCTTCCTCGTCATCCGCGCCACCGGATACCATGAGTTCATGGATCTCTTCTTGAATCTTTTTGCGCTGTCTTTGGATCCGTTCTGTGGAATCCTGATTGGTCTTCATCTCATGGGTGAGCAAGACTCTCTTTTGATCCGCTTTCTCCGTCTCTTGGAATTCCCGGACGAGACTGTGAACGACGCCTTGTATCTCATCATCTCCTACCAAGTCCCTGTTGCAGCCCTTAAGGACTCCGTTGGCCAAGCTGATAAATTCCTGTTTTTTCTTTTCAAGGGATGCCATTTTCGCCCTTAATTGAGTCAGATGTCCCGCCTGTTCCCTAAAGGATTCTATGGAGGATAGGGTTTCCAAGGCGCCTTCTGGGGTAAGGACTGGACTCAACCCACGTTCCTTCAGCCAGTTCTGCCACTGGTTCTGGACCTTTTCTGCCTCTGATTCGGCATGCCCCTGTTCAAGCTTTGCTTTTTCCTGTTTCCTTTCAGCCTGCAGGAGCTCTTCAGTAGCACCCATCCAGCGCTCCAGCGCCTTGGTGCGTTCTGCCAGTTGTTCTCCCATGCGTTCCAGGTCCTCTTCCGAAGGGACTTGAGACAGGGATAAATCAGAGCAGGCAGCGGCCACGCGTTCTTTGATGTCATCACGATGGGTTTTCAGATGCGACCTTTTCGAGTCCAGGTCACCTAATTTCTCCGTGAGATGTTGTTTCCGTCGCCTGGTTTCTTTGCTTCTACTTTTCTCACTCTTTTCTCCCCTTGATTTTAGGACCCATAATAGAAGACCGATGAGGAGCAAGAGAACACCACTTGGAAAGGTCCACATCCGCTCCACGTGGAGAACGGACAAAATCAAAGAAAAAAGACCCGCTCCCAACAGCGTAAGAATCAACCAGAAGGGCAAGGCATAGGTTTGCAGTCTTAGACCGCTTTCCAAAGCCCCTTTTTCTTCTTTAAGGTCTTGGAGGCGATCTTCTGTATTTCTCAATTCCTCCTTCAGGAGCCGGTCCTCAGATGCAAGCCTCCTGAGCTCGGCGCAAGACCTTCTCATTTGTGACAATCGTTCCGGGTCCTTAACATCCGGTTCAGATAAACTCTCGATGGCTTGTTCTGCTTCCTTCTTTCCGGCGTCCACGAGTTCAAGAAATTCCCTTTTCTTCTGTGCTTCCAGTTTGGCCAGTTGAAGGGTTTCTCGATAATGACGGACCTCTTCACGCGTTGCAATGGATATATCAAATTCCAGGACCTTCTTTTCAGTCCATTCGGGGCCCAAAGGGTCAAGGCTCTCCATCAGCTTACGCTCACCCATGGAGAGTTGCTCCTGGACAGAGAGTTGTTCCTGGAGAACCGCCTCAAAAAGCCCCTGTTCCCGTTGAAGCTCTCTTATGGCGGGTGCATGTTTCAGCACATCCGGATCTGCTTTCAGTACCGACAGCTCAGATTCTTGGCGTCTAAGATCTTCCTCTTTTTTCACAAGTTCGTTTTGTAGGCCTTCTGAGCGGGTCTTTAGGGTTTCAAATCTGCTAAGCCCCTGCACAGGGAAATGTTCAATAATCTCCAGTTCCTCAAGTTTCTTTCTGGTAAGGGAAAGGCTGATCCATTCTGGCCAGATATGGATCCATTGCTCTGTGCTTTTTAGCTGGACAGATCGCTCAATCCTCCTTTTACCGAGCCCATGGATCTCCTCTTTGAGATGGGAGATCTGCGTTTTTATGCGGTCGTATTCCTGGATAGAACCGAGCAGGGCCTTTTTCTCTTTGGAGATGGCATTAAGGCGGGAGAGAACCGCATTGATTCTTGGTTTGCTGCCCCCTGGCTTGAAGAGTTCCCCCTCTCTTTTTTCAAGCCCTGTCTTCAGTTTGGCCAGTCTGTTGGGATCAACCCCTGCGCCGGCGCTGTAAAGGGCCTCCCTAACGGAATCTGTATTGAGTGTCTCAAATTCCTGAAGCTCAGATAGGCTGAATGCATAGACATTCTTGAATAGGTCCCTGTTGGCCATACCGAGAAGGTGACTCAAAAATTCTTTGCCTCCCCGCGTCTGATCGGGTTTAAGCACATCCACCTTGCCTCCCCGAGGCCCAGGATACCGTTCCACCACATAAATGTCCTGATCATTGGTGATTAGGGATAGGTTCCCCCCATGCTGTCCTCCAGCAAGCGGGGGATAAAGGTTTTCATGGCTCCGTCCGTCAGGGAAACCGAAGAAAAGGGCCCTCAGAAAGCCCAATAGAGTGCTTTTGCCCGATTCATTCGCCCCGAGGAAGACCGTGAGTTCAGGAGATAGACCTTCAATCTTCAGGTTATGGAAGAGGCCGAACCCATCAATATAGAAGCCCGTGATATTCATTAGGCCTCCTCTCCGTGCAGATTTTCCAAACAGATCCTCTCCGCCTCCTCTAATAGCTCCTTCAATTGGCGGTCCCCTGGTGAATCAAGGTATCTATGGATTCTGGCGGACTCAAACAATGGGTCCAGATCTTCCTTCACCAATGCCTTGAGATGCCTCTCCCCCAAAAGCTCCCGCGAATAACGAATGAGATCACCCAGGAAATCCCTTTCTTTCATCCTCACCATAGGATCTATGTCAGGGCCAACGCTAAGCTGGATCTGTTCTACCCAGACAGAAGGAGTATATGACGGACCTCTTTCATGAAGCATTTCCAGCAGATCTGACACGCTGTTGGGCGCCTTAAGGAACTTGAACAAGGGGCTTCGACCAGAGAGGGTAATTCTGGCCATGGAGGGCCGACCTGAAGCCTTTTCGGAGAAGCCAACACAGACATGATCGAGGGCGTTAATCAGGTCCTGTTCCGTCTGAAGATCATGGATGGGGAGATCATACGTGGTCCAGCGGACCGCATCAGTGGCATGAAACTCCATTTCCACTTCCTTATCATCTCTAACCTTGACCAGGTAACAGCCCTTTTCACCTGTTTCTCTGATATTCCTTCCCTGGGTATTCCCCGGATAGACAACATAAGGCAAATGCTCAGAAAGAACCCTTTTGCTGTGTACATGTCCAAGGGCCCAGTAATCCATTCCTGATTTGAGCAGATCTTCCAAAGTGCACGGCGCATAAGGTTCATGTCCCGTATCTGATCCCACATTGGCGTGCAAGAGACCAATCTGCAAAGCAGAACCGGTTTGGTGGAAAAGAAGGGAGAGGTTTCGTCTTTCGTCTCTCTTGGGATAACTGATGCCTTGGATGCAGGCGAGGAGGGCCCCATCTTTCTTGACCTCCACGGTTTCCACTTGATCTCCAAACACATGGACCCCTGAGGGCCATTCAAGTGTTGAGGACCATCCGTCAAGGGGGTCGTGGTTTCCGTGGACGACGAATGAACGGATGCCCGCTTCATCGAGTCTCTGAAGTCCATCCCTGAATTTGACTTGTGCCCGAAGGCTTCTATCCGACCCATCATAGACGTCACCTGCCACCAGCAAAAAATCCACCTGCTTCTCAAGGCAGAGCTGAACGACCCTGTCAAAGGCCTCAAATGTGGCCGAACGCAGGATGCGAGCCAGATCTGGGTTATCAACGTGAAGAGCTGCAAAGGGGCTGTCCAGATGGAGATCGGCTGTGTGAACAAAAGAGAAATTGGGCATCTGAGACCTAATGACGGTGTTCAAAAGATTAAGACATGAGACCTTGGAGCTTATGGTTCTGAAGAAGGGGAAAAAGGCTACTTGGGAACGACTTTAAGCAGAAAAATAAATTTTGATGTTGCTGGCCCGATAATGACCTGATTTTCCTTCCTGTCTAGGGAGGCACGGGTCTCATTACCGCTTCCGCCAATTTCATTGCCGTTCACAATGGTCCCAAAGGAGCTTCCCCTGTCCACAATATGGATAATTCCAGCTTGGTTGGTAATGGCCAGATGATTGCGGGAGACCACGTACGGCTTTTCTTCTTGGATAAACAGATCATTGGTGTGGAAGACGTCTGACTCCGGATTTTCGGAAAACCTGCCAATAAGAAAAGGGAATTTGGTTATGAGTAACTTGCGATCTTCAAGAACCTTTTTTGCTTCGTCCGTCTGGCCCTCAATGATCACCTCAAAAGGGGCCTCCTCCCCCACCTCCACATGGGCATCTGTGGTCCTTTCAGCGATCAAATCGCTCGCCTGACGCAGTCTTTCAAAGAGGCTCTTCAATATGGGAATGAGCACAGAAGGTTTGGTTCGTAGCAATTCGTTGAAATGATCTCTGTCTATGATCCTGACCTTAAGCTCTGACCGCGCCCTCACCGTTGCCGACCTTGGGCGGTCTTCGATAAGACCCATCTCGCCAAAGACTTGCCCCTGGCCTAAGAGGGCGATGACGATCTCTCTTTCACCCCACCTTTTGATCACTTCTGCGTTGCCGGAGAGAATCACAAAGGCAGAGGTTCCCTTTGTTCCCTCAGCGATCACTATTTCTCCAGGCTTAAATACCGCTGTGGTCTCCATTGCATGCCTCTCTTAGGATTTTGATAACATAATTTAGAATACCACACCTTGTGGATCACCTTAAACCTTTTTCCAGGTGAGTCAGATCTCACCCGGTTGTTGAAGAAAAGCTTATACTTAGTATGGGTGACAAAGGCAAGGGGCGATTGAATTTTGTACTCAAAAACCTGGTCCTCTGGGTTAGGTCAGAAAAGTTTTGCTATGCCTTTGCCGATAAAGTTCGGTTTTAAGTGATCTAAAGTTACAAGTGAACTAAAGTGAGCTAAAGTTGAGGTGCTCGCCTTTAGCGAGGCCAATTTTTAAATTGAGAAGAAACTCATTCACTTTAGGCACTTTAGACACTTTATGGCACTTTAGGCACTCGGAAGGCGATGGCGTAATGAAGCAACCCTAAGAGGAGCAAATCAAGGTTTGGTCCTCTCGGCCCGGGTTCTTTATTTGCGTATGGAAGCCTAGGCGGAAGCTGGCATACCCAACTCTTGACTCAAGGTTTGCATTTGCCTATACTCCCGGGAAAAAATGAACTAAAGTAGCTGAAGTGCCTATGTGTTCCTTTAACTTTAGGCACTTTAGTCACTTTAGGCACTTTAGTCACTCAAGATTGTGGGATCCGGAGTGTGGAACCTATACTGATTGATCTTAAACAACAAAGACCAGGTTATGATCATTTCATTGCTTCTTGGGTCTGTAAGGGTGACAGCAACATTGTCGTTGATGTGGGGCCGGCAAATTCAGCGCACATATTGATGGACACCCTTGAGGCCATGGAGATGGACAGGGTGGACCTCGTCCTTCTCACACACATCCACATCGACCATGCCGGAGGATTGGCTGATTTTCTTAAGCAGTTCCCCATGGCAAAGGTCGTCTGTCATCGCATGGGGGTCGAACATCTCGTGGATCCGTCAAAGCTATGGGCCGGTAGCCAAAAGGTCCTTGGGGAGTTGGCCGAATTTTACGGGCGCATAAAGCCGGTGAAAGGGGAAGCGCTCATTGCCCACACAGAAGCAAGGACAGAGGGCCTGAGAGTCCTTGAAACGCCCGGTCATGCCCCACATCACCTCAGTTTTAGCTACCAGGGAAAGCTATTTGTGGGAGAGGCGAGTGGAACGTTTCATGATATGGGAGACCTGGAATATGTTCGTCCGGCCACGCCGCCAAAGTTCTTCATGGAGGAGTGTCTTGGTAGCGTTGACCGCTTATTGGGTTTAGAAGACCAACCCATTTATTATGTACACTTTGGAAAAGCGGAAAGTTCTCACCATCAATTGAAAAGCTTCCGGGAGCAACTTATTCTATGGGCTGAGATCATTAGGCAAGAGATGGCCGCAGATCGTGAGGATCTCGTGAAGAGATGCCTGGAAATCCTTCTTGAAAAAGACCCGGATCTAAAGGCCTTCCATGCCATGGGTCCTGATATGCAAGAACGCGAAAGATATTTCCTCACCAACTCGATAAACGGCTATATTGAGTATTTGCAGAGTCGATAGAAGGACAGAAATACGCAGTTCACTTCATTATCTTTATTACTGTTTAGGGCCTTTCCCTTCTCCTGTCATTGCTCGCCCCGTTAAATAGAGTCCGCATAGGGTGTACCCAATCTGAGGTGACTTTAAGGGCCTAGCGAAACAACCATTTTTGAATTCATTTAGCAAGGCGAGGAGTCCCAGACGAATTCCTTCCTCCCCTTTTACGCCCCCACCAACATCTCAAAACATACTGAAATATCAATACTTTACCCGGCTTTTGTTGCCTCAATACCCCCGATATGTTATGAAAGATATTTTCAAGTCATTCTGTTTCCAACCCCCAAAGGGGGTTTGCAGAAAAAGTCATGGATGGGAGGGGTAATAATGGCCTATGACACGGCACTTCGCGCGTATACTTCGAAGCGCATAGAGGAGATCGAAACGGCGGATATCCTTGTAGGAGTCCCGTGTTACAATAACGACAAAACGATTGCTCACGTGATCCAGATGGTTACCCATGGTCTTGCCAAGCATTATAAAGACCGCAGATCTGTAATATTTGTAGCCGACGGAGGCTCCACAGATGATTCGCGAGAAGCGGCGAGGGAGTTTGAGATCAAGCCTTGGCAAGAGAAGATTGTCTCCATATATCGGGGGCCTGCGGGCAAAGGTACAGCCCTGCGGTCCGTATTCGAAGCGGCCAATCGACTCAAGGTACAAGTTTGCGCCATGATTGACTCGGACCTTCGAAGCATCACCGCAGATTGGGTGAAATACCTCTTGGATCCGGTCCTGGAAAAAGGGTACCAGTATGTCTCCCCTGTCTATGTCAGACACAAGTACGATGGGACCATCACCAACAACATTGTGTACAACCTGACCCGCGCCCTTTATGGTAAACGTATCAGGCAACCAATCGGTGGGGACTTTGCCATTTCAAGGGATGTGGCAAAGTTTTACACTGAACAGGATGTGTGGGAGACGGATGTGGCCCGTTTTGGAATCGACATCTGGATGACCACGAGCGCCATAACGCAGGGTTTCCAGATCTGCCAATCCAACCTGGGGGCCAAAATCCACGATGTTAAGGATCCAGGTCAACATCTGGGACCCATGTTCCGCCAGGTTCTTTCCGCCCTCTTTTTCCTTA
>CAJIAF010000042.1_pt1 | contig 10966 bp, 8 predicted proteins | sample 9199141 | NCBI WGS metagenome assembly CAJIAF01 (sample SAMEA7708265, study PRJEB35096) | sediment metagenome | biome: marine neritic benthic zone biome [ENVO:01000025]; feature: sediment [ENVO:00002007]; material: shallow marine sediment [ENVO:03000034] sea grass bed [ENVO_01000059] ...
AATTTGAGAAACGTTTAGGAATAAAGGAACCGGGGATGCGTTATTTAGAAGCCCCCTGTCAGCATTGCTACAAGCTTTTGGAGCGATGAGAGATCGCATCACAATTCAGGCAATTGGGCGGGATTTCTCCCCTCAGGCCTGCCAGAAGATTTTCTGCGGCTAGCTGCGCCATTTTGGTCCTCGTCTCCAGCGTGGCGCTGCCCACATGGGGGAGAAGGGTGACATTATCCAGATCTGCAAGACCTGGCGCTAAATTTGGTTCATCTTCATACACATCCAGACCTGCCCCCGCTATCTCCCCCTTTTTGAGGGCCGTTACAAGGGCCATTTCATCCAGCACGGGTCCTCGCGATGCATTAATCAGGATCGCACTGGGCTTCATCAGTTCCAGTTCATGGGGGCCAATCAAATGGTGTGTTTGATCCGTTAGGGGTACATGGAGTGAGACGAAATCTGCCTCACTGAGGAGCCTTTTTAGGTCCACATATTGGACGCCCAGCTGTTTTTCCTCGGATGCCTCCAGGCGATGAGGATCGTGATAAAGGAGGCGCATCTCAAATCCCCTGGCTCTTCGCACCACGGCCTTTCCTATTCTGCCCAAGCCGATAATTCCCAGGGTCTTGCCGCTCACTTCCCTACCCAGAAAACGTAAAGGGGCCCAAGACTTGAATTCCCCTGCCCTATTTCTCCTGTCCCCTTCCACGACTCGCCTTGCCGTGGCCAGGATCAGCGCAAAGGTGATATCAGCGGTGGCATCGGTGAGCACCCCGGGTGTGTTGGAGACGGGAATCCCCTTGACTGTGGCCGCCCTCAAATCAATATTGTTAAAGCCTACACCATAGTTTGCGATCATCCTTAGATGGGGTGCCTTGTCCAGCAGCTCTGTATCAATCTGGTCCGTAATTGTGCAGAGAAGCCCTTCCTTATCTTCCACGCTCTGAAGGAGTCTTTTCCTCCCCATGGGTTGGTCCTCATCATTGATCTGCACCTGGTGCTGCTCCTTAATAGTCCCCATGACCTCCTTTGGAAGTTTGCAGGTAATCAGCACTTTCATGCTTTTTCCCCTAAGGTTACGGACACTTCACCACTAATAATTCTCTGTTCTTTGCCTGCGTCATCTTCTATGATCAGTGCACCGCTGCGATCGATGCGCAGGGCCCGTCCATGGGTCTTCTCTATGGGGGAGACGATCTCCACATTCCGCCCTATGATCATAGAGGCCTCGTTCCATGTCCTGTAAAATTCGTCGATCTGTCCTGATAAAACCTCCCCATAGTAAACCTCAAATATCCTCAAAAGGGCGACCAACAGATCGTTTCTGGAGATCCTGGACCCCGTTTCGGCCAGAATGCTTGTGGCGAGATTGGAGACGCCCTCTGTCTGATGGGGGCTCCAGTTCACATTGAGCCCTAGACCTACGACCACATAGTCGATCTCTTCTTGACGCAATGAAAATTCTGTGAGAATCCCCCCCAATTTCTTGCCTTCCGCAAATATGTCATTCGGCCACTTGATCGTGGATGTCAGACCGGTTCTGCTTTTGATGGCCTCAATGGTGGCCAGGGCCAAGATCATCGTGGTCACGAAAACCTGCTCTTTGTGGATATGGGGTCTTAATAAAAGGGAAAAGAGGAGATTCACATAGCCCGGCGAAACCCAGCGCCTTCCCATTCTCCCCTTGCCCTCACTCTGCTCCTCAGCCAGCACCAGGGTTCCCTCCGGGGCTCCTTGGGCCGCCAGCTCTTTCGCCAATGTGTTTGTGGAATCTAGGGACCTGTGGAATACGAGGTTCTGGGCAAACAGGGATGAGCCCAATTTATTGGTGATCGTCTTGGGATCGAGGGAATCCGTGTTTTTCATTTCTCAGTTTTCTTAATCCTCCTCCATCAACCTGGCCACGCCCACCACCTTTTCTCCCTCTCCTAGGCCGATCAATTTTACACCCTGGGTATTCCGTCCTATGACAGAGATGTCTGCCACCTTCAGTCGGATAATCTTCCCATGTTCAGTAATAATCATGAGCTGGTCCTGATCCGTGACTTGATAGGAATAGACGACGGGTCCATTTCTCTCTGATGTCTTAATGGTGAGTATTCCCTTGCCCCCCCTTGCCTGCCTCCGATATTCTTCTGTTCTGGTCCTCTTTCCATAGCCATTCTCCGTCACAGTCAGGATGGTGGCACCCTCCTCCGTGAGGGCCTCCATCCCCACCACATAGTCTTCCGGCTCCATCCTGATCCCGATGTTTCCTTCCGCAACCCTTCCCATGGCCCTCAAATCAGACTCCCTGAACCGGATCGATTTCCCTTGCCGTGTGGTCAGGAATATGTCATGTTCCCCGCTTGTCACGCGCACCGCGATCAACTCATCCTCATCCCGGATCCTTAGGGCAACAATTCCCGTTGTTCGGGGATGACTGTAAGCGGCCAGCTCGGTCTTCTTTACCAATCCCCTTTTCGTGGCCATAACCACGTATTTCCCCTCCTCAAAATCCCTCACGGAGAGTGTCGTAGCCACCCGTTCCCCCCGCTTTAGATCGAGGAGGTTAACGATCGCCTTACCCCGGGACATCCTTCCCGCTTCAGGGATCTCGTGGACCTTCTTCCAGTAGACACGTCCCTTGTTGGTAAAGAAGAGAAAGGTGTCATGGGAAGATGCCACAAACAGAGACTCAACAAAGTCTTCTGCCTTGGGTCTCACACCGGTAAGGCCCTTGCCGCCTCGTCGCTGTGCCCTGTAAAGACTGATTGGGTTTCTCTTGATATAACCTTGGTGGCTGAATGTGACCACCATATCCTCCTCTGCAATAAGGTCCTCCAGATCTATCTCTCCGGTCTCCTCCAGGATTTCAGTCCTGCGCTCATCACCATACTTCCCCTTAATTTCATTCGTTTCATCTTTGATGATCTGCAGGACCATGGTTGGACTCTCCAAAATGGCCTTAAATCGAGCAATATTCTTGATCAGATCCTGGTATTCGGCATCCAGCTTCTCCCTTTCCAGTCCTGTCAGCCTCTGCAACCTCATATCAAGAATGGCCTGAGCTTGGATATCAGAAAACTCAAACTCGGCCATCAATCGGGCCTTTGCCTCCTGAGGATCTGAGGAGGATCTGATCAACTCGATCACATCATCCAGGAAGTCCATGGCCTTCTTTAGTCCCTCAAGGATATGGGCTCGCTCTTCTGCCTTCCTGAGGTCATATATCGTTCGACGAATGATAATCTCACGTCGGTGATCGATGAAGAGCTGGAGGATCTCTTTGAGCGTTAGTGTCTGGGGTTGTCCATGCACAATGGCCAACAGGATGATTCCAAAGGAGATCTCCATCTGCGTGAATTTGTATAGGCGGTTAAGTATCACCAGGGGTCTTCCATCCCTTCTCACGTCCAGGACAATTCGCATCCCATCTTTGTCCGATTCATCCCTAATATCAGCGATCCCCTCCACCTTTTTCCCTCTGACCAACTCGGCTATCTTTTCCAAGAGCTTTGTTTTATTCACCTGGTAAGGTATCTCCGAGATCACGATCCTTTCTCGACGCTTGCCCACCTTCTCCACAAAGGCCCTGGCCCTTATCTTTATGATTCCCTTTCCCGTCTTGTAGGCCTCGGAAATCCCCTTTCTCCCAAGGATAAATCCTGCCGTCGGGAAGTCTGGAGCCGGAACGAGGCCAATCAACTCCTCCAGGCCCACATCGGGCTGATCAATCACCCGTATGATGGCATCGCACACCTCGGAAAGATTGTGAGGCGGGATGTTGGTCGCCATACCCACGGCGATTCCTGAGCTACCGTTGATGAGTAGGTTGGGAATGGTTGTGGGCAGGATGGAGGGCTCTGAGAGGGAGTCGTCATAATTGGTATTGAAGTCCACCGTCTCTTTTTCAATGTCGGAGAGGAAATCTTGTGCCAGGCGTGTCATCCTCACTTCGGTATAACGCATGGCGGCCGGAGGATCCCCATCTACGGATCCGAAATTGCCCTGGCCATCCACCAGGCGATACCGCATGGAAAAATCTTGTGCCAAGCGCACGATGGTGTCATAGACCGCAGCATCTCCATGTGGGTGGTATTTTCCAATCACATCCCCGACCACCCTTGCTGACTTCTTAAAGGGCCTGTTATAGTAGTTTTTCATCTCATGCATGCTGTAGAGCACGCGTCTGTGAACAGGCTTGAGACCATCTCGAATATCGGGCAGGGCCCTGCCCACAATCACGCTCATTGAGTATTCGAGATAGGATTTCTTCATCTCATCTTCAATGTTCACAATGTCAGCACTTACATTGACCACCATATCTTTCTCCTCTCCAAATTTTTCTCTCCTAGTGAAAACAAGCCCTTAGGTCTTTTCACACATCAATCCAGCGGACTGTCCATAATCGATCCCGTGGGAGGCAAAACTGGCAATCCGTTCTGCGGGTGAGTCCCGGTTTTAGTGATTCGTGGATGGGTGCTGTTCAATGGAGGATTGTAATGGATCTAAAGAATAAAGGGGTTAGGCGATCATATATCCAGTTCAGCCACTTCCAGTGCGTTATTCTGAATAAATTCCCTCCTTGGTTCCACCTTATCGCCCATGAGGACAGTGAAGATATCATCCGCCTCCAGGGCGTCCTCTATCCGTATCCTAAGCAAAGTTCTTTTCTCCGGATCCATGGTTGTGGTCCAGAGTTGCCCAGGATTCATCTCCCCCAGTCCCTTGTACCTCTGGATCGTTAAACCCTTTTTCGACCCTTCCATGAGCACCGTGAGGAGATGCTGAGGATCATCAATCTCCCTTTTTTCAGCCTCGCCAACCTGGACGTGGCACCCTTTGTTGACCTTCTCAATCTCTGGAGAGAGCCCCATCAACTGCCTCAACTCAGGGGAGGAGAAGAACTCCCAGTTCACGGCAGAGGTCTGCCCACCGTTCTGCATTTCGCTCACAAGAAATTCGTAATAACCGCCTTCTTCACTTAATTGAATGTCACTCACCCCAAACTCGTTTTTCTCCAGCCTTTGGAAGAGATTCTCCATGAACTTCTTGTTTTTAAACTGTTTTTTGTTCTTCACGCCCTGCGATACGAGAAACTCTATAAATCTGGGGTTGTAGCCCCTCCTGGAGAGCTTTTTCACGTTTTCATAAAATTTGATCACCCCGCCGAGTAGCTTCACCAGCCTATGGCCTGAGATCACCTCTCCGTCCCCCAGAAGGACCTTCTCCTTCTTTGAGATCCTTTTCAACAGGAATGCATTAAAACTCTCTTCGTCCTTGATATATCGCTCTTTTTTTCCTGCAGCCACCCGGTAAAGGGGGGGCTGGGCCACATAGAGGTGCCCCCGCTCAATGAGCTCCGGCATCTGTCTGTAAAAAAAGGTGAGAAGAAGGGTCCGGATGTGGGATCCATCCACATCCGCATCGGTCATGATGATCACTTTATGGTATCTGAGGGAATTGATATCGTACTCCTCATCCCCAATTCCCGTGCCCAGGGCAGCGATCATGGTCCGGATCTCTTCGCTCGAGATCATCTTATCGAACCGCGCCTTTTCCACATTAAGGATCTTTCCTTTCAGGGGTAAAATGGCCTGAAACCTTCTATCCCGGCCCTGTTTTGCTGAACCTCCCGCCGAATCCCCCTCCACGATGAATATCTCGCTACGACTCGCATCTCTTTCCTGACAATCGGCCAACTTTCCCGGTAGCGAATGGTCTGAAAGCACACCCTTACGCCTGGCAAGCTCCTTCGCCTTTCTTGCCGCTTCCCTGGCTCGGGCCGCATCAATGACCTTGGAGAGGACGGACTTTATAATGGAAGGATTTTCCTCAAAAAAACTGCTGAGCCCCTCATTTAATAGATTCTCAACAAGTCCTTTTACTTCACTATTTCCCAATTTTGTCTTTGTCTGACCCTCAAATTGCGGGTTTGGCAGCTTCACGCTCACCACACCCGTCAAGCCCTCCCGGACGTCTTCTCCTGAGAGCTTATCTTTAAAATTCTTGGAAAAATTGGAATTCTGCAAATATTGATTGATGCTCCTTGTAAGGGCTGCTCTAAATCCACTGAGGTGGCTGCCCCCCTCTCTTGTATTGATGTTGTTTGCAAAGGTGAAAAGGGTCTCTTTGTAGGAATTGTTATATTGTAGGGCGATGTCAATCAGCACCCCGTTTTTCTCTCCATTTATGTAAATGGGCTTCTTGTGGAGGACTTCCCTGTTTTTGTTGAGATATTCCACAAAGGACTTCGTTCCCCCCTCGTACATGTAGTCCTTCTTCTTGCCAGTTCGCTCATCGGAGATCTGGATTTTCACCCCCTTTGTGAGGAAGGCAAGCTCCCTCATCCTCCTGGCAAGGGTCTCAAAGTCAAATTCGACCTTTTCGAAGACGTTCCGATCTGGCATGAAATGGACCCTGGTGCCATTTTTTTTCGTTTCGCCCTTCACCCTTAGCTTTGTCTTAGGGCTTCCCTGCTCATAGCGCTGGGAATAGATCTTCCCGTCTCGATAGACTTCCACTTCTAAGAACTCGGAAAGCGCGTTGACCACAGATACCCCAACACCGTGGAGTCCACCTGATACCCGGTAGATCTTGTTATCGAATTTCCCTCCTGCATGCAGTTTGGTCATGACCACTTCAAGCGCCGGCATCTTTTCCGTCTTGTGTCTATCAACAGGAATACCGCGCCCATTATCCAGCACTGTAATACTTTCATCACCTAAGATCTGGATATCAATATGATCACAATATCCGGCCATCGCCTCATCAATGCTATTATCTACCACTTCATAGACGAGATGGTGCAGACCCTCAAAACTTGTATTGCCCACATACATGGCGGGCCTCTTCTGGACGGCCTTTAGCCCTTCCAGAACCTTTATATCAGCGGCGCCATATGTTGAATTTACATTTGCCATTTTTATAGCCTCATGGGCATAATAAGCCCCAGAAATCCCTTATCATTTTCCCCTCTTATAAGACAGGGACTGGAATTATCAATAAGACCCAATTCTACTGTTTCACTATCCATCGCCTGAAGTACATCTATGAAATATCTGGCATTGAACCCCACCTCCAGACGCTCGTTTTTATATTCCACAACCAGATTCTCCTGGGCATCTCCCAGATCTGGATTATTGGAGACCAATTCCAAATTATCATTCTCTAAAGTGATCTTTACACCCCTATAACTCTCGTTACTCAAGATAATCATTTTTTTCATGCCATCCAAGAGGGAAACCCTATCAATTTTTACAAAATGCTTCGATTTTTGAGGAATAACTGCATTATAATCTGGAAATTTGCTTTCCAAAAGACGGATCACGATGAGTATATTTTCCTTTCTTATGACACAGTTGTTCTGCTTAAACCCCAGTTCGATTGATCCTTCTTCTGAGGTCAACTTACTCAATTCTAATATCCCTTTCTTGGGTATCATTACGCCACCGTCCGTTTTCAGTTGTTCCACATCCTTGATTTCCTTATCTATCATGGACAGACGGTGACCATCCGTGGAGACCATTCTTAAAAGGGACTTGTCCTCTTGAGCCACTTTTTCCGTGTAGACCCCAGAAAGTTTGAATCCAGCCTCCTCCAATGTGACTGAATATATGGTCTTATTGATCATTTCTCTCAAGATATCTCCCTGGATTTCCACGGTAAGAACCCCTTCCGGCTCCATAAAAACGGGGTACTCATCTGCGGGCAGGCAGGCGAGATTAAACCTGGCATCCTCATCGGATATGGAAACCCAATTATTGTCCTTTTCCTTGATGTGAATCTCAGACCTCTTACTCTCCTTCAGGATTTCAAAGAGTTTTCTCCCAGAGATGGTTATGCTTCCTGGATTGATCACGTCAGCCGGGAGTCTTTCCTGAAAGCTTATCTCTAAATCGGTTGCTGAGATGTTCACGTCTGACGCATCCGTTGAAAGCAGAATCATTGAAAGGATCGGCATATTACTGCGTTTTTCAATAATACTCTGGACACGTGAAATGGCCCTGAAGAGTTCATCCCTATCGATTTTTATTTCCATTGTTCCCCTCCCTAATTATTTATTAAGAATAGAATTCTAATATCATAATCAAATTATAGATATGTTATATTGTTGATTTAGTCTTTAAATATTTAAAAATACGATGAAAATTATTGATGAGTTTTAATAAGACTTCCCAGTCTTTTCCCTAATATCTACTCATCCATTTCTCTTTTTTCTGAAAATGAGGTGCTCTTTGTTGAGTCATGTTCAAAAAATTTCGAAAAAGAGACTTCTTTTGGAGTAGGAATGTTCTAAAGAGTTACCCCAATAAATCCTCCAGCTTATTGAGATCTTCCCTTATCTCTTTTTTTCGAACCTTGTATTTTTCAATCCTATTCACGGCGTATATCACCGTGGAATGGTCCTTATTCCCAAAGGCATCGCCAATCTGCTTAAAGGATGAATCCGTGTATTTCCGGCACAGATACATTGCCATCTGTCTTGGATAGGAATAGACTCTCTGTTTTTTGTTTGAGATAAGTTCGGACAGTGCAATATTGAAATAGCCTGCGGTGATGGATTTCACATCATCTATTCCAGCGTCCTTTCTCCTGTCATCCTTGATGAGAGATTTCACCCGAGAAATATTTATGTCTCCACGGTTGAGAGATGCATAGGTCTCAATTCTTACGATATTCTTAATAAGTCCCTTGATATCCCTATTGGACTTGGCAAGAAAAAAGATGACGTCATCCGGAATGGATATGCCATCTTCTTGTGCCTTTTTTCTAATAATATGAATCTTTGTGCTCTGATCAGGGACCTTAATTTCTGAGATGAGCCCGGAGCCCAGTCTTGATTGCAGGCGTGAGTTCATCTTGGTCAGTCGATTCGGAGGGCTGTCCCCTGAAATCACAATCTGCTTCTCGGCTTCATAAAGGGTGTCAAAAATGAAAAGAAATTCATCTTGTGTTTTTTTCCGGTTTCCCAGCAGCTGCACATCGTCCAATAGCAGCAAATCTAGACCACAATATCTTTCCCGGAACGCCTGAAGATTCTTATTCTTTATGGAATAGGTGAAATCAGAAGTGAATGTATTTGAAGAGAGATACCTCACACGAGAGTATGGGTTTTTGTTGAGTACATGGTTTCCTATGGCGTTTAACAGATGTGTCTTCCCTAGACTCAGATCAGAAAAGAGGTAGAATGGGTTGTATTGCTCAGCAGGCCTGTTGGCCACTTCTAGAGCAGATGAACAGGCAAAACGATTGCATTCTGCCATGTGGAGCTGATCGAAAGTCATGGCGGGGTCCAAATGATGCTCGAGATACACTTCCTTTTCCAGGGAGGGTTCAGCTTCAAGGGATTCTATAGTCTCCGTTGGGTGGTCGTAGATGAAGTGTAATTCGGGGGATCGGTTGAGGATGGTTTCAAAGGCATTTCTTATCTGAATGTAATATTTTTCCCGTAACCAATTGGCAATAAATTTGTTGGGGACTCCGATGATGGCTAAGTCAGGATTGGATTTCCTGAGCGTTGCTTGGGAGAACCACGTGTTAAGCTCTGATTGGGATAGTTGCGATTCCAAACTTTTGGTGATTTGCTCCCATATGTCTTTTTTTTTTGACATGATAAAAATGGGACTTATAAGGTAGTTATAGGCGCCCTCACTTTAAAAAACTTTTAATGGAATATCAACCAAAAATATCCCGATAAGGAGGCGACCATGCCCTACGCAATTGGCCTTGCTGGTAAAGGGGGCACAGGAAAAACCACCATAGCGGGGATGCTCATTAAGTACCTGGTAGAACAGGGAAAAACGCCCGTCCTCGGTGTGGATGCAGATTCAAATGCCAATCTCAATGAGGTCCTCGGACTGGAGGTGGAGGAGACCCTCGGGGAGGCCAGGGAGGAGATGAAGGGGGGCGTGGCTGCCGGAATGACGAAAGACGTCTTCATGGAGATGAAGCTGGAGCAGGCAGTGGTTGAGGCAAAAGGCTTTGATTTGGTCGTTATGGGAAGGCCAGAAGGGGCAGGCTGCTATTGTGCCGCCAACACGTTACTCACCCAGTATTTGGACAGGTTGATTGACAACTATGCCTATGTGGTTATTGATAATGAGGCAGGAATGGAACATCTCAGCAGACTAACAACCAACAACATTGACCTGCTTCTCATTGTGTCCGATACCAGCCGGAGGGGCATCCAATCTGCCGCCAGGATCTCGGATTTGACCCAGGAACTTAAACTAAATATCGGCCGGAGTGTTTTGATTGTCAATCAGGCGAGAGACGAGCAGGTGGAGAGCCTCAGAGAGGTGCTTGAGGGGCATCCTTTGCCAATGATCGGGATCGTGCCCGAGGATGTTAAGGTGCGGAATTTTGATCTCCAAGGAAGACCCACCGTAGAACTTGACGCCGAGAGCAGGGCCCTGAACGCAGCCTATGGAATTTTCGAGAAGGTTCTGAATAACTGATTGCCCACAGAACCCTTGAATCTTTAGGGCGTCTCGCAATTTCTGTAATTTTCTAAGCATAGAGTGGTTTTTTGGGGTTTGGGTGTCTGCCTCGCACATGCCTGCCCGCCATTCCATCCTCCAGAGCCCCGCAAGCGGGATCTCCGCTTCGCTCCGACAGGCTACTGCGGAGGACGGGTGCTCTCGCGCAGGCCCGCCCTCCAGCCAAGCAGGCGAAGCGGACGGGCGAGGCAGGCGGGGAAAAACGTGGATGGATAAGACCTTCGCGGATGTTAATAATTAGACTGAGGGGCTTTGGGTATGGGCCCCAAGCCAAAAAATATAGCTAAATCAAACAGTTTCACAACAAAAAAGCCAATTTTGACCCAATATTGCAGGGCAGTGATTTCGTAATTTTTTGCAAAAAAAGCCCTTGACAAGGTATTTTTGGTCATTTAATGTGAAAGACTTCACAAACAGGAAGCATATTCAGACTGGAGTCTGGCTGGAAGACCCTTTCCATATTCTCAATTTGGAATCAGAAATAACCA
>CAJIAF010000156.1_pt1 | contig 10912 bp, 7 predicted proteins | sample 9199141 | NCBI WGS metagenome assembly CAJIAF01 (sample SAMEA7708265, study PRJEB35096) | sediment metagenome | biome: marine neritic benthic zone biome [ENVO:01000025]; feature: sediment [ENVO:00002007]; material: shallow marine sediment [ENVO:03000034] sea grass bed [ENVO_01000059] ...
CGTAAGGTGGAAATGGGGCCATGATGAACCGCAGACCTACGCAGACGAACGCAGACATTTTGTTCGGCCGACTTGGCCGAACAAAACCGAATCTGGCTTTGGCCAACGAGTGCCTGGTGTTCAGGATAATGACAAGGTTGAGTGCAGACGGTTCTAAAAAGGCCCGAAGGGCATGGCGAAGAATAGCCCCGCTGAAGTCAGCGGAGCTATTCTTCTCGGTTCGTCCGCGTGTGTCTGCGGTTAAATATGCTTTCTATCATAAGACCGGGTATCAACTGTCGGTTATATAAAGAGGAGACCGAATGACGGAGTTCAGTTTCATTGGCAGTGAAACACCGAGGCCTGATGCCCCGGACAAAGCGGCGGGAAAGGCGGTATACATCCACGACCTCGTAAGGCCTGGGATGCTTTACGGAAAGATAAAGTACAGCGATTTCGCACACGCCAGAATCAAACACATTGATACGTCCAAGGCAGAGAAGCTTCCCGGTGTTCGGGCCGTGATTACAGGTTATGATACACCCGAGATCCGGATCGGATTCATAAAAGACAACTTTGCACTAAAGAAAGAAAAAGTCAGGCAGTTTCGCGATGAAATTGCAGCGGTGGCGGCTATTGATAAGGAGATCGCTGAAGAGGCTGTTGATCTCATTGAGGTGGAATACGAAGAACTTCCCGGCGTGTTCACACCTGAAGATGCCATAAGCGGGGATGCACCCCTCGTCCACGAATTGGATCCTAGAGGGAAACCCAAGAAAGACAATCTGGTTCCAGTTCCCTGGAGCTTTGTGGCTGGCGATGTGGAAAAGGCAAAGCAGGAGGCATCTTACATTGCAGAAGGTTATTTTGAGACCTCCATCGTCCATCAAGCCTGTATGGGGACGGCGGGATGCGTGGCAGAGTTTGATCTCAACAACAATTTGTTGATCCACTGCAAGACCCAGATTCCCTATTTGGCACAGAACGATTTTAACAGTGCGCTGGAGGCTATGGGCCTTAAGGGCAAAAACGCCAGAATTATCGTTCCAACTTTGGGGGGCGCTTTTGGGACGGGTCTGGATACGCACTGTTATGAATATATTGCTATTCTTCTAGCCTACAAAACAGGGAGACCTGTGAAAATTGTGCTGAATCGGGAAGAGGAATTTAGGACCACCTCACCGAGGCAGCCGACCAAGGCAAATATTATCCAGGGATGCGATAAAGAAGGAAGGCTCAAATTTCGAGATGTGCGTATGGTCCTGGACAACGGGGCGTACACCTCGTGGGGCGCAACGACCCCGAGTGTGATGATGATGACCTTCTCTTCTCTTTACCGAGTGTCCAATATTTTTTATGAAGCAAAAATGGTTTACACCAATAATACCTATTGCCAGGCCATGAGGGGATATGGCAACCCACAGTCTACCTGGATTGTGGAAAGCAATATGGATCAGCTTGCAGAGGTGGCGGGCTTCGATCCCTATGAATTTAGAGTAATAAACAGCAACATCCCCGATGAGATCTCACCCATGGGGCTTAACATCACCACATGCGGTCTGAAAGACTGTTTGGAAACGGTCGCAGAGAGGCTTGAGTGGCAAAAGAAACGAGGGAAGCAAAAGAACGCTGTGGGCAAAAGCAGGGGCGTGGGCATGGCCTCCTTGGTCCACGTAGGCGGGGGCGCCAGGGTCTATCGTTCTGACGGATGCGGAGTGATCATGAAGTTGGATGACTTTGGCAACGTTTCTGTGATGACCGGTGGTATTGAAATGGGACAGGGCTTTAACGCAGCCCTTACCCTTACCTCGGCAGAGGCTTTAGGTATAACACCGGATAGAATTACAATCGCTCAAGTGGACACAGCCACCTGTCCCTGGGATGTGGGGACCCATGCCAGCCGTGGGGCTTTCACATCTGGCAATGCAGCCATCATGGCGGCACAAAAGGCGAGAGAGAAGATATTTCAACTGGCCGCAGAGCACTTCATGCCACGGGTACACTTTAATCTCAAGAGGCAACAAAAAAAGGACCCTGATTTTGAACTACCCGACCTCAATTATGAGAGAATATGCGATCCCTCGGAGTTCGATCTAAAGGAGAATATTATTTTCCTCAAGGAAGAACCCAACAACACGATGCTTCAGCTCAAGCTCGAGGAGATCTTAAGGGAGGCCCACTACAGGGAGCAGGGGACCATGATCGTAGCAGAGGCGTTCTATGACCCGTGCAACCAGATGGTCGATATGAGTACATGCCGAGGGAACATCTCAGAGACCTACCTATTCGGTACCCAGGGTGCGGAGGTGGAGGTGGATCTGGAGACCGGAGAAGTCAGAGTCGTTCAGTTCGTTGCTGCCCATGATGTGGGCCAAGTGATTAACAAGCAGACCATCGAGGGGCAGATCTATGGCGGTGTTGTCATGGGTTTGGGTTATGCACTATCTGAAGATTATAAAAAAGAAAATGGGCGCAATATAAATCCCAGTTTCTTGGACTACAAAGTAATGTCATCGGCTGACATCAATTTCCCCATTCATGTGAAATGCATTGAAACCAATGATGAAGCGGGGCCCTTTGGGGCTAAGGGGGTAGGAGAGCCGGGCCTGGTCCCCACCGCACCGGCTATCGCTAATGCCGTGTACGATGCCATAGGTGTGAGGATCAGTGACTTGCCCATTACGCCCGAGAAGATATTGGCTGCACTGAGAGCAAAACAAGGAGAGGATTAGTTCGTTGAGACTTCCAAGCTTTGAATATCTTGAGCCCGAAAATCTTGAAGAGGCCCTGGAATTTCTTGCGACCCAGGGTCAGGAGGCCAGAATTATTGCGGGCGGTACGGATTTGATCGTGCGGATGAAACAGGGTCTTGTAGAGCCTGCATTTCTGATCAGCCTGAAAAATCTCCAGGAGTTGAGCTTTGTCCGTCAAGAGAACGGTATGGTAGTGATTGGTGCCATGACCCCCCTCTCTTCCGTACTAGATTCAGACCTCATCAGGGCCAATTTCCCTGCACTCCTAGAGGCCATCAAGCTGATTGGCGCACCTCCCGTCCAGCACTTTCGAGGAACAATGGGCGGGAATCTTTGCCTTCAAACGCGGTGTCTCTATTACAACCAGTCCGCTTTCTGGCGTTCAGGAAGGACCAGGTGCCACAAGGATAATGGTGAGACCTGTTATGCGGAAGAGAACAGCGATCGGTGCCGGTCTGCTAACCAATCGGATGGAGCCTGTGCCCTGATGGCCCTGGATGCCAAGGTCATCCTTGCATCCAGCCGGGGAAAAAGAATCCTTCCCATTGAAGAATTTTTTACAGGTAAGGGGGAGAATCCCTTTGCCACTGAACCTGACGAGATGGTTACAGAGATTCATGTGCCAATTGCAACCAAGGGGCAGGGGAGCAGTTTTCAAAAGCTGGCTTACCGTTCAGCCCTTGACTTTGCCTTGGTTTCTGCCGCTGTATCGGTGGCCTTGGAGAAAGGTAAAATATCTGATGCCAGGATTGCGATTGGTGGGGCCGGGGCCTCCCCACTTCTTTTGAAGGAGGCCGCAGGGGTCCTGCTCGGGAAAAAACCTGAAGACACGGGAACCATTGATAAGACGGCCGATCAGGTTCGGAGACACGCATCCGCCTTTATGGTGGATAATCTGGGAGCTACCCTTGAATATCGACAGAAGATGTCCGGTGTTATGGCCAAAAGGGCGATAAAGGAGGCCCTTGAGAGAGCAAAATCATGAGAAAAATGATACCCATATCGCTGACAGTAAATAAGGAGGGAAATGATCTGTACGTGCCTCCCAATCGCACACTTCTGGAGGTTTTGCGGGAGGATCTGGAACTGACAGGAACAAAGGAGAGCTGTGGTGAGGGCGTCTGTGGGTCCTGTACGGTTTTGTGTGATGGGCTGCCCATAAGGAGCTGTCTGACCCTTGCTGCAGAGGTCCAGGGATCAGAAATCTCAACTGTGGAAGGCTTACGTATGGCGGATGGTCAACTCGATCCGTTGCAGCAGTCCTTCATCGATCATGGCGCCGTACAATGTGGCTTTTGCACGCCAGGAATTCTCATGTCCGCTAGGGCCTTTCTGAACCAAAATCCCAATCCAAGCGAGATTCATATTCGCAGGGCCATTAGCGGAAACATATGTCGATGTACCGGGTATACAAAGATCGTTGACGCGATAATGGAGGTGGCAGGAGGTGGGTCTGATACTTGATGCTTGATACTAGATTCTGGATGGAGGACCTCACTTCTTGTTACCTATGTGTCCGCTTTGTACCTTTTATCCAGTATCTAGCATCCCCGCCCGCCTCGCCTGAGCGAGCTCATGCTCGCGATGGCGGGCAGGCAGTATCCAGCATCAGTTAGCGAATGTTCCGGACGAGTGTCGAAAGTGAGGCAAATAAAATCGAGGTTAAATGGCCGTGAGTAAAGAGTTTTCACTAATCGGCAAAAGAGTACCCAGGATCGATTCCCTATCAAGAGTCACTGGGGAAGTACAATTTTCCGCTGACCTCAAACTTCCCAGGATGCTTGTGGGCAAGGTCAAGCGCAGTCCATTGGCCCATGCCCGGATCCTTCACGTGGATACGTCAAAGGCGGAAAAACTCAAAGGGGTAAAGGCCGTTGTGACGGGCCAGGATACGGCAGGGGTGAAATGGGGCGTCTTTCGTTATACCCAGGATATGGAACTGTTGCCTAAGGACAAAGTGCGATATTTCGGTGAGGAGATTGCCGCAGTGGCTGCTGTGGATGAAGATACCGCCATGGAGGCCTTGGATCTGATATCAGTGGATCTGGAAGAGCTTCCTGCCGTGTATGATCCCTTTGAATCCATGGCGTCAGAAGGCCCTCTCATCCATGACGACTTTGCAAACAATATCAACATCCACGTGGAAATCGACGTGGGAGACATCAAGAAAGGCTTCAAAGACGCTTACATCGTTAGGGAGGATACCTTTACTGCGGCTGAGGACAACTATTTTCAGGGTGAGCCTTTTTCAGCCGCTGCACGGTTTGATGACGGTGGAAACCTGGAGATCTGGACACCCAATGCCGGCCCGCACATGAAGGCCAAACCCCTGGCCAATCTCCTCTTGATGCCCCTTCACAAGGTCAGGGTCAGGAAGATCGCCATCGGTGGTGCCTTCGGGGGTCGATCAGAGATATCGCCAGGGGATTTCATCTGTGCCCTTCTGGCAAAGAAGTCGGGCAGGCCCGTTAAGATCGTGTACACCAGGGAGGAGAACTCGGTCAGTGTTCGGATGGGCCATGCCCTGGTCACCACAATCAAGACGGGCGTGGACCGAAAGGGGCGTGTTCTGGCAAGAGATATTACGTGCTATATGGATGGCGGCGCCTATTCCTCCACCGGCCCCATTGCAACCTCCGTCCCCTTCCTCTGCATGGAACAGGCCTACCGTATGGACCACGTGCGTTACAACGGGTATCGGATCTTTACCAACAAAACGCCTCGGGGCATGATTCGAATGCATGGCCGCTCCTTTGCCTGCGGAATTGATCTCCAACTGGACATGCTGGGGGAGGAGTTGGGAATTGACCCGCTGAACATAAGGCTCGTGAATGCGAGAAAGGCTGGAGACTATACGCCCACAGGGAGCCATGTTCCCTCCTGCGGGTTGACAGAATGTATTGAGAAAGCAGCAGAAAAGGCCGGGTGGAAGAAAAAACAGGGTAAACTGCCGCCGTGGAGGGGCATTGGTATTGGGGTGAATTCAGTGCAGACCGGGTTCCCACTCGGGATCAGAGGCGGATCACAGGCATTCATCAAATTTAACGAAGACGGAGGCGTCACATTAAACTCAGGGGTCGTAGACAACGGTCAGGGTAACGACCACATGCTCGTGCAGGTGGTGGCAGAGGAGCTCGGCTTGGAAATGGAGGATGTCACCCTGCTTACCGCAGACACTGAGGTTACGGCAAATGATCCTGGTTCCTACTCTATGGTTTCCACGTTTGTAGGCGGAAATGCAGCACGCCTTGCTGCGATTGATGCCAGAGAAAAGCTTTTCCAGATCGCAGCAGAGGCCATGGAGGCAAATCCCACCGATCTCATACTAAGAGACAAAAGGATTTTCGTGGCCGGTAGTCCCGACAAATTTCTTCCCCTTAAGAAGGCGGTGCGAATGGGGCTGATCCAAGGAAGGCCTGTTTCCGGGGAAGGGCACTTCGCTCCAACGGTGGATCACCGGCGGGAATGGGTGGAAAATCCAAAAGGACAGCTCTCTGAGACCTTCTCTTTCGGTGCGACGGTGGCGGAGGTGGAGGTGGATCCAGAGACGGGCCAGGTCAAGGTGCTGGAAGTTACTGCGGCACAGGATTGCGGGTTTGCCATCAACCCCATGGTTGTTGAGGGGCAATTCGAAGGGGGGGCGGCCATGGGTGGCCAGGGCGGCATGCTCACAGAATATCATTTCTGGGATAAAGGACGGTGTCTGAATCCCAATCAGCTGGAATACAAGGTTCCCATTGCTTCAGACATGCCCAGGATCAACAGCGTCATCGTCGAGTCCAATGACCCGACAGGTCCTTACGGAGCGAAAGAGGCGGGCATGTCCATTGCCATGAGTGCGGCCCAAGCCTATGCCTCAGCCATTGCCAATGCAATCGGGGTCACCATCTCAGATTTCCCCATGACCCCCGACAAAATTTTAGCTGCCATTGAGAGCAAGAAGAAGAGATAAACCTTAATTTGTTGTCCCCGCCAATAGCCATGTTTTGAACATTTGATAATTTGAATTTCGAATTTGTTTCGAGTTTCGGATTTCGAATTTCGGTATTAAGACAAGCAACAATAAATATAACCTCCATGATGCTTGCAAAATAGCACGCTCTGGAAATTCAGGTTCTTTCCAGGAGATATGAATGTCTGAAAAGGATTACAGGTTGGGCTGTGATATTGGGGGCACCTTCACAGACTTTGTGCTTCTCAATGACCAGACAGGGGAGATAAGAATCAACAAGTGCCTCACCACACCAAGTGACCCTTCAGACGCGGTAGAGCAGGGAATGAAGGAACTGGAGCAAAACACCCCTGGATTTATTGGGGAGCTGGATGAAGTGATTCATGGAACAACGTTGGTCATAAATTCAATCATAGAGAGGAAAGGGGCTAGGACAGGACTCATTACCACCAAGGGTTTCAGGGATGTGCTTGAGATTGGGAGGGAGATAAGGTATGCGCCCTACGACACCTTTGCAGAGTTCCCAAAACCCTTGATCCCCAGGCGTTTTCGTTTAGAGGTGGATGAGAGGATCCGAAGCGATGGAACCATACTGAAAGCTCTGGATCCAGAAGAGGTTAAAGACGTTGTGCGTAGGTTGATTCAAGTGGGTGTGGAGTCCATCGCAGTGTGCCTCTTAAACTCCTTTGAGAATCCGATCCACGAGTTCATGATCAGGGACATTATAGAAAAAGAGACGCCCAAAATTTCCGTCTCCATTTCTTATGACGTCCTTCCGCAGATCAGGGAGTACGAGCGAACAAGCACCACAGTGACCAACGCATACGTGAAACCCTTGACGGGCAATTACCTTTCAAAGCTTTCCGGCAGATTGGAATCCATAGGATTCAAGGGCAAGCTTTTCATCATGCTCTCAAGTGGAGGTATCACATCTGTGGAAACGGCCGCCAAGTTTCCTGTAAGGATTATCGAGTCAGGACCAACCGCAGCAGTTATCGCCGGCCAGTACTATGGAAAGCTTTTTGATATCTCCGAGATGTTCTGTTTCGACATGGGAGGAACCACAGCCAAGTCCTGTTTGATTCAAGGGGGAGTAGCGGGCGTTGTGCCCACCTTTGAGGTGGGGCGTGTGCAGCGCTTCATGAAGGGCAGCGGGCTTACTATACAGGTGCCAGTCGTTGATTTGATGGAGATCGGGGCAGGTGGGGGCAGTATTGCCAAGGTGAGTAAAATGGGCACGCTACGGGTTGGACCAGAAAGTTCCGGCGCGGACCCGGGGCCCATCTGTTACGGAAGTGGAGGAAATGAACCAGGAGTTACAGATGCGGATCTCTTGTTGGGCTATCTGGATGAGAACTATTTTCTGGGAGGGGAAATGAAGCTCGACAGAGAAGCCGCCAAGCATGGCATTGAGGAAAAGATTGCCAAGCCCCTTGGTGTTTCTTTGATACAGGCGGTATGGGGGATCCACGATCTTATTAACGAGACCATGGCTGCGGCGGCCAAGACCCATATCGCGGAAAAGGGTGGAAATCCCAAGTTGGTCACCCTTGCGGCCTTTGGTGGCGCTGGGCCCGTGCATGCCTATGGTTTAGCCAAAAAACTGGGTGCGCCCAGAATAGTCGTTCCGCCCAACGCCGGTGTGGGTTCGGCCTTGGGTTTCTTCACTGCCCCACGGGCATTTGACCTGGTAAGGAGTCACAAAGTGACTCTTGAAGATGCAGACTTTAAGGAGATTGAAGAAATTTTTAAAGAGATGGAAGCCGAAGGGGGCAAGACGCTGCAAAAGACGGGCACAGAGAAAAACATCAAATTTGAGCGCTCTGTGGATATGCGGTTTGTGGGCCAGGGGTCGGAAACCGATACGCCTATCCCTGAAAAAGACTTTACCAAGATCAAGAAGGAAGAGATCCGCCGACGCTTTGACGAGATATATGAAAAGCTTTATGGCAGGACCTATCCCGATTCCCGCGTTGAATTCGTGAACTTTAAGGTGAGAGCAAGTCTGCCAGAAAAGCTCTTACAATTCCCCAAGTTGAGGAAAAAAGGTGATTCGCTTCAGGATGCCGTGAAGGGGCAAAGGAGCGCTTATTCAGGCATTGCCGAGGATTTTATCCCTTTCACCGTCTATGACAGATACGGACTATATCCAGGGGCAGAGTTCAATGGCCCGGCAATCATCGAAGAGAGAGAATCCACTGTGGTCATAGGGGAAGACGCATCAGTCTCCGCAGACGACTATGGCTTCTTGTGGATAAACCTATGAAGAGACTTGGAGTGATGGAGCAATGGAGTACTGGAGTAATGCATGTCCAACACTCCAATACTCCAACACTCCAATACTCCATTCCCATATGGAGGCTTAAAGGTGGGACAAAAGTTTGACCCCATCACTTTAGAGATACTCTGGCGCAGGCTACTCTCCATAGTGGACGAAGCGGACAGCACGGTTGCGCGCACGGCATTCTCAAGTCTCCTGCGCGATGCCCATGATTACACGTGCATGTTTACGGATCGTAAAGGGAGAGAGTTGGCCCAGGGTACATTCGCCACACCAGGTCAATCAGGAGCAATGGCCTTGGGAGTCAAGAATCTCGTGAGACAACTCCCTGATGACAGTTATAAGCATGGAGATATATTCATAACAAATGATCCCTGGGCACTTGCAGGGCATCTCAATGATGTTTGTGTCATGAGCCCCATTTTCCATAAGGATCAACTGGCGGCATTTACGGCCTGTGTATTTCACCATTCAGACATAGGCGGGAGGGTCGCCTCGGACAATCGTGAAGTCTTTGAAGAAGGCCTCTTCATACCTCTGGTAAAGCTTTATGACGGAGGCGTTCTTAATGAGTCTGTCCTGGAGATGATTCGGTGGAACGTGCGTACGCCAGATGAAGTGACTGGAGATATCCGTTCCCAGATCGCGGCAAATCACGTTTGCGCAGAGAAGGTCTGTCAAATGCTCGAAGACAGCAATCTGGACGGTTTGGATGACCTGGCAGACGAGATCATAGGGCGAACAGAAAAGAGCATGAGGGAAGCCATCGAGCAGGTTCCCGATGAGGTGTATCGCGCTGAGGGGATTGTCGAACAGATGGAGGGTGAGGATGATATCCTTATTAAGGCAGCCGTTGAAGTCAAAGGGAGTGATATCCTCGTGGATCTTGATGGCTCTTCAGGTCAAGTGGGTTGGGGCGGCAATGTGGTCTACAACTTCACCTATGCCTATGTACATATGGCCATAAAGAGCATGTTTGATCCTGAAATTCCCAATAATGACGGTACTGCAGCCCCCATATCCATGAAGGCCCCAGAGGGTAGCGTGGTCAATTGCAAGTTCCCTGCGGCCGTCGCAGCCCGACTACAAATAGGGCATTTTCTCACCGAAATCATATACCGGGCCTTGGCTGGCGCTCTTCCTGACAGAGTCATCGCGGCCAGTGGAGGAACACCTGCAACCATGAACGTCATGTACGGGAAAAGGCATGATGGGCAGCCATTTCACTCCGTAAGGATCCGGGGTGGAGGGATGGGTGCCAGCTCTTCAATGGATGGTCATTATGTGGCCATATTCCCGGCCAACGGGGCCAATACGCCGGTGGAGATACTCGAGAGCGATACACCGCTAATTGTGGAGAAGAGAGAACTGCTTGCCGATTCAGGCGGCCCCGGCAAGATGAAAGGAGGCCTGGGAAGGAGAGTTGTATTGAGGATACCGAATGATGAATATGCCCCACTTCCCCCCGTAAATTTGGGTATGCAGTCAGGAAGATTTCGTTACCCTCCCCAGGGTCTGTTTGGTGGCAAGAATGGTTCCAAAGCCCGGTTCCTGGTGAATGGTGAGCCAGGGAATCCGTATGGGCTGACTCAGCTAAACCCGGGAGACGTGGTGATTATGGATGCAGCCGGCGGCGGTGGGTATGGCGCTCCGCTGGGGCGTGAGATGGGGTTGGTGGAAAGTGATGTGATAGAGGGATATGTAAGCATAGAGAGTGCCAGAGAGGACTATGGTGTGGTAATTGATCCGGAAACGGGAAAAGCGGATCTGAAAGCCTCCCAGAAGCTACGAAAAGGCCAGAAAAAATCTTGAACGATTCTGGGGCATTTTCAGCAAGGCCCCCTGATTCAGAAAATGGATTTGCATTTCTTCCAAAAAGCGCGTAAGAAGGGTTTTAGTAGAGTAGCAGTAGGATGGCAGGCCTAATCGGTGCCTGGGAGAGCCCAA
>CAJIAF010000302.1_pt1 | contig 10740 bp, 11 predicted proteins | sample 9199141 | NCBI WGS metagenome assembly CAJIAF01 (sample SAMEA7708265, study PRJEB35096) | sediment metagenome | biome: marine neritic benthic zone biome [ENVO:01000025]; feature: sediment [ENVO:00002007]; material: shallow marine sediment [ENVO:03000034] sea grass bed [ENVO_01000059] ...
GATCGAGTTGAGGACAGGCTCAAGTTTGGCCCCACACTGCTCCTTGTAAAACTTATCCGTAAACGACTTGAGGTCCACGTTTGCCCCGTGAAGATGGGGATATATGTCCTTCAGGCATTCTTCTGTCATATATCCGTTCGTCACAAAGATGTTTCTTATCCCCTTGGAAACGGCCAATCGCGCCGTATCTGCTGCCAGTTCATAGAAGACGGTTGGCTCTGTATAGGTGTAGGAAATGGTCGCCGAACGGTTGGCTGAGGCATCGTCCACAATCATTTGGGGAGTCATGTCCTCCCCCCAGATCTGTGCCTGATCGGCAGGCATTTGGGATATGTCCGCATTCTGGCAAAAAAGGCATTTGAAATTGCACCCCACGGTGGCTATGGAGTAGGACCGGGTGCTCGGAAGGAAGTGAAAGAGAGGTTTTTTTTCAATGGGATCCACATGTGTGGCTATGAGCTTCCCATAAACCAGGCTGATTAGGGTACCATTTTGGTTTTCGCGAACGCCGCATATCCCTATGGCCCCCTCTTTTATGAGGCACCTGTGGTTACAGAGGAAACAGCGTACCCTGTTATTCTCTTTTTTCTCATACAGATAGGCCTCTTTCTTCTCCATATGTTTCCTTCGTACAGGTTACATTCTTCATGGTTAACCCGCTGGCAACGGATTCTCTCGCCTTTTTCATTCTGATTTTCAGAGGAATTTTGTCTGCCCTCACCCAATATTGGATTTTTGCTGAGAATCCTAAAAATGAGCCAAAAGGACAATGTCTCAGGGCCCAGAGATCACTTTTGAGGAGCCCAATTCTTCCCAGAGAAGATGGCCAAGCTTGTGTGCAGCTCCATTCCACGGGGACACGGCCATAGGCCATCTGAACATAGGTGCGCAGTTCCCACAGGTTATAGAATCTGGCATGATCAAAGAGAGAATCACGAAATAGGGCCTGTAGTTTAGCGCGAAGGAAGTTCCAAGAGAGGCTATTCATCACGCCAATAAAGACCCGTCTGTTGGCCACTCTACCCGCCTCCCTTAAGGCCTGTAGGGGGTCATCCAAAAACTCTAGCGTATTGATGAGGACGGCCAGATCAAATTCGTTGTCATCATAGGGGAGATCTTCTGCCATGCCCCTTTTTAGGGCACATCGACTCCCGAGGCGATCTCTGGCCTTGCTGATCATATAGGGTGAGGCGTCTATTCCCGTGATATCCAGGCCCTGTTTGCTGAAAAAGAGGAGATGATTTCCCGCCCCACAGCCAATATCCAGGACCCTCTCACCGGGCTGAGGGTTAAGAAGGGTGAGGGTCAGTTTCTCCGCGGATCGCTCCATCGCCCTGCCTTGGGGCGAACGACACCAGGATTCATAGAGCCTGGCCGTTTGAATATCGAAGATAAACCCCATCAGAAATACCACCACCCCTGCCCCGCCTGCCTTGGCCCAGGGAGAGCGCCCTTCCTCTGTAGGAGACTTCTGCAGAGGGTGGAATGGCAGGCAAGGAGAGACCCGATTTCAATTGCTGTCTAAGTATTCAGGTTGAAATGCGTTTCTGATATTTTGAAAGATATATAATCCCCAGAGGGTTGTCAATGAAGCTTGTTTTCCTATATTTTATCCTAGGGCCTCCAGTACCAATTCCTGCAACTTTCCTGTTAACTCCTCCTTATCTTCATCTTCAAGCTCTTCCAACTCCTCCAAGTAATTGATGAACTCGGTCATTTTAGAAGTGGAGTCCTTCCTCCACTTCTTCAGAACCCGTTTGACTTCATCCCTGTTTTCCTCAACGGCCTCCAGAAAGAGGGGTAGTTTCTTCCTCAGCCTGCGCGCCCTCTTATTTCTCTCTTGATATAGGAAATTGTTGATGACCGTAAGGGCATTCATCAAATTCCCCATTTCAAAGTATTTATCAAGATCTACGATCAACTGCCTTTTCGTTATGGTCATCGTGCCAACCTCCTGGTCTGCCTGTCTTTCTAAACAGCATCACAAAATGAACTCAGTTCGCTTCGCTCACAATTGGAATGTTGGAAGACTGGAATCATGGAACAATGGGTTCTAGAAAAATGGGGCATTGGTTTATCGGCAAAATCCCTCTTGACATGGAAATTGATAATGCTTCTAGATAAAGAACTTTTTTTTATCCCGCCGAAGCACCTTGACGGGATAAAATCAACATTCCAATCTTCCATCATTCCATGTGCAGGTCAAAACGTCAGGCCTCTAAAGTTACCCTTAATTTCAGAAAGTTATAGAATTTCCGAGACGTAAAGCCAGGAACAGCTGAACGCTGATCCTTGGCAAGTCAGATGAAAAGAACTTTCAATGTCTTATCCTATGTCTCGATTCGAAAGCCTTCGCACAAAGAGCGCGTATACCCAGGTGAATATAAGGGTCAGAATGGCTGCTAAAGATAGGAGGAGTGCAATCTTTGTGCTCGCCGTCTTGGCCAATTCCACCCTCTCACCTGCATAATAACCGATCCCTGCAAACATCAGGACCTGAATGGCCACCGACACACTGTCTACCACGAGGAATCGTATCCATGGATAGGAGGCCGCCCCTGCGGCAAAATAGGCCACTGCGCGTATTCCGAAGGTGAAACGCGCCAAAAAGAGGGTCCAGCCTCCCCAGCTTAGAAAGGCTTGCTGGTATCTCTCGAAGCGTTTCTTGCCTGCCCACCGCTTCAACCAACCCGATGGAGATGGCCGACCAAAGAACCAACGAGCAACGGCAAAAAGCACAATATCACCGAAAATTATAGCCAAGTACCAAAGGCAAAGGCCCGGCATGGTCGCCACGACGCCGCTGTGAATGGCGTATCCGCCTCCCACCAAGGCTGGGTTTTCAGGAACAGGCAATCCCAATCCGCCCAAAAGCAGGGCAAATGCGATGACCCAAATGACAGACTCTACTCTCATTTCCCCTTTCTCTCAAAGGTCAGCTCAATCACGCACCGACCATCTCCCTTGATGAGGTCTTCCTTGATCTTATGAAGAGGCTTGAGTCGTAGGGCCTTCATGACCCCATTTCTAAGGGCCTGGCACCCGCATTCATAGCCGGATAACAATCCAGCCCGCTTCAACGAATCAAAGGCATGGCAACGGGTTCCAATCCAAACGGCCTTATTCCCTTTGTACTCGATAGGCTCATGGATATAGAGATCATCAAAAAAGGCGTTTTTCCAGACCACCTTGAAGATCTGCATCAAATCCTGGATAGAGTCCGGTCTTTGAATGATCCTTTCCCGAAGGAGCAGGTTGGTCAGCATGCGAAATATCTTCTCAGAAACCTCGAGATTGAAACGATTTGCCTCTTCAGGACCCAACTCCTTTATGAGCGCCCCATGCCAAAAGGAATCATGAAGCCACCAGAGTCTCCTCACGGTATCTCTAGATCTGAATTCTGCGAGCGGCATGTTATGGGCTGAAAGGGGGATGGGTCGACGATTTGGGACCTTTCGCGCCATTGAAGATCACTCAGCCTTAATCGTCACAATCTCACCTGGGAAGATGGTGCTTCGGGGTGTTAGGTTGTTTATCTTGAGGAATTCCGAAAGATCCATTTCATACTGTTTGGCAATGAGATATGGGGAATCCCCCTCTCGTACCAGGTGGGTTTTATTGCCCTCCAGCTTCATGACCACACGGCCTGGAGAAATCTTCAAGACCTGCCCGACCCTGAGCACTGATGTGTTAAGCTGATTAAGGGATCGAATCATCTTGGTGGTCGTTCCGAAACGTCTCGCTATCAGCCAGAGGGAGTCCCCCTTCTGGACGGTGTACTCAACAATTTCTCCCTTCAACTGTGATGTCTGTATGGGGGGCCTTGCCAAATGGGTGAATCTCGTCTTCTTCACGGGAATCCTTAATTTCCAGCCGACCTTTAAGTAGTCCCTCCTTCTCAGGCCATTCATGTTCATAATGGCTCCCACAGAGGTCCCATATTTGTCAGCGATAACGGAAAGGGACTCTCCATATCTAACCCTGTGGACAACATAGGCCGGTACGGGGGGACGCCAAACAGGGATATCATCCAGCTTGGCGAGAAGGACTTCTCCTTTGCCCGGTGGGACTTTGAGCACATAAGGCTCGCTTGGGGTCAAGTGATGCCGTAGTTCCGGATTTAGCTCTTTGAGGAGCCTATAATCAATATCAAGACGCCCGGCAATGGTCTTCAGATGGACCTGCTTGTTGATGTCCACCCTTTCGGCTCGTAACTCCTCATCTACTGGAGGCAGAGTGAAACCATGTGCTTCTGGATCGTTTAGAATGTGCAATACCGCCAAGAACTTTGGCACATAGAAGGCCGTCTCCCTTGGGAGTCTTTCATAGAGGTCCCAGAAGTTATCCAAATAATTGATTCTCTGGCTTTTAATGCGGTTTAATACCCTGCGTTCTCCACAATTGTAGGCAGCTAAAACCGTTGTCCAATCCCCAAAGATTTGGTGCAATTCCTTAAGGTAGGCAATGGCCGCCTTAGTGGATTTCTCTGCATCCATTCTCTCATCTATCCACATGTTTCTCTTCAGGCCAAATTTATATCCGGTGGAGGCTATGAATTGCCACAATCCGAGGGCCCTCGCCCTGGACATGGCCCTGATTTTGAAGCCGCTTTCAATGAGAGGGAGCCACGAGAGTTCTTCGGGGAGACCGGCCTCCTCCAGAGACTTGACAATCTCTGGCCGATATCTTCCGGATCGACGATAGGAGGCAAGAAAGAATTCCCTTTCCCTCCCTTTAAATAGGGAGAGTGCTCTTTCCACGTGCCTGTTCATCACGAGGGGAATAACTTTGTGGTCTCCATTTGCCGCCGTGAACCGTGAGGCATAGACTTCGACAATCCGCCTTGAGATGGTAATGCGCAAATCTTCTTTTTGTTGCAAGAGCTCTGGCTGGGCGTCCTCACCCACTTTCAATATGAGGGAATAGGCCTTATCGAGGGCATCAATGGCATTCTCCAGATCCCCCTTTTCCCAATAATCATTTGATGTCTGGCAGAATTCCAGGGCGGAATCGACAAGCTCTTGATTGGACATCACCAAGGACTTGAGGGGTAGGGGGTGAGGCGTCACTTCAAATTTGGGTGAGGTCTGTTGTGCAGATGCTTGCGAGAGCGTCTCGGGCGAGCTCGATGGCCCCGCAGGCGTGACTGACGAAGATCGGCTATCTTCTGTAACATTTTCCGAATCGTTGCCCTCGGACGCTGAGGCCGCCGCCTGGGCGGGTTCTTCTGCCGTTCCGATCTCTTCCCCTAAAACGGTTTCCCTGTCCAAGAATTTGTATGACGTTTGGGATGTACAGCTGGAAAAGAATAGCAGGCTCAGGACCAGGAACAATCGACGAGACCAGGGCAATTGCATATCAGTATCCACTCCTCCATGTTTTTTACGAGCAATCAGTACGCAACTTTTCGAAAGCCAGAGAGTCGTATTACTGGGTGACAAGAACTGGCGGGTCCTCCCCGAAAAAGGCGGTACCGCGACTCTTGCGGATCTCTAATTTGGATTGTGTGTAGGCACTTAATTCTCGGTTTCCAACGGACACAAGGTACAAAAATTGCTGAAAATATAAAAACCTGATCAAAGAAGTATAAATTAACCCTTTGAAATGGTCAATAGCCTATAACGATTTAGGCAACGGAAAATACTAAAGATTGGCTATTCGGTGGGCAAAATTTCCGGGAAAGAGACTGAATTTTTGGGTCGCTTGCTTGATTATTGATCCCTTTCCGGGTATAGTTCCAGGGGTAAATAGATAGATGGGGTAAGCATCTCGGGCTTTCTGAACCCGTTAAGGAATGGACTCGTGAATTTTGTATCAACCAAAAAAATAGGCGGCTCCCGTAACACGCCTGCTGTATCGAAAAGGACTGCAACAAGGAAGTGTCTTGCTTGCGGAACGAACAACATCAAGGCTGGGAGGCGTTACTGCTCTAAGGATTGCCGACAACAGATGCTTTGGGTCCTTTCCCTTTCGAAGGGACTGCTCAAAGTCTTCAATGCCCGATATGCTGCTTTTTCCTTTAATGAGGAACACATTATCCTCGATGTCCTCCCCGTCTGGGCAAAAGAGATTTCCAGGTTCACCTGCAAAAGGAGAGCGGCTTTTAAGCCTGCCGAGGATCTCAAGAAGCTTATTCTTCAGTCAGGCAGTGAATGGTATCGAATTGTGGACAACAACAATTCCAAGAGCTTTGCATCTCTTTGTCTTCTCAATGAAAAACATTATAAGCGGCTCACGCCGGACGCCATAAAACCTGACAACCGATTGCGCCCCAGGTTCTCCAAATGTGAAAGAGAGTCCATGAAACTTCTTCAACTCAAAATGGAGGAATTGATTTCTGATGGGAATGTGGCGAAGATAAAGGCGTCTTATAAGAAATTGGCCAAGATCTATCATCCCGACGTGGGCGGAGATGCAGAAAAATTTAAGAGACTGAATGAAGCGCACCAGCAAATGCTTCTGTGGGCAGAGAACCCACAGTACACTTCAAGGAAGGCACTTGTTGATTGCTGGTCATACGATGCATACACAAATCGGTGGTCCCCACCTTTGTAAGAAGACCTTTAAAAACATCCCCTTTCCCCCAATCTCCCGCCCGCCTTAGGTGGGTTGATCCTCGAAATACTCACTCTGTATCCCTGTGGTCAAAATCTTCGCCTTCCCCTTTCGGGCGTAGGCTTGGCCTTGGACAAAATCGAAGATTTTTCACTGGTCGTTTGATAAAGGCGATGCTTGGAAGGCTGGTTATTTAAGGGGTAAGCTCATGCGAGGTTGGACTCTTTGTTTCCTATAATGGACAGACCAACCAAAACATGTCCTTTGAAGCGTCCCTCATCATCTTTCGTAATATGCCTGATCTCGGTCTGTAGATGTTCAGTTGGCGCCAGTGAATCCGAGCTGTAGTACTTCATGTCCACGATGTCACCCGCTTTTAGGTGCTTCAACACGTCGGAATTTTCCTTGATCAGCACGCACATGCCTTTAGAAGACATGTTCCAGATCTTGAATTGATACACAAAATCTATGCCCTTAAGCGCAAACTCTACACTATAGAACTTGTCAATGATGTCTCTGGGTTCTGATCTTTTTTCTACAAATTCGTCCGGCATAGTCTATTCTTTTTCGGGACCCGACTTCAATTGTGAGAATCGCTTCCCTATCAATGTTATAGATTTTTTATAACAATTAGAATAACATGTCAATATTGCATGATTTGTGCCAGCTTTAAAATCTGATCCTGAGCCCCAAAAACAAGGATTTTTTCTCATGTTATCTGTGAAGAAAATTCTCCAGCCTCAAGCGATAGAGGCCTCAGCGCCCTGTCGCATCGACTCTGGAGGCACGTGGGACATCAAGGCCCTGGCACTTCCACTCCAACGAATTGAGCCCGTAACCCTCAACATGGCCTTGAACTTGAGGACATGGGTATCTCTTTCTCCTTTCAAAAACGGTTGGGTCAGCGTTTCATCTGAAGGGTTTCCCCGTGGGGAGGAATACCCCCTTGATTCGGTCCCTTTCAACTCCCCTTTTGGCCTTTTCTTCGCTGCCATTTCCCACTTCGCTTTCCACGGCCTGCAAGTCCATATCAGATCTGACTCGCCGGTGAAGTCTGCTCTCGGTGGCTCAAGTACTGCACTTACAGCCCTCCTCAAAGCCCTGTCCAAGCTGTCCACGGCGGCCGGTGGGAAAAAGTTCTCCGCAAGGGAGATCCTTCATATGGGATACCACCTGGAGGATGGTGTGAGCGGTGGGAACTGTGGTATCCAGGATCAGGCGGCAGCAGTTTATGGTGGCGTAAATCGATGGACGTGGCGTTACGGAGAGAGGGGATCACCCTTCAAAAGGGAACCCCTTCTGGACATGAACGGGAAGAGAGAACTTTCAAGGCGCATTCTCGTGGCCTTCAGCGGGAAAAGCCACGCATCCTTACGCATAAACCGCACTTGGATCAATGACTTCCTCTCTGGTGAAACAAGGTCAGGTTGGGTGAAGGTCAATGAGGTGGTCGACTCTCTAGCGGCCGCAATCAAAACAAAAGAGTGGGACAAGGCCGCCCGTCTTTTGAGGGAGGAGCTGGCCATACGACGAGATATCACCCCTGATGCCTTGATACCCCTTACTGAAGAACTGGTGGATCGGGCCGAGAATCTGGGCTGCGGGGCCAGATTTGCGGGAGCCGGGGGGGGTGGTACCGTCTGGGCCCTTGGTAAATTGGATAGGATTAGAAAGCTCAGGAAGATTTGGGAAGGAATTCTTGCCCCCATCAAGGGCGGCAAGATTCTGGAATGCGAAATTGACCCGATGGGAATGAGGTAATAGGCTCAAAAACCTCAGTGCTTCACCTTCTCATAAACCGGGCCATAATCGCCCGTTTCATAGATGGACCTGAACTCACCCAAGAGGGCATTGGTTGCCTGCTCAACCATAAGGACGTCCCGTTCAGAAACCTGGCTCATGTCCATGTTGTCGACAGCCTCTTTTAGCTTTTCGAATTGGGACAAAAAATCATCATTGCCGTAAGGATTATTAATGCTTTTATGAACGTCGATGATAGTACCGATACAGATCTCTACTCTCAAACGATATTTGTGAGAGGAATTCATAGCCGCCAAATCTAGCCCTTTCCCAACTCAATCATTGCATCTATGAAGACTTTATAAAACTTTTCATAATCAGAAAGGGCCCTTTTCAGGATGGCTGACATCTTGTCCAGCTCTTTTGTGTTAACCACCAGATTGACACTCAAGGCAAAGGCCATCATGTCATCCATGGTCTTGAATCCCTCTCCCATCAGCACAACAAACATCCGGCGACGGACTCCCATGGAAAGGTTGTTCAGGTAACTAAGAATGGGGTTACGTTCTAGGGATTGCCCGTCAAACCCATCAGAAAGGATGACCAGGTCAAAATGGTGATAACGCATTCTCCCTATGGCATCCCGGATGTTGGGCGCGGAAATGGCTTTATAGCCCAATTGTCCCACATCCATCCTGATATTGTCAGTATGCTCAGAACTGTTGTCCATGACCAGGGCCAATTTTGTGCCCTCTTCATAGAAAGCAAGGGCTTGATCATCGCTATAATCCCCATAGCCATAGGCATCTTCCCCCGATTCTCCCCCATCGCTTGATTCTACGAATCTGAGGTGGAAACTGCCCGTCTCATTCTGCTTTTTCTTTGCGTTCACGGTCATCTTCTTCTTGCACTTGGGGCAGGCGATCTTCACCTTCTTATTCTTGGGGATTTTTTCATCGGGGATATTTAGTTTGGCTTTGCAGTGTTCACAGGTGGTTTCCATATGGCACTCTTCTAAACACTCTCCTATTTTCTTTGTTTTTTCCCGTACTCTTTATCCATAGAGAGATCTTCTATGGTGGTGGTCTTTTCTCCCCTCTGAGACTTTATACCGTCTATAGCCCTTCCCACCACGGCCTTGCGGGATGAATAACTCATGGCCGTCTCATCAGTAATAAAACCCTCTTTATAGAGCTCAGCAATGCATTGATCAAAAGTCATCATGCCAAAGGCCTGGCCCTGTTCAATCATCTCATAAAAAGTCTTCCCTTCAGATTCTCCATGCAAAATAGTGTCTTTGACCCTCAGATTTGTGCCCAAGATCTCAAAGGCGGCCACACGACCCCCACCCACCTGGGGCAGAAGCCTCTGGCAGGCGATCCATCGAAGGGACTCTGCGAGTCGTATTCGGATCTGCTTTTCCTCATGCTTTTCAAACATACCCACGATCCTGTTTACGGTCTGCCCTGCATCCGTGGTATGAAGGGTGGTGAGAACCAGGTGGCCCGTTTCAGCGGCAGAGAGACCGATCTCCACCGTCTCCCTGTCCCTCATCTCACCCACCAGAATCACCTTTGGGGCCTGCCGGAGAGCAGCCCGCAGGCCGGATGCAAAGGAGTCAAAATCGGCGCCGATCTCACGTTGATTGAAGGTGGACCTCTTCTGGGAATGCACATATTCCACCGGATCTTCCAGTGTGACCACGTGGACCGACTTCATCTCATTGATTTCGTTCAAGACTGCAGCCAGGGAAGTGGATTTACCTGTGCCTGTGGCCCCAGTGACTAATATGATGCCGTTTCTCTCCTCAGTCATTTTGTGAAAGGCGGGAGGAAGCCTCATTTCATCTATGGTGGGAACCCTCGTGGCCAGCTGCCTCATGACCGTAGAGAGATACCCCTTTTGAGAAAAGATATTGACCCGGAAACGCGCCTTACCCGCCAATTGATAGGACAGGTCACAGGACCCATCGGTAAGAAGCATTTTTGTCAACCGACGATCTCCGTTAATCAGGTTGAGGGCCACAATTTCTGCCTGGAACGGGGTCAATTCATCTATGGGGGGATTCAGAGTAACGGGTTTTAATTCACCGGAGGACTCCACCTGAAAGGGTTTGTCCACCGTCATGTTGAGGTCCGATACATTGTCGTGAGACTCTAGCATGGATGTAAAGATGTGGTCTATTTGTTGTTGCCTCATGCTTTTTTTACCCCTTCACAAGATGTTCTGTCTGTGACTCGAGGATCCTTTTACCTACACCTCTGTAAAATCGGCCGGCGGTTTTTTCAAAAAGGGTAGAAATTTCTGCTTATCATTGGACTTGGTATAGGCATCCTCAGGGCTGATTATCTTTCTTTCAAGCAGGGCCATGATGGCGTCATCCAGGGTCTGCATGCCATATTTATGCCCTGTCTGTATCATGGATGGTATCTGGAAGGTCTTCCC
>CAJIAF010000210.1_pt1 | contig 10737 bp, 12 predicted proteins | sample 9199141 | NCBI WGS metagenome assembly CAJIAF01 (sample SAMEA7708265, study PRJEB35096) | sediment metagenome | biome: marine neritic benthic zone biome [ENVO:01000025]; feature: sediment [ENVO:00002007]; material: shallow marine sediment [ENVO:03000034] sea grass bed [ENVO_01000059] ...
ACACAGCCTGCAAAAACCATAGAATATGTCTTGTTGTGCGAGAGTGGCGGAACTGGCAGACGCGCTGGATTTAGGATCCAGTACCTTAGGGTGTAGGGGTTCAAATCCCCTCTCTCGCACCAGCAGTAACATGAGAAGTTCTTATGGATGGCGTCCCATGCCCCCATCTCCAGAAAAGAGATGGGGTTTTTTGGGAGTACCTTGCAGGTTAACTCAGGTAATTTCCATAATGGAAAAAGGCAGGGCATGAGATGGAGACAGAACAACTGGAAAAGCGTTTTGGGGTCCTAGCCGTGGAGAAAGGCTTTGTTAGTCCGGAACAGATCCAGGAGGCATTGGAGATTCAGGTTACAGAAAATATAGAAAAGAAGAAGCATAGGTTCATCGGCACCATACTGGTTGAGCAGGGATACTTGAAGCATTCTCAAATCAGTGAAGTGCTCAAGGCTATGGAATGATCTACTCAGTCGCCTTGATGAATACGAAGGGATAGGGCATAATATGCACTAGAAAGGGGGTTTAGCTTATGAAGGTTTATCAGCGTACCACATTTGTTTTATGCATAGTGGCGCTCTTAATCTCGGCAAACACGAGCTCTGTATCGTTTGCTGGCAATGGACAACCGTTTGGTCCTATCCTTGGTGGCCTAAAGAGCGTATATCTTCTGGTAGAGCCCCTTAGTCCCCAAACCGCAGGAAAAGGAATCGTCGCTGCTCAATTACGTAGAGATACGGAGCGACAGCTCACGAAGGCTGGGATTAAATTATTATCTGAGAGAGAATTTAACAACTTCAGATTAACTGGGAGTTATCCTCTCACCCGTTTGGATATCTCTGTAATTATCGACCAAATAGAAATCGCGGATACGAGCCTCAACGTCAACTTTATTGCGGTCAAGGCTCGCCAACAGGCCTTTCTGGGGAGAAAGCCCGCCATCCGATTTTTTGCCACCACCTGGCAAAGACAAGAAATCAGCTACAGTAACGATGTGGCAGATGTCAGTCAGGGGCTCAGAGAACTGGTGGATGAATTCATTTCGGCCTACAAATCTGCTAATCGCTAATAGAGTGAAAACCTTCGCATGAGGCAAAATCTGATTTGCCTACCGCCTGAATTTTGGACGGCTCAGATCCCTTGCTCCAACCCTTCTTTTATGATACTTTGCCTTGAAATCTAAAAAAAACATCTTAATTCTTTACAGTAACTTCTATCATTAAAGATACACAGGCTGGCTGCTGTATCTTCGTTTTAGTCAGAGTGAAAAATCGGGGGATCCTTCCAAATAGTCCCTCCTTTAGAAGGGAGACACGGAGGCGAAATGAAACGATCCAATCTTCTATGGATAATGAGAGGCATGGTGGGGCTATTCGCCCTCCTTGCCATCTTCTCTCAGCCCGTTTACGCTCAGGATGCGGAGCTCTTGCAACTTCGGCAAAAGATATCTGAACTTGAGGCAAAAATAGAGGAACTTGAGGGCCTCCTTAATGAATGCATTGCGTCACGGGAAAAGGGTATAGCCGATCAATACGGCTGGCAGAACAAGATGAATTGGCGCAAACTTGAAATGGGAATGCCACAGGCCAAGGTCAGGGCCATCCTTGGAGAGCCAACCAAAGTCATTAAGGGTGTGAAGACGCTCTGGTATTACCCGAATATCTATGGAGGCTTTGTCTCCTTTGACAAAAACGGTAACGCAGTGGGGTGGAATGAGCCCTGAATTCGCTGGATTTGAAGGCCGTAATCAATGAGATGGCCTAATCAGTGACAGCCTGGAAAGGGGGTTCAATATGGGTTATTCAGAAGCTGATCTGGAGAAAAAGCTATTAGAGATGTATCCCGAAATTACCAAATTCGGCCTTTCTTTGGGACTTGAATTTGACGATGAAAAGACCGCCTGGGTAGTCAGTTTCCAAAAGGGAAATCATAAACGTCATGCATTTCTCGATAAAAAGGACGCGGATTCCTGTATAGAAGGAAATCTTTGCATTTACCTTGGCGTCCTCATAGGGCAGTACATTAAAGACTTGGAGATGGAGATATCTGGTAAATAGTCTTTATCTTATTTGGCAAGTATCTTACCTCAGGCGTATCTCTCTGCTTTTTCTTTTATCCCTGCATGCTCGAAAAGAGATACGCTTTTTTTTAGTCGCCTATAAACTCTAAAATGGCTTATCCAAAGCAGCCAGCGAGGTAAGCTTTCTCTTCCTATCAAAAGCAGAAAAAAGGCGACAGGTATCATTTCTCTGGCAAAAGCCCTATCTCCTGCCGCCCCTAACCTCTTAGGCCACACATTAAGAGATGGCAGATGGTTTACAAAGATGACCCTCTTCCATGGCCACTCTTCCACAACTGGAGCAGACATATTTCATCGCTGCCAGTTTATCCTTGCACATATGGCTAGGATCAGTTTGGGGTGCGCCACAAAAACTGCATTTGCTCGCATCTCCACAGGGGTTGCACAAATGTCCCGGCTCATCCGCTACTGCGCCACAATTTTTACAACTATATGCCATGACTCTACTCCTTTCTCTCGCAAGGCCATTTCTGTTCAGGCCAAACTCGGCGATTTTCTTACTACATCAATAATTACGAAATGGAAAATGTCAAGGAAGCGCTGTTTGCCAACGCCTTCACCGCGGCCATGTATTCCCCCATGCCCCGCAGGAATATGTCATTGTGATTGGCGCCAGGAATCATAAGGAGTCTTTTTGCACTCGCTGCACTTGCATCATAGAGGGCCTGACCTTCGGAGAAAGGGATAATATGATCCTGCTCCGCATGGATGATTAGGGTGGGTTTAGCAAAACGACGGATCTTATCCAGGTTGCTAAATCCCTGTTCCTCTCGGAGACCCAACGCCTCCATGCTGACGCCCAGGAGCTGAAGTAGAGGACCGGCATAGGCAAATCCACTCTCAATGGCTAGGCCATCAATCTGATTCCCATAATGGGCTGAGAGCTCTAGGGCAGCAGCACTGCCCAACGATCTACCCATTGCAATGAGCCCTCCCTCGTATCCGTTCTCTGAAAGCCAACGCAACACATGGTCAAATATCACATGGGCGTCTCGCATCATGTTCGTGATGGTCGGTATTCCTGTGGAACGCCCGTATCCTCGATAATCTACAGGCAGAAAATTCATTCCACCGCGGACATAGAGATTCCCTATGTCATCATAATCTGCCACGATCTCCCCGTTCCCATGAAAGAACAAGATGTTGGGTCTCGATTTTCCTGCAAGATGGAATCTGCCGCCCACCACCACATCCTCCTCCACGGGAAACAGAATCTCTTTTATTTCCCTTCGGGCTTCTGACAAGGGCCATTCGGGGCGAGGATGAAACAACGTCATCAGAATTTCAGGCCTGTCAAATTCCGAATAGTCAATTGCGGAGATATCAATCATGCTGATCACCTTCTTCAACTCCTTAAGCTGCAAATATAATGAATCGAAAATCAATGGTCAAATGGGAAAACACCTTGAGATAGCCCCGCTTTGACAGGAAATGAACCCTGAGCTATATAGGCGTGTAAAGTTACGGATGGAGCCGTTTCCCAAACGCATGCCAGCCTACTGAAGCAGGATAATCAATTATGGCAACTGCTGTTGCGTTTTTTTATTTTGTGTATAGTCAGGCGTTCAGAGGAGAATAGATATGCTCAAAACAGGAACCAAGATCGTAATGACAAAGGGATACAAGGGAGTCAAGGGCGTAATTACCGACAGGACCGACTCCCGTTTCGAGTTCTATATCATAAAGTTGGATAATGGGATCAATATAGTCGTTGGCCCTTCAGCTTTCATCAAAGAGGAAGATCTGGACGATGCACAAACCTGAGTTTTACCTCCCTGTCCTCAAAAAGGGATTGTATGCCCTTCATTAACGTAAATATCCTTAAACTCCTTTTCACTTCAAATTGCTCAGCTCAGCTAAATAAGGGTTAAACCCACTTGACAAATAGAGGTAAAAATAGTAAAAATTAAGTAAAAATTTATGTATTAGGATGTGTATTGAGCATGAACAGAAAAAAAAGCCTCGTTCCGCTAGCACTGATCTTAGTTTTTGGCCTTTGCATTTTTAGCCCCTCCTTGACTTGGGCCCAACCCCAGACGCATCTGGTCCAAAAAGGGGATACATTATGGGACATCTGTGAAAAGTATTACGGTGATCCCAACCTCTGGCCAAAACTCTGGGAGATGAACCCCTTTATCACCAACCCTCACCTTCTCAAACCGGGAGATATGGTCACCCTCCTGGAAGGAGTTCCTGTGAAGAAACGGGAATTAGAAGGGGAGGAGAAGGATATCCCCGTCAAGAAAGCGGAGAAACCCGAACCCGTGCCTTTACCTGTGGTGACGGGTATCGATGTCTCTGGTCTCACCAATGTGCAGGCTCTCGGATATCTATCGGTTAAAGACGTGAAACCATGGGGCTTCGTCCTCGCCTCTGAAAGCGGCAGATACCTCCTAGCCCAAGGCGAAACAATCTTTCTCCATTTCAACAATGGAAAATCCGCTAAACCTGGAGACCAGTTCAATATATGCCAGTCTTCTCCCTTAATAAAGCACCCCATAACTGGGCAAAAGATCGGCCATATCCTTTCCGTTCTCGGAAGGGTTGTTGTGGAAGAAAAAGTTGGCGTGGGCTTTGGTGGTGGTTCGTTTTACAAAAAGGAAGGTGTATACCAGGCAAAAATCGAAGAGTTATATAGGGAACTGAATGTGGGGGATCTGGTCCTTCCTTATGAGCCCATATCAAAGTGTGTGCAACCCATATCCCAAGATAAACCATTGGTTGGAAACATTGTTGCAACTCAGGATCAGCGCTACATTGTTGCCACCAACAGGGTTGTCTACCTTGATCATGGTTTTAACGATGGTGTGCAGCGAGGAAACATTTTTCAGGTGGTGAGAACGCACATAGTTCGTGATCCGGTTGAAGGGAAAATAGACTATATAACTAAGCCTCGAAGCGTAATTCTCCCTGACGTCCCAATCGCGACCATTATGGTAGTGGAAACGCGGCCAGATACGTCCACCGCCGTCGTGATCTCCGCAAATGAAGAGTTTCGTGTTGGAACCTACGTCAAGGGGCTCTCCTGGGTAGAGACGCCTGACCTCTTCACCCAGATAGCCACATGTCCCACTGAATAGGGTCAGCCGCAAAAAGCCCTTTTAGAAAAAGGGCTTGACTATTTTTTCCCCCTCTGGTTTATACTCCCGCCATATTCTACCCTGAACAATTGTAATGCCGCTTCCGCTATCGCGCGGTAGAGGCAGGGGAATCGCGCTGTTGAAGAACCATGAAAATCTGGTCTGATGAAAAATGCGGGTGGCTTGCTCTGCAAATGATTCCAGGCCTTGGGAATGTGGTCTGCAAGAGTTTATTGGATACATTTGACACGCCTGAGCAGATATTCCAGGCAAGCATCTCGGACCTCTCAGAGGTTGAGGGCGTTCGAAAAGAGGTTGCCAAGAATATTGCAAACATGGAATTACCAGCGGACCCTTCCCAGGAACTTAGGCGTGTTGAAAAATGTGGTGCCAGGATCATTCCCTTTCTTGATCCCACTTATCCCATAGCACTCAGAGAGATTCATGACCCGCCGATTCTCTTGTACCTCAAAGGCAAAAACATCCCTCAAAACCTGACTTTTATCGGGGTGGTGGGTTCAAGGCATCCAACGCCTTATGGCGTAAAATCCGCTGAAAAGATTGGACAGGGACTTGGAAGAAGGGGTTTGGGTGTGGTAAGTGGCATGGCCAGGGGAATTGATTCGGCTGCCCACTGGGGTTGCCTGGCTGGACGAGGATTCACCTTAGCCGTCTTGGGCACGGGCATAGATATCACCTACCCTGCCTCCAACAAGAAACTTGCTAATAAGCTTAGTCGGGAAGGCGCGATGATTTCCGAATTTCCTCTAAAGACACCCCCTGAGCCAAAAAACTTCCCCATACGTAACCGAATCATTAGCGGCCTCAGTCAAGGGGTTGTTGTTGTGGAAGCCACAAAACAGAGCGGGTCCTTGATCACGGCATCTCTGGCGCTTGAACAAGGCCGGGAGGTTTTTGCCGTTCCTGGAAGCATTCACTCATTTAAAAGCAGAGGTTGCCATTTTTTGATCAAGCAGGGGGCGACACTCATAGAAAACTCGGATGACATCCTGGATGAATTGGGCTTGAATTACGACTATGCCCCAAAAACTGATACATTCAAAGAAGGACCTCTACCCCATTTGGACGAATCTGAAAAAGTTGTCTTCGATCTCATGGGAGATTACCCTTTGCATATAGATCAAATCAGCAGACAGGGGAATTTGCCTCCGGGCAGAGCTGCCAGTATACTTATGAGAATGGAACTGAAAGGAATTATCAGATACTCCCCGGCAAAATGTTTGTCCGATAATATCTTCACAATGGGTTGAGTGATTAAAAAACGGTGTTATCTTTTGGAATTGAACAATGACGCGACTTTGCTTTTGGTTCACTTTAGGCACTTTTTGTGTTGGGATAAACCATGACCAAGAATTTACTCATAGTTGAATCACCCACGAAGGCAAGGACCCTTAAGAAATACCTGGGAAGCGATTATCAAATCATGGCCTCCGTGGGTCACATCAAAGACCTGCCCAACAGCAGGCTCGGGGTTGACACAGAAAAAGATTTCCACCCGGAATATGTGACCATCAAAGGCAAGGGCAAAATCCTCAGCGGACTGAAAAAGGCTGGCAAAGATGCTGACACAGTCTTTCTGGCACCCGATCCGGATAGAGAAGGGGAAGCCATTGCGTGGCATATAGCCCAAGAATTGGGAACCGGGAAGAAAAAGATTTTTCGGGTCCTATTTAATGAGCTCACCGGAAAGGCCATTAAAGAGGCCCTTTCCTCACCCCAAAGCATTAATCAAGAGAGGTTCGAATCCCAACAGGCCAGACGAATTCTGGATAGACTGGTGGGCTACCAGATCTCCCCTCTCCTCTGGTCAAAGGTCAGAAGAGGGCTGAGCGCAGGTCGAGTGCAGTCTGTAGCCCTGAGGATGATATGCGAGAGAGAGAGGCAGATCCATGCATTCCAACCACAGGAGTATTGGTCCTTGACCGCCCATCTCCAAACTGAAGAACCTCCCCCCTTCAAGGCCAGGCTATTCAAATATAACAATGAAAAAACAGACCTCAAAAATGAGATACAAACGCAGGCTGTTGTTGCTGAGATAAAGGACGAGACCTTCAGAGTGGAGAAGGTTGCCAGAAAAAAGAAGAAAAGGAGCTCTCCCCCACCATTCACCACGAGCCTTCTACAGCAGGAAGCCTATAAGAAACTCAGTTTTTCGGCAAAAAAGACCATGTCCGTCGCCCAAAACCTTTATGAAGGGATTGAGTTGGGTGAAAAGGGGCAAGTAGGGCTCATCACCTACATGAGGACCGATTCATTTAGGCTCTCCAGCGATGCCGTTTCAGAAGCGAGGGAATTCATTAATAAAACATTTGGCCTTGACTACCTCCCGGAAAAACCCAACACCTTCCGGAGTCGCAAGGGAGCCCAAGAAGCCCATGAGGCCATCAGGCCCACCTCTGCTACCCTTAGTCCAGAGGAGGTCTCAGCGTATCTCACAAAAGACCAACTGGCGCTCTATTCTCTCATATGGAAAAGGTTTCTGGCCTGTCAGATGAACCCGGCCATAATGGAGCAGACCCAAGCCGACATCGTTGCTGGGCGTGCCCTTTTTAGGGCTACGGGTTCTGTCGTAATTTTCAAGGGCTTTACCCTGCTGTATGAGGAAAGCTTGGGTAATTCAGACGCGAATAAAAACAAAGAGGGCATTCTTCCTCGACTGCAAAAGGGGCAGGCCTTACAGCTCATAGAACTCGAGCCGGCTCAACACTTCACACAACCACCACACAGGTTTACTGAGGCCACGCTGATCAAGGCCCTGGAAGAAAATGGCATTGGAAGGCCGTCCACCTATGCTAGCATTCTGGGCAACATCCATGAAAGGGAATATGTAACCCTTGCTAAAGGTCGTTTCAGGCCCACTGAATTGGGCTTTCTGGTTACCGACCTCCTCGTAAAGAGTTTCCCCGAAATACTGGACATTGCGTTCACAGCTCAGATGGAAGGCAATCTGGACAAAATTGAGAGAGGGGAGGTCAAGTGGACCAAGATTCTTGAAAGATTCTATCGTTCCTTTGGAAAAGACCTGGAATTGGCGAAGAAGACAATGAAGGGAGAACTGATGACCGACCTGCCCTGCCCCGAATGCAACAAACCCCTTGCCATTAAATCGGGAAGAAATGGGCTCTTCTTGGGATGCTCTGGATTTCCTGAGTGCAAGTATACGACCAATTTCAGTCGGGACGAGAAGGGAAATATCGTTGTGGAAAGTAGCCCCGATCTGGGAAAGGAGGAGGGCACTTGTGAGCTCTGTGGAAGGCCCATGGTGGTAAAAAGCGGGAAGTTTGGGACATTTCTCGCCTGTTCCGGTTATCCAGAATGTAAACAAACGCGAGCATGGGTCAAGGGTGAAGGGGCCGTACCCGAGGGGAAAAGTACAGAAATATCATGCAAGAAATGCGGGGGTATGATGGTTGTCAGACAAAGCCGTGCCGGCCAAAAATTCTTGGCCTGCAACAACTATCCTCGCTGCAAACACACCGAACCCCTCAGTACGAATGTTCCATGTCCGGAGGAGAATTGCCCAGGCAAATTGGTGGAGAGGGCATCCAAAAAAGGGAGGAGATTCTACGGTTGTGATCAGTATCCCCAATGTCGCTTCGCCCTGTGGGATGAGCCAATCAATGAGACCTGTCCCGAATGCGGCACCCAGGTCCTTACGATAAAACACAAAAAGGGTTCAGATCCTGTGGTCAAATGCCGAAAAAAGGAGTGTGGATTTACACGACCTCTTGACGACGCCTAAGACCGCTCACCAAAAGATGCGCCTGCCTGGTCGGTTCGGGCAGTCTGTACTTACCGCAGCATTCAAGAACTATCTTCACAGAATCATCCAAGCTTATCCCGTTTCCGGGTGAAATGAAGAGGGGTCTGACTCGAAGCCTTGTTCTAACTACCGCTCCCACCACCCGTTCCTTATACCAAAGGGGCCCATAACTTCCCTTTTTCTCTCCCACCTCCGAAAACTCCCCTACCAGGCGACTTTTTGCACAACCGATGGTTGGTCTGTCAACGAGGAGACCCAGATGGGAGGCAAGTCCCAATCCCCTTGGATGGGCAATGCCTTGGCCGTCGCAAAGAATCAATTGGGGATCGGTCTTAACCCTTTCTAGGGCCTTGAGAAGAACTGGCAGCTCGCGGAAGCTCAAGAGTCCGGGTATGTAAGGGAAACTCGCCCTATCCCTTACCCATTGCTCTTCCATCCTGCAGAGCTCAGGATAACTGAAAACCACCACACCCGCCCAAATACGCCCTGATTTTCTGGAAAATGAAACGTCCGTTCCTGCCACACGCTCAATTGGGCCAGGCGATTTCCCTAGTTCCAGCCGAGATCTCAGTTTCTTTTGGATTCGAATCGCCTCTTGTGACGAAACGTCCCATCCATGAAGATGCTTGGTTTTCATACGAGTTGTTTCCCGCGGAAAGTGACTTTGGTGGGGGGGTGGACAGGAAAGGCGGGGCATCCTCGCTGCTTCAGCGGATACCCTTCTCGCATTCATCGCCTTTCTTGCAGGCGGGGCCTTCCGCATAGGCGGGTAAAATGTGAAGGCGCAATAATGCCCTCAATTCTTCGTGTATGAATAGGCTGCGTCAAAGACTTTCGGAGGACTATTATTCGTCCTCCTCGCTCTTCCTAACGGACTCTTCAAACTCATGGAAGAACTTGTCCTTTTCTTTCCAGTCTGGACCGAATCGTTTATTAAAATAGCCCCCAAGTCGATCAAAGAACTTCACCCAAACCGCCTTATGGCCATTGGTAACCACATCTTCGAGGAAGTCCTGCAGCTCCGCCATCTTCTCTTTCGGCAGAAAGGAAACGGCCCCAAGATTCATGGATTTCTTCAATGCGTCGGGCGTCAAGGCATGGGCCGTGAGCATGACCGCCGGGAAACCCCTGGAAACGGCATTCTTCAGGAGCTCGAAACCATTAACCCCCATGATATCCAGGATGACCACATCATAGGTGTAACTCAAGAGGTATTGAAGAGCCGTCTCATAATCCTGCGCCTTGTGGACCAAGCACATGTCCAACTCTTCCTCCACTGTTTCTAGCACATCAGGTTCGTCATCAACCACCAGGATGACTTTGTCTTTCAATGGGCTTTCTTCAGTCATGGCTCTTCCTCCCTCCTTTTTTCTCTGGGTTGCAATGCTTATAGCAGAGATTCCATTCCTGGTCAAAGGGAAAAAAACAAACAGTAGTATTGAAAATTTCTTTCAATTTGAGAACAGGATGCGCGTTCTTACCTTGAGAAAACACGCGCCATAAAATGGGATAATGGCCTGCCTCAGGGAGTGGGGCTGGCCCCTTTTATTCTACGCACATCCTCTGCAGAAATGGCCTTCGCCTTCCCATCTGTCAGGAGGTATATCCTGGCCGCCTCATCAATCTCTTCGGCAATATTGATGGCTTCCTCGAAATCCTCCCCAACCGTCACAAGTCCATGATTTTGAAGGAGAAGGGCACGGCATGCGGAGTGGGAGAATCGTTCAGTGGTGGCTTCTGCGAACTCTTTTGTCCCGGGGACCCTAAAGGGAATCATCGTGAGGGGGTGGGCGAAATAG
>CAJIAF010000059.1_pt1 | contig 10708 bp, 12 predicted proteins | sample 9199141 | NCBI WGS metagenome assembly CAJIAF01 (sample SAMEA7708265, study PRJEB35096) | sediment metagenome | biome: marine neritic benthic zone biome [ENVO:01000025]; feature: sediment [ENVO:00002007]; material: shallow marine sediment [ENVO:03000034] sea grass bed [ENVO_01000059] ...
CCAAACCAGAGGCGTAGCTGTCATATAGCGGGCTGAACTCCAATCCATGATCTGCGGCCTGGAAAGACCCATCGCCCAGGCCCAGGACTTTGGGATCAAGATGACAGGCCATGCAAGTGGGAGTGGAAAGTGAGGTGGTATGGGGATCCCAGCTGGCCATGGTGAGTGAAAGGTGGGCCTGTTCCGGTTCATGCCGACCCTGATCGTCAAACACGTCCAAAAAGATTTGGCAGCCGGGTGCAAAGGGACCGATCTGACCATTTGGCCAGATGCCAAGCGTGGCCCGTTCAAAACGTAAATAGCTCCTGCCCTCCACCCATCTGCCAGGTGACACCTGGCCGTTCAACCAATCCTTCTGCACCTCACCCTTGAGAAGGGCCACATGGCAACCATAGCACTGGGGCATCCAGGCACTGTGACATGCCTGGCAGGTAAGTCTCTGATGATACGGCGTACGGTGTATTTTGTCGTTTCTCAATCTGCGGAATGTTATCTCTTTACCATCCAGTTTGCGGTAGAGCCTGATCTCATCTTTCTCTGATATCCTTAGATGGTATAGGGGACTGCCTTTGGCGGACAGAACACCTGGTTTGGAGTCCAGAGAGGGGAGCTTCCTGTTTACCCGTCCAAGACGTTGGGCCAGTTCCTCTTTTCCGGCCAAAGGTTTCCTTTCTGGTTCGTGGCAGGTCTTGCATGTGATATCCACCTGCTCTTCCATGTGGGCATAGGAATTCCCATCCCCCATGACGCCCTGCTCTGTATGGCAATCTATGCAGGCAAGGCTTGCCTTCTGATGATGTATATCTGGGCGAAGCTCGAGATAGAATCTTCCCCCAGAGAGCCTGCGCTTGTTGGGTTCCCCATTGTCAAATGGCGTCCCGTAACCTTCAGACTCAAAGCGTCCCAGATAAGAAATCCCTGTTCGGGCAGAGCGATTGTGGCATTTTAGGCAATTCTCGTTGGGAATACGGGTAGTCAGTTGAGGATGCAGAAACGACTTTTTGGTGAGATCCTGACGCGGCACAGAAAGCTCTAAAATGTGGCAGTTGGTGCAACCGCCCCCACGCTTGCCAATTTCACCCTCCCATCGTGATCGGGTTTTCCAGAGATGACACCCGCCGCACATCTTGCGGTAGTGATCCAGCGCCATACTCCTTCCCCTTGAACGGGAGATGAGTTGGCTCACTTCCTGAACGCTCTCGGCTGGGTCATGGGGCCAGCGGGCCTGAAGGGCAGTGAGAATCCCCCGATTGGTGGCCATGATGCTCTTTTCCACCCTGGCCGGAAGGGCCTCATGACATCCACTTCTCCCACAGGTCAGCCTAGCAATCTTAAGGCTTCCAGGGTTCAGGACCAACCCTATGTGGGCCCGGTCTTTTTCTCTGGCAAAGGGGTTGCCCAGATGACAGATGGAACATCCCAGTACGGTAACGGGATGAGAAGATGAGGGGTCCTTTTGGGATTGATGGCAGAGGATGCAGTTGTCGATCAGCCCACCACCCTCTTTGTCTCGAAAGCTTTCCTTTGCGAAAACAAAAATGAGTACTCCGGCGATGACTAGAAGGGCCACAAGGGTGGACTTCTTCATGGCCCCAGCCTCGGAATCAGCCACCAAGCCAAAAGGATAAATATCCCGTGCACGCCCCATGACCCAGCGGTCGCCCATCTGGCCCAGCGCATATGGGGTGAGGGGACAAGGGGAAGAGCAGCCATGAGAGCCAAAGGAAGCAGGGGCCACAAAACGCCCACCAGAAGAGGCGGACCGTAGCGTAAGAGGAGTTGAATCCCCTGGAAAAACCAAGGGCCTGTGGGTGTAACCAATTCCGTGTGGGGCGGGATATCAGGTGGGATCCGATAGAAGAGTGCCAGGCAAGAAAGGAGGGCCAGGAGAGGCCAACCCAGATCTCCCCTGGGAAGTATGCGTTTTCGGTGCTGAGACAAGAAGAACAGGACGAGAAGGGGCAGAATAATAACGTGGTACAGATAGGGCAGGAGGAAAAGCTCTTCTCCTGGCCTGAGAAACAGGCGAGCCACCCCTCCTCCGATCAAAGGTACTTCTTGCGCCAAATAATACATGACGCTGGCTGCGTGTATGCCCTCTTTATCCCCTTTGAGAATGAATCCTGTAAAGAGTAGAAGAAAGGCCACTGATAGCAGAAGAATGAGTTTAGCCCACGATTTCGAAGGAGCGCTCTCGTATCTCCCCTTCCAAAAAAACTCTAGGGCATGGCCCAGCGTGAAAACCAGGAAACACTGGCCACTAAGATAGTGGAGGGTGCGTAAAAAGGATCCATAGGGGATGACGCCCGTCAGGTGTGATACACCCCTGAAAACATCACCCCATGGTTTGTAGTGGAATGCTAGGAATGCACCGGTGACAAGGGCAATGAGGAAAGACCACCATGCGAGGAGCGCAAAGGAAAAGCTGCTGTCTTTTGCTTTCGCCTGGGAGAAATATCTTTTCAGGTTGAGGTAAGGGTAACGCAGCACGCTTTTGACCCTTTTTCAGATTTCACGTCCAGCGCTCTCATGTCCTTTTTGGCAGGGCCCTTGAGCCATTTGCCATTAAGTGCAAACTCCGATCCGTGGCAGGGACAGCGAAAGTGTTCTGAGCCAGGCCGATAATCCAGTCTGCAACCCAAGTGTGGACACTTGGCCGCAAAGGCAGAAGGCCCCTCTTCTCCACCCACGAGGTAGACCCCTTCCTGAAAAATCACCTCATTTTCTTGAGGCCTCTTGGAAAAGGAGACCTTTACTGAGGCCGGACCAAGCCCCTTCAGGTAGCCCCAGGCCACGGCCAGGGAGCCGCCTGCCACCATATACCGGAGGAGCTTGGAGACAGCCTCTCTTCGCGTGAACATGGGTCCCCTACCACCAGGTGATCACTCTGTCATACTCAAAGATCATATCAATGAGCTTCTCGTAGTCTGCCGCTTCTTCATAGAGGCTAAATTCAGTCGCCTCTTCCCCTTCTGAGAGAATCCCCATAAAGGTTCTCGTATTCTCATCCGGATCTGATTTCAGAATATGTAGTAGTCTCATTTTGCACCCCCAAAGGGTACCACAAGATCCATCTCTTTCAGTTTCTGGCCAATCTCTTCCAGGCTCATATACTTGAAGCCGTGCTCTTCTGCGTTGACCTTGTTATTGGAAAAATACTCACATTCCATGTCCTCCAGCCATTCCAGGTTTTCCTTGTATTCATCTGTCATGTCCACTTCCACATCCAGAACGAACATGTAGGAATAGAAATTCTCTACCGCAAGGCCGAGGGTGGAACGAGAGCTCTCCCATAAGTCCTCTTTTCTTCGCACCAAGAAGGCCACATGTTTCACATCTTCCATTTTCCGCACTTCCTCCTAGAATGATACATAGCGATCACAATCTTCGATCATCTCACCGTTCCGCGCCTGTGTGGCATAATCCTTCTCGCCGACCCCCACGACGGGCGGTTTTAGACCATGGCTTTCAAATCCCACGTTGCAGAGGGACAGCTTCCCCTTCCCCTCAAGTTCACCAAAACGTGGGTCCTGAGTGAGGAGGGTCCCCAAGTGACTGAAAAAAATGATCACCTCCACATCGCCCTTCTTTTGAGCAGCTTCGCAGAGTTTAATGATCTTATCCAGATGTTCGTCGGAGCTCACAAAAACTCCCAGCTTTCTAGCCATCTCAATCTCCTCAACTAATTACTATTTCACTTTTACATAGAACCTAATGAACCCGTCGTCTTCCTTTTCACCAAGATACTCGTGTCCACCCCGCTTGGTAAAGGCTGGCATATCATTCCTGGTCCCAGGATCTGTGCTCAAAATTTCCAAGATCTGTCCGGATTCCATTTTGCCTATCGTCTTTTTTGTCTTAAGGACGGGCATTGGGCAACTCAGACCGCGACAATCCAAAGTCTCATCAGCTTTGATTTCTTCTGTCATGACTTAAATCCTCCTATATAGATTTATTGCTATTAGTTAATATAAGAATCGCTTTAGCGATTTCACATCTCCACAGTGAATTTTTCAGTTTCTTCATTCCAGGTGGCAAGCAGATAGTAAATTGCAAAAATCAGAATCATGATGAGCAGAGTCCATTTGTAACTTAACCAATCGGGCAGGAAGAAACTTCGGCCTATCAATGCAGCGAAACCGGGCGATGACTTGATCAGGGCCTTGAACAATGACGTGGAAAGGGCAAAACAGATAACGGCCAAGATGAGCTTCACCTGTCCTTCTCCTGCCCTCCATACGGAACCACTTCCACAACCACCGGACAACAACATGCCGAAGCCAAAGACCACACCGCCCACCAGGCTTCCAAACCAGAAGGTCTGTGTCACATAGACCTCTGAGCCTCTGAGGCCAGTCCATTTGAGGGCTGTAAAACCGAGGAGGCTTATGATGAGGCTTATGGAGACGGCCCTTGCCAGATCTCCCTCACCTGTCATAAAGGGATCCCTAAAGGCCCTTACAAAACAGAAACGGGTCCTCTGAATGATAACCCCAAAGGCGATCCCGCACAAGAGTAGGCCCCCAACACGGGTATAGGCCTCCCGGGTGTAAACCCAAGCAACCACGATGGCCGCGATAAATACGGCCACACCTATATAGGGTTCTACGGAGAGCCAATCAATTCCTTTCTCTTTGGCCTTGTCCGCCCCCCCACCGGTGGAGCCGCTGGGAAGGTGTTCCAATTCCCAGTATAGATAGCGAAGTCCAAGATAGGCACCAATCAACAAACCCACCATCATGGCGAGACCACCAAAAGAGAGGGCGCTGGTGGCTGTGTAAAAACCACCCACATTACACCCACCTGCCATGGCAGCACCAATCCCCATGAGGGTACCCCCCACAATGCCTTTAATGATCTCAAGGGGCGGGGCCATCCGAATAGTGAACTGCTTGGCCATGAGCGCAGCACCAAAGGCTCCCCATAGGAGACCAAGGGTTAAAATGGAGTTGGTGGAGATGAGGGGTGAAAGGGGCCCCTGGTCATAGACGCCCACAAGGCTGAAGAACCAGTCTCCCCAATTTCTCAAGCCTCCAGCCACACCCCAGGGTCTAGCCCAGGCAAAGGTTATCACGCTCATAACCCCAATAAGAATCCCCCCAAGCATGACCGGCCAGTTCTCGAAAAAGACGGTTCTATATCCCCTCCTCAGGATGCCCAACATTGCGCTGCTTTCAGTCTTATCGTCCATGTCAAGTCTCCAAAGATTGGGCTGTGATTAACAGCCCTCCTCCTCTTCCATCTTCACCGCACCTTTCTTGCCAGGCGCCACCTTAGGGGCAGGGGGCGCAGCACTCGGCGCACCAGGAACGGGCTCTCCTCTTGTGGAGGTCCCTGGTGCGATGAGGCTCGCATCTTGTTCCACCCTTTCAGCCAAGGCAAAGACAGCAGCCAAGTCATAATATCGCCAGGCTACCTGTGACGCGGGATCGGCCTGTACGGCTTTGCGGAAGTATGCTTTGGCGTCCAGGTATTTCCCCCTCACATAGGCCTGTTTGCCAAATCGGAGCATTTTGGCGCAAAGGGCCTTGTCTGGGATGAAAAGCTTGCGTTCTTCACCCACCACCATTTGGGGAACATAGATGAACGCGGCTAACAGGAGGGCCAAAAGCGCAAAGGATAATACTTTATATTTCATGGAATTCTCCTCTAAATAAACACAGCAAAGATGCAGATTTCTTCAAACCTATAGCCGAATTTCAGATTGGGTAGGAGAGTGACCGTGAGGGATCCTCACGGTCACTCTGATTTAAAGACTTTTCAGTTAACCTGCTTACTTGTAACAACAGTAAAGGTTGTTTTCAATAATGGCCACTTTATCGTTCAGGAACCTGGTCTTGTATCCACCATTCCGAAGGATGCTGTAGGCCATCTCAGCTCTCAGTCCGGTTCGGCAATGGGTGATGATCTCCTTGCCTTTAGGCACTTCCTTCAATCTTTCTTGGAGCTCATCAACGGGAATGTTCATAGCGCCATCTATCATGCCCATCGCCGCTTCGGGTTGGGTTCTTACATCCAGGATGAGTTTGTTTTCGGGTTTACTCTGAACAATATTCATAAACTCGTCACCCACGATTTCACCCGGATGGGGCCGAGGGAGATAGTAGATTTTTGTCAGCACCGTCCCCTTCTGTATGGCACCATCTTTTGCCAGCCAGCCCTTGTAACCACCGTTCAAGATGAAGACGTGTTTGTAACCCCAGCTCAGGATCTCTTTCACGACAGGGGCTTGACCGGACAGGTTGGTGTCTTGGGAATAGAGGACGATATAGGCCTTTCGGTCCACAGGGAATTGATACTTTTCCCTAACCACATCTGCTAACCGAATAGCCACGGCCCCCTGGATATAGCCTTTTTCCGCCTCTTGAGGACCTCTGGTGTCGATCAGAACGATAAAACCCATTCTTTTGTCAACAAACTCAGTGGTGGTGAGCACCACATTACCAGCACTCGCCCATGCAGGTATGCCGACATGAAAGACCTTGATGTTGGTGTAGCCTAATTTGGCCGCCACCCTGGCAGCCATGGGGCTGAGCACTCACCTCATGCCTTCACAGTAAAATATGAGAAGTCGATCCTTATCCTTTGGAAGTTTGTCTTTGAGTTTCTTCATCATGGGGAAGGGAATGGAGATGGAAGTGGGGATATGCCCGGCTTTGTACTTTATCCCGGGGCGGGAGTCCACAAGTGTGTAGCCCCCTTTATCTGGGCCCAAGGCAACCAGTTTCTCCAGCTCCTTGACGGACATCAGTTGTTCCTTGGGAACCTCCATTTTAGGTTTGACGACGATTTCTGTGGCCACCAGATCGGAACCCACCTTATTGTAATGCACTTTTATCGTCATCGGCGCCTTGAGGGACTTGATGCTGGGGACATTTTTCACCGTCGTCTCCGGTGTATACTTGACCACCTGCATCCGCTTGTCGATTCTCACCTGGATGGACTTGGCCTTGTTGGAGCGGCTCTTAAAGTTCCCCGTTATAATATCTTCCACACCTTTGTAATTCTTATGACAGTTCAAGCACCTCTTTGATTGCATCTGCGGAGTCTGCGGCGCTTTCGCACTCATTGCCTCCAATGGAGAGAGGACAAAAACAGCACAAACAGCGATCAAGACAGGTTTTAGATATTTCATGTCTTCCCAAACCTCCTTTTACATTTATTTGTTTAAGTTTAAGATTTCAGTGCTACAAATAAGCTGAGCACTCACCCATATCAAAATCGGCTAGGAACGATGCCCAGCCGTTAAATCGGAGTTCAGGGAGACACCTTTGGGTTTGAGCCAACGTGAATTCGATAGTAGTCACCTTCTCTGCGCGGCCTTATCATTCGGCCCTGGGAGCGTCTGATAATCTTGACAAAATCCTCCACCACGCCTGGGTCTTCCACCAATACCTCCAACGTGTCCTCAGATTCCATGTTGTCCAGTGCGCTCTTGAACTTGAGCAAAGAGACGGGCAATCCAACACCTCTCAGATCCAACTCCATTATTGAAGACATTTCCGACTCCGCATCCATTCTCAGATTTCTACCCTGCTATGATCTGAGCAAAACCCATGCCCAAACAGAAAAAGCGGTTGGTTTTTGTTCAACACATTGTTTTCACTTAAAAAATTGCAATACCATTTTATGCTTGCCCCCAGAAGTGTTTAATGGTATTTAAACAGGTGATTAAACAGCCAACAGGTGTTTTTTGTCCGTGGTCAGTCGTCCGTCGCGGTTTCCTTTCAGTGAGTAGGGGAAGGATTGCTCGGCGAGAGGAGCGCAGCGATGGACATTGAGATTCCCCAACGGACTACTTACAACGGACCACCGACACCCTGGGGGGGTTCCATGAAAGAGCGAGAAATTAATCGGCATTGGAAGAAAATTCTCAATACCATGAACGATGGGTTCATGTTGGTGGGACCTGATGGAACCATCCTTATGGTCAACCACGCCTTTGAGAGCCTTACGGGGTATACCTCCGATGAAGTGGTGGGAAGACCCTGCACCATTCTCAATTGCGATGTCTGCGATAGACTTATTGAAGAGGAAGAGAGTGCATGGTGCTCCCTTTTTGATCGAGGCCAGGACGTGAGGAAGCGTTGCATCGTGATGAAAAAGGACGGCACCTACCTACCCGCCATCAAGAACGCCTCCCTTCTAAAGGATGATGAGGGTGCGTACATAGGTGCTGTTGAGACCCTCATGGATCTCTCCCAATTGGACAGATTAGATCAGGAAATTGATCAACTGTCGCTTCAGCTGGATGCGGAGGGCGGCTTTCACGGTCTAGTTGGAAAGTCCATCCATATGAGAAAGACCTTTCAGGTCATTGAAAAGGCTGCGCAGAGCGATGCGCCGGTGATTATCTATGGCGAGAGTGGGACGGGCAAAGAACTCGTGGCACGGGCCATACATAAATTGGGGAGGCGAAGAGAAGGTCCTTTTGTCCAGCTCAACTGTGCAGCACTAAACGAGGCCCTCCTTGAAAGTGAGCTTTTTGGTCACACCAAGGGGGCTTTTACCGGGGCTCACCGCCACCGCCTTGGACGATTTGAGGCCGCCCATGGGGGAGATATCTTTTTGGATGAAATTGGGGATGTGCCTTTGAGCATTCAGGTAAAACTCCTTCGTGTTTTAGAGGCTAAGCAATTTGAACGTGTGGGAGACCATCGATCCATTTCTGTGGATGTGCGGATAATAACGGCCACGAATAAGAACCTTGGAGAACTCATTTCCCAGAAGAGGTTTCGCGAGGACCTTTTTTTCCGTATCAACGTCATCCCTATTCATCTTTCTCCCCTCCGGGAGCGACCGGAAGACATTCCATTGCTGGTGAACACCTTTATCGGCCGATTACAGTCGCGGACTGGAAAAAACATTACCGGATTGAGCCCTGTTGCCATGGAACAATTTGTGGCCTATCACTGGCCGGGGAATGTGAGAGAATTGAAGAGCGCGCTAGAATATGCCTTTGTCATCGCTGAGAAAGGGCCCATTGACCCTGATCAGTTGCCCGACCAGATTGCCAAGGGCCAAGAAGAGATAAACGACGAAGCCCTTCTGCCCCCCCGGGGAGATCCCGCAGAGAAAGCAGCCCTCATAGAAGCCTTGCGCAAAAGCAACGGAAACCAGTCGCAGGCCGCTCGAATTCTCGGGGTAAACCGGGTGACGGTCTGGAATCGTATGAAGAAATACGGCATTGACCTGAAAAAGGTTATGGTATCCTAGGCCCTATGCTTGGTGCCTCCAGAATTCTCTCACCGTACTAATGATTCCCTCCATTCCTTAGGCCTCTCTCAAATGGAACCAAAACTCCCCATGTTGCGCCCTCCTGCAAGAATCCTTATATTTAGATAGGTTAAAAACTGCAGTATTGAACTAAATTGCTCACCTGGCACCAAAGTTTTTGCAGGGAAAACAGACACTTTTAGTCACCACATCCCGATCAGTTGCTAGCAAAAAAAATTGAATTGAACGGAATTCTCATGCCAGGTCAAAACAAAAATAGAAGGAGTCGAATAGAAAATGGTTACCTTTATAGAGACTGATGATAATGCTGAACTTGTGAAGCGCATACCTGAAGAGCTACCCATTTTGCCTTTGCGCAATACTGTGGCATTCCCTTTTTCCGCAATCCCTCTGGTGGTGGGAATTCCGCGCTCTGTGAAACTGGTTAAAGATGCACGAGAGGGCAATCGCCTGATCGGCCTTCTTACCGCCAAAGATCCCTCCATCGAGGAACCTGGACCTGGCCAGATCTACGAAACGGGAACCGTCGCGAAAGTTTACCATATGGTGAAGGCACCTAATGACACCCTCCAAATAGTCGTACAGGGTTTGGAACGTTTCAGTGTGGAGCACTGGCAGGGAACCGAACCCTATCTGCGTGCTCGGATCGCGCTGGCGCCGGACGTGGTTGAATCGGACGTGGAACTGGATGCTTTGCAACGGACCCTGCGGGACCTTGCCCAGGAAGTTATCGCCCTCTCCCCTAATCTTTCAGAGGAGGTGAGCAATTTCCTGAACCAGGTGCAAGATCCCCGTTATCTGGTTTATCTCGTGGCGGCCAACGCGCGTCTAGAAATTTCAAAGGCCCAGGAGATTCTTGAGAAGGTGAGCATAAAGGACAAATTGCGTGCCTTGATCTCCCACCTCTCCCATGAAAAAGAGGTCCTGACCCTTGGTCAAAAGATTCAGACAGAAGCGCGTGAGGAAATGGACAAGGCGCAACGAGAGTACTACCTTCGCCAGCAACTCAAGGCCATCCAGAAGGAGTTGGGTGAAACAGATGAAACGCAGTCTGCCGCCATTGAGTATACAGAAAAGATAGAGGAGGCAAACCTGCCCGAAGAGGCCAAAAAAGAGGCTTTACGGGAATTGAATCGACTCAGCAGTATGTCCCCACAGTCAGCCGAATACTCAGTGATCAAGACCTACCTGGACTGGCTGGTGGAACTGCCCTGGAATGTGTCGAGCGAAGATCAGTTGGAAATTCACCATGCGCGCACCGTATTGGACGAGGACCACTATGACCTTCAGGATGTGAAGGACCGGATCATCGAATACCTGGCCGTTCGCAAGCTGGTCCAAGAACGTGATGTGAAGACGGAACCTGGAGAAGAGGCCACAGCCAGCGAGGCCATGGGTGCCATTCTCTGCTTTGTGGGCCCGCCCGGTGTAGGTAAGACGAGTCTGGGACAGAGCATTGCGCGAGCCCTCG
>CAJIAF010000118.1_pt1 | contig 10675 bp, 7 predicted proteins | sample 9199141 | NCBI WGS metagenome assembly CAJIAF01 (sample SAMEA7708265, study PRJEB35096) | sediment metagenome | biome: marine neritic benthic zone biome [ENVO:01000025]; feature: sediment [ENVO:00002007]; material: shallow marine sediment [ENVO:03000034] sea grass bed [ENVO_01000059] ...
ATAGGCCTGGGCAAGGGCCGTGTTGGGTTTGTGACTTCCCGCAGGGCTCACGCCCTCATTCTTGAAGTATATTTTGGCAGGTGTATCAAGATACTTCTCGAGACTGTAGGCCCTGTAAAGAGGGGTGGGACGCCACAAGAGATACTGCTCCAAGACCTCTTCCGGAATATCGATGAATCTTTCCTGACTGACCTCTTGCTCAATCAAAGGCATGGGAAAGATGGGGGCCAGGTCATCGGGACCGGCAGGCTGGCCTGTTCCCGGGTGAAGAGGCGGTTCCATAGGTGTTGGCATATCCGCCATGACATTGTACCACTGACGCGGTAACTCAGACTCAGGCAAAAAAATCTTTTTGTCCTCCATAAAAACCCTCCTTATTATGCTTTAAGTGGTTATTTTGGTCCGCATTAACCCTTGCAGCGAAACCCCCTCTGATCACCGCTGTTGTCCAAAGTCACTTTCTAACTGTTTCACCCCCTTCCAACTCTTTTCTTAAGGCTTTCCTAACCCGGGAAATTGCACATAATCTCTGTATCTCACGAAAACACAGAGCCTAGGTAAGATGATGGCACACCTTCTTTGATCCTAATCCATACAGAGCCAGTATACTTTTTGATTCAATACTACGGCCTTGTCAAGAGAAAAAACATGCCCCTTCCTCTTTCAAGGGTGCATAACTAATTGATTTTTGTGTCATATGGGGCCGGGTTTATGACGGCAATGATAAGAAATCAACGATGGATGCAAAGCAAGGTTTGTTGAGTGGTAACATATTAGCCCTTTTGAACAGCCGCGCAAGTACTTTTGGTGGGCTGAGCGGGGTTCTCTGCAGGCGCCAAAAACTAGGCGTTCTCTGCACGGTTTCTTCCGGGGGCTCCCTTGCCTTGACGCCTGCGCACACAGGCCTTCCAAGCAGAGACCAAACCAAGTTCAATGGTGACAGAACAGGGCCTCAGGGCTACCTCACCTTGTGCGCATCCTTAAGGGCACTGAGCAAATTTTTTGGCCCCTGCAGAGAATGCTGCTTAGCCTACGGGCTTTTCAAACGGCTAGAGTTTATGCTGGGTGAAAGGGGATAGCTAAAATGGGGTAAATTTTTAGGAAGAGATGTTTAGTGTTATTAAAGGGATCCAAAGGCGTGCAGGAGACTGTCGAAAAACCGGTTCCTCAGAGGCTGATGGAAAATGTTCAGATGCAAGGCTTCCGAAGTCCCGAGGAACGAGGCGTACATAGAAGTACGCCGCAGTGACAAGGGACGAGGGTAACGCAGCAGATGGGCATTTTCCGACAGCCTCTAAACTTCCTTAAATCCCCAGAAAGGATACTCCAAGACATATTCTGCAATCTTGCCGGGGCTATTCTCCCTGCTCGCCACCAACCACAAGATGCTTCTCTTCTCCTCTGAGGAGATGGGGGCCAAGGGATTCCAATCGGGCGTGAGAATCAGGGCGTTGTCGGCGCTGTATTCTATATCGCCGGATTCTTTGAAACTGCTCAGGTCCGGTTTTCCACCGTAACCCCCCCCTTCGCCGCGGGAGAGTTCAGAGATAACAAGAAAGGAGACACGCTTTTCATCCCTGATGGACTCCATGTGACGGAGCCACTCATCAATCCCTGCTCTTCGTTCTGTAAGATCTTTGAACGGAAGCTTGTGCAGACTGTCCACCACAACGAGCGTGTATTCCCTTCTCGTCTCGTTTTGCAGGAAATCGATCTGTCTTCTCATAATATCGGGGCTCAATTTCCTATCTGTAACCACCCGAAAATAGGGAAGCATGTCCCTGAAAACCTGGTAGGCCATCTCCAACCTCTTGGAGGCCTTTGCTTCCAGGTCTTCCTGTCTAATCTCCTTTTCCGAAAGCCTTGCTAGACGGCACAAGGTTCTCGTGTAGATCTTCTGCCGACCGTTTTCAAAATCATAGTATATGACGGGAATCTTCTGCCTCGCCATCTCTGTGGACACCTGGATAAAAAAACAGGATTTCCCCGCCTTCGGCTGTCCACCCATGATGTTAATCCCCCGGATACCACTCATGGCCTGGTTCATCTTCTCAAAACCGCAACTCAAGCCGAGGAGCTCCTTCCCCTTCTCTCTTTCCAGTGAGTTTGTAAATCGCCGGTTCTCCTTCTCCGGTGAGGAAAATGGAGAGAAGGCCTTTGAGGCCTTTACCATGGACGTCACAGCTGTTCTGAAGTCTTTCCCTTTATCTCTTGCCAGGTCACACAGAGTATATCCCCGTTTCAAGTGGGATGACCATTTCAAAATCCTGGACTTAAACCCCAGTCTCGTGGCCAAGGAGCGGGCAGCAAGTTGAGCCTCTGGCGTATTAACCAATACCAAGAGGACATGATTGACAAATGCCAATCTTTCCGCACTTACCAGTTCCAAATCCCCGTGAGAAGGCACACATATACCGGGATACCCCAACTCCTTAAGGGTTAAAAGATTGCTTTCCCCATCCGTGATGAACAGTGCACCATCCTCGCACCTCTCTATCTCCTGCCTATTAAAGATTCGGAACTCTCCTGAAAAAAACGTTTCGTCGCCGTGCCAGAAACTATCCTCCTCACGATCAGGCAACACGCATCGAGCTGCATAGCAATTTCCATCTTCCTGAAAATAGGGATAGACGAGATAACGGCCATTGTAGCCGACCTTCATGGCTTCAACGACGCCCCTTGATACACTAAACGCCTTGAAATGGTTATACTCGTTTTTGGTCATAAGGGACCTGAATTTCTTAAGCTCCAAATTGAGGTTCTTGGTGGGAAAAATGATGTCCTGCACAAAGGGTTCCCGATCTGGATCATGCCCAGGCGCATTTTGTGGTGGGATCCCCATCATCCTGGCAAAGTACGGAGCGAACCCCCCCGGCATGCATCTATTCAAACATCGGAAGTAGCCCATGAAGAAACTCTCGGGATCAAGATATGCCACCATAACGCCGGGCTTTTGCCCCTTTTCCTTTGCGCAAAACGGGCATGGAGCCTTAAGGAGATTTCCTTCCATCTTTGCTCCGGGCGTATTTTGAAGATAAAATGTCTTTAGCTCATCAGCACGATCCATATACAGATTTCTCCTCTTCCAGATCCACCGTCTTATTTGGGTATCAGGACTGAAATCATCAGCGTGCGGTGTATTCCTGATCACCAGCGAGGTATTAGATGCTAGGCGCCGAGGAGCGACGACTGAGGCGTATGGAGCAATACGCCGCAAGGAGGAGCGATCGAAGGTAACGCCGCAGATGATGCCTTGATGGTGCTCAGGACCTCTATTGGCAGGTTGACACCCCAACGAATCAACCGATATATGATAACATAGGCGCTGGAAATAGACAAAAACCTCGGGGGAGATCATCCATGAAGGTGGAAAAATGTTAGGCCTTCATTCAGTCTCCAAATCATATTTGTGGCGTTTTGAAAGAGATCCCTGATGGAGAGTTTGGCTCCAACGATTGAGTATTAAAAATAAACTCACAACCTGTTATACTAATCACTAATCCCAATGAAAAGACCAATACATATACTCCTTTTAGCCGTCCTAATAAGTATCTTCCACCCATTCCCCTCATTTGCCTCAACGGTTCAAGTAGAGGTCCTTCACTCCCACGATAGATATCCGTCAGAGGGAACCTATCCTATTCTCTTTCGTTTGAAGATTTCAAAGCCTTGGTATATCCATGGCACAAAAAGCGAGGGCGAAGGGCTCATCCCCACGCTGCTCTCCTTTCAGAAATCTCCAGGTTTAACGGTAGAAGAGGTCAAGTTCCCTATACCTGAGAAAAAGAAATTCCCGTACACGTCCAAACCCATAGAGCTCTATTCCGGTACTATCCTGGTCAGGGGCACACTCTCAGTGCGCGGCACTGTCGCATCAGGCAGTCAAGTGATAAAGGGAAAGCTCTCCTATCAAGCCTGCTCATCCACGCTGTGCCTGCCACCTGAAAACGTCTCTGTGCCGCTCTCCGCAGTTATCGTCCCTCGCGGCACACCAACCAAGACCCTGAATCAACAGATATTTCTTTCCGCCCTTGCGGAGATGCCCCTTGAGAAGGGTCTTCCTGGGATGAAGACCGGGGCTGGCTTCTTGCTTACCCTGTTTGGCATTTTTTTATGGGGTTTGGCCCTCAATCTTACCCCATGCGTCTATCCCCTCATCCCTATTACGGTATCTTATTTCGGGGGAAGGAGCCAAAAACTAACGGCAAATACCCTCACGCATGGGATGCTTTACATTCTTGGCCTTGCCCTCACAAACTCCGTGCTTGGCCTAGCGGCCGCCCTGTCTGGGGGTATGCTTGGCGCAGTACTCCAGCAACCACTGGTCCTGATTTTTGTGGCCGGGGTGATGACTGCTTTAGGCTTGAGCTTCTTCGGGTTCTGGGAATTTCGGATCCCGGCCGCCCTCACCAAGATTGCGTCCAAGACCTACGGCGGATACTTTGGGACATTCTTCATGGGTCTAACCCTGGGAATCGTGGCCGCTCCCTGCCTAGGACCCTTCATCCTGGCACTGCTCACATACGTGGGTCAAAAGGGTGACCCCTTCCTCGGATTTCTCTACTTTTTCATTCTCAGCCTGGGGCTCGGTCTTCCCCTCTCTCTTCTAGCCATATTTTCTGGGGCCTTAAATAAGCTCCCCAGGTCAGGGGACTGGCTGTTGTGGGTTAGGAAATTCATGGGCTGGGTCTTGATGGGCATGGCGGCCTACATGATAAGCCCTCTTATCCCCCATCCTCTGGGAAAATCGGGGCTCTTGGCCGCCGTTGTTGCTTCCGCTGGTATCCACCTCGGGTTTCTTGACAGGACGGGAAGCGGCCTGCGTCGTTTTTCCAACATCAAGAAAACCTTGGGGATTTGTCTGGTATTTGGAGGAATCCTCTATTTCATCTCATCAGCTCATGAGAGGGAAGGTATCAAATGGATACCTTATGATCAGAACATCATCGCCATGGCGGCTGAGGAGAAAAAACCCCTCATTCTGGATTTTTATGCGGACTGGTGCTCACCTTGCGTAGCCATGGAAAAAAAGGTCTTCAAAGACCCCGACGTTGTGGGGCTAAGCCAGAATTTATTAACCATGCGTTTGGATTTGACGCGCCGTCAGCCCTTTCAAAACCAAGTATTAAAGCAATACGGCGTCAGGGGGGTACCCACCATCATCTTCTTGAACAGAGAGGGCAAGGAAGAGAAGGATTTGAGGGTGGAAACGTATGTGAACAGATTTGAATTCTTAGGCAGGATGCGAAAGCACTTGGAGAGATCAGCGCCTGGGCGCTGATGGTGGTCAGCAGTCCGCTGCAACCCGAGCAGCGGCCAACTGGAATGGCTTCGTCAAGTCCGCTATCGAACCTTCAATTCCAGGTTTACCATGTCACCTTTCTCAAAGCCCATGGCATTAAAAAACCGCAGAAGGCTCCAATCACGCCAATTAACGAAGGTATATATGGTGTCAACCCCAACCTTCTTCAGGGCACCGATCATCTCAGTGAAAAGCATTTTGGCGATGCCTCTCCCCTGATAGTTGGGATCAACGCCGATCGTATCGATCCAACCGATATGCTCAGGGACCCCATATTCCCATCCACTGGCATCCCCAATGATGAAACCGACCACTTCACCATCCAACTCAGCTACTAAGGACGCCATGGGGGAGCGCTTTTCCACCAGTTCCAATTTCATTTCCCAGTATTCGGGTCGCGTCTTTCCGAGAACCTCCGTATCAATTTGAACGATACGGTCCAAGTCCTTGACGGACATGGTGCGGATAACCGGTATTTTGGATTCCATTTCAGCCATAGCACCCCTCCTTGCCCTTAGACCCTGTTTTGGCCCAACGCTTGCCTGATAATTGAACGAATATTCCGTTCCCCTTATTTACAATCTGCCCCAATGGGAAGCGTCCCTCAACGGCTTTTATGTACCGGGAAAATGACCCAATGTCAAAACCTGAATGGATCAAGATGCCGCCCCAAAAACAAAGTCCTGAACGGCCTCGTTCATCTCCACATAGCGTTCGATCATGACCATATGCCCCGCATCGGGTATTATCTTCAGGGTGCTGCCCTCGATACTTTCTTTAAGCGCCTCAGAGAGTTTGAGCGGGGCCAGCCTGTCTTTATCCCCACAAAGCACAAGACAGGGGAGATGGATCTGTGCCAACGCCTGCCGACTATCAAAACGATCGCATGCCAAGAAATCGTCATAGACCACGTTTGATCCTGTACTGATCATTATCTCTTTGCCCTGTTCTATGAGTGATCTATCTATCTCTGGGGCGTAGGCAAAGCCCATAACAGCCTCCAGGGTCTGCTCAAAATTCTCCAAGAGGCCATCCAGAAACATGGGCGCCACCTTGAGTCGGGCCCCCGTCCCCACGAGAATAATGCCCTCCAGACGACGAGGCGAGATAACGGCCACTTCCTGCACGACGGCACCCCCCATGGAATGACCCATGAGAAAAATGGGGCAATCAAATATCTTCTTCATTATATCCACGAGCCATTGGGCATACTCGGAAACGTGAGATCGGCCATTGCCTGCCGTTTTCCCATGACCTGGAAGGTCCAGAGCCAAAGTATTTACGGTCTTGTCTAATAACACAATCTGATTCTGCCAGATCTGGGCCCTGCCCCCTGCACCATGGACCATAACAAGGGTGGGTCGGCCTTCTTTTAAGCCTTCATCTCCCATTAAATAACCTATCTTGAGATCCTCTAGTTTCTTATGAAGTTCCATCGCTCATTCCTTGAAACATTTCTCCCTCGCCCGAGTCCCAACGGGCTCGAATCAAATCAAAGGCTTATCTCTTTGTGCACTGGATTAACGCAGGGGGCAGAAGCTACCACCTGATAAGGGCGCTGCCCCAGGTCAGACCGCCACCGAATACAGGCATACAGACAAGGTCACCCTCTTTGACGCTGCCATCCCTGACCGCCTCATCCAGGGATATGGCACAGGATGCTGAGGAGATGTTTCCGTACTTGTTTAGGGTCACATAAAACTTATCCATGGAGATTTTCAGGCTCTTTGCCATGGACTGGAACATTCGTAGGTTTGCTTGGTGAGGTATGAACCAGTTTATTTCCTCGATAGCCACATTGTTAAAGGTTGCAGCCTCTTTGATGCAGTCAACGAAGTGCCTCACGGCCACCCTAAAACTGGCATTCGCCTCAATCATGTTGAGATAATGGAGCCCCTTATCCACACTCTCATGGGATATGGGTGTTGTCATCGATCCGCCACCGGGCATTAAGAGATCCTGTCCGTTTTTCCCATCCGAATGGATATGGGTGGAGAGAATTCTATGGTTTCCTTCACTTTTCTCCAATATGGCGGCACCCGCCCCATCTCCCCAGAGGATGCAGGTACTCCTGTCTTCATAGTTGAGTGTCCTGGTCATCACTTCAGAGGCCACCACAAGAATGCGATTACAATATCCAGTATTCAAATATTGTGTCGCCACATTGAGACCGAAGATAAAGCCCGAACACGCGGCCGTAACGTCGAAAGTGACGGCCTGTGGCGCATTCAGCTTGGCCTGCAGCCAGTTAGCCGCTGCCGGACAGCACGTGTCCGGTGTGATCGTGGCCACCATAATCAGATCAAGGTCTTTGGCACGCATACCTGCCATATCAAGGGCCTTGACTGAGGCCTCATAACCCAGATCAGAGGTGTTCACATCTGGATCAGCTACTCTCCGCTCCTTGACACCCGTGCGCTGGATGATCCATTCATCCGTGGTGTCAAGACCCATCTTTTGAAGATCAAAATTGGTGAGTCTTTTAGGGGGGACATAGGAGCCGGTCCCCAGAATTCGTACGGATGCCATCTTCTACTCTTTCTCCACTTCTATTCCCAGTTCCTTTTCCTTTTCAGCAATGGCCAGTCGGGTCTTAATGACTGTATCAGGAATCAGACTCATTGAATCAATCCCACTTTCCACCAGAAAGTCCGCGAATTCTGGGAAATCGCTGGGTGCCTGCCCGCAGATCCCGATCTTGCGGCCCTTTTTCTTGGCCACGCTGATGACCTGCTCCACCAGCCTTTTCACTGCGTCGTTTCTTTCATCATAGATATGGGCTACGAGAGAGGAATCTCGATCAAGCCCAAGGGCGAGTTGGGTGAGGTCATTGGAGCCGATGGAGAATCCGTCAAATATATCTGCAAATTGATCGGCGCAGATCACGTTGCTTGGAATCTCGCACATCACGTAAATCTCCAGGCCATCCTCCCCCTGCACCAGGCCAAACTCTTTCATCACTTCAATCACCCGCTTACCCTCTTCAGGGGTCCTGCAAAATGGCACCATAACCTTTATATTGGTGAGTCCGATCTCGCTTCGCGCCTTGTGTAGAGCATGGCACTCCAGCTCAAATGCGGGCTTAAATTTTTCGTCATAGTAGCGGGAGGCCCCCCTCCAGCCGATCATGGGATTACTCTCCTGGGGTTCATAGAGATACCCACCGAGCAGGTTCTCATACTCATTGGTCTTAAAATCGGACAGGCGGACAATCACATCATTGGGATAAAATCCTGCTCCAATCCGGCTTACACCTTCAGCCAGCTTGTCGATAAAGAATCGTGCCTTGTCCTCATAGACGGAGGTTATCTGGTCAATCTTGTAGACGACCCCCGCAACCCTTTGATCGGTCGTGGCCTTGCCTTTTAATGTTTCATATTCAATCAAGGCAAGGGGATGAATCCCTATGTGCGAATTGATAATGAATTCTATCCTGGCCAAGCCTACCCCGTCGTTCGGTATCATTCCCTGTGTAAAGGCCTGTTCAGGGATGCCCACATTCATCATGATCTTGGTCTTGGTTGCAGGTATCTCGTCCAGGTTCATGGTCTCCACGTTGTATTTCAGCAGTCCCTCATACACATTCCCGGTCTCACCTTCACAACAGGAGACGGTGATTTTCTGACCCGTCTGGATCAGTTCATCGGCATTCCCTGTGCCGATGACGCAGGGAATACCCAGTTCTCGGGAGACGATGGCTGCATGACATGTACGTCCTCCCTTGTTGGTCACAATGGCTGCAGCAAGCTTCATAATGGGTTCCCAGTCAGGGTCCGTCATATTTGTGATCAGAACCTGGCCCTCTTCAAATTTATCCATCTCAGCCGATGACTCGATCACATTGGCCACCCCTTGTCCCACCTTCATGCCCACGGCAGTTCCGCTGGTCAAGATCTCCCCCTCTTCAAGGATGGCGTAGTTCTCGTAGGTGTTAGAATCCCTTTGGGAGTGGATGGTTTCTGGCCTCGCTTGGACAATAAATAGTTGCCCAGTCCCCACATTGACGCCATCACCATCCTTGGCCCATTCAATATCCATTGGCTTGTAATAGCCTGCTTCCTTGCTGTAATGATCCTCAATGATGCAGGCCCATTCGGCAAGTTTGAGGATCTCATCGTCATCCAGGACATAGCGGTGCCTTTCAGTGATGGTGGTGGACACGTTCTTTGTGGTGGCTTCATCCTCCATGGAGTAAACCATCTTTATATCCCTGTCTCCCACCTTACGGTTTATGATGGCCTTCTTTCCCATCTTTAGTGTGGGCTTGAATACGTAATATTCATCCGGGTTTACGGTCCCCTGAACCACATTCTCCCCCAAGCCATATGCAGCGGTTAGAAAAACAGCATCTTTAAATCCGGTCTCTGTATCTATGGAGAAGATGACCCCAGAATAGGCCGAGTCGCTTCGGACCATTTTCTGCACCGCTATAGAGAGGGAAACATCAAATTGACCGTAACCCTTGTCGTGACGATAGGAGATGGCGCGATTCGTAAAAAGACTGGCAAAACAATTGCGGCAGGCCTGTAACACACTCCTCTTCCCCCTGATATTTAGAAAGGTGTCCTGCTGACCAGCAAATGAGGCATCGGGCAGGTCCTCGGCTGTAGCCGATGATCGAATGGCCACATCCAGGTCATCCAGCCCCTGCTGACCAAACTCCTCTCCCAGCTGATCATAGGCCACGTAGACCGCTTGCGTCAGATCCGGGGGGAACTCCGCGTGCTTCATGATATCTCGGACCTCTCTTCCCCTTCTCATCAGGTCATGGACGTCCCTGGTCTCCAGGTCCTTGAGCACCTTTTTGATCTCATCCTCGATCCCTGCATATTTGAGGAAGTACCGATAGGCGTAGGCGGTAATGGCAAAGCCATTGGGAATGCTGATCCCCTTATCATGGAGTTTTCGATACATCTCTCCTAGGGAGGCACACTTTCCGCCAACCATGGGGACATCATCTATGCCGATCTCATTAAACCAGAGGATAAAGTTCTTGCTCCTATCTGGCATCGCCATTCTCCTTTAAATCTCTCGTTGGCATGGTAAATGGGCGTTTTTTATGAAGACTGATTAAGGTAACATTAACCTAATTTGTTGTCAATTGGCAAAATATGGTCTACAAACGCTAGTGGGACCGGGCACAAGCCAGAGGCATCGAGTTCATTGCCTTCCCCAAGACCGATTTCTATTTGCCTGTGCCCTTCGCCCCGCAAAGTTCCCTTGTGAAAATGCGCAGGGAACTTCAAATTCATTGCCTTAATAGGAGGGCTCATATGAGATCCCAGTCCCACTCCTTCATCTACCTTGACCACAATGCCACCACGCCTGTGGACCCCTTTGCGGCCAAGGCCATGATGCCTTTTATGCAGGAAG
>CAJIAF010000220.1_pt1 | contig 10650 bp, 10 predicted proteins | sample 9199141 | NCBI WGS metagenome assembly CAJIAF01 (sample SAMEA7708265, study PRJEB35096) | sediment metagenome | biome: marine neritic benthic zone biome [ENVO:01000025]; feature: sediment [ENVO:00002007]; material: shallow marine sediment [ENVO:03000034] sea grass bed [ENVO_01000059] ...
CAGCAGCTCCACGAGGCGCTTGTGTGCCGCATCTCGAGCTGAATACAGATATCCATTTATCAAAACCCTGTCCCCCATTTTGAGCTTTTCCACCACCTCGTCAGTAAGGGGAGTTTCTATGGAAATGGCCTCCTTCATCATTTCTCTCCTTCAGACTTAAATATCAACGATTAAAAACCTCTAAGACTCTTGAGTAGGGGATGGGGGTTTTCTCAAAGCGATATCTCAAAAAAAATTCCACAAAATTTCGCAGTGCCCAAATATTTCGGGTTTGCTCCACAGAGCTAATGGGAGTCTCCCACCGACTAGTTAAACCCGAAATATTTGGGCACCGCCCCCTGAGGCCATAGATATCGCCTTTGAGAAAATTGCCATCCCCGGATCAAATTAGAAAGTTTTAGAGAACCGCTTCCTTGTGGCGGTCGCAATGGCACTGGATATTTACGGCCACGGGCAGACTCCCTATATGGGTGGGATAGGTTTCTATGTGTACAGCCAGGGCCGTAACTCTGCCTCCCAACCCCTGCGGACCAATGCCAAGACTATTAATTTCCCCAAGGATTTCCTGTTCCAGTTTCGCAATCTCGGGATCTGGGTTGCTTTTCCCCACTGGACGGAGGAGTGATTTCTTCGCGACCAGTGCAGCCTTCTCAAGAGTACCCCCTATACCCACTCCCACAACAAGAGGTGGACAGGGGTTGGGACCCGCTTCCTCCACCCGCTGCACAATGAAATTCTTTACACCCTCAATCCCCACGGCAGGGGGGAACAGGACCACACGACTCATGTTTTCACTGCCAAATCCCTTGGGAGCCAGAGCCAGCTTCATCTTGTCGCCTGGCGTGACCTCCACATGAATGATGGCCGGGGTGTTATCCCCGAAATTCTTTCGGGTCAAGGGATCCAGCGATGACGCCCGGAGATAGCCCTCTTTGTATCCTTGACGCACGCCCTCATGGATCGCTTTGTTCAGATCCCCGCCTACCACGTGCACATTCTGCCCCATTTCCACGAATACCACGGCCAGACCCGTATCCTGGCACAAAGGAAGCCCTTCATCTTTGGCGATCTGTGCATTCTTCAGGAGCTGGCCCAGAATGTCCTTGCCCACGGGAGATTCTTCCAATTCATACCCTTTTTCAATGGCCTGGATCACGTCATCCCCCAGAAGGGTGTTCGCCTCAATGCAGAGCTGTTTTATGGTTTTGGTAATTTCTTCTGCCTGTATTTCTCTTACACCCATACATGACCCCCAAAAGATAGAAGAAGAATATTTGCGATTGCCGATTTTCGATTGAAAAAACCTGGCATTGCGTGAAGAACCAACAGCGAAGCCGATCCAAAAATCTAAAATCAAAAATCCAAAATTGTTATTCCCCCACTCATTATCCCATTTCCCATCTGCTTTCAAGGGCATGTTTCAGAGGATCCTGTTTGCACTAGAGCAGGTTAGCTGTTATGCTCAAAATTACCCTGATACGAGACTGATTTTGTATGATTGTGCGTGAGATGACAAAACAGGATTCCGTACATGTGGCGCGGAAACAGATCAGCGAGAGCCCTGGGCCCTATTGCATGAGTTTTGGCTTTGAATTGAGGCCGTTGATCCGCTCTATTGAGAAGTTTGGTCTTATTAACTGCCCCATCGTAACAAAAGACAGAGAGGGAAGGGTGGAGGTGGTGGCCGGGTACAGGCGGCTTCTTGCCCTGAAAGAGCTTCAGTGGGAAGAGATCCCTTGTAGAGATATTTCTCATCTGGGTTTTTCCCCGATGGAACTTCTTCTCCTTAACCTGCACGACAACCTTGCAACAAGACCATTCAATGCAGTGGAAAAGGGAATGGTTCTTAGCCGCCTTGACCAGTATGTTTCAAGGGAAGAGATCCAGAGAGACTTTATGCCCCTACTGGATCTTCCGAGCCATAGACCCACATTAGAGATGTTTTTGGGGCTTGAAAACCTGGACCGATCCATAAAGGAATCCATTGTAAATACAATTATTTCTTTTCAGACAGCCAAGGCCTTTGTGGACATGGACCTTGAATCCCGCACAACACTCTTTAACTGGATTACAGGGTTGAGACTAAACGCAAATCAACAGCGTCAATTCATTACATATACAGCGGAGATCTCCATTAGAGAGGAAAAGAAAGTTTTTGAGTTAATGGAAGAAGAGGAAGTTTTGGGGATATTAAACGATTCAAAGCTAAATAATCCTCAAAAATCTAAAGTTTTAATAAATCTTTTAAGATCCAGGCGTTTTCCTGTATTAACCCGCTCAGAAAACTTCTTTAGAGAAAAGACCGAAGGTCTGGAATTACCGGACGGGATCAGTATCTATCATTCGCCTTTTTTTGAGGATCCGGATTACAGGCTTGAGATATTCTTTAAGAACGGCAAGAAATTAAGGGAAAAAATCGATGCGCTGGGGAAAGTAAATGGTCTGGAATCCCTTGGCGATCCCTGGAAAGAGGACGAGGCGTGAGCGCTGTTCAGCATATCAAGAGAGTACACGTGGAGGCAGGTGCGAGGGAGCATCCGCAAAGCGTGAGGATCCTGAATAAGCTCAAGAGTCTGCCTGTTGAAGAGGTAAGACCCCATGAGGAAAGCAGGCAAGGGCCCGGATCCTTGAATATGGAAAAGGAGACCCTTAGGCTGCTCTCCTTTCAAGGGGAGTTCCTGAAGCCATGTCCAGGGACAAATGGTTATATTTGCTGTGGATATCAGATCCTTCACGTGGGAACAAACTGCCCCTTAGATTGCAGTTATTGCATCCTCCAGGCATATTTCAATCAGCCTTCACTCAGAGTCTTCGTGAACCTGGAGAACAAGCTTGAACAGATCGGTGAGCGCATAGACAAGAACCCTGAGAAGATCTTTAGGATAGGTACGGGTGAGTTTACAGACAGTCTCGCCCTTGAACCCATCACAGGCTGGGCCGAGATCCTTTTTCCCTTTATTGCAGGCAAGAAAAACGCTGTGTTGGAACTGAAAACCAAGACAGACCAGATCCAAGGACTGCTTTCTTCCAATTGGAGAGATAGAATTATTGTTTCCTGGTCTTTAAATAGCCCTTCTGTGGCCTCAAGGGAAGAGCAGGGTGCACCAAGCATCAAGAAAAGGCTTCTGGCGGCCCGCCGCTGTCAAAAGGAGGGCTTTGCGTTGGGTTTCCATTTCGATCCCCTGATTGAACATGCGGGGTGGGAAGAGGGGTACATGAGGACCCTGGAGATGATGGACAGGTACATCGACCCAAAAGGGATCATCTGGACAAGCCTGGGCGGTCTCAGATATATGCCTCTCTTAAAGAATATCATCAGAAAGCGGCATCCCCAGACCCACATCTTGGATGGGGAATTCGTGCCTGGAAAAGATGGCAAGATGCGTTATTTCAAGCCCATACGCATAGAAATGTATCGTTTCTTGGGGTCCATGCTAAAGAAGTGGCACGGGGGGCTGGGGATCTACCTCTGCATGGAAAGCGATGAGGTCTGGCAAGAAGGCCTGGGATGGTCCCCAGGGAATACAGAGGGCCTGTCCCGCTACCTGGATAAGAGGGTTCATGGGGCTTTCGGATAGGTGCTGGTATTTACTATTAAGTTTAAGTGACTCAAAATAATCAATAAATACTAAAAATATTGATTTTGAAATTATTGATGTTATGTTATTACAAGTCACGCTAATAAAGAATGGAGGTATTGATCATGTTAAGAGAAAAGATCGAAGATGCGCTCAATAAGGTGAGACCCTCGCTGCAGGCCGATGGGGGCGATGTTGAGTTTGTAGACGTGGATGAAAATGGTGTGGTCAAGCTCAGGCTGACAGGGGCTTGCGGTGGTTGTCCCATGTCTCAGATGACGCTCAAGATGGGTATTGAGAAGATTTTGAAACAAAATGTGCCGGAAATTGACCGCGTTGATTCCGTTTAGGCGGTGGGCCATGCGCCCTTGAAAAGAACTGTATATCCACAGAGCTGAGAAAGGAGATGGAGATGGAGATTAAGAAGGTGGGTGTTTTGGGCGCTGGGGCGATGGGCAACGGAATTGCCCAACTCGCAGCTCAAATCGGTTGTGATGTGGTCATGAGAGACATAGAAGATGCCTTTGTGGAACGAGGTATGAAAAGCATTGACAAGTTCCTCTCAAAGAGCGTGGAAAAGGGAAAACTTGAGGCCAAGGAAAAAGATACCATCATGGGCCGGATTAAAGGCACCACGGAGATGGCCGACCTCAAAGACGTGGATTTCCTGGTTGAGGCGGTTTTAGAGGATCTTGATCTGAAAAAGAAGGTATTCAAAGAGCTGGACGAGCTTTGCCGTCCCGAGGTGGTCCTTTCCACCAATACCTCCTCCATGTCCATAACCGAGATTGCCAATGCAACCAGCAGACCGGATAAGATCTGCGGGATGCATTTCTTTAATCCCGCGCCCCTCATGAGACTCGTTGAGATCATCCGGGGATATTACACCAGTGACGAAACAGTAGCTACAGCCACTGACCTGGCAAAGAAGATGGGTAAGGTGACCGTTGAGGTGAAAAAAGACACCCCTGGTTTTATCGTAAACAGGATCATGACCCCCCATTTCCTGGAGGCCATCAAGATGCTGGAGGAGGGGATCGCCACGGCTGAGGATATCGACACGGCCGTAAAGAATGGTCTGAATTACCCCATGGGCCCTTTTGAATTAATGGATCTCACGGGAATCGATATAGCCTACCATGTCACAGAATATTTCCATAAGGAATTAAACCAGGAATTAAAATGGATCGCCCCAACTCTCATGAAAAGCATGATAAAGGCGGGAAAACTGGGTCGGAAGACCGGGGGAGGGTGGTACGATTACAAAAAGTAACCTCTCTCAATACCCTTCCAGGATAAACCAGACCAAGATTTAAGAATAAGGGCAAAAAAATGAAGGCAGTTCGTGATCTTTCGAACTGCCTTCTCTTTTTTAATAAATAGGACAGAAAAGGGGGAATTACTTGTTTTTATGCCGCATCTTCTTTTTTTGCTTTCTATATTTGTGTTTCCTGATCTTCTTGCGGCGCTTTTTTACGACACTACCCATTACATTGAAAACCTCCGGATAAAAATAGAAGTGTCTTTCTACTACTAATAAAATCCTTCTGTCAACAGATATTTGAGCAAGATTGTTTTAAGGAAGAGGGAGGCGATATATAAAAGTTTACATAATATATATTATAAGACTACACACTTGCCATGCTGTTCTTTATTTTTAGCTTTGCCTTGTAAAGATTTTTGTCCGCCTCAGAGACCAATTCCTTCTCACTCATTCCATCGGAAAACGTGGCATACCCCACACTCGCCGTAAAATTTCCCTGTAAAAGCGCATTTTGTATACGTTTTCCGATTTCCCTAGCCACGCTCAGGTCCGCATCGATGAGGATGATTGCGAATTCGTCCCCACCGTAGCGATATCCCGAATCAACGCCTTCCCGGATGCTCTTGTTGATAATGCGACCCAGATTCCTGAGCACTTCATCCCCTGCCAAGTGCCCGTAGGTATCATTGTAGGCCTTGAAATGGTCAAGATCCAGAAGCATGAGCGAAAGCGAGTGGCTTTGCCGCTGCGCCCGGGTGAACTCCTCCTTCAGGCGATTATAGAAATGCCGCTGATTGAAGAGCCCTGTGAGGGAATCTGTTATGGAGAGGCGGCTCAGTTCTTTTCTGAGATTTCGCTCGCTGATAATTCTGTTTACTTTTGCTTCTAACTCCTCTGATTCAAAGGGTTTTTTAATAAAATCACTCGCTCCGGCGTTTATCACATCGATATACCGGTAACCTTCGGCGTAGCCTGTCATGGCGATGATACTCAAATCGGGAAAATCCTTCCCAACTTGGTCAATAAGCTTGAGGCCATCCATATCAGGCATCTTCATGTCAGCAAGGAGAAAAGTGTATTCGTTCTCTTTCAACTTGGCGAGCGCACCCGGCCCACTGGATGCGGAACCGGTTTCAAACCCGAGCACAGATAGGAGCTGCACGAGGGTTTCCCGAAACTGCATATCATCATCCACAACGAGCACGGATTCCTTGCTGTAATCAATTCCCTCTGTTTCCATAGCTAGATGGCAAAGGTCCCTAGCCCATAAAGAGGCTAACTATTTGAAATAACGGTCAAAACGCCCCACATGGAATTTACATGGGCGCGTTTGATGGTCACGTCAACCAATTCCCCTAAGGAGCTAGTATTATTGGCAAAATTTACTATTTTATTGGTGGCAGTCCGGCCAGTCAACTGCCCACCCTTCTTGCTCTCTCCTTCCACCAGGATTTCCACCGACTGCCCTTCAAGCATCCTATTCTTCTTTAGTGTAATGGCCTTCTGGATCTGCTGGAGTTCGGCCAATCGAGAGGACTTCTCAGCCTCTGGTATCTTGCCATTCATCCTCTCCGCTAGTGTACCCTTTCTGTCCGAATATTTAAAGGAATAAAGGCTATCGAATTCAATTCGTCTGATAAGGTCGAGGGTTAATTCAAAATCTTCATGTGATTCTTTAGGAAAGCCCACCATCACATCGCTACTTATAGCGATATCGGGTCGGATTATCCTCAATTTTTGGGCCAATTCCAGATATTTCTCCCTTGTGTATCCCCTGTTCATAAGTTCAAGGATCTTGTTGGAACCGGCTTGTAGAGGAAGATGGATATGGGGGCAAAGATTCTCCAGTTCGCCAAAACAGTGCATCAGATCCTCTGATAGGTCTTTCGGGTGGGATGTGGTAAAGCGAATTCTTGCAAGGCCAGGACACTTACTCAATTCTCTAAGCAGAGCCGGGAACCTGAAGGCGTCCCCTTTGCCCCAGACATAGGAATTTACGTTCTGGCCCAACAGGGTCACCTCTTTCACCCCTTGTGAGATCAGATGTTTCGTCTCTCTCAATATCTCATCCGGAGGGCGACTCACCTCCCTGCCCCGCACATAGGGAACGATACAATAACTACAATAATTATCGCAGCCCTCCATGATAGATATGTAGCTCTTGACCCTGCCCCTGAAATATCCGCCGTTAGCCACGGGAGATGGAGGCCTCAGATCAATATCTGTAGCCACAATCTTCTGCCTGTTGGAGACCAGTCTCTCTAAGAGATCTTCAATGCTTCCGATTTCTCTGGTGCCCAGAACCAGATCCAGTTCTGGAAACCTCTCCATCAATTTGCTTCCCTCTTGCTGCGCAATGCATCCCGCAATCCCCACAATCAGATCGGGCTTCCTCCTTTTGAGGGAAATCATACGGCCCAAGAGACTGAGGGCCTTCTGTTCTGCCTTGGCCCTCACGGTACAGGTGTTGATGAGGATGAGATCAGCGCTATTCGGGCTGTCCGTTGGAAGAAAATGGGAATTCACGAGGACCTGAGCCAGATAATCTGAGTCATATTCATTCATCTGGCATCCCATCGTGCTTATGTAAAAGTAACGAGACAAAGAGAGGCTCCTTAAAGTCTTACCCGCCTGCCTCGTGTACCCGGCTGGCTGGCTGGCGGCATTAGGGACTCCACCGAATCGCTAGATTCTTCAGTCAATCTTATGTCCTCATCCTCTGCCAGAGAACGCATTAAGTCGGAAAACAACTGTTCGCACCCGGGGGCGACTTGCACCGCAATCAGTGCTGCCTGGGGATCAAGGGTCCTTACAACACCCATCCCATCATAGGATTCTATGGTCACCCTCAGGTAGTTGATATCACGACGATTCACTCTGAAGATGTGCTTATTTGTCTTCATCCTTGTTATAGGTGGCCCCACCCCACATGAGTTTGGCCCTCAAGATTTCAAAGTAGGTTTGGTCAGGGGATCTGATCAGCTTTATCCCCTGCTCGGATTTGTTGATCATCACTTTATCGCCGTAAGAGAAATCAAACCCCACCTGTCCATCAAAGGTCAAATGCACTTTCTCCTCACTCTCTTTGCCCATCTTTATATAAATGGTATCTGAATCTGGCAGGATGATGGGGCGGTTGGAGAGCGTGAAAGGGCATATGGGTGTTAGAATGAAATTCGCCATCGTGGGATAGAGTATGGGCCCGCCTGCAGACAGGTTGTAGGCGGTTGAACCCGTGGGCGTGGATATTATGAGGCCATCAGCCCTGAACGTGGTCAGAAACTGTTCATTTATGTATACGTCCAGATCGATGATTCTTGCCAACGGACCCTTATTGATGACCAAGTCATTGAGAACCAGAAATCGACAGATTTCCTCCTCATCGCGGAGGACCTTTGTTTCAAGCATCAATCTGCTTTCCACCTCCAGTTCCCCTTTGAGCATCCTTTCAATGGCCGGATAAAGGCCATTGAGCGGGATGCTGGTCAAAAAGCCCAGTCCGCCCAGATTTACTCCAAGCATGGGAACCCCATATCTTCCCACTTTACGCGCTGCCCCCAGCAAAGTGCCATCTCCGCCAAGGACCACCACCCAATCCACGCTGTTGGGGATATGAATGGATTCTTCAGGACATCCATTCATTCTGACAGTGCTGCTCATCTCTTCTGAAAAAACCTCTACACCCCTGCCCTTAAGCCATTTCTCAAGGTTTTTGGCCTCCTGTTTTGCAGGCGCATATCTGTACTTATAAATAATTCCAACCGAGCTGGATGACATGCAAAAACTCCTCCACGTATCTTTCACCAAAAAAAAAGCAAAAAGTATGCCGCTATAATCGTGCTAAATGGGTTTAGGCTCGTCTTCATCCATGAACAGGGGGACCAGGCTGAATTTCCCCACGTCCACCAGTCCCAAGTCTGTCAATTTGAGCTCTGGTATAACAGGAAGTGTGAGGAAAGACAAAGACATAAAGGGCTCAGAAATGGTGCAGCCCAGGGAGGAAGCCGCCCTGTTCGCTTCATCCCATTGTTTTGTCAATTCCTTTAAAGGTTTCCTGGACATGAGCCCGGCAACCTCCAGGGGAACTCTGGCCAGGACATCGCTGTCACGGATCACTGCCATTCCCCCGCCCATATTCTTCACCTCTTCAAGGGATCGCCAGATCTCTTGATCACTGACTCCCACGGCAATCAAATTATGGGAATCGTGGGCAACGGAAGAGGCCAAGGCACCCGCATGAAGGCCAAAACCCATTACCAGGCCGAGTCCCATGTTTCCGGTGGCCTTGTGCCTCTCCAGAACGGCCAATTTCAGGATATCTCTTTCAATATCTGATTGGACCGAGCCGTTCTCTGATTTCAGGGTTTCATAGCGAATGCGTGTGAGAATCTGCCCGGGGATGAGTTCTATGATCCGGGCCCTCTTATCCTCATGGGCAATGCGAACACTCTCCAAACTAAAAGGGGCCACATTCATGGAACGTAATTCAACAGGCGCATCATCTGCACAAGGAAAATCTATCAATTCACCCCTGTCCGCCACCAATTTTCCCCCCTTGAAGACCTTCTCCAATTCAAATCGTTCCAAATTGGTTAAAACCGCCAGATCCGCCTGAAATCCTGGAGCCACAGCCCCTCTGTCCTTGAAACCGAAATACTCGGCCGGATTTAGGGTGGCCATTTGAATGGCCCTTACCGGATTGAGGCCAAGATCAATGGCCTTCCTGATGATGAAATTCATGTGACCCCTTTGGCGAATTTCCCGAGGATGTAGATCGTCTGACACAAAGCAGAAGCGCCGCGCATTTTCCGGGGTGATGAGAGGAAGGAGATCTTCCAGGTTTTTGGCTGATGTGCCTTCGCGAACCATGAGCATCATGCCGCTGTTGAGCTTTTCCAAGCCTTCCGTGCGATCGGTGGTCTCATGGTCAGACCTAATCCCAGCAGCCACATAGGCCTGAAGATCGTACCCCGTGAGTGACGGGGCGTGACCATCAATGATTCTGTCTCCAAAAAGGGCCAGCTTTTCCAGTACTTCCGGGGTGCCCATCAATACCCCGGGGAAATTCATCATCTCTGCCAAACCCAGGATCCTGGTTTCTTTTTTCAATGCCGCAAGGTCTGACGCCCCCAATCGAGCCCCTGCCGTTTCCAGGTGCGTGGCAGGGATACAGGAAGGCGCCATAAAGAAGATATCAAGGGGCGCGGACGCACTCTCTTTGAGCATGAACTTTATGCCCTCAATACCCATCACATTTCCGATTTCGTGGGGATCTGCAACGATAGTCGTCGTACCGTGTGGAAGGAGAGCGGCAGCAAGTCTGGAAGGCAGGAGCATGCTGCTTTCAATATGCAGGTGCGCGTCAATAAGCCCGGGGATAATCCATTTCCCCTTGAGGGACATCTCCTCGCTGCCTTGGTAGGCCGAGCCCAATCCCACTATCACGCCATCATAGATGGCCACATCCTGTTCCCGAACTTCCCCGGAGAATACATTGACCACCCTGCCCTCTTTCAGGACAAGTTGGGCGGGTATCTCTCTTCTTGCAGCGAGGATTCTTTTTTTAAGGGCATCGACGGTGATATTCACACTCTAAGATCCAAGAAAAATAACCAAAAATTCAAACGTGGCTGTCGAAAGGCAGGCCTCTGGGAGGCTGCTGCAAAATGTCCATATGCAAGGCTTCCGAAACCGGGGACCCGCCCGCAGGGTGGGGAGTCCAAGCGAAGCGCGGACAAATCCCGAGGAATGAGGCGTACAGAGAAGTACGCCGCAGTGACGAGGGATGAGGGTAACGCAGCCCTTCGA
>CAJIAF010000139.1_pt1 | contig 10627 bp, 8 predicted proteins | sample 9199141 | NCBI WGS metagenome assembly CAJIAF01 (sample SAMEA7708265, study PRJEB35096) | sediment metagenome | biome: marine neritic benthic zone biome [ENVO:01000025]; feature: sediment [ENVO:00002007]; material: shallow marine sediment [ENVO:03000034] sea grass bed [ENVO_01000059] ...
AGGAATTGATGCGTTGCGGCTCCTCTGGCGTGGTAGCCGGTCTCGGGTCATTGGATATCAGCATTCCTCCCATTTTGTCTCTGGGTACAGAGGAACAGAAGACCCGCTTTGTCCCTCCTGTTGTTAAAGGAGATAAGATATCAGCCCTCGGTATTACAGAACCAAACGCCGGCTCTGACGTGGCCAATATCAGCACAAAAGCAGTCCGAAAGGGTGAGCACTATGTGGTCAACGGGGGCAAGATGTTTATCACCAGTGGTGCCAGGGCAAATCAACTGACCTGTGCCGTGAGAACGGGTGAAGAAGGCTTTAAGGGCGTCAGTCTTCTGGTCATAGAATCAGATACACCAGGATATGCCGTCTCCAGAAAACTCAGAAAGATGGGATGGTGGCCCTCGGATACCGCCCAGATATTCTTTGATGAGTGCCAGGTGCCTGTTGAGAACCTTCTTGGGAAAGAGGGACAGGGCTTTTACGGCATCATGCAAAACTTTCAAAACGAGAGACTGCAGCTTTCCGTCATGGCCAATATGACCGCCCAACTCGCCCTTGAAGAGTCCCTGAAATATGCCCAAGACAGGGAGGCATTTGGGAGGCCCCTCTCCGGTTTTCAGGTCACCCGCCACAAGCTGGCGGACATGGCCACCCTGGTGGAGGCGAGCAGGGAATTTGTCTACCGGGTTGCGGCACAAATAGACGCTGGGAAAAAACAGATCAAAGAGATCTCCATGGCCAAGAACTTCGCGTGCATTGTTAGTGATAAGGTCACTTATGACGCGGTCCAGATCCATGGTGGATTTGGCTACATGCGTGAGTACCTGGTGAAAGACTCTACCGGGATAACCGGATCCTCTCCATCGGCGGGGGGACCCAGGAGATCATGAAGGAGATCATATCTAGGCACATTTTGCCTTAACAGGGTCGAATGGCTTGTATTGAGGTTATCGCAGAAATAACGATTGACCCATTGCTTCATACTGATATACTTCGTTTTGACTCGCCTTTCCATCCTCCGTAGCCCCGCAAGCGGGATCTCCGCTTCGCTCCGACAGGCTACTGCGCCCGTCCTCCGTAGCAGAGCTACTGCGGAGGATGGAGAGGACGGGCACCAAAGATGCCCAGCACCTTGGCTCGGGGTGCTTCACTAAAATCTTGTTGTTTAGTTTAACCTCCAAACCTCCAAAACGACGTGTCTTCCCATGAATCAAGTGGTTCTGGGAAGGTGAAAAAACATAAAAGGCTTAGCTTTTGCGGCGAGAACAGGGCCGTTGAAGGCCCTCTCTTTACTTTAACCTTTTATAATAGGAGGTCACCATGAAAAAGGCTAAAATCTGGATTGGGATTCTGCTTGTCTTCTTCTTCATTGCGCCTTCGGCGTTCGCAGCCGATGTCCGAGGGGTTACAGACACCGAGGTGGTTATTGGCATCACCGACCCATTCTCAGGACCGGCAGCTCTGTGGGGCACTACAGCTCGGGGAGCCAAGGCATGGGCCGACCATGTCAACGCTCAGGGTGGAGTCCACGGCCGAAAGATCAAGGTGATCATGAAGGACGACGGGTACAACCCTGCCCGGGCGCTGGCCAATCTGCAGGAGATGAAGGGAAAAATATTTGCTGGATGCCAGCTCCTGGGGACTGCGGTCGTCCATACGTGCCGGGACTTCTTTCCGGATAACAAGATCCCTCTCATAAACGCCTATGGAAATACCCGAATGTGGGTGGATTACCCCAAAGAAATGCGTCGCTATATATTTGTCGCATATCCGGACTATGAGGACGAGGCCGAGTGGATCACCCATTGGGCCTTCAAGAATCTGGGCAGCAGGAAATTCGCCATCTTTTATCAGAACGATGACTACGGTAAACTTGGCTGGTCAGGCATGGCCAAGGCCATCGTAAGTTTGAGCGGCAAGGCCAAATTAGTGGGACCGGTCCCCTATGATGTTACCGAAAGGGCCCTCGCTTCACACGCCATCAAGCTCAAGAAGTCAGGAGCAGACACCCTCTATCTGATCTCGACTCCGACGCACGGTGCTCTCATCATGAAAGAAACCGCCAAGATCGGCTATCGACCCAAGGTCCTAACCTCTTTCCCCCTCGGCGATCCCATCATGTATAAGATCGCTGGAAAGCTCTGGGAAGGGGTCTATCCTGCCCAGGTGGCCCATGCAGATATCCCGGGTTTCGATCCAGCGGCAGATCGGGTTTTCAATATCCTGAAAAAGTACAATCCCAAGCTCGTGGGAATGGAGTTTATGGCTGTGTTTGGGTCTGCATCCATGATGCATCTCGTAGAGGGTCTCAAGCGAGCTGGCCGAGATTTGACGGTCGAGAAGATGATCCGCGCTATGGAGTCCATCAAGAATTGGAGACCCGAGGGCATGGGCGCCCCGGTAAACTACGGGCCCAACCGGCACCACGGAATGAACGGCTCCAGACTGGCAAAGGCGGAGAAGGGTAAGATCGTGCCTGTCACGGATTACAAGGTCCACAAACCCTGGTTTTAGGATATGCCCTTGCTTCAGTTGGATCAACTGGCCATCAGTTTCGGTGGCATTATGGCCCTGGCCGGGGTGGACCTCCAGGTGGAAGACGGGGAAATCCTTTCCGTCATCGGTCCCAATGGGTCTGGAAAGACCACCATGTTCAATTGCATCTCCGGCGTATACCATCCTGACCGGGGCCAAGTCCTCTTTCAGAACGAGAGCCTCCTGGGTTTGTCCCCCGATGCCGTGGCCCAGAGGGGTGTTGCCAGAACATTCCAAAACCTGCGCCTCTTCCTCCACATGACCGTTCTGGACAATCTGCTCCTTGGCCGTCATATCAAGTTCCGAAAAAATCCTTTCCGCGCCTTCCTGCGCATGCGGAGCGAAGAATTGCGCCACCGGGAAGTGGTGGAGGGGATCATCGATTTCCTGGATCTCGAGGCCTACCGACAGTCGCGCGTTTCAGATTGCCCCTACGGTGTTCAGAAGCGCGTGGAGATGGGCCGGGCACTGGCCATGGAACCGCAATTGCTCCTCCTGGACGAGCCCATTTCCGGATTGACAGCTGAGGAAAAGGAGGAGACCGCCTACCGCATTACAGAGATTCAAGGTAGGTACAAAACGGCCATCCTTTTAGTGGAACATGACCTGAGGCTCGCTTCCAGATTGGCCGACCGCATGATGGCCCTGGACTATGGTCAGAAGATCGCCCAGGGCAGTCCCGAAGAGGTGCAGCGCGCACCAGCCGTGATCAAGGCCTATCTTGGGGAGGACTAGGGCTTTGTTACAACGAAAGTACTGTAAATAGAGGTTTCGTTACGCACCATTTAAGCGATGCTAACCTCGCGATACTGGATTCTGGATGCTTGATCCTGGATATAGCAGAAGGGGCATATTCCTTTCTGAGGCTATCTGGTATCCGGTACCGCCACGTTGGCCAAAACAGTAAGACCAATAGACATCGAAACAATTTGACTTTTCATTGACTCATGACGCCTTTACTAAAAATCGCAACCATTGAAACCCTTTACTATGATCGCATATATGCCCTTCATGGCCTATCCATGGAGGTAAAGGAGAAAGAGATCTTTACGGTTCTGGGGCCCAATGGTGCGGGTAAGACCACGTTGCTCAAGACGATCGCCGGCCTGCTGAAGGACCAACCCAATAAGGGGTCAATCGAGTTTATGGGGAAGCGCATCCACCGGCTGCCTCCTGAGCATATCGCCCGTCTGGGAATCGTTTATGTTCCAGAAGATCGAGGCTTGTTCCGGGAGCTCACGGTAAAGGAGAACCTGGACCTCGGGTGTTGGGGCCGCAAAGACGCAGGCATCCAGGAAGACTTTGAATTCCTTTATCAGCTTTTCCCCATTCTTAAAGCACGTGCCAAGCAGCAGGCCGAAACCCTCTCTGGAGGTGAGCAACAGATGTTGTCCATGGCCCGTGCCATGCTGCGTCGTCCCAACCTCCTTATGCTGGATGAACCATCCCTTGGATTGGCTCCCAGGGTGGGGCGTGAAGTCTATGATGCCCTTTCTAAAATAAGTCAGGCAGGCACCACCATCCTGTTGGTTGAGCAAAACGCCAAGATGGCCCTTCGCATCGCAAACTTTGGCTATATCATGGAATCTGGCCGAATCGTACTGGAGGGTACGGCCCAGGAACTACAGGAAAACGAGGATGTCCAGGAGCTCTACCTGGGCGCTGGCGGGGAAGCCGTTTCTCCCAAGGGTTGGCGACTCTATAAGAAGAGGAGAACCTGGTGATGCACTACGAGGCAGCCCACTTTCCTGATCTCTTTTTCCACCAGGTGGACCGGTTAGGAGACCGCGTGGCCCTCCGGCGCAAAGATTACGGCATCTGGAACCGGGTCTCTTGGACGCAGTACGGCAACAGGGTACTGGAGGTGGCGGCCGGTCTTTTGTCCCTGGGGTTGGAGCCAGGAGACCGGGTGGCCATTCTGGGTGACAATCGACCTGAGTGGCTGATCTGCCACTTAGGGGCGATGACCGCGGGTGGCGCCACTTGTGGAGTCTATCCAACCTCGGCTGCGGAGCAGGTGGCCTATGTGGTAGGCCATTCAGAAGCCAACGTGCTCTTCGTGGAAAATGAGGAGCAGGTGGACAAGGCCCTTCAGATCATGGACGAACTGAAAGTCACCCAGGTGGTCGTCTGGGACCCCAAGGGACTCTGGGGTTTTTCCCATGAGAAGATGATCTTCTTCGATGATTTTCTTGCCAAAGGTCAGCAGTATCTCCGCCAACACCCGGACTCTGTATCGACTCGACTTAAGGCCATAAATCTGGACGATACGGCCATGATCATATACACCTCTGGCACAACAGGGCGTCCCAAAGGCGCCATGCTCAGCCACAAGAATATTCTCTATCTCACTGATTCTTTTGTTGCTGCCAACCCCTTTTATGAAACCGATGAGCTCCTCTCCTACCTGCCCCTTGCCCACATTTATGAGAACCTCATTTCCATGTTTGGGGCGGTCGAGGCTGGTAGCACCGTGAATTTCGTTGAGAGCATCGACACATTAGCACAAAATCTGAGGGAGGTCTCTCCCACCATCTTCTGCAGTGTGCCCCGCATATGGGAGAAGTTTGCCTCTATGGTCTACATCCGCATGTCCGACTCCACCCTCGTGAAAAGGGCCTTGTACAAACTCGCGGTCGGCGTTGGTCTTCAATATGTGCGCACAAAAAAAGGAAGCCGCGAACGTTTGCAATGGGGGGCCCTCTACTGGCCACTCTATTGGCTGGTCCTCTTTCATTTAAAGCGTCAGTTGGGTTTTGAGCGCGTGCGGTACGCCGTGTGCGGAGCAGCGCCCGCCTCACCCGAACTCTTCGAATACTACAATGCCCTGGGTATCCCTTTAAGAGAGGGTTATGGCCAAACAGAGTCCACCGGAGTCATCGCCACCCAACGCCTTGACAGGCCCAAGTGGGGCACCGTTGGGGAGCCCATTTCAGGGGTGGAGGTCAAGATTGCAGAAGACGGTGAGATCCTGGTCAGAGGAGCTAATGTGTTCAAGGGATATTTCAAGGACCCGGACCTTACGGCCGAGACTATTAAAGACGGATGGCTCCATACCGGGGATGTGGGAGCTGTGGAGGACGGTTTCCTCAAGATCCTAGACCGTAAAAAGGACATTCTCATTACGGCGGGCGGCAAGAACATCACCCCCGCTTTCATCGAGAACAAGCTGAAGTTCAGTTCCTATATCCAGGACGCCGTGGTTATCGGAGATGGCCGCAAGTATTTGGTAGCCATGATTCTCATCGACGAAGACAACGTCACAAAATATGCCCAGGACAACCGGATCCCTTTCACCACCTTTGCCGACCTCACTCAGAATCAAGAGGTTCGAAAGCTTATTGACAGTGAGATATCCAAGGTCAACAAAACCCTTTCAAGGGTGGAAACGATCAAGAAATTCGAGTTACTCCCCAGGCGTTTCTATGAGGAAGATGGAGACGTCACCCCCACGAAGAAGGTCAAGCGCCGTTTCCTGGAGGAACGCTACGCAGACCTGATCAAGAAAATGTATGGGAGATAACTGGTACCAAGATTTAATAGCAGGAAGCTGGTCTTTCAGCGGGAAAACGAATATTTACTTATAGTGCGTTTGAGGCCTAAATCCGAAATCCCAAGCACTAAATCACAAACAAATACTAATGACCAAAATTCGAATTCCCAAACAGTACAAACAGCCAGAGGTTCCGTATAACTATCTTTTAGGAACGAAGCAAGTTTCTGACATTTAGAAATTTGAATTTGGTATTTTTTTAACATTTGAATTTTGGAATTTGGCATTTTGCGGGTAGCCATAAGCGATATGCCTCAAAGTTTTGCTCTTCATTTCTCGTTTTGATCGAGTAAGTCAAAGGATCAACTCAGGATGGACCTAATAGAAAGCTACAAAGAGGAACTGCAATTCATACGAAAGCCCTGGACCCGGGTCTGGGTAGGTGCCCTCCTGTTACTCCTGCTTCTCGTTCCCTGGTATGCGCCAGAATACATCACCTATATCCTGACGCTCATTTTTATTTACAGCATCGGCGTTCAAGGACAGAACCTGCTTATCGGATACACCGGGCAGATCTCCTTTGGTCAGGCAGGTTTTCTGGCCATTGGCGCCTTCACGTTCGGACACCTGAGCCGGTTCGGCATTCCATGGCCCATTAGCCTGTTATGTGCGGGTCTCGCGGCTGGACTCTTCGGACTGGTCGTTGGCATTCCTTCACTCCGTCTTAAAGGTCCTTACCTGGCCATCGCTACCCTGGGCTTCGGCATCGCCGTTTATCAGATTTTTGTCAACTCAGAGCTCTTGTCTGGCGGCCGCATGGGACTTAGCATTCACAAGCTAGAGCCCCTCTTTGGCTTTTCAAAGGTTACCTTTAATTTCTATTTCAATTTTTTTATCACCCTCGTTTTTACGCTAGGCAGCTACAACATCATTTCTTCTTATATGGGGAGAGCCTTTATTGCTATCCGGGATAACGATATCGCGGCCGAGGTATTAGGAGTGAATCTGACCCGTTACAAACTTCTCTCCTTCGGCATCAGCTCTTTCTACACCGGGGTCCAGGGGGGGCTGTGGGGTTTTTTGCTCGGATACCTGGAGCCCAACATGTTCACCCTCATGCACGGCGTTGAACTCTTTGTGGCGGTTATCATCGGAGGACTGGGCTCTGTGGAGGGTTCCATCTTGGGGGCGGCGTTCGTCATTCTTGTCCCTCAGGTCTTCAGTGCCTACAAGGAGCTTGTGCCTGTGGTATTTGGCGTGACTATACTCATTGTTTTGATCTTTGAACCCCTTGGCCTTTACGGAAGATGGTTCAAGATGAGACTCTATCTTCGAAATTGGCCTTTCCGATAGCGAAGCTAAGGCTTCGCGATGCTAGATCCTGCCTGCCCGCCATTCCATCCTCCGTAGCAGGCTACTGCGGAGGACGGGCGCGAGCATGAGCTCGCTCAGGCGAAGCGGGCGGGGATTCTGAATACCAGATAAAAGCAAGGAGCGATCTTTCGCTGTTTTCGTTTCTATCCAGTATCAAGCATCAAGTATCAGAAAGCCATCGGTAAGGCGTTTCTAAGATCCAGGATTCTTCAAGACAGCACCTAACTGCTTAGAAGGAAAACCAAATGACCCTGTTTCTACAATACGTGGTTTCTGGTCTCGCAACCGGGAGTATCTATGCCCTTGTGGCGTTGGGACTGGCATTGATCTATCGTTCCACACGGATCCTGAATTTTGCACATGGAGATATCGCCACTGCTAGCACCTTCTTCGCTTTTACACTCCTGGGACTCAATGTCCACTATGGCCCGGCCTTTATACTCGCTCTTGTGTTTGGGGCTGTCTTGGCCATGGCCTTCTATTTCTGTGTCCTCGTGCCTGCCCAGAGACGGGAGGCCACCCACCTGGGTCAGATCATTCTCACTCTGGGTCTTGGCCTTATCCTGCAGGGTCTCGTTGCCCGTTTTGGGGGAGCGGAGCCCCAGTTCTTTCCTTTCCCTATTTCGGACATTGATACCTACCAGTTCGGAGGCGTCGTAATTAGCCACTTGAGTCTGGCAACGTTTGCTGTTGGGCTGTTCGGCAGCCTGTTCTTCTATCTGCTGGTGCAGAAGACACGGCTTGGACTGGCCATGCGTGCCACATCGGAAAATCTCCCCGCAGCCCAGACCATGGGCATACCTACGCGGAAGATCCTCGCCCTGAGCTGGGGGCTGGCCGCTCTCCTCGGGGTGTTGGCAGGCTTGTTTTTGGCACCCGCCCTGCTCTTTGATACCTTTTTTATGATGGAACCCTTTCTCAAGGGTTTTGCCGCGGCCATTTTGGGGGGATTAAACAGTCTGCCTGGTGCTATTGTGGGAGGTCTTATTCTTGGTGTCCCAGAAAGTATAGCGGGCCGTTATGGGAATATTGCCTTCAAAAACACCCTTGCGTTTCTGATTATCATTCTTGTCCTTCTTGTCCGCCCCGAAGGCCTGCTGGGAGAGGAGTTCAAGGAAAGGGTATAAAAAAAAGGCAGAGTCCGTTAAGACTCTGCCGAGGGGGGGGTTAGGTGGTTTGGGAGGTGAACTTCTCAACTGGGCCAAAGTTAGGGGGTTAGGCTGTTTGTTAACAATCCAACTGGGCCATTGACCTATAAGTTAGCTTCCCTTGATGCCGTTGTTTCCCCTGGCAAAATCTCTTCTTCTTTGTCTACGAGTTGCCCCGCGGAAAGATGCACGCACATCCGAGAAGCTATTTTGCTATTACATTTGAACGTTCTTACGAGGCCCTAAAATTGCTGTCAGTTCACTTTGTATTTATGTTAACCATTTACAACAAATTGTAGGTAATCATACCTATATAATTATATTTGTCAAGTATTTTTTTATAATTTATATATAATTTATATATATAGTATAATAAATTTAACATTATAACTATATATTGTATTCCTCATTGATCTATGTGCGGATTGCTGATTGGAGGTTATTTTGGGATGTGCAAAGAAAAGCCCGCCTAAAGGCGGGCTTTTCTTCTGAATCTTGGGAGATATCAGAGGCCCGCTTTTGCCTTTGATAGACGGCCTAAAGGGGGATATACCTTATATTAGTATATATAGTTCTCCACCATTTCCGCGAAATGCCGAGTTACCGCTCAATGGCAGAGTATATCATTTCTTGTTTGAGAAGAGGTTGGCATACTCCCCATAGCCCTCTTTCTCTAAATCTTCCTTGGGAATAAATCGAAGCGCCGCGGAATTGACGCAGTACCTGAGGCCTGTAGGCGGAGGTCCATCAGGAAAAACATGCCCCAGGTGTGAATCCCCATGTTTGCTGCGTACCTCGGTGCGGACCATGAACAAGCGACGGTCTTTTTTCTCCACGATGCTTTCTGGCTCCAGGGGCCTGACGAAACTGGGCCAACCGGTCCCTGAGTCGTACTTGTCAATGGAACTAAAGAGAGGTTCGCCCGAGACGATGTCCACATAGATCCCTTCTTTCTTGTTGTCCCAGTATTCATTGTTAAACGCCGGTTCAGTCCCTTCATGCTGTGTCACCTTGTACTGCATGGGCGTCAACTTTTCCTGTAACACCTCATCACTGGGTCTCATATACTTGGAGTTGCCTGCATGTCTTGCGCCCTTCTCACCTTCATCACGCCACACCTTTTTCAGAAACTGATCTCGACCGGAGTTCCAGCGGTAGTACTTGTATCTTACCGAGTGTGTTTTGTAATAGTCTTGATGATAATCTTCTGCCCTGTAAAAACCGTTGAGCGCCAGGATCTCTGTGACAATAGGCTTGTGAAAACGTCTGGACGCTTCCAGCGCTCTCTTAGATTCTTCTGCCAGACGCTTTTCTTCCTCGTCTTGATAGAAAATGGCGGATCGGTACTGCTGCCCCCGGTCCACAAATTGTCCACCCGGATCGGTCGGGTCCACGTGTCTCCAAAAAACGTCCAGCAGATCTTTATAGGAGACCTTTCTAGGATCATACAGGACCTGAACGGCCTCCACATGCCCCGTTTTACCCGCTGAGACCTCCTCATAAGTAGGATTTTCCTTCTGACCCCCAGTGTAACCGGATATCACCTCAACAACACCATCCACTTTCTCAAAATCTGATTCCGTGCACCAGAAACATCCACCCGCAAACGTGGCCGTTCGCAGGTCACTATGCCTTTCCTTCATAATAGTTGTCTCTCCCTTATTTTCGGTTAAATGTTTATTGGAACCTTGAACGCCAACTGCAAATGCCCCCGCGATTATTGTGAGTGTAAGAAATGCAATGAATTTCATGGCCATCCCTCCAAATTGACAAACGATAGGATGTAGATCGTTTGATAAGTTGATCCTATATAATTGACAAAATGGTATTGAGACTGTCGAAAAACTGGCTTCTATGAGGCTGATGGAAAATGCCCAGATGCAAGGCTTCCGAAATCCCGAGGAATGAGGCGTACATAGAAGTACGCCGCAGTGACGAGGGATGAGGATAACGCAGCCCTTCGACTTTGCTCAGGGCCATGAGCTTGTCGAATGGCAGATGGGCGTTTTCCAACAGCCTCAAAAGCACTCTTACAATTTATCCCAACTCTTCACAAACTGATCCAACCATTGCTCAAAGGTGA
>CAJIAF010000308.1_pt1 | contig 10511 bp, 8 predicted proteins | sample 9199141 | NCBI WGS metagenome assembly CAJIAF01 (sample SAMEA7708265, study PRJEB35096) | sediment metagenome | biome: marine neritic benthic zone biome [ENVO:01000025]; feature: sediment [ENVO:00002007]; material: shallow marine sediment [ENVO:03000034] sea grass bed [ENVO_01000059] ...
CGCCAGAGCAGGCCTCAGAGCCTGAACAGGCCCCCACAGAAGAGGAACGCCTCAGAGAGATTATTAAGAAATTTGAGGAAAAGTACCAATAATTCCTGATCCCCGAAATTAAGGTTCAATAAGACCTTAGCCTTCTGAAAGGCCCCTGGGCTAAGTGGCATTCTCTGGGTGGCCAAAAAATTTGCCCGGTGCCCTCAAGGATGGCGCACAAAGCGAGGTAGATTTGAGTTCTAACATCGTTGTTTCGAAAGGCTAGAATGTTACAAGGTTCACTCCCTTGACTAATCGACACAGACCCACCCTTAGAGTAGCCGTTGCACTCCCCGTGAGGGAAACCTTCCTTTATGCCGTTCCCCATAGTCTTCTCTCCAGGGCTGAAATCGGCAGAAGGGTGTCCGTTCCTTTCAGAAATCGCAAGGTGATCGGCTATATTCTTGAGCAGGGGCAGGGAGATCAGGAAGAAAGGCTTAAAGAGATACTTGAAGTTTTGGATGAGGAGCCTTTGTTTCCAGAGGGCCTGGTCCCTTTCTTCCAGTGGATGAGCGAGTACTATATCTATCCCATAGGCCGGTTCATTCAGTCGGCCCTGCCCGGCGGTCTAAATGCGCGACCTTTTAAGACAGGCCAAATCACACAAAAAGGCCTAAAGGCCCTGAAAAGACTCCCTGCCCACTCTAAAGAAGCACGTCTTTTGTCATGGACAAAAAAGAATCCGGGCAAAAGGCTCCCCTCTCCTCATGAGTTGGCTTATACCCTGCAAAAAAAGGGCTGGTTGATTATTGAGAGTCGGACGGAAAAGAAGGGGGTGGGCCCTCTCATTAGGAAATTTGTGCGAGCCAGAAAAGGCTTAGACCTTGAATCCGTTCTTCAAGCAGATGAGAGCTCCATCAAGGCCAAGAACGAGTCTGCATTCCTGGAAACTGTGTTCAACTCCGAAGGCGTTTTGTTGAAAGAACTTGTTGCCAGATTTAGCAACGGTGCCTATCTGGTCAATAAGTGGACAAAAAAGGGGGTTTTGGAGAAATACGGGGCCCCGGTAATTCGAAACTTGGCCGGAGAAGTCATGTTCCCCTCCTCGGTCCCTAACCAGCTCTATGATCAACAGAAAGCAGTTCTTGAGGTGATTCAGCATCGACTCAAGAAGAGAAGCTTTTCCACCTATCTGCTTCACGGGATTACTGGCAGCGGCAAGACAGAGGTCTATTATGGGGCCATAGAAGAGGCAATTCGGCAGGGACGTCAGGCCCTGCTGCTGGTGCCGGAAATCGCCCTTGCAGTCTATATGGAAGGCCTATTCAGATCGCGTCTGGGAAACAGGGTTGCCATATATCATAGTGGGCTCGGTGCGGGCGAGAGATACGACCAGTGGGTACGTACAGTGAGGGGAGAGGTGGATCTGGTCATCGGGGCTCGCTCCGCTCTGTTCTCGCCCCTCCCAAACTTGGGGCTTATTATTGTGGATGAGGAGCATGATTTCTCTTACAAACAGGAAGAAAGCCCTCGATATCAGGCAAGAGATGCTGCGGTGGTCCGAGGTAAGCTGCAAAAAGCCCTGGTTATACTCGGCTCAGGGACGCCATCGGTTCAGTCGTTTCAACACACGGCCACGGGCAGGTATCAGTTGCTTTCTATGCCAGAGCGGATCGAAAGGAGGCCTTTGCCGGATGTTCAAATCGTAGATATGAAGGCGATGTCCCAGGATGAGACAAACAGTGGGATTATCAGTCCAATCTTGATGGCAGCCATGGAAGAGAGCCTTACAGACGGGAAACAGGTGATCATGTTTTTGAATCGGCGCGGCTTTAACAGGGTCTATTTATGTCGTTCTTGTGGCCAGCCCATTCGATGCAGTAACTGTGATGTGGCAATGATCTATCACCTTAGGGAAAACCTTCTTGCCTGTCACTATTGCGGTTTTCATTCAGAAGCAGAAAATCGGTGTTCCACTTGTGGACATAAGGGCATGAAGGCGTACGGGTTTGGCACTGAAAGGGTTGAGCAAGAATTGAGGGAAATCTTTCCTGATAAGCGCATAGCCAGAATGGATAGGGACAGTACCCGTCGCAAGGGCCAAAGTTTTCTTATACTGAAGCGATTTGGTGAACATGAGATTGATATCATGGTGGGGACCCAGATGATCACAAAGGGCTATGATTTTCCTGAGGTGACCCTTGTGGGTGTGATTGCCGCTGACCTTTCCCTCGGCTTTCCGGACTTTAGGGCGGGTGAGAGAACATTTCAAATTCTCTCTCAAGTGGCGGGGAGGGCAGGGCGTGGAGAGCAGAGGGGGAAGGTGATCGTTCAGACATTTAATCCAGAACATTATGCTATTGTTACTGCCCGAGATCATGACTACGCCTCATTCTTTCAAAGAGAGAGGGAATTGCGGGAGCAACTGGGGTATCCTCCCTTTTCCTATTTGGCCTGTTTGAGGTTACAGGGCAACAATTCTGAGATAACGGCCAACATGACCCAACGCGTGGCGAGAGGGGCGAGAGGTGTCCTGGAGAAATGGCCAAAGAGGGGAAAAGAGATTCAGGTGTTGGGCCCGGCAGAAGCTCCGTTGGCCAAGTTGAGGGGCAAGTATCGATGGCAAATACTCATCAAGTGTAAAAGGGCAGAACTGCTGCACTATTTCCTGAGAGAGATTGACGCACTGACAAGAAAGGTGCTGAGAGGAAGCGGCGTAAGCCTTATTGTAGATGTGGATCCTTACCAGATGCTCTGAGGAATTCCCCTGCCCGCTTCTCTTGAAGGCCGGGAGTAACCTCTACCAACAGTCTGAGGCCACGGCCCTTTTCTCAAGGGCGTATCTATTGTGTGACTGGGCGGTGTCCCCATATTTTGACCTTTAACAAAGCGATGGGCGACTCCGAGGGGCTCAGAAACGCAAATCTCAAAATATGGGGACACGGCGAAATCCGGTGGTACTCTTTTTGAGATACGCCCTTTCGAAAAGGGCCGTGGCCTCACCCTAGAGATCTAAACTGTATCGTATAGTCCTAGCGTTTTGAGTGATGGCCTGTTCCTAAAAGACGATATCTCAAAAAAAATTCCACTGAGCATCGCCGTGGTTTGATCTTTGAGGGTTTACGCCCATAAAGCCCTGGCAGAATGTCCCATCCCAACCTATACAAAGTCCTTTAAACCCTCAAAGATCAGACCACTTCCCCCGCACGCCTTAGATATCGTCTTGAAGGAATGGGCCATTGCTCAATGGAGGGAAAGAGAGGATCTGCTTTCATAAAGGGTGTTGGGGCTTTTTGGATGGGTTAGTTCTTAAGGAACCGCCTTTTTCACCAATAATACGGAGGAATATCCCACGACCCCACGTTTGTCGCCTCCACGCACGTCGCCCGAATTGGCGTAACGCAAGATTTGGGCGTTATCTGCTCCAAACGCCCGAGCAAATAGAACCGCTGTGCCCACTCCCCCTTTCGCACACAAGGCCGTACGGAGATTGGGGACAGATGATTCCCTCTCCTGCGCCGTCAAATGTGTGAAGAGCCTCGCCACATCAAGGGATTTAAGTACCTCCAGAGTGGATTTGTCCACCTTGTAAGCCAAATCGTATGGCGGGTAATGCGACATGTCTGCACTGGCCAGCACGAAGACACGTTTGCCATCAGCGGCACGGATGATAGCATCTGCCAGTATCTGGCAGTTCTTCTCGGTCGGGTTGCCAAAAAGAATAGGGATGATTTTACATGGCCTTCCCAGGACTTGAAGGAAGGGCAGATGGACTTCCACGGTGTGGTCACGAGCATGGATGGCCCAACTGGCCTTGATTCCCCCATTTAACGCGTGCATCTTTGCCATCATTTCTCGATCTACAGGTACTTTTCCCAGCGGCGTCTGGAAATAATCCGCAGGACATGTGAACGCAACGGCATTCTGATGAGTGTCGTGACCGATTATAATGAGTGTATGGAAATCGACAGTGGAAAGGACCTTGTGCGTGTAGGCGGCCACGCCGCCAGAATAGGTATAGCCAGCATGTGGGGCCAGGGCTGCAAATATTTTGCCGGCAGGCTTGATTTCTGGGACGCCGTCCAGATAGGCCTTGATATTCCTATGTAATTCATTCGCAGAACCGGGATAAAAGGCACCTGCAACTGCGGGAAGACGAACCTCTTCTGCATTACACTGAGACCAGTAACCTCCCCCAACCAAAAGCAGCAGAAGCATAATAATAAAAAGAAAGAGTTTTATCTTCATTTTCAAACCTCCCAAATCCACCGTCTAATTTAGAAAGCTAAAATAACATCAATAAGTTATGGGCTATTCCTGATCATCAGCAAGGTATTACCTGCTAGTTGAGCCCTGCGAAATCCCGCTAAAAGCGGGGGCGTCGAGGAGCGACGATTGAGGCGTATAGAGTAATACGCCGCAATGAGGAGCGATCGAAGACAACGACCCAGAACCTGTCCCTGCGAAAGTAGGGATGATGCCTTGATGGTGGATCAGGAAACCTTAAATTTTCTTGCCAGATCATATGACAGTAGGGTAAATAAGGAAACTTTTTTTGATTTCTGCGTTCCGCGCAAAGGGTGAGATCGAGATTACTTTTCACCTGGGTAGGATAGGCTTTGGGCTACCGGGTTTTCTGTTCGCCTAAAAGCGAGCCTATCCGCCAACGACAAATGACAAATGGCTAGTGACCAATGACTATTATTGGAGGATCGATGATTTTTAGTTGGCAATCAAGAATGTGCTTTTTCGTGTCACTTATCCTTTTTCTCTTTCTCTATGGATGTGAGAAAGAGGTCGAGGCATTACAGACGGCACCCGAATTCACCCTTAGAGATCTAAACGGGAACAGTGTCTCCTTGAAAGAATATCGGGGGAAAATCGTTCTTTTGGATTTTTGGGCCACTTGGTGCGCTCCCTGTCGTCTGTCTATTCCTGAATTGGTGGAGATTCAAAAGAAATATGGGGATCAGGGTGTGGTTGTCCTGGGCATCTCCATGGATGACCCACAGATGTTTCCCGACACGTACATACTGGCATTTAAAGAGACGTTCAAGATGAATTATCCCATATTACGTGCCGACCAAAAGGTGGCCATGGATTATTTTGGTACTGCAAATATGGCCATACCCACCCTGTTTGTCATAAACCGGGAGGGTAAACTTACAGACAAGATTGTGGGCTATGTCCCAGGGGCTACAGAGAACTCCTTAAAAAGAGTGCTTGAATGATCATCGATTTTCACACCCATATATTCCCCGCCTTTATCAGGGATCAGAGGGAGCTCTTTTTTCAAGAAGAGCCTTCGTTTGAAACCATTTACCGTTCCCCTAAATCAAGACTTGTGGGCAGGGAAGAACTTCTCCACAACATGGATGAGGAGGGGGTTCACAAGTCGGTCATTTTTGGGTTTCCCTGGGAGCAAGATGGAAATTTCAGACGGCACAATGACTACATCATAGAGTCGGTTGAACGTTACCCTGACAGATTCATCGGTTTTTGCTGTTTTTCACCCCTATCCACCAAAGGACCTGAAGAAGCAGAGAGATGTTTGGGGGTGGGGCTTTCAGGAGTGGGTGAGCTCGCCGTTTATCATTCTACCAATTTTTCAGAGGAGTTTGGCGCCTTCAAGGATATCATGCAAATATGTTCTCAATATGAGGCTCCCCTTCTTCTCCATACCAATGAGCCGGTGGGACATGAGTATCCAGGGAAGATGTCAATCGATCTCGGTCAGCTCTACAATTTCATAAAGGCCTACCCTTCGAACCGTATTGTCCTTGCCCACTGGGGCGGAGGCCTTTTTTTTTATGCCTTAATGAAAAAGGAGGTACGGGAGGTGCTGAAGGATGTCTGGTTTGACACGGCCGCTTCTCCTTATCTCTACAGCCCCGATATATACAGAGTGGCCGGTGAAATTATTGGGCATGAAAAAATAATCTTTGGTTCCGACTATCCACTGCTAAAGCCGGGGAGATACTTTGAAGAAATGGGGACTTCAGACCTCCCAGCGGAGTCTTTCAAGAGGGTTGTGGGAGAGAACGCCGCTCGATTGCTGGGGATCAGGAATGCCAAATAACCCACTGATCTCAGTCTCAATACCCAGATTAGACGACGGATTTGGTTATCCTTTATTTCTTTTCCAATATATTTTTGACGGCCTCGCGGTGTTCCTCTGTTTCACTTAGCAACGCAAGCTGAGAAGAGATGTAGTCCAGATGCCCTCTCAAATCAGATCTCAGCCCTTGATATACCGCCCTTTTTACGGCTCTCAGAGAGGGCAGAGGCCATTGGGCTATCTCCAAGGCATAGTCTCTCACCGACTCAGAGAATCCTTCCACAGGCAACACCTTATCCACGAGGCCCAACCTGGAGGCCTCATCCATCTTGATGACTCGCCCTCTCAGAAGTATGTCAAGGGCCTTGCTTAGACCGACGATCCGGGTCAAAAAAAAGGCCCCTCCGTCTCCAGGAGCCAATCCAATACGCACAAAGGTGGAGCTGAGCGTGGCCCGCTCTGACGCGATCCTTAAATCACAGGCCAAGGTCATATCAAATCCTCCCCCGTAGGCAGGACCGTCAATGGCGGCGATGACGGGTTTGTCCACGTCCTCCAGGAGGAGGGGAACCCTCTGGAGGTGGTTCCACAGAAAGTTCTTCATGTCCCAAGACGTATATTTGCCCTCTGCCATCTCTTTGACATTTCCTCCGGCACTGAAAGCGTCACCTTCTCCGGTCAGAATGATGACCTTCACATCTGGGTCGGCTTTGGCCTCGTTCAGTGCCTGGCAGATGCTGTCCATCATTTCAGGCGTAAAGGCATTTTTCGTTTCAGGCCTGTTCATGGAGATTGAGGCCAATGGCGGTGAATTTCGGAATATAACGTCAGGTAAATACATTTTGCCTCCTTGAATAGAAATGTTTCGTATACTATAACCCCGATTAAAACAAGCTTCAATGGGGACTTATCAAAACGATGATACCTCCATCCAAAAACAGACAAACCAAATTGGGGAGATCCTCCGTCAGTGAGCTTGAAGGGCAGATTGAGCGGATCACCTATAGCAATGAGGAGACCGGATATACCGTTGCCAGGATAAGAGCCACCGGATATTCAGAACCCATAACTGCCGTGGGCAAGCTTATAGCGCCTTCCCCAGGGGAGTTATTAAAGATGGAAGGCGCCTGGATGGACCACCCCAAGTTTGGGCGACAGTTTAAGGTGATAAGGTATCGCGCTGTCGTTCCCTCCTCCATTGAAGGCATTAGAAGATATCTTGGATCTGGTCTCATAAAGGGGATAGGGCCTGTAATGGCCTCTCGCATAGTGGAGGAATTTGGAGAAAAGACGCTTGAAGTTATCGATAATCGTATAGAGGAACTTGAGAAGGTGGGGGGAATCGGCCCTGAACGCGTGGCCATGATAAGAAGGGCGTGGGAAGAGCAGAAAGATATCAGAGAAGTCATGATTTTTCTCCAGGGCCATGGTGTGAGTTCAGCATTTGCGACGAAGATCTTTAAACGATATGGACACAACGCCGTCTCAATACTGAAGAGGAATCCTTATGCCCTGGCCACTGACATCTTTGGCATCGGATTTCAGACCGCTGACAGAATCGCGGAGAAGCTCGGTTTTGAGAAAAGTGCTCCAGTTAGGGCAGAGGCGGGCATCTTATACGTGCTTGCGCAGCTCTCTGATGATGGCCATGTGTATTACCCTTATGAGCCCTTGATAGAAAAGTGCAAAGAAATCCTTGAGGTGGATCGAGAGGTCATACTCAAAGCCTTTGGCAACATTGCCCATGATGGGAAAGTGGTGACAGAGGATCTTAACCTGGACCTGGAGGAATTTGTCCCCAATCAAAAGGCGGTCTATCTGGCACAATTCTACACCTCTGAAACGGGCATTGCCAAATATTTTGCGCGGTTGATTTCATCACCAAAAAGGATCCGCAAGATGGACCAGGATAAGGCCCTTGAGTGGGTCCAGGGGAAAATCAACCTGGCGTTGGCACCAAAACAGATTGAGGCGGTGAAGAGGGCCATATCCGATAAGGTCATGGTGATCACGGGGGGGCCTGGAACAGGAAAGACCACCATTATCAATGCGGTTATCCAGATCTACAGGGCAGTTGGTGCCAGGATCCTTCTGGCCGCCCCCACGGGGCGAGCATCCAAGCGAATGAGCGAGGCGACCGGTTACCCAGCGAGAACCATCCACAGAATGCTAGAATACACCTTCCAGAAAGGAGGTTTCCAGCGAAACCATGATCATCCGCTGGAAGTGGATGTTCTCATTTTGGACGAGGTCTCCATGGTGGATACCATCCTCATGTACCATCTACTCAAGGCGGTACCCGCAGAGGCCACTCTGGTTATGGTTGGAGATGTGAACCAGTTACCCTCGGTAGGCCCAGGCAGTGTTCTTAAAGACATCATCAGATCAAGTGTGGTGCCCGTGGTGGAACTGAAAGAGATCTTCAGACAAGCTGGGGAGAGCCTGATCATTGTCAACGCCCACAAGATCAACAATGGGGTTATGCCAAAGCTCAAACCAGACAAAGAGAACCTGGAGGATTTCTATTTCATTGAACAGGATGATCCCGAGCAGGCCCTCAGTACCATCATGGAATTGGTCTGTGAACGTATCCCCAAGCGTTTCAGATTTCACCCCATCGATGACGTTCAGGTACTCTCACCCATGCATAAGGGCGTGGTGGGTGCAGGAAATCTGAATATGAAGCTACAGGATGCCCTGAACCCGTCAAAAGTGCAAATAGCCAAGGGTGAAAGGGTATTTCGCTTGAACGACAAGGTTATGCAGATAAGAAACAACTATGAAAAGGAAGTATTTAATGGGGACATCGGGAGAATCACCTCCATGGATCAGGAGAGCCAGCAAGTCACCATAACTTTTGACGGTATACCGGTCCCCTATAACTTCTTGGAACTGGATGAATTGGCGCTTGCCTATGCAATCTCCGTCCACAAATCACAGGGTAGTGAGTATCAGGCCATTGTTATTCCCATCATGTCGCAGCATTATGTGCTCCTTCAAAGGAACTTGATATACACGGCAGTGACCAGAGGAAAGAAATTGGTCATTATGGTGGGCAGCAAAGAAGCCCTTGCCATAGGAGTAAGAAATGACAGAATCATGAGAAGGTGTACATATCTGGCCGAAAGATTGAGGCGCTCATAAAAGACTCACCCAATTTGGAAATTCCTATGCAACCATTGGTTCCAAGGTCACTTCCCTTTCACCCATAACCTCTATGAATTTTGCGGCATCCCCGATCACCTTGCCTATGATGTTCACCGCACTGGCCGGAACAATTCTTCCGGGCTCGCTCATGGGCGTCTGGCCAAAAAAGATACAGAACGCACTCCCTGTGGGCCAATAACCTAAATCTCCCAATTCCACCACGTCTCGAGCAGTGTCATCCAGTTGGGCCTCCACTGGTATGGAAAAATAGATCTCTTCACCCCACGTATTGAAGGGGGTCGTTATGGGCAGGGCCTCTGCTACTTTCTTTGCGGTGGGGGAATCGTTCAACTCAGCTTCCATAGATAAACTCCCAACAGTAATTCTTATTTTCATTATTCAGGACCTCCTAAGAAAGTTTAGAGAAAACTATTTGTCCATCCTTAAAGCTGTGGCAGGATGTGTAGATGTACCTTATCCGGTTTTGTTTCTGGAAGTTTTTGCAGTTCCTCAGCCTCTGGCTCGGGAACCTCTCCCACCAACACAAGGCGAAAGCGATTCAGTTGTCGACTGTCTCTTTCATTACGGCCCTGCTCCAGTATTTTGGAGACACTGTCTTTGGCCCTATCCATTTTCAATCTGTCCATAATCCATACCAGCAATTTATTTCCCAGTATCAATTGAAGCATGCATATATCATTTACCCTAATCAATTCCATCTGAATATGTTCAAAGACTTCCAAGGGGCACCCACATCCCAGCATGTCCTGAATCAGTCGGATCAACTCCCCTTTGTTAGATAGTTTCTCCATCCATTCGTTTTCCATTTCATGCCTCATCTCTTTTTGAAAATCAGCCTTATGGGTGTGTGGATAAGATCAAATCGCTCCCTGAGTTGGTTCACCATGTATCGCTTATAGGAGAAATGGATCTTATCAGGTCTATTTGCAAAAAGCACAAAAGTGGGAGGTCTAATGCGGGTCTGAGTTCCATAATAAAACTTCAGACTTCCCCGGCCGATTCTTGGCGGGGGATTTCTTCGAGTCAAATCCTCCAAGGCCTTGTTGACCGCTCCTGTGCTTAGCTTTTTGCAAAGCTGATCGTACAGCATATCAATTCTCTCAAACAATTTTTTCACCCGTTCGCCAGTAAGGGCTGAAAGGTTAATCCTGGGAGCAAAGGAGACAAATTGGAGCTGTCGATCTATAGCGCCATCCAGAAGTCTTTTTTTCTCAGCGTCTTTTTTCACCAGGTCCCACTTGTTAACCGCAAGGATAAGACCCCGTCCGCGCTCAAAGGCATAGCCACAGATTCGGGCATCTTGTTCTGCAATGCC
>CAJIAF010000273.1_pt1 | contig 10455 bp, 5 predicted proteins | sample 9199141 | NCBI WGS metagenome assembly CAJIAF01 (sample SAMEA7708265, study PRJEB35096) | sediment metagenome | biome: marine neritic benthic zone biome [ENVO:01000025]; feature: sediment [ENVO:00002007]; material: shallow marine sediment [ENVO:03000034] sea grass bed [ENVO_01000059] ...
AAAGCGAGATCCACACCCTCGGGATCAGTCAGCACGCCTACCGCCTGAGCTGTATGCCGTCCATGCTTCAACGAAGCCGACCGAAGCGAGTGCGCGAAGAGCTCAGCCTCCAGACCATTTGCTGTGCGAGTGGGGATCCAAAGATTGTGGTACTGCAACGCTCGATCAGCAGCGCTTCTGGCGTAGCGAAGGAGCTTTTCCTCTTCCCGCCGTGCTGGTAACTTCCTCAGGGCCCTGATGGCTCCTGATTCGAGCTCTGTATTTTCGAGAGCTTGGACGACAGCCGGCAGCGCACGAGGGCCGATGCGACCGATCGCATCGGCGGCAGATTCCCGCACCGAGCGATCTTCATCACCAAGAGTTGTTACTAGGAATTCCAGGCTCTGATCGGGATCGATGCTGACCGTCGCCTGAGTTGCTGCTTTTCTAACGGATGGATGTTTGTCTGTCAGTGAAGCGACGGCAAATTCCCATCCGTAAGCATCGCCCCAGTCATCCAGGGCTTCCAGGACAACTACACGAGTGCTAGGCTCTTGAGCGCTACCCATATCTTCCAATACTGCAGGTGCGACAGGGTGTGGGCCGCCTTTCAATATCGTGATCGCGACGCAACTACGCACTTCTGGCGCCGGATCGTTCAGCATCGGCTCTAGTTGGGCCAGCAATCCCTGTGGATAACGAGCGAGACCATATAAGGTCTCAACAGCTTCCAGCCGGACCTGGGGCTCCGTATCCGTCAGGCAAGCAGCCACATCAAGGATGGCGGTTGTCGCCTCAGCTCGCGCCAGTGAACGCAGGAGTGCGGTGCGCACGTCTGGATCGGGGTCATCTAACGCGTCCACGAGCGCCCGAGTGGCCTCAGGCACCGGTAGATTCCCCAGAATTTCGGCTGACACACGACGTATGGCTGGATCCGGATCCGACATTCCCGCCACAACCACCGCTATTGCGGACGCATCGTGCTGGTATCCCCCGAACGGTTCTTCCTCGCTGAAGAACACATGGGGCTGACCTGTTTGAAGGGCTTGTGCCAGCGCACCTCGATAGGCATGGTGGGCTCGCCAGATCGCGAAGACCGCTACGGCCGAAACCACCGCGCCAAGTGCGAGCAGCGCAGTTGGCTCTAATGTGCTCTCGCCAACCAGAAGCAGTACTCCTGCGAGCGCCACTCCAACCTGTCGTGGAACGCCATCGATGAACGCCCGAGTGGGCTCTCTTCGCTCGGCCGGCACCACATTGAACACAGCTTGATATGCGGAATCGGCGATGCCAAGCCGCCAAACGAGCTGCATGAATCGAAGAGCAGCAATGGTGGCGAAGACTGGATAGAGCGCAGCTGCTCCAAATCCTATGAAATAGATCAGCGGGAATACTAGTAGCGCGCCCATGAATCCAATGCGCGCGTAGATTCGATTGGCGAAAAATAGGGAAGCAACAAAGGCAATGGCAGTTGTTAAGCCTTCAAACACTCCAATAAATCCAGCAATAGCATCTTCATCAATGAATTCTTCTGATACACCCTTGGAGAAAGGGAAGACGACGAAGAAGAAGAGCGTTCCCATCAGCAAAGCGCCAACAGATATCCAACGCATAAGCTCTGAGCGGCGAACGACCTGATAGCCGCGCTGAACATCTTCGATCAAAGAGGGGCGCTCCCAACGCGAACGTACAGAAACCTCCTGGACATCACGCAAGGAAATACGGATGACCACAGCCGCTGCAATGAAGCCTGCCGCCCACACAATCAGCAGGTTTTCGGACCCGATTACCTCCACAAGGGGTTTCGTGGCTAATCCACCGATGGTCGTACCGAGGATGCCGGCGGCCGCAAGGAGGGGAAATAGCCGCTTGGCCTGCCGCGTGTCGAATACCATGCTCGCCAGGCCCCAAGCAACGAGAAATAGCAGCGTCCAATATAAGTACATGCCAAGCCACAAGGCGGGATAGATCCAGGCGAGATCGAGTCCAACGAAGTATCGAGCCAATATCAAGGAACCGCCCAGCACGATCGGAAGAATGACATAGAGGCGTTTCTTGGACAGTCGGCCCAGCAAGGCAGTGAGCGCCAGCGTGGTTGCCACTGTCAATCCGGCCAGCGCGATGTACATGTAGGGGAGAAACTCCACCCCGACCCGGGAGAAGAACAGCGCGTTGATACCGGGCGAGCCGATAGAAGCGCCAGAAGTAAACAGCAGCATCACAAGGACCAACAGCAGCGTGCTGCGGCCCTCGCCTGGGCGAATCTGGAACAAAGACGAAATAGTTGATCTCACCAGTATGCGTTGCGGCGGAGGGTTAGATAGAACTAACCGCGAGCCCGATGAAGGCAGCCACAACCACCGCAATTATGAAATCGGTGATCAAAGCCCGCCGCCAGTAAGTGTCCTTGTAGTACGGGACAAGCAACGCCGCGCCACCTATGGCAAACGTCCCCACCGCAAGGAGGACGGTCATGAAGACAGCGCGTGCGATCATTCGTGGCCAAAGCGTCGACTGCACTTCCTTGTTGTAGCCGGCGTTTGCGTGGCTCACGGTTTTCTCTGTGACGAACCAAACATGCGTAACTAGTATGTATCCGCTGATATAGATCAGGAGCGCCGTATTGAATGCTGCGGAGGGATCGGGCACGATGCTATCGATCCAGGCCGCTGCAATGACAATGGATAGGAGGTGAACCCCCTGATCGATGAAATAAGAGCTAACCGTCCACTCCGGACGGCCATCGGTAGACCGGTACTTCACCACATCGACAAGGAAATGGAAAATCGTGAGGATCAGGATTTGTAGCCAAATCTCGCTCCGGTATGATCCCACAAGCAGCAGCAGAGTGAGGAAATGGATGCTGGCATGCAGCACCAGCCCCCACATCTGTGATTTGGAGCGTACCAACCACATGGGCTGAAGCGGATAATCACCGAGCAAGTGCGCGAGAAAGAGGTTCCAGAACATTTATCGTGGTTTCAGTATCCCCCAAACAACCGTTGGTGGTCGACCTTCACGCAAGAATTCATGACCACTTGCAGACCGGCTGCACGGGCCTTCGTCGCAGCTTCTTCGTTGAAGATACCGAGCTGCATCCACACCACTTTGGCACCGATCTCGATTGCTTGATCAACTACCGGTGGGATGTCCTCGCTACGACGAAAGATTACGACCATATCAACCGGATCCGGAATGGAGAGTAGGTCCGGATAGGCTTTTTCGCCCAGTGCTTCTTCGAGGTAGGGATTCACTGGAATGATGCGGTATCCGGCTGCGTGCATGTAAGCCGGTACGTAGTATCCGGGCCGACTCTCCCTGCGTGATAGTCCCACTACCGCGACCACTTTGACCTGTTCTAATATCGCCCTTTTATCTGGCGCTTGGGTTTCTAGATCCATCTACCCATCCTTAGATAGCTTCAAAGTTTAGCGGTAGGCGGACTTCGAAGCGAGTGTTTCCGGGTTCGGATGCAAGCCGGATCTCGCCGCGATGCCGCTCTTCAACGATCTTGCGACTGCTGCCAAGTCCTAATCCGGTGCCTTTATCACGTGATTTCGTTGTAAAACCAGTTTCGAAGATCCGATCCTGCAAATCCGAAGGAATACCGGGGCCGTTATCTTGAATCTCAACCACTACCCATCCATTATCGGATCGAGTTCGTAATATGATCTGTCCCTTACCTTCCATTGCGTCCGCAGCGTTTTTAATCAAATTTGTCCAGACCTGGTTGAGCTCGCTGCCGTACGCCATGATCTTGGGTGGATCCGGAGCATACTCCCTTCGCACGCTTATCCCTTCCTTCAGTTTTCCGCCCAGGATTAGCAGCGTGCCATCCAAACCTTCATGGACGTCTACGTCCTGCACAGGAGCTTGATCCAGGTACACGTAGGATTTGTAAGCTTGGATGATATTGGAGATGCTGCCGGAAGCACTGCGGATCTCCGCCAATAGGTGCTGCACGGTAAAGTCACCAGATAGATAGCTCAGGACCTGCGGCAACTGCTCTTGAGCGAAGTGATCTCCCAACAGCGTCAAGTCCGACTCGTCGAAATTCCGATCCACAAGCGTCGGTGCAATTTCCCACGCATCCTCGATACCCCGAGCCTCCAGCCAATTTTCGAGTTCGGCTTCGCGGTCGCTCCGTGCCAGCGCATCGAGCTCTGGAGCTTCGGAAGCATGCTCTGCTCCCTTGGTGCGCTCTGAAAACAAAATATCCATCTGCTCTTCGCTCAACCCGAGTTCTTCGAGCCTTGTGCGAGCTTCCTTTTGTGCGGTTATCTCCGGTCCCAGCTGCTCGGCCGCGCGCTGAATTGCGGCTGAGGGATTGTTGAGATCGTGCACAGTCTCAGCTGTAAGCGTGCCGAGAATCGCCATCCGCTCACTCTCGTAGAGTGCGTCCTGCGTCTCCCGGAGGCGAGAGAGTATGGTGCGGAGCATGCTCTTCAATGCCGAGGGGCTCCGTCCGACCAAAGCATCAAACTGATCCTTCCCAATTACGAAGAGTTTGCTGTCAACATGCGCCTTGACAGTCGCGCTTCTCGGGGCGTCTTCTAGAAGTGCCATCTCCCCAATGAGTTCCCCCACATGCCGAACGGCGATCAGCACCTCTCTGCCGCCGGACGTGGTCAGGATTTCAAGTTCTCCTTCTCGGATGATGTATGCCTTGTCTCCCGCATCGCCTTCCGTAAACAATGCATCTCCCGCGGCTAGATGCTCTTCCGTGATGTACAGGCAGAGGCTTTCCAGATCGGAATCCGAAAGCTCCGCGAACAGATCTACTGTGCGCAGGAAGTCATACATCAGACGGTCTTCAAGTATTGGTGAACGAAACTGATAGCGATTGCACCCTCACCAACGGCGGAGGCGACACGCCGCACCGAGCCATGCCGCACATCCCCCGCGGCAAAAATCCCAGGAACGCTCGTCTCGAGAAGGAAAGGATCACGTTTGAGCGACCACGTCTTCTGGCTGCCATTGTCCTTGAGCAAGTCAGATCCGGTCAAAATGAAGCCGGCACTATTGCGTTCGACAACACCCTCAACCAGATCGGTATGTGGCTGCGCTCCAATGAAGATGAACAGCGCTGCTGCTGGAACAGTCTTCTGCTCACCTGTATCCTCGTTCTTGATGGTGATCGATTCGAGCCCTTCCTCGCCGCTTGCTTGTTGTACTGTTGTGCGCGTCAAGACCTCGATGTTGTCAGTCTCATCTATTTGATCCACCAAGTACTGGGACATCGTGATGCCCATTGACGTTCCTCGAACAAGAATTGTCACCTTGCTCGCATAACGGGAGAAGAACATAGCGCCCTGGCCTGCCGAATTAGCTCCGCCAACAACATATACATGCTGGTCCTTGTAGTAGGCGGCTTCGGTCAGGGAGGCGCCGTAGTACACCCCCCGGCCCGCGAGGTCGGAAACACCTGGCACATCGAGCTCCCTGACGGTCACGCCGGTTGCGATAACCAGACTGCGGCAACCGAGCTCCTCCCCCCCGGAGCATTTCACATACTTGTAGTCGCCCTCGACTCGAACCTCTTCAACCTCAACCGCGGTCAGGATCTCTGCTCCTAAACGCTTGGCCTGTGCGTCGGCACGACTGGCCAGGTCTGCCCCGGTAAGCCCTTTTGGAAAGCCCAAATAATTTTCGATACGAGAACTTGTGCCTGCTTGCCCGCCAGTAGAATGCCGCTCAATCATGGTGGTGCTCAGACCCTCTGATGCGCCGTAAACGGCAGCGCCCAGGCCAGCCGGACCACCCCCGATTATGATGAGATCGTAAAAGGCTTCCTTGGCCTCAGTTTGGAGCCCAATTTTTTCTGCTAGGGTGCGGTTGTCCGGTTCCACGAGCACATCGCCGTCAGGGAAAAACACAACCGGCAGACGATGTCCTCCCTGCTCCGCAACTTCCACCAATTCGCGAGCCTCAGAGTTCGCCTCAATATCCAGCCATTGATAGGGGATCCGATTACGGGCCAAAAAATCCTTTACCGAATGACTGCCTGAAGACCACAATGTGCCGGCCACTCGGATCCCGTCATAGGGAAGCTCGATGGTCGCATGCCAGGCACCGAGCAGATCGTCCAGTACCTGATACAGATCCTGGGGCTCGTAGGGCTTCATCAAATAGTGATCGAGCCCGATGGTGTTGATGCTGTCGATTGCGGCCTCGGTATCTGTGTATGCTGTCAGCAGTACCTTACGAGCTTCGGGATACAGCTGCATGGCTTCGGTAAGAAACTCAGTTCCAGTCATACCTGGCATGCGCTGATCTGCAAGAAAGAGCGCTAGCGGGTCGTTGCGCTGTTTGAGTCCCTCCACCGCTTCCAGGGCTTGCGGGCCAGAGCCAGCTTTAACGATGCGGTACTCGCCGCGGTAGTGCTGTCGCAAGTCGCGTTCGACTGCGTTTAGCACTTGTGGTTCGTCGTCGACAGTCAGAATTACCGGCTTTGCCATCTCGGCCTTTTTCAACTAATTAGGTCTACCAGGGATAACCCTTCGCGCCTTGCAAGCCCTTTAGCACGGAGGCCTCACCTGCCATGTTGTGGGTATGTGAAATCAGAAATGAACTAATGGTCCAGGCCACACTTTGTTCACCAAACCCTTGATCCGTCATATCGATGATGCGATCCAGGTCTTCATCTGTGAGCGACGTCAGATAGTCATCTGCAGCCTTGTACACTGCCTGCGCGTACTCGCGTGAGGCTTCTAGGTTCACCTTCAGTTCGCGGCCCCACTCGAACTCTGCACCCCATTGTGGTTTGCTAATACCAGTTTTCCCCTCCCACTCGCTCTCAAACAGAGCAGGCTTACCCATCAACACCTTGTGAACCACTGCATCTTCGGAGAATAGGGCGTGCGCATAGGTAGCTCCAAGTGGGTTCGCCTTCCCCGGAGGATGCCAATGAAGTTGTTCCGGAGTGGCATCTCGCATGACCATCTCAAGCAACTCATGGGACCGTTTCAGGTCATCTCGTAGATATGAGACGGCGTCCATTGTCTAGCTCCTCTTCAAGTGGATTTCGCAGCCCAATGATACTCGAGCGGTATTCAGGATCGATGTTTTCGGTTCTTGTCCAACGGATCAATTGGGGATTGCACTGAGCCACAACGTTTAGCTTGCGGGGCCTGCAATATCCTGAATGCGTGGTTGAGAAAGGAATGTCTCACGAAGGTCTTCGTCATCGATGCGGTCAGCAATGAAACCCACAGCCTCATTGGCTTCCGCACGAGCAGCAACTGCAGCTTCATCTTCGCCAGTAAGCTCAGCTAACTCGATTAGAATCCACATTATAGTAAGGCGCGTTTCCATGCTCTTTGCTTCGGTTCGGGCTTGGGTGAGCGCTTCGATGGCCTCATCGATCCGACCAAGCCCGCGCAACGCTCGGCCACGACGCCACAAGAGCTGCGGGACAAAGAAACGGATGTCGAGATCGCGCAAAATACCCAAGTAGTGGTCAATACCTTCCAATGCTGGTTCGAATTCTTCTTCTAGCAAGAGCATCTCAGCCTGTAGCATTGCAGCATATGCCAGGAATTCAGGATTAAGCGACTCTGCGTTGACAGAATCGCGTGCCTCCTGAGCAAGCACTTTGGCTTTCAACATGTCCCCCATCAGTGCCGTCACAATGGCTTCTACACCAATTAGAAATCCTAGGGTCGGATCTCTCACATCGCGCTTCGGCCGCGTTCGTTCGATGATCTCGGAGGCTTGGTCTAAGGCACCTAGCCTCACCCGCAACCAAGCCATATACGCATACACGAAGACACCAGCCCCTGTAAATTCAGCCTTGTCTGCCAGGTCTGCTGCTTCACTAAACGACTTGAAGGCCGCATCGATCTCGCCACGCTCTGAATGCATTAGGCCAAGTCCCATCAAACTGTAGCCTTGTCCCCAAGGGTTCCCGGTTTTGCGGCTTAATGCCAACCCTCGTTCGGCTAGTTCGATCCCCCGATCTACCTCGCCAGAAAGGGCGGCCATGAATGAGGAAGAGGTCAAGTTGTCAGCAAGCATCTCTGAGTTGCCCAATTGCTCCCACAGCGCTCTTGCTTCCTCATTCGCCTTACTCGCCTTATCTCGCTGACCAGCCTGGCCATACGCGCGAGCAAGATCGTGGAGTGCAAACGCCATCTCTTCTTCCAGCTCGTATTCTCGAGCGATAGCGAGCGACTGTTCACCGAAATCGATTGCTGCTAAGTGGTCGCGCTCGGCGTAGTTATCGACCAGCATGAGATTCCAGAGAGCCTTCGCACGCCCACGAGGGTCGTCAAGTTCTTCTGCTAGGGTTAGCGCGCGCCCCGCATACTCCTCTGCCTTTTCTGGATCCCACTTATGACTTGGAATGGCATGGATGGTTGCCATGGAGTTAAGTGCAGCCAACTCGAGAGGAAGTTCCGATTGGTCCCTTCCAAAAGCTTCTAATTCCTGATAACCCAGCAGCGCGTCGGCGTACCGGCCAGCCAACTCGAAAATACGGCCGCGTCGCGTGTATAGAAAGCTCAGCTGAGCAGGGCTGGCATCCGTACGCTTAGCGATCTCTAGCGCATGGCTGTAGTGATCGATGGCTTCCGTATAAGCCGAGAGACGTCGAGCCGTGTTCCCCGCCATGGTGAAGTACTTGAGCGCCTTTTCATCTTCTTTGGCCTCACGATAGTGATAGGCCAAAAGGTGCGCCTCGTCCTCCAGTCTTTCCGGGAAGATCGCCTCGATCGCTTCACCCACCTGCCGGTGGAATTTTGTACGACGGCGCTTCAGGATCGAACTGTAGGCCGCGTCCCGAGTCAGGTCATGGCGGAACATGTACTCGATCTCCGGGATTCTGGAGCGTTCCAATATGAGTTCCACACGTTGGAGCGTGTTGAGGTGATCATTGAGTGTCTCTTCGACCTCCGCAATCCACTCAAGCACACGGTAGTAGAAGGAGCGACCAATCACAGATGCCAGCTGGAGTGTCCGGCGGATATCCCGATCCAGGCGGTCGATGCGAGCGGTCAGGAGTGCATGCAAATTGTCCGGTACATCGATATTCTCGATTTCAGCCGTTGCGGTCCAGCGCTCTCCGCTTTCATCCCGCACGACCACGCCGCTGTCGATCAACGTGCGGATCAGCTCTTCGACGAAGAACGGGTTACCTTCGCTCTTCTCGAGGATCATCTCGCGCAAGCTGGCGGGAATATCCGAAATCTCAAGCAGGTTTCCAACTAGATTCGCGCTGTTCTCTGTAGAAAGTGGCTCCAGGTTGATCTCGGTGTAGCGGTGGGGGTAACGAGCCTCTGCAGTCTGCTTCACTTGCCACGAGGGAGAGCCTCTGTGTGGTCGCATGGCGCAGATCAGCAGCCACGGATTGCTGTCGGTGAGCTGAAGCAGATGCTGGAGAAGCTCAGCTGAGGCCGCATCGGACCAATGCAAATCGTCGACAATCAGTACGGAAGGTTCGATGAGCGTGGCCTGCATCAATTCGAGTACGCTGGATTGAAGTTCGCGCTTTCGATCTCCGGATGCTTGTGGTCGACCATTGCTATCTTCGCGGACAGCCATCATAAGCTTGATTGCTTGCCCTGTTCGATCGGCGATTTCTGGCGTAACTTCCTGTGCGAAAGCCTCGAGCTTGCTCAGCATCACTTCAGGCGAATCTTCTGGCCCGATACCGCAGCTCTGCCGAATGATCTGCTGAAACAAGCTGTACGGTAGGGTCGCGTCGTAGGAAATTCCTCGCGTAACCGCCCAAGCGTTTTCGGAATTCCCCAAGTCGAGCCATTCTTGACGGAGCTCATTGGTGAGACGGCTCTTTCCAAGTCCCGCTTCACCGATCAGGATAGCGATCCCGCCTTTGCCCTGCTGCACATCCGCCAGAGCTTGCTTGAGCTGATCGAATTCTCGCCTGCGTCCGACAAGAGGTGAGCTCAACCCCTTGATGCCCCGGATTCTTCCGGGCTCGGTTTTTGGAGCTACAACTCGATAGGTCTGAACTGGCTCTTCTCTACCTTTGACGGTGACGCCTTCGAGCGCAACGGTCTCGAAGAGTGGTGCAACCATCTTGAAGGTCTCTTCGGAGATATGGACCGTGCCCGGCTCGGCGGTTTCTTCCATGCGAGCGGCCATATTCACCGTGTCTCCCATGGCGGTGTACTCCATAGCCAGATCGGTTCCGATGTCGCCCACCACCACATGTCCGGTATTGATTCCCACACGAACATTGAATTTGAGGTCGTACTCCTCGCGCACCTTCTCGCAGAAAGGCTGGATTTCATTGATGATCGCCAAGCCTGCAAGCACGGCACGTTCAGGATCGTCTTCATGTGCTAAGGGAGCGCCAAAGAAGGCCATGATGCCGTCGCCCATCATTCGTGCCAGTGTTCCTTCGTAACGATAGACCGGTGCGATGAGGTATTCGAAAGCTTCGTGCATGACCTCGGCCCAATCTTCCGGATCCAGGTCTTTGGCCATCGCTGTCGAGCCGGTGACATCGCAGAA
>CAJIAF010000030.1_pt1 | contig 10384 bp, 9 predicted proteins | sample 9199141 | NCBI WGS metagenome assembly CAJIAF01 (sample SAMEA7708265, study PRJEB35096) | sediment metagenome | biome: marine neritic benthic zone biome [ENVO:01000025]; feature: sediment [ENVO:00002007]; material: shallow marine sediment [ENVO:03000034] sea grass bed [ENVO_01000059] ...
ACGCCGGAATTCCAAAAGATGATCGAAATCAGCGCTCAATCAACTTGTCTGCACACCCTGTTCCGCATGCTTAAAGAGAACGGTGTTTTATTGAAAGAGGCCAAAGAGAAGCACGGGGTCAAGGTATACGATGTGCCCCCGGACATCTTCGAGGCGTACACGAAGGCGGTTAACGAGGTGCTGGAAAAGTATAAAAGCGACCCATTTTTCAAGAAAGTACTGGATTCCCAGCGTGAGTACGCTGATCTGATCCGCCCATGGTGGACGGCAGCGCTTAAGAGCTCCGTCTTTCTCATGGAGGTAGGCGCAAAGAAGTAAGCTCAGGGTCCGGAAGGATCAGTGGCACGCGCGGCGTCCGGGGCGGCCCAGTATTTTAATTCTAAAGCTGCACCTGAGCGGGGTGTTTGTTGCCCCGGCGCCGCGGCATCGGCATGCCAAATGAGGATGCGAACGAGACGGAGGCATCCTAAAGTGAATAACGATATCGAGATACAATGGGACCGAATGATCGGTGCGTACGTCTCGGATATGGGGTGAGGTTTCATAATGCGTGCACTAGAGAGGATTGTGCAAGTTCTGGATGGCATTACTGTGTGGACAGCACGGATTTGTTTCCCACTACTGATTCCTCTCATGGCCGTTCTCGTCTATGAGGTGTTTGTCCGCAAGTTATTCATCAGCCCCACGACTTGGGCGATGGACACCAGTTATATGATCAACGGCTTGTTGGGCATGATGGGCGCGGTCTACGCGCTTTACCGTGGTGGGCATATCGCCATTGACTTTATTTCTGACAGGTGGTCGGCCCGGACCCGGGCGGCTGTGAACGCCATTTTCTATATCACCTGCTTTTTCCCAGGGATGTCTATCTTCTTGTGGTTCGGATGGAAGTTCGCATATGACTCATGGCTAGAAAAGGAGCGGGCCATCACGAGCGCGTGGATGCCTCCTATCTATCCGCTGAAGATGGTGATGGTTGTGGCAATCGTGTTTTTGCTCCTTCAGGGGATCTCCGAGTTCCTGAAGAACCTGCATGTGTTCCTCCGGGGGGAGCGGCCATGAGTCCGGAGATGCTCGGTCTGGTTTTCATCTGCGTCCTTTCAGTGGCGCTGTTCGCGGGTTTCCCCATTGCATTCACTCTCATTATTATGTCCCTTGTGTTTGGATACATCGGTTTTGGTATTCGCGTCTTCGATCTGATGGTGTATCAATACTTCTCGCTCATGGAGGACCCGCTCTGGGCGGCGGTACCGCTCTTTCTTCTTATGGGGCTGCTTTTGGAGCAGGCGGGGCTGATGGAGCGCCTTTTCAAGGCATTCCAGTTGCTCCTAGCACCGGTGCGTGGGTCCCTTTATTTAGCAGTGGCATTGACTGCAGCGATTTTTGCTACGGCCACCGGGATAGTTGGCGCATCGGTCGTGCTCCTGGGCGTGATGGCCGCGCCGACTATGAATAAGTGCAAATACGACGTGCGCATGTCGGCTGGAATTATCACTGCAGGCGGGACCCTCGGCATCCTGATTCCTCCGAGCGTCATGCTGGTAGTCATGGGGCCCGTCGTGGGTGTGTCAGTGGTAGACCTGTTCGCGGCGGCCATAGTGCCCGGCCTCTTGCTGGCCGGGCTCTTCGGTGGGTATGCGCTGGTGCGTAGCAGCATCCAGCCTCATGTAGGTCCTGCTCTTCCCAAGGAAGAGCGGGCGAGTTCCTTTGCGTTCATCCTGTTGGAGCTTAGCCGGGGTCTCGTACCTCCCGCAGGACTGGTCATGGCGTGTCTGGGGAGTATCCTGTTCGGCTGGGCTACCCCAACGGAAGGTGCTGCCATGGGCGCATTCGGGGCATTTATCCTCATCCTGGCATACCGTCGATTCACGTGGGCCAGATTCTATAAGGCAGGGTTGCAGACCCTGGAGGTGACCGGCATGGTCGTCTTTCTCGTCGGAGCCTCCAATTTCTTCGGGGCTGTCTTCACGCGCCTTGGAACTCCAGCCATGATTACCAAGGCCCTCGTCGGACTTGGACTTGGACCAACAGGGATCATTTTGATTGTCCTGTTACTCGTCTTCCTCTTGGGTTGGCCCCTTGAATGGATACCCATCGTCCTCATCGTGATCCCGATCGTGCTCCCTGTGATCCAGGCATTCGAGATCAACCTCGTCTGGTTCAGCATTCTCGTGGCGGTATGCCTCCAGACGGCGTGGCTGTCCCCACCAGTGGCCCTGGCTTCCTACTGGTTGAAGGGTGTCGTGCCCGAATGGGATCTTAAAGACATTTACATCGGCATGCTGGAATTTATGGTGCTTCAAGCGCTGGGGACACTGCTCTTGCTTTTTTTCCCCCAGATTGTCCTCTGGCTTCCTGCCGTGCTGGCACGATAAGGCCTTGGGGTGCGATTAACATGCTAGGCTCCTCGAGGGAATGTGCGGGAGGGCGTGATAAGGACCGAGGCCATTGCCATGATCAGAGGAGATATACTGGGTGAGCTGCTCTTAGTATCATGCCGTGGCCATGATCGATGAGAAGACAGATTCAACCCCAGTTTCTGAAACATATTTTGACCGGGAACCGTGAACGATGAACCGCTTAACGCGGACCTACTCCGTGAGTGGAGGTTGATAGTATGGCATCAATAAACCAAGACGATGTTACGAGAATTCTAAGAATGCTTGACGAATCCGATATGGATGAACTCCGGCTCGTGGATGGCGATCTGAAGTTGATCGTAAAGAAACGTGCGGATGGAAGATCAGTCCAATTCACGACAGATCATGCGGAAGGATCGCCAGTGCCAAATGACTGGGAAGGAGCAGAGTCCGTTTCACCTTCACAAGAGCCACAGGTCGAAACTCCAATGCCTCCATCCGAATCCCTTGAGGGAGAAGCAACGGCCATTTCCGCAGGCGAAGAGGATGGCCTTTTGCCCATTAGAGCGCCAATGTTGGGAACCTTTTATAGGGCTCCTAAACCTGGAGCTCCACCCTTCGTACAAGTGGATCAATCTATAGAGGAAGAGGATACTGTATGTATCATCGAAGTGATGAAGCTCTTTAACACGGTTAAGGCGGGCGTGCGGGGGAGAATAAAGAAGATCTGCGTGGAAGATGCCCAAATGGTGGAATACCAGCAAACCTTGTTCCTCGTGGAGGAGGTTGCTGAGGAGAAAGAGCCTAACGTGGAAAACGCCTAATGATTGGTATCACGAGCGTATTTATAGCCAATAGGGGTGAAATTGCCCTTCGCATCATAAAGGCGTGCAAAGAGCTTGGGATCTCATCGGTACTGGCAGTGTCTGAGGCCGACGAGAGCAGTTTACCGGCAAGGGTTGCTGACCGAACCGTGCGCATAGGGCCGCCTCAACCCATACAAAGCTACCTTAGAGTAGAGACGATAGTCATGGCGGCCTTAGGAACAGATTCGGACGCCATTCACCCTGGGTATGGATTTCTTGCTGAACAGCCTGAACTTTCAGAATTATGCTCAAAGCATGATTTGATCTTCATTGGTCCGAAACCTGATGACATCAGGAAAATGGGAGATAAGCTTTTCGCCCGTAACATGGCGAAGGATATAGGTATTCCGATTATTCCTGGATCGGAACTCATACATGATTCTCATGAAGCCACGCACGTGGCTGAGCAGGTGGGATTTCCGGTTCTTTTGAAGGCGGCCGCCGGAGGCGGGGGCAAAGGTATGAAAACGGTAAACGGACCTGAAGATCTGGAAACCACCTTTCAAGAAGCTGCAGCCGAGGCGCGCTCCGCTTTTGGGGACGATAGGCTTTATCTTGAACATTTCATCCCCAATGCACGGCATATAGAGGTTCAAATTCTGGCAGATCGTTTTGGCAATGCCATTCATCTGTTCGAACGTGATTGTTCCTTGCAGCGTCGCTATCAAAAGATGATTGAAGAGGCGCCATCACCAGCCCTAAATGATAGAATGAGGGAGCAAATCTACGATGCAGCCTTGAGCATCGTTCAACACATAGGATATCTAAACGCTGGCACCGTGGAGTTTATCCTGGATCAAGACCAGGACAAATTTTATTTTCTTGAAATGAACACGAGAATCCAGGTTGAACATCCCATAACTGAGATGATAACCGGCCTGGATATCGTTAAAGAACAGATAACGATCGGAGCAGGCCAACCTCTTAGCGTAACTCAAAAAGAGGTAAGTCGGAATGGACACGCAATCGAGTGCCGGATAAACGCAGAGTTGCCCGAAGCAGACTTCAGACCCTGTCCAGGGCAGATTGCGCACTGGGATCCACCAAATATCAAGGATGTGCGTGTTGACAGTCATTGTTACACAGGGTACTTCGTACCGCCCTACTATGACTCTCTTTTGGCAAAACTCATTACCAAGGGTGATGATCGTCCCCAAGCTATAGCGTTAATGGAAGCTGCTCTGGCCAATTTCACAGTAAGCGGTATTGATACAACGATCCCACTCTACGATTCCATAATGAAGAATCCAGAGTACCGAGATGGGAAGATTAACACCCGCTGGGTAGAAGATTATTTAGAGAAGGAGCTACTGAAAAATGAAGAAGATTGATTTTGTGGATACGACATTAAGGGACGGCCATCAAAGCCTTTGGGCCACGCGGATGAGAACCGCCCACATGCTTCCCATCGCTCCGGTCATAGATGAGGCCGGATTCAAGGCGGTCGATTTAATGGGGACGGTTCAGTTTGACGCATGCTTACGTTATTTGCGTGAGAATCCATGGGAAAGGATCCGAAAGCTTGCTGAAGCAATGCCCAAAACGCCCTTAGCCGGTCTGATCAGGAGTAAGTCTCTCACTAGTTTTAATATTGTGCCTGATTCTGTAATTTCCCTCTGGATAGAGCGATGTGCAGCAAATGGCCTAAGACGCCTCATGATTTTCGATGCCCTGCACGACTGGAGCAATCTTACGGAGTCCGTATCTGTGGCCAAAGCCCACGGGATTGAGGTGGTTGTACCACTCGTATATTCCCTCAGTCCCGTTCATACGGATAAGTTTTATGAAGAAAAAACAATCGAGATGCTCCAGCTTTTGAAGCCCCATATCGTATTACTAAAAGATTCCATTGGGCTACTCACACCGGATCGTACCAAAACTTTAATTCCTGTGATAAAACAGCAGATTGGTGACCTGCCTTTTGAAATTCACTCCCATTGCACCACAGGACTTGCTCCCCTATGTTGTTTAGAATCCGTCAAATTGGGCGTTGAAACAATCCACACCTGTGTCTCGCCTCTAGCGAACGGTCCGTCCCATCCTTCTGTGGAAAACATGACAATGAATCTCAGGAGACTCGGTTTTAGCCCGCAGATCGACGAAAAAGCGGTCGAGGCCATGGCTGATCATTTTCGATACGTGGCAAAGAGAGAAGACAAACCAATGGGAGCCCCAGTAGAGTACGATGCATTTCAATATATCCACCAAGTACCTGGTGGAATGATCTCCAATCTGGAATTCATGCTTTCTCAGAGGAAGATGGCGCATAGAATGGAGGAGGTGTTGGAAGAAATTAGCGTGATTCGAGAGGAGTGGGGTTATCCTGTTATGATTACGCCTTTTTCACAGATTGTGGGCACTCAGGGTGTTCTAAATGTTTTGTTAGGTGAACGATACAAAGTGGCCACAGAAGAGGCAATCCGGTACGTGCTCGGGCATTATGGGAAGCCGCCGGCCCCTATCGACCAGAATGTAATAGACCGGATTACCCAATTACCTGAGGCAAAGGGCTTCCTCGACTGGGAGCAGCCACAGCCCTCCATAAAAGAACTCAGGAAAGAAATTGGTCGTCCCAGAATCACTGACGATGAACTCCTTCTCCGGGCCCTTTTTCCACAAGAACACGTGGAGGCCACTATTGCCGCAGGCCCCATTGAAGATAATTACCCGAGGGGAGACAAGCCGGCCATGGCCTTGATTCAAGAACTTATGAACCGCAATGACCTAGGCTATATTCAAGTGCAAAAAGGAGATTTCTCACTCACGCTTCAGAAGCATATCGCCTAGATTTGATTCTCCGAGTATTTTTCAACAAACACTTCTTCGGTCTTGGAACTTACTGAATCCGTAAGCCGATTCTAAACACGGGTTCGGGAGATCCACATCGCGTATGCGTATAATGGCATTTCACAACTGGCTTCTATATGCAGATTTTTGGATAATTCTCCCAAAAAGCAACGGGCCTTCCGAGGACCAGGTTAGAAGAGATCACCTTATTGAGATCTAGAGCCCATGGATCTGCAAAAAAAACGAGATGTCGTGGAAAAGGTTATTATAACTGTCGCTCCTGTTGGCTCCTGGCCCACGAGAGAAATGAATCCAAATCTGCCCATAAGCCCTGAAGAGATAGCTGCCGAAGTCCTTAGATCCTATGAGGCAGGTGCTGCGGTCGCCCACATTCATGCGCGCGACTTGGAAACAGAAGAGCCTACGGCAGATACCGCGGTATATCAGGCCGTGTTTGCATCGGTGCGGGCGGCTTGCCCCGAGGTTATTATCCAGCTGTCAACCGGATCGGGTGCAGCGAAGCTAGGATTTACCCCTGAGCAACGGATCCGGCACATCCATGAGCTTAAGCCGGAAATGGCCTCCCTGAGCGCAGGCTCAATGAACATGCATGGCAATGTCTTCATCAATTCTCCAGAAATGATAGAGCAGTACGCTCGGGTAATGGCAGACCTTAATGTGAAACCGGAATTCGAAGTATATGACGTGGGAATGATTGAGAATATTGAACAGCTCGTTCGAAAGCCCGGATTGGTTCCTGAGCCTTACCATTACGGTCTCGTGTTGGGCGTTCCTGGAGGCATACCTGCCACCGTCAAGAATTTGATCAACTTGGTTGATGCGCTACCCAAACATTGTACTTGGCAAACCATTGCTATGGGACGTCATCAGATCCAACTTGGTACAGTAGGTGTGGTATTGGGCGGGGGGATACGTGTGGGGTTTGAAGATAATATTTATCTCTATCGCGGTGTGCTAGCCAAGAGCAATGCCGAGCTCGTGGAAAAAGCGGTCAAGATTATTCATGAGTTGGGACTGGAGATCGCATCCACTCAAGAGGCGCGAGAACTTCTGAGCATTCCTGTGTAGAGCTGAGATTTGCTTCACCTCTAGAGGTTTAGGACGGAAAAGATCATCAATCTAAAGCTTCCCCTCAAATGGCTAGGCAAATTCGATAGGGGATTTGGGATAGTTCGGTCTTGGCCACTCATTTCGTCTTTGGTGTGAGTCCTGGAATTTCTCCCAGCGTCTTGGGCAAATGGATGAGTTTGGATGGAGAGCCTGATACCTTTGAGCAGCCTGTGGTTTATTGCGTTCCTCGTAGTCTTATTGGGAAACGTCATCCAAGGGATGACAGGGTTTGGTGCGGCTCTCGTAGCTGGACCCATTCTTGCGATTTTCTTGGATCCGAAGTTGGTTGTCGTCATCGTCCTGGTTACAGGAATAGGCAGTGGAGGCCTGGTGGGCTACCATTCGAGGAGACATATTGATCTTAAGCGGCTTCTTGTTTTAGTCTCGCCTGCCGTTTTGGGATTACCCCTGGGTTCCTACTTATTGGTCGTTTCACCATCATTTGCAGTTAGGTCATTGATCGCTGTTATCTCCATAGTTTTCTCTACCCTGTTACTCTTAGGCTACTCTAAGCAATTCAAGAGAGAGGTCCACGCCTCGTGTGGATTTGGCTTTGCCGGCGGCGTTTTAAACGGTGGTGTGGGAATGGGTGGTCCCCCGATCGTCATTTTTCTAGCCAATCAAGGTTGGCCCAAGGAGGTCTTTAGGGCCACTGTCGCCCTTTTTTTCCTTATTATTGCCCCACTGTGCCTTATTTCTCATTTATTCACAGGAGTTACAACGGGTCACCGGTTGGTTATCGCTTTCTCCCTTATTCCGGCTGCCATGATGGGCTTCTATGTAGGCGATGCCATATTCGCTAGGCTAAGTAGCGCTCTATTTATAAAGCTGGCCCTTCAGTTAATACTTGTAACTGGTATGACGTCTCTGGCCACGACCCTTAGCAGCAAGCTCTAAAGGGTCAGAGCCTTGAGAAGATATTGAAAGGAGGTATGTTATGCAAGAAGTAGTAGCAACAAGTGCAGTTCGAACGCCTATCGGAGCCTATTGCGGAGCATTGCGGGAGGTTCCCGTGGAAAAGTTGGCGGCGGTTGTTCTTAATGAAGCCGCCAAAAGGGCTAATATTAGACCTGAAGAAGTTGATGAGGTCATCTTGGGGCAGTCTTTTGCCAATGGCGAATCCCCAAATCTTGCTCGTTTGGCTCTCCTTGAGGCAGGATGGCCATTAGAAGTGCCTGGTCTAACGCTTGACAGACGCTGCTGCTCGGGGCTTCAGTCCGTTTGGACAGCAGCCATGCAGATACAGACGGAGAATGCTGAAATTGTTGTCGCAGGGGGCGCCGACAGCATGAGTCGGGCTGAGTTTTATATTCCAGGTGAATATCTTAAGTGGGGCGTGGGCGGTAAAGTCGACCCAAAGTGGGGATTTTTCCCTCGACAGCACGGAAGTTTGGCACTCTGGGGACTACCTTTCTACGACAGAATACAACGCGGCAGGCCAATGCATCAACCCATTGAACGTTTCGGTGAGCTTAATGCGATGATGACCTGGGCAGAGACAGCCGCTAAAGAGGAAGGCATAAGCCGTGAAGAGGCAGACAAATGGGCATTTCGCTCCCACCAGAGAGCGCTTGAAGCTATGGACTCAGGGAAATTTGCAGAAGAGATTGTGCCTATTTCTTTGAAACAAAAGCAAGGCGAGGTGGTCATTGATACCGATGAAACGCCACGCCGTGATACAACGCTTGAGAAACTCGCCAAACTCAGGACTGTCTATCCAGACGGCGTTTGCACGGCTGGCAACTCCTCCAGTGAAAATGACGGCGCCGCTGCCCTTGTACTGACAACCCCGAACAAGGCTAAGGAGCTTGAGACGGGGCCATTGGTCTATTTCAAATCTTTCGCTGTAGCTGCGGCTGACCCAACACTCACTTATCCTGCAGTCCCGGTGGCCGTAAGCAAGGCCTTAGGAAAGGCGAGTCTCACTTTGGAGCAGATAGATCTCATTGAAATCCAGGAAGCTTTTGCGGTACAAGCACTTGCAGATGCCAAACTGATGGGTATCCAAGAAAAGGATTTAGACGACAAGGTAAATGTGAATGGATCAGGGATTTCTTTAGGTCATCCCATTGGGGCCACTGGAGCTATGAGGCTTACAACGCTGATTCATGAAATGGCAAGACGCGATGTGAGGCACGGCCTCCTGACAATTTGCGGCGGAGGAGGATTAGGGATATGCACCATTATAGAGAGGAGGTAGCGTAACTCCAAGCCGGACAGCATATGCGGGTACCATAGCATAGTTTTGGAAAAAGCTCCCCTATTGCAGCTAGCCAGACCAGCTTTTTTCACCCTTTGTGCCATACTTTTCATCAACCACTTGGTGCCTAGAGCCCTTGTTTAAACATTACGGGTTCGTAATGTATCCAGATCGTCAGTGCGAATTATAAACACCCACGTCAAGGGAGGAACTTAATGATAAGCGAAATGTCTAATGATGATAGTTTCGAGGCTGGACGTTCGCTGCGCAACATTTTTAACCTTTCGGATAAGGTCGCTCTGGTAACAGGCGCGGCTTCCGGTTTGGGGCAAATGATTTCTTGTGGATTAGCAGAGTTCGGTGCAAACATCATTGCAGCTGATATTAATATTACTGGCGTTGAGGAAACCTCTAAAAAAATTAAAAGCATGGGAGGAGAAGTAATCCCTGCCCGCGTTGACGTCGCTGACTGGGGTGATGTCACGCATATGGTCACATTGGCCTTAAAGCACTTCGGTAAGATTGATATTAGTTTCAATATACCAGGTATTAACATTAGAAAGCCCATTTTAGACCTTAGCCCGGAAGAATTTGACAAGGTTATTAACATTAATCTGAGAGGAACTTTTCTTTGTGCAAAGGCAGTTGGGGAGGTATTGGTGAAACAAAGAAAAGGAAAAATGGTGAACATGGCATCTATCTTGGGGGCGGTAGGGCAGGCGAAACAGTCAGGCTATGCATCTAGCAAAGGGGGCGTAATAAGTCTAACTCGCGTGCTGGCTTTAGAGTGGGCTCCATACAATGTTCAAGTGAATGCAATCGCCCCAGCGTACTTCAAAACCTCACTCACTACATGGGTGTCTAAGGAGCCGGAACTCTATGAGTGGACTCTTCAACAAAATCCACAAGGAAGATTCGCAGAACCATGGGAAATAGTTGGACCATCAGTGTTCCTGGCTTCTGAGGCCTCTAGCTTCGTTACCGGTACAGTTCTATTCGTGGACGGTGGATGGACTGCCCAATGAACTAGAGTAGGTTAA
>CAJIAF010000100.1_pt1 | contig 10340 bp, 8 predicted proteins | sample 9199141 | NCBI WGS metagenome assembly CAJIAF01 (sample SAMEA7708265, study PRJEB35096) | sediment metagenome | biome: marine neritic benthic zone biome [ENVO:01000025]; feature: sediment [ENVO:00002007]; material: shallow marine sediment [ENVO:03000034] sea grass bed [ENVO_01000059] ...
ATTACTCTATACGCCTCAGTCGTCGCTCCTCGGCGCCTAGCATCTAATACCTTGCTGGTGATCAGGTATGCTCCATAAATTCCTGATTTCAGCCCTCAATACCAAATTAGACGGTGAATTTGGGGGACCCTCTTTTCTTACGCGCCTCTCGATGATGAAATACTTTTTTTTAGGTTGACCCCCTTAACGCAAACTGCTAATAGGGTCAAACAGAGCGCTTCCCTCAGCCTGAAGGGATGCTGTTTTGTAGATTTGAGGTATACACTATCTGATCATTGCAGGGCGTGTCATCCTTTAATGACACCAAGTGGGCTGAGACGGGCAACCTTTTTGGCCAGGTCTGCTTGGTGAACGACCTCTACGACCTGAGAGACATCCTTATAGGCTTCGGGCATTTCTTCCTTAAGTGTTCTTTTGCCCCTGGACTGCACAAAAATCCCTTTGTCTTCCAGTTCACGATGTATGGCTCTTCCTTTTGCCATCTTTACGGCCTTATTCCGGCTTAAAACGCGACCGGCTCCGTGGCAGGTTGAGCCAAAGCTCTGTTCCATGGCCCCTTGGGCACCGGCAAGGACAAAAGAATGGGTTCCCATATCTCCGGGGATAAGGACAGGCTGACCGGCGTGACGATAGATTTCAGGCACCTTTGGGTGTCCGGGTGGTAATGAGCGGGTGGCACCCTTCCGGTGAACGCAGACTGATATCTCGTCTCCTTCCACCTCGTGAAGCTCTTTTTTAGCAATATTGTGACATACGTCGTAGAGGAGTTCCATACCCAGGTCCCGAGGGCTGATGGAAAGGGTGGCAAGGAGCGTCTCGTAAGCCAAGTGCATAAGAACCTGACGATTTGCCCAGGCGTAATTGGCGGCACAGGCCATGCCAGCCATATATCGGCGTCCGGGATCCGATTTTAGATGGGCGTAGGCCAATTGCCTGTCAGGTAATTGAAGGCCTTTGACCGAAACATGTTTGCCCATCTGTTTTAGGAAATCATCGCAGATTTGGTGGCCGAATCCCCTGGAGCCCGAATGGATCATGACAGCGACCTGCCCCTCGTAAAGATGAAAGTCTTGAGCTAATTGGGGGTCATAAATCTGGTCCACCACCTGGATTTCAAGAAAGTGATTTCCTGACCCGAGTGTACCCAACTCGTCAATTCCCCTTTTAAGGGCCCTCTCGCTCAGGACTGAAGGATCCGCGCCATCCATGGTGCCATTGTCCTCTGTCCTTTCCAGGTCCTCGGGTTGACCGTAGCCGTTTTTTACGGCCCATGCAGAACCTTCTACAGCGACCTTGCGTTCATCGGCCTTTGAGAGGCGAATGGAACCTCTTGAGCCCACGCCGGCAGGAATGTTTCTGAACAATGCCGAAACGAGTGTTTTTACCATAGGCCTAATTTCTTCGGCCCTGAGTCGGGTCGTCATGATACGGCATCCACAGTTGATGTCGTATCCAACACCCCCGGGCGAGACGATGCCTTCTTCCATGTCAAAGGCCGCCACACCCCCGATGGGAAAGCCATAGCCCCAATGTATGTCTGGCATGGCAAGGGAGTGTTTTACGATACCCGGCAGGGTGGCCACATTGGCTACTTGGACAAGGCTCTGATCTTTTTGAATCGCTCTTATAAGTTCTGAGCTTGAAAAGACCAGACCGGGCACGCGCATCTCACCGGTTTTGGGGATGAGCCACCGGTATTCGTCTTTTTTTTGCAGTTTGATTTCCATTGCAGAACCTACACGTCGAAGATCACTTTGGCCTCCCAGCCATTCGGCATTTCCGTGACTTCGATCTGATGATATGTGACCGCTTTTATCTCTCTCAGGGTTTCGTGACTCTCCGGTTCGAACGGAACGGTTTCCAGGGTAGCGTCAAGATGGGAGGTGGAGACAGGGCCCATACGAATAGAGGTGACAACGAGATTTTCACCTGCAAATAGATAGAGGATCTCACCCAACCACCGAACCATAAGGTCAGCCAGGTCTTCACCCGAGACAGAGATTTTCATGGAACGGGTTTTGTTGGGAATTTCAGCTTTGACCATGAGGTGCATGAGTGCCCTTCCTGCACCTTCAAAGAGATCTTTCAGATCGGATCCGTATACTTTAATGCCCAGATCCGCTGTATGATCCAAAAGGGTATAATCCGGGGCCGTCGTACTCATAACACCATCGTTCAGAAGTTGCTTTGTTTTCGAATCCCATTCTACTTCTGAAAGTATGGATTGTCAAAACGAACTCTGGGGTTTCTGAACCGAGCGTTTTTGCCCGGTTGGGATAGGAGGAACAAGGATAATGGATTGTGTCTTTTGCGGGAATGTGGTCACCATTGAGGGGAAGGTGAGCAGGCAGGATACCTGTCCCCATTGCGACCGAGATCTCCGCTGTTGTAAGCAATGTAATTTTTACGACCAAGACGCCTACAATGAATGCAAGGAAGTCTCTGCCGAACGCATTCTCGATAAGGAGAGGGCCAATCTCTGCGACTACTATGTCCCGAGGGGCGCCAAAGGGGCAAGTGGTAGAAGTGGTAGCCGCAACAGGACTAAAGAGGCCAAAGACGCACTGGAGGCCCTGTTTAAGAAGAAGTGAAGCTTACGGCGCCGACTCGACTTGCTTTCGACAGGCTCAAGCCCTGAGTTCATCGAAGGGAGCCTCTCGGCCGTGAGCCCTTCGACGAACTCAGGGTTTCAAGTAGAGTCGAGAAACTCGGGGCCGAACGGCTCGTCGACAAGTCCTGCGGAAACGAAGTGGACTTGTCCACCTCAGGTGGGGATCCTGTCTCAACGGGGTCGGGAAAGCTGCTCTAGAGGTCCTGTCAACATGGATGTATGGCGACAAGTTCCGGATGATTCTGATGTGAGGTACCGGAAAAAATGCATGCCTCATGGCATTATTCGTGTTAAACTGAAAAACAATGGAAAACAGGAATTTGAGACCTGGAAAACGAAAGGTGAGAGATGACAACTGAGTCCTATTTTGAATCCATAGAACAAGTGGCGGAGGAACTGGCCTCTGCCCATTACATTGCAGATCGAGCGCTGGCCACCGTTCTCTTCCTTGCCCATCGCCTTCAGAAGCCCGTCTTTCTGGAGGGTGAGCCTGGCGTGGGTAAGACCGAGGTGGGGATTGTCATGGCCTCTCTGTTCAATACACAACTTATACGCCTACAATGCTACGAAGGCCTCGATGCCTCTACAGCCCTTTACGAGTGGAATTATCCCAAGCAACTCCTACACATAAGACTTGAAGAACAGAAGAAGACAGGGAAAGAAGAGATAGAGCGTCTCATATACGGCCAGGAATTTCTGATCAAACGCCCTCTTCTGGAGGCCATTCTTAGTTCTAATGAAAAGGCGCCTGTTCTTTTGATCGACGAGATAGATAGATCGGATGAGGAATTCGAGGCCTTTTTGCTTGAGGTCCTTTCCGATTTTCAGATCACCATTCCTGAAATAGGCACCCTTAAGGCGAACCAGAAACCCATGGTCGTTGTGACCTCCAATAGAACCCGAGACGTTCACGACGCCCTCAAAAGGCGGTGTCTTTACCACTGGATCGATTATCCCTCCTTTGATAAGGAGTACAGGATCGTGACCACTCGTCTCCCAAAGATCGAAGCAAAGCTTGCAAAACAGGTGACCCACTTCATGCAGCAGATAAGAGGCCTTGATTTTTTCAAAAAGCCGGGTGTTTCAGAGACCCTCGACTGGGCGATGGCCTTAATAAATATGCAGAGGAAATACCTGGATGAAGAGGTGGTGCGGGAAACACTCGGATGCATCCTCAAATATCAGGACGATATCAAAAGGTTTACAGCGGAGATCTGGGCAGACCAGGAAAGACGGGCCGAATATCTTGGAACAGCGCTATAATGATGGATAGTCAAAGTCTCACATGCGAAGTCATATCCTTTTCCACCTTCCTGAAAGATCGTGGGTTCAAGATCTTTTCGTCCAATGTTATGGACTCGCTTAAGAGCATGGAAGAGGTAGATATCTCAAAAAAAGAGGACTTCTTCCATGTGCTTCGGACCAATCTGGTCACGTCGGACGTGGAATGGGAGTTATTCGGGGGACTATTCGAGGAATACTGGCAAGGCATGCAGAACGAGGAAGAGGAAGAGGAGAGTGAAATCCCTCAAGCACAGCCGGAATGTGGAGAAGATCCTGCTGCAGAGCTATTGCAGGAGGTGCAACGCGAGCAGGATGAGGGCGGGGAGGAGGATGCCTGCAGGGAGGAGCCCACTGAACAGGCGACCTATAGTCCGGTGGCAAGACTAGAGAGGAAGAACCTTGCCCATTTCCAAAAAGCAGATGTGCAAATCGCCCAGCTCATCCTCAAGAACATGCTGTCTCCTTTCAGGCTTACAGTGACACGTCGATTCAAGGGATCCAAAAGGCCGGGGGATATGGATTTTCGGCGCATTATGAAAAAGAGCCTCAAACTGGGTGGTATACCCCTGGAGTTGTTTTTCAAGAGAAAAAAGAAGAGGCTGAAGCGGATGGTCATCTTGGTTGATGTGAGTGGTTCGATGGACCGCTACGCCCGTTTCGTGACGCCGTTTATCATGGGACTGAAAGGGGTGGGATCTAAGGCTGAAGTGTTTGTCTTTTCAACCTCTCTTACGCCCATTACGCCTTTTGTAAGACGGTTTGACCTGGATAAGGCCCTGGACCGGATTTCCCGAGAAGTTCCAGATTGGTCAGGGGGGACAAGAATCGGTTATTCTCTCCATCAATTCAATCAGGAGTATGCTCAAAGGCTTCTCAACAAGCGAACTGTGGTGGTCATATTGAGTGACGGTTGGGATCTGGGCGGAAAGGAGCCTTTGAGAAGAGAGATGGAGATCCTGAGCCAGAAGGCCTATTGCATCATCTGGTTAAATCCCGTGGCAGGGGACATGGAATACAAGCCCATCTGTCAGGGGATGCAAACAGCACTTCCCTATGTGGACTATTTCCTGCCGGCTGATAGTCTGGAAAGCCTCAAAAAGGTGGGGCGTACTCTGTCTCGCGTCATGGCCCACTAGATTCCCTTCTGGAAACGGCCCTTTTCCACAATCTCTGCGTCAATCTGCGGGATTCCTTGTGCGGCATACTCACGGTATGCCTCCGCGCAATCCCTTGATTTTCTTGACCTTGCAAAAAATTGCTCGTTTCCAGTAAGCGAATCAAAAAGTCTCTAACCAATTCTCCCTAGGCAAGTCCACTGGCGATATTGGTAGCACTGATAGAAGACGCCGTAGGATCCAAGGGATAAGGCCCCTCAGCAACAGGTCATACCTAATGTTCATTGAAGGGGTGGCCAAAATCTGCGCGGCGGCCCACTGGGGAGAGCGGGGAGGGGCACAATGACAAAGGGGTTGGAGTGGATTAGCCATCTTGTTGAATAACTTTTACTCCCTCAGGGGCCACAAACCTGAAGAAATCTTCCGGGAATTTCTCCTTCACAGATAGATCTCCAAGAATGAATCGGGTGATTCCTCCAATCTGATTATGCGTCTCCACTTTGCGAATAGTGTAGTCCTCTTGTGATATGGCAAGCATGATGTGCTGGATCTCTGTCCAGGGAGGGTTGGGTATGAGTTTGATTTGGTAGCCCCCCTTTTCATCCGTTTCCATGAGCATAACATCAAAGCTCTCTTCCACCCCCCTCAGCCCTTGAAAGATGTCATTTAAGAGTTGAATCTCCTTGCCCAGCTGGTGAGACGGATACTGGTAGACCTGGTTCTTGTGGGGGACATACCACCAGAGGGTGTTACCGTCGCTGATGATTGTCTCTGGTTTTGGGGTATCCTGTTGAACCCTGAGGAACTTGGGTGACCTGAAATGGATCTGGCCAGAGGCCATATCAGCGTCCATGGATCCGCCGAGCAAGGCCATGGATCGGGTTATGATCTCCCGTTTGTAAGGGATGCTAAGGCCGGGCAAATCTCCGTATCGTTTCTGTATGCCTTTGAGTATTTCAGATAGCTGCATGTCAGCTGTTGCCAGACTTGCCGGCCACAAAAAAAGCAACAACAGAAAGGTGAAAGCAAATCTTAACATCCCCACCTTCCGTCTTTCCTTTTCTGTCTTCTCTCTTTCATATTCCGCCTTCTTTATTCCTCTGTTCTCCTGAAGACCTCCCTTGGACGGACACCGTCTGAGGGTCCCACGATCCCCTGTTGCTCCATGGTCTCGATCATGCGTGCAGCCCGATTATACCCCACACGCAATTTTCGCTGTATCATGGAAATGGATGCCTGGCCTGTTTGCATGACCAGGTCCACAGCGCTGTCATACTTCTCATCAAATTCAATATCATTTTCGAATCCCTCTTCTTCTTGGGCAACGTGATTGAGAAGCGTGAAGTCATAATCCGGTTTCATCTGTTCTCTCAAAAAATCGGTTACCCTTTTCACCTCATCCTCGGCGATAAAAGCCCCATGAATCCTTGTTATTCGACCCACACCTGGGGGCAGGAAAAGCAGATCCCCATCCCCCAGTAGATTCTCAGCGCCTATGGTATCCAGGATGGTTCTAGAGTCCACCCTTGATGAGACTTGAAAAGAGATACGGGCAGGAAAGTTTGCCTTTATAATCCCCGTGAGCACATCCACAGAGGGTCGCTGGGTGGCAATAACGAGATGGATACCGGCAGCCCGTGCCATTTGAGCCAGGCGCGTGATCGCTTCCTCAACGTCTCTCGATGAGGTCATCATCAGGTCTGAGAGTTCGTCGATGACGACAACGATATAAGGAAGTCGCTTCTCTGTATCCTCAGGGCTGGGCGCTCGCTTCTTTTTAGCCCCCTTCGTCACTTTACGGTTGTAGGCCTCAATGTTTCTGACCCCCCGGTCAGACAATAGGTTATAGCGCCTTTCCATTTCTTGGACGGCCCATCGAAGCGCTTTTGTGGCCTCCTTCGGTTCAGTGACAACGGGATAAAGAAGATGGGGGATATCATTATAGACAGTCAGTTCAATCCTTTTGGGGTCGATAATAAGAAACCGAACCACCTCGGGTGAGAACTTGAACAAGAGGCTATTGAGCATCGCATTTAAGGAAACGCTTTTCCCTGTTCCCGTTGCCCCGGCTACCAGGAGATGGGGCATTTTGGTCAGGTCAGAGATGACAGGTGCCCCTGTAATATCCTTACCAAGCCCTATCGTCAGTCGATATGTAGAATTCTTATAGGCCTGACTTGAAAGGATTTCATGCAGGAAGACCAACTGCCGTTTGTTGTTAGGTATTTCTATTCCAATGGCGGCCTTTCCCGGTATGGGGGCTACAATCCTAATACTGGGAGCCCTTAGGGCCAAGGCGAGATCATCTGAGAGACTGGCCACTTTGCTTATTTTGACACCGGGGGCGGGCTTGAATTCATACATGGTAATGACTGGCCCTGGAAGGATTTCCACCACCTCTCCGTCCACGCCGAAATCAGCCAGTTTCTTTTCCACACGTCGAGCATTCATCTCCAGGCTTTCCCGCTGGATTTCCGTATCTCTTTCCCCAGGCGGCTCGTTGAGCAGGTCCACAGAGGGGAGCTTGAATTCACCCGCCACGTTCATAAAGGGAAAGGTTTCCTGTTCAGGGGGTTCGGCGGTGTCCAATTGCGGTTCAACAATCGTGACCTTTGGTTTCGGTTTCACTCTCTCCTTTTTGATAGTTTCTTTCCTTACTCGTTTCTTTCTTCTCCTCTCTTTCTTCTTCAAGGAGAGCTCCCTGATCCGTCTCACAATATTGCCCATCCATAAGGAAAACCGTGATAAGACCCAGCCAAAAGAGATTTGGGTGCAGACCATGAGAGAGATGATGAACACGGCCATGAGGAGCACATAGGCCCCAAAATAGTTGAGAAATCCCTTCATAAACTCGGCAATATGAACCCCTGCAAAACCCCCACTCATCACCTCGCTGCCCCTATAGATGATGGCTCTGGGCGTTTGTAAACCCAGGATTCCGGAAAACGAAAAAATGAGAAATAGGCTGGCAATAATACTCTTTTTAGGTGATGAAAAGGTATGGCTCCGAAAAGAGAGAAAAGCCAAGCTGAGAAAGATGGCCACCAGCCAGAACGAGGAGAAGCCAAGCAGGAAAAAAATCCCGCCAGCCAGATGGGCACCCACGGTGCCGAAGAGATTGTGGGCCTCTACAGACCGGCTCGATTTGAGCCAGAATAGGGGATCAGCAGGGTGGTAGGAGAAGAGGCTTATCCCCACAACCAGGGCAATAAGGAAAAAAATGATACCCCATATCTCCTTCTTGATGGGTTCCACATGTCTTTTAGGCCTGTTTCTTTTTTTTGACTTCTTAGCCAACGTAATTCTCGCTCAATTCAAGATGGTAAAAGAGAATACAATTCAGTCAATGGGCTCAACCGACGAACGGTCTAGATATTATCATACAGGGATAATAATGGGTAATATAAGGGGACTTCTTTCAATAACCTTATAAAAGAAACGTTTCAACCTTCTTTTGACAAGGGGTGCCACCTCTGTCCAGTCCATGTGACTCGGGTTTTCGATTTCTTCCAGTAATTCGGAGACCATGGTCTTGGCCTGTTCCAGTATAAATCCGCTTTGATCCTCGATCACAAATCCCCGGGAAATAATATCAGGGCCGTAAAGGACCTCTCCTGTCCGCTCGTCAATGACCATAAGGGCTATGACCACCCCGTCTCCTGAAAGCCTTCGCCGGTCTCTCAAGACCAACTCACCCACATCTCCCACGCCCTTTCCATCCACAAGCACCCTGCCTGTCTGCACCCGTTCCCCGATTTTGGCCTCCCTCTCCTCAAAGCAGACTGTGGTGCCATTCTCAACAAGCAGGAGTCTTTCCGAGGGTATTCCTGTTTCCATGGCCAATTGCGTGTGTTTGACAAGGTGGCGGTACTCCCCGTGTATAGGCATGAAGTACTTGGGCTTTATCAGATTGAGCAATAACTTGAGTTCCTCTTTGTAGGCGTGACCAGAAGAGTGGATATGGGATACCTTTTCATAAACCACCTCTGCTCCCATCCGATACAGATTGTTAATGATCGTAGTGATGGCCCTTTCATTGCCAGGTATAAAACGCGAGGAGAGGATTATCGTATCGCCTTTCTTAATGCTGATCTTCTTGTGTCTGTCTTGGGCCATCCTGGTCAGCGAAGACATGGGCTCTCCCTGGCTTCCGGTGGTGACAATCGCTATTTTATGTTCTGGAAACTGGTCCACCGCTCTTTCCTCTATTTCAGCATCATTGGGTATATGAATTAAGCCTTCAGCCTTGGCAATCCGGACGTTGGCCTGCATGCTTTTGCCACTGAACAGCACTTTCCGGTCGAATTTCACGGCCAAGTTGATTATCTGCTGAATCCTTGAAATGTTCGAGGCAAAAACCGCGGCGATCAGTCTCCCTCTACAGGATTGGAAGAGCTCCTCCAGGGTCTTTCTTACGTCGCTTTCGCTCAGGGTAAAACCCTCTTTTTCCACATTGGTAGAGTCAGAAAAAAGGGCAAGCACACCCCGCTCCGCATAGTGCGCAAATCTGTCCAGGTCCGTTAACTGCCCATCAACAGGGGTCTGGTCGATTCTAAAATCGCCTGAATGAATGATAATTCCCTCCGGTGTGTCAATGGCCAGACCCACGCCATCCACAATGCTGTGGTTGACTCTGATATATTCCACCTCAAAGGGACCGAATGGGGTCACATCCCCTGCCTTTATCTTTTGCAGATTCGCCTGTTCCAGTAGATTATGTTCTCTGAGTTTCTCCTTGAGGAGCTCTATGGTGAAATTGGTCCCAAAGATGGGGATATCGAATTCCCTGAGAAAAAAGGGCATGGCACCGATATGATCTTCATGACCGTGGGTGAGAAGGATGGACTTTACCTTATCTCTGTTTTCCCTTAGATATTGAATGTCAGGTATGACCACATCCACACCTGGCATATAATCTTCTGGGAACATTAAGCCGGCGTCCACGATTAACATATGATGGTCATATTCTATGACCATCATATTGAGACCAATTTCTCCTAATCCCCCTAAAGGGGTTACTTTGAGCATCCTGACCTTAGATGAGTCTATTGAAGATATTTTCCGCCTAAGTCGAAGGCTGGATCGAGCTAAGTTCTTGTTTTGAGTTAATAACAGCTTAATTCTTCAACTGCCATGAGTCAATATGGAAATAAAAGGGATTGGAGTATTGGAGTACTGAGTTTAGAAAAATAGGGGGCTACCACTTTTGATCTGCAATACTCCGCTACTCCATTACTCCGTTTGAACCAGGGAGATATTGCTGCTAAAGATGGATTTCGTCGTGAGTCAAAACTTTCTGATAACCAGAGTTCATTTGCCTTGATCTACTG
>CAJIAF010000377.1_pt1 | contig 10315 bp, 7 predicted proteins | sample 9199141 | NCBI WGS metagenome assembly CAJIAF01 (sample SAMEA7708265, study PRJEB35096) | sediment metagenome | biome: marine neritic benthic zone biome [ENVO:01000025]; feature: sediment [ENVO:00002007]; material: shallow marine sediment [ENVO:03000034] sea grass bed [ENVO_01000059] ...
AAGCGGCTCAACGAAATATGCGAGAAATATTTGGACGGGTGCCCTCTATATGTTAGGCACATTGCCATGGGGGACGCGGCCGAGGAGATACTAAAACTTGTTGAGAGGGAAAATGTGGACATGGTGGTGATGGCAAGCCACGGGAGAAAAGGTCATTTTCATTTCGGCAGCGTCGCCGAAAAGGTGGTCAAAAATGCGCCAGTCCCCACAATTACGGTTCCTATTTCTTCGAGGAATTGATGGCCAGGGGAAGGGCAGAAGGAGAGCGATCTAATCTATGACGCAGCCAGCTCTTTGATGGCTTGCGCCACTGTCTTCAATTCCTCCTCCTGGACAGTTCTCACGTCCAGCAGGACATGGTCCTTTTCTACCCTTACGATAATGGGAGGCGTATAGGACCTCAACCACTCCTCTATTTGGTGTGCTGCTAGCTTCTCAGGGAGCAGACCCAACAGGCGGCTCGGGAGCTCAAGAAGAGGGAATGCGCCCCCTCCTACTCTGGAGATGCCATCCTTCTGGTCAAGGGCAAAATTGGGGGTATCCAGCTTCCCGATCATCCGGGCAAGTCGTCGGACTTTTGCCTTTAGGGCCTCGTAAGGCTCGCAGATCATATGCAGGGTGGGTATTTCTTCTACGGCCACCTTCTCATCCCTATACATGTTGAGCGTTTCTTCAAGAGCGAGAAGGGTGAGCTTGTCTATTCTTAGTGCCCTGGTCATGGGGTTGTCTTTAATCGCATCGATGAGATCACGCCTTCCTAGAATGATCCCTGCCTGTGGCCCTCCCAGCAACTTGTCCCCACTAAAAGTGAGCAAATCCACGCCATTGGCCAAGGCCTCTTGAACAGTGGGTTCTTTGGGGATACCATATTTCGAGAAATCGATGAGACACCCACTACCCAGGTCTTCCATGACCGGGATGCCATACTTATTCCCCAGTTTCACCAGCTGAGAGGCAGCCACATCTTCTGTGAAGCCCACGATCTGGAAATTGCTCCTGTGCACCCTTACGAGAAGGGCTGTCTCTGGGTTAATCGCCTCTTCATAATCCCGAAGATGGGTCTTGTTAGTGGTCCCCACTTCCACCATCTTTACACCACTCTTTCGCATCACATCTGGCATGCGAAAAGAGCCACCTATTTCAACCAGCTCCCCCCGTGATACAATTGCCTCGCGTCCCTTGGCCAGCGTTTCGAGCGAAAGGAGGACGGCACCCGCGTTGTTGTTGACCACTATGGCACCCTCTGCGGAAGTCAGTTCCTTGAGGATGCCTTCCACATGAACATATCTGCTCCCCCTCTTGCCTTGATTTAGATTGTATTCAAGGTTGCTGTAACCACCACTGAGGGGCTTGAACCTCTGTAATACCCTCTCAGAAAGAATGGACCGCCCTAGGTTTGTATGGACAACGACCCCTGTGGCGTTGATAACGGCTCTGAGGCTGGACTGGGCTAGCTGGCCTATTCTTTCCACCACCTTTTCTGAGACCCGCTCAGTACTCAAAAAAGATGGATCTTCAATTTCATCCATTTCGATTCCCTGTCGAATTTCATCCAGGACCTCATGTATCCCCTTGAGGATTAGGCTTCGTGGATAGGCGGATGCGGCTTCAATGAGATGGGGAACATCCAAAAGGCGATCCACGGCGGGTATTTTCCTGAACAAAGCCTGCTTATCAACCACTGATCAATCTCCTTCAAAGACCATCATACCAAAGATGGGGCAGAGAGAACCAACTTTTTGTTGCAAAACCTAGAAAAAATGATACATTGAGGCTTGGACATGGTGGGTGTAGCTCAGTTGGTAGAGCACTGGGTTGTGGCCCCAGTTGTCGCGGGTTCAAGTCCCGTCACTCACCCCATAAAAGAATTTAGCTTTGCTCCGCTCCGCATTGCTATGGCCTGGCCCCTAAGTATTCTGTTAAAACAGGCATGGCGGGCAGGTCACTTACCTTACCCGAGTTTGCTCAGGAGGTCTTCCGAGACCTCTTTCACGCCTGGTCCCCCATCCACGTGGATGATCTTTGGCTTTCCATCCCTCTTGGTCGAGAGGTCTTTGTAGTAGTTTATGGCGGCCGTTGTGCCGGTCTCTGTGTCGTAATAGATATTATGGCGCTTATCTATCGCCTCCTCGTCCTGATCATCAGAACGGCTCTTGAGATCTCCGCCACAGACTCTGCATTTGTCCCCATCCGGCTTTATCGCGTCAATATAGATATTGTTGGGGTGGTTATTGTCATTGACACACAAACGGCGACCCATGATCCGGTTTTTTGCTATCTGTCTGTCAAGGACGATCTCTATGACGATGTCAAGATCAATACCCTCCTTTTCGAGGGCCTTATCCAGTTCCTTAGCCTGGGTCAGATTTCTGGGGAAGCCGTCCAAGAGCCAGCCACCGGCGCAATCGTCCTCTTTGAGACGTTTCAGAATCATGGGTATGGTGATGCTGTCAGGTACAAGTTCACCCCGATCTATATAGCCCTTCGCCTCTTTGCCCAGGTCTGTCCCTCCTGAAATATTCTCCCTGAAGATCACCCCAGTCTCAATATGGGGTATCTTATATTTTTCCTTTACTATGGCACCTTGCGTCCCTTTGCCACTTCCATTGGGGCCGAAAAAAAGAATATTCATATTCCCATCTCCTTATGTAAAATTATTTTTGGGGTGAAAGTATTTTAAAAAATGTGCGGTGTCAAGGTGCTGTTGGGGATAGGAAAGCGGGCATTAATTTGTGTCCGTCTTCGAATATGAGTCCGCTCTTTTGGGCAGAGGCTTCAGTATAAGGAGGGCCTTCTGTGGTTGAATCAAGCTCTTCATCAGTGGCCCACGCGAATGGGGTAGGCTCAGAGGTATGGGTTTTCTTGATAATGGGTGTTAAGTGGTCACTTACCACCAGAATCCTGTAAGACGCAAATTCCTCTAACCCTTTTAGAATAGTCCCAACCACCTTTTCATCAAAGGCCTCGATGGCTTCTATTTTTTCCTGGGTGTTCCCGCTGTGGCCTGCTTCATCCGGGGCCTCCACATGAAGTAAGACGAAGTCGCAGCTCTCCAAGGCCCTCAAGGCGGCTTCAGCCTTTCCCAGATAGTTGGTGTCCAGGTAGCCAGTGGCTCCTTCCACGCGAATGGGGGCAAATCCGGCATAGATGCCGATGCCTCTGATAAGATCTACTGCGCAGATCACCACGCCTTCCAAACCATATGTATCTTTAAATAGGGGTAACTCTGGGGGTCTTCCTTGACCCCACACCCAGATGGAATTGGCCTCCCTGAGGCCTTCCCCCTTTCTTTCCACGTTAACGGGGTGATCTTTCAAGATCCTCCAGGAACTTCTGATCAGACTAGGGACGGGATTGTTGGGGGACTGGTTTAGGTATTGGGCCATATCCTGATCCAACACATCGTGAGGTGGAATGGTCAGGATATCCTCAGGCCCGTTATCCCATACCAACAAGTGGCGATAAGCCACACCCTGGTATATGGTTATTTCCGGTGTACTGATCCCCTGCTTTAGACTCTCCACAATGTGTTCAGCTTCAGCGGTTGAAATATCGCCAGAACTGTGGCTCAGCATGATGATCTCATCGTCTGATCTCAGGTCCAGCGATACAAGGTTCATTCTGAAGGCCACCTGGTTGGGCTTGAGGGGCACGCCCATGCTGGCTGCTTCCAGGGGCCCGCGTCTAGTATGGTAGATCTTAGAGTCGTATCCTAAAAGGGTGAGGTTGGCCGTATCGCTGCCCGGCTCCATACCGTCGGGAATGGTCCTTACCAGACCAAGCCGGCAGGCCGCAATCCGATCCATATGTGGTGTGGCGGCAACCTGCAGAGGCGTTTTCCCGCCAAGTTCGTCAATGGGATAATCGGCCATGCCGTCTCCCACCAAGAACACATATTTGGTATTACTACGACTGTTCAATGGGGTTCCTTTGAAAGTGATCTGAAGTGCCTAAAGTGCCTAAAGTGAACTAAAGTGCCTAAAGTTGAAATTAAGACAACAGGCCAGTGCCCCCCCAAACTTTCTTCCCAATTCCGGATTTCCTCCTATCCTTCTTCAACCCGGATCATGATCGTCTCATCGGTCAGCACATCCAGATTTTCCATGAGCGATAATGCCTTTGTGACATTACTCTCTTGCGCCTCATGGGTCAGCATGACAACGGGGACAGATCCTTTCTCCTCTCTTCCCTTTTGGATCACAGAAGCAATGCTGATCTGGTGGTCGCCCAGGACGCCGGATATCTTGGAGAGCACGCCAGGTTTATCGACGGCCGCAAACCTGAAGTAATAGGCCGTGTTCAATTCATCTATGGGCTGGATGGATACGGCATCATCCTGCGGACGGACATGTGCGAGAGGGGGAATCAGTTTGTTGACCCCCTTTCTGATCTGCCTTGCCAAATGTATGATATCGGAAACCACGGCGCTTCCAGAAGGTCTTCTTCCAGCGCCCAGCCCGTAATAAAGGTTGGGCCCCACAAAATCGCCTTCCAGGTATATGGCATTGTAGACACCGTTAACGCTGGCCATGATGTGGTCGAGGGGAACCATACATGGATGCACCCTCGCCGCCACCTTACCCTCTCGATTCCTGGCGACAGCCAATAGTTTTATACAATAACCGAATTCACGCGCAAAGCGGATGTCTTCCGGGGTTAGTCTATCTATCCCTTGCCGGTAGATTCTGTTAAAGGATATGGGGACGCCAAAGGCAATGGAGACGAGGATGGCCAGCTTATGGGCCGCATCAGTGCCATCCACATCAAGAGTAGGAGGATCTTCCGCGTACCCAAGTTCTATGGCCTCTTGTACGGCTTCATCATAGGGCAGTTCCCGCTCCGTCATCCGGGTAAGAATGTAGTTTGAAGTCCCATTTAGTATACCCATTATGGTTTGAATGCGATTTGCAGACAACCCTTCTCTAAAAGAACGTATAACCGGGATTCCCCCACCCACGCTCGCCTCGAACGCAATGCTAACCCCATGGTCATCGGCGGCCCGATATATTTCTTCTCCGAATTCCGCAAGCAGGGCCTTGTTGGCGGTGACCACATGTTTTCCATTTGCCATGGCCTTTAGGATGTAATCCTTTGCCTGATCAATACCGCCCATCAGTTCTACCACCACATGGATATCAGGGTCCTCAATGACCTCCATGGCCTCTCTGGTCAGAAGGCCTGATTCAAGGGGGATGCCCCTATCAGAATCAAGATCAAGGTCGGCGATTTTTTTCACAATGATATCTGAGCCCACCCTGCTACTGATAACATCTCTATTGTTTAACAGGACCTCCACCGTGCCGGCCCCTACGGTCCCGAATCCAATAATTCCCACGTTGACTTGTTCCATGGGTCCCTCTTCCTTTACAGCACCTGCTTGATCCCTTTGATAGCCTGTCTGATGCGATGGGGATTTTCTACCAGAGCGAATCTCACATATTCATCACCGTACTCTCCAAAACCGATACCTGGGGAGACAGCCACCTTAGCCTTCTTGATGAGCATTTTTGAGAATTCCACGGATCCCAACTTGAGATATGGTTCTGGAATTCTTGCCCATACGAACATGGTGGCCTTCGGTTTTTCCAAAGGCCATCCAATGCGGTTTAGACCATCAACGAGTGTATCACGCCTCTTGCGATAGCTCTCCACAATTTCTTTGACGCAATCATAAGGGCCGTTCAAGGCAATAATGGATGCGATCTGGATGGGTTGGAAGATGCCATAGTCCAGATAGCTTTTCAACCTTCTCAAGGCCCCCACGAGAGTCGGGTTTCCCACACAGAATCCAACCCGCCATCCCGGCATGGAATAGCTCTTGGACAGGCTGAACATCTCTACCCCAATCTCTTTTGCTCCGGGGATCTGGAGGAAGCTGGGCGGCTTGTAACCGTCGAAAACCAGATCGGCGTAAGCAAAGTCATGTATGACCATGATCTCGTGCTCTCGACAAAAATCAACAAGCTTTTTGAAGAACTTCCTGTCCACGACCGCGGTTGTGGGGTTATGGGGATAGGAGATGATCAGCATCTTCGGATTTGGCCAGGTCTGTTTGGAGGCCGTTAGCAGATCTTCAAAAAAATCTCTGTCCGGCCCAATGGGAATGCTGCGCAAATCTCCACCCGCAATAATTACCGAATAGGGATGAATCGGGTATGTTGGATTTGGGGCAAATACCACGTCACCCGGGCTGATAGTCGCAAGCACGAGATGGGACAGACCCTCCTTGGCGCCTATGGTGGCGATGGCTTCCGTATCCGGGTCAATTTCCACTTTGAACCGTTTTTTGTACCATTTGGCGATAGCGTCTCTCAACTTGGTAATCCCTGCTGATGCAGAATATCTGTGATTCCGTCCCTTCTTTACGGCCTCGACCAGCTTGTCCACAATATGCTTGGGCGTGGGTATATCTGGGTTTCCCATACCCATGTCTATGATGTCATCTCCCTTGCGCCTCAAATCCATCTTGAGTGTGTCAACAACCCTGAAGACGTAAGGAGGCAACCGATTCATTCTCCTGAACTCTTGCATGACGCTATTCTCCTTCCGAAATTGTGGAAAGTTCAATGGGTAAAACGTAGTCTTTTACATTATAGAACAATGTTCGTCAAATCTTCAATTGTTCCCTGATCACCAGCAAGATATCATCTGCTGCGTTGCCTTCGATCGCTCCTCCCCCCGCCTTCGCGGGGGCAGGCTTGCGGCGTATTGCTCCATACGCCTCAGTCGTCCCTCCTCGGCGCCTTACATCTGATACCTTGCTGGTGATCAGGTATACTCCATAATCCTGGTAATTCCAGAGTTGACACCTAGATTTGACCGTGGATTTTACTGTTCGCCATATCCATGATCAGGGTATCATGTGGCGTTCAGCAGGCTCACGGTCCATGCTGAGCAATGTTGAAGCATCGAAGCGCTGCGCTTGTTTAGGATTTGAGACTACAAATCCAACGGCCTGGCCAGAATGGATTGGACCATATCTTTTAGATGGCGGTTTTCTGGCTGCAAAAGCCCTGGATCAGAATCGATCAGTGCGTATGCCTCTTGTTTGGCTGCCAGCAGGAGTTCCGATTCCCTAATCATTTCGCTTAGATCCAATTCTCCCACGCCCGCCTGACGTGTTCCTGTAAACTCTCCATGCCCCCTCAGAGAAAGATCTTTCTTGGCAATATCAAAACCATCATGGTTTTCAACCAGCGTTTTGAGTCTAGATTTACTCGGCTCAGGGAGGTTGCTGGAAGTCATTAAAAAACAGAGCCCCCTTTCCTTTCCCCTGCCTACCCGTCCTCTCAACTGGTGCAGTTGCGCCAACCCAAAACGCTCAGGATGTTCAATGACCATAACCGTCGCCATGGGGACATGAACGCCCACCTCTATGACGGTGGTCCCCACCAGGAGATGGATCTGTCCCTTACGAAAATCATTCATCACCGCCTCTCTTTCATCCGGAGAGAGACGGCCATGGACCAATCCGATCCGGAAAGGGGGCAGGAAAATCTTTTTGAGTTTTTCAGCCATCTCCAGTGCATTTTTTAGGTCCATCTCCTCTGAGCCTTCAATGACGGGGCATATGACAAAGGCTTGCTGACCCACAGACATCTTCCCCTTCAATGTCTCGAAGACCCTCCTTTTCTCACCTTCTGCCACCAGCTTAGTGACCACCGGCTGACGACCCTCAGGAAGGCCTTCTATAAAGGAAAGATCCATGTCTCCGTAAAAGCTAATGGCCAGGGTTCTGGGAATGGGCGTGGCCGTCATGACGAGGATGTGCGGATTTTCCACCTTCCGCTCCATTGAAGCGCGGTCTCTTACCCCAAAGCGCTGCTGCTCATCAATGACGACAAGACCCAATCTTGCGAAATGAAGCCCTTTTTGAATGAGGGATTGCGTCCCGATCACCAGGTTGTACACGTCCTTTTTGATCCCCACGTAAACCTCCTGGCGTTCAGACTTTTTGAGTTTTCCCGTCAATAGAACAGGTCGAAATCCCATCTTGGGGGCAAGGTTCAAGAAGTATTCAAAATGCTGATTGGCCAATTCCTGCGTGGGGACCATAATGGCCACTTGATGGTTGTTGCGGATGCTGATATGAGCGGCCACTGCTGCAATCACGGTCTTACCGCATCCCACATCCCCCAAAAGCAATCGATTCATGCATTTGCCCGTGGTGAAATCTGTAACCATATCCTCTACGGCTCTCATTTGATGGGAGGTTAGTCTGAAGGGGAAGAATTCTTTCAAGTCATCCATTAGACCGGAGGGTATGGCGAAGGTTGGGCTTGTCCTCGTCTCTTTGAATCTCTTCCTGAAAGCCATGGTTAGCATGACCATAAAGAAACGGTCAAAAATGAGCCTTTTGTGGGACAGGGTGTGAAATTGGTTCAGTGCATCAATGGTGGAATCCTCAGAGGGGAAATGGGCCTGTTGCAACGCCCCTGTGAGATGGGGAAGGCCCAGGCGGCTTATGATTGCTTCGGGAACGGGGTCGACCAGGGCAGTCAAATGCTCATCCAGTGCCCTTCTAATCATGGACCTCAAAAGATTTGCCGATATCCCTGGAACGGCTGGATACACAGGGTAGAATCCCAGTCCCCCCTTTTCGGATTGAACCTCTTGCGTATTAGGGAGGACAATCTCAGGATGGACCATCTGTTTCTGCCCCCTGTGCATTTGAATACGACCATAGGCGAACAATTCCAGACCAGGCTTGGCATATTGGGTCAGGTGGGGTTTTTTGTATTGAAACCAGAGGAGGTCCAAGCGGCTCTCTTTGTCCCGTAGAACCACCTTGAACAGCCTCTTGCGGCTTGGATAGAATCTCTCTTCTCTCCCAGAGACGACCGTGCCTTTGACCAAGACAGGGCGTCCCTCTTCGGCTTTGCTTATGGGGGAAATCTGCGTGCGATCCTCGTAGCGAAAAGGGATAAAAAACAGCAAATCAAGGACCGTGTGGAGCCCTTTCTGGGCCAGATATGTGGCCCTTTTGGGTCCGACGCCTTTAAGACGAGTTAGAGGCAAGGTGAGTTTCTGTATCTGTCTCAGGGGAGCATCTTTTTTGGCAATCATCAAAATTCTTTAGCGATTCATATTTGACCCTTCGACGGCTCTCAAGCCCCGCTCAGGGTCAACTAGTCTTTCCAACCGTGGATACCTATCAGGTCAACAAAGCGACATCCACCCAGGTTTTTCTGCCTGAATTGATCTCTTCTCCTGACGATCTTGACCAATTCCTGGCTGAACTTGTCGCCAATGGGAATGATCATTCGGCCCCCCTCGGCGAGCTGTTCGCACAAGGGTTCAGGGACCTTCGGTGCGCCAGCTGTGACCATGATGGCATCGTAGGGCCCATATTCTTTCCACCCGAGTGTCCCATCAAAGGCACTGAATAGGACATTGGAATAATCCAGTTCGTCAAGCAGGCCTCTCGCTTTTTCCATGAGCGGTCTGATTCTCTCAATGGTGAAGACTTTCTTGGATAACTCGGCCAGGATGGCTGTCTGGTATCCACTGCCCGTTCCTATTTCCAGGGTCTTCTCTTTGCCTGTGAGCTCGAGGGCCTGCGTCATGAGGGCAACGATGTAAGGTTGGGATATGGTCTGTTGATGCCCGATAGGCAGGGGATGATCATTATAGGCTTCTCCCACGAGGGCCTCTTCCACGAAGAGGTGCCGAGGGATCTTTCCCATGGCCTTCAACACCCCGGGATCCGTTATGCCACGTGGCATAAGCTGATCCTTAACCATGCGCTCTCTGGCTATGCGATAATCGTGGGGCATCAGGTTTCCAAAAAACGGTACCTTATCTATGCGACAGCATATGGGGCGAGAGAAAAAATAAGTAACTTCAAGCGGTTGTGCAGTACGATCACGGGAGTCGCGTTACACTTGAATTCCTCGATGAGATTAGCACACAAGGGAAATGATTGTAAACCTGATCACCATCAAGGCATCATCCCTGCTTTCGCAGGGACAGGTTCTGTGGCGTTGCCTTCGATCCCTCCTCCCCCCGCCACCCGCCTTCGCGAGTGCAGGCTTCGCGGGGGCAGGCTTGCGGCGTATTGCACCATACGCCTCAGTCGTCGCTCCTCGGCGCCTTACATCTAATACCTTGCTGGGGATCAGGAATACTAGATGACCTAATAATTTACGCCTTAATACCCAAATTGAACAGTGAATTTGGGCATTCCGAGGCAATGGAGAGGAATGTGATTATAGGTTATCCAGAAGACGCTCGGGCAGGTTATCGAATGGGCCGTTTGACATGATCAGGATAAGATCTCCTTCCCGACTTTGCCGGATGATTTCATCCAGTAGAT
>CAJIAF010000136.1_pt1 | contig 10256 bp, 9 predicted proteins | sample 9199141 | NCBI WGS metagenome assembly CAJIAF01 (sample SAMEA7708265, study PRJEB35096) | sediment metagenome | biome: marine neritic benthic zone biome [ENVO:01000025]; feature: sediment [ENVO:00002007]; material: shallow marine sediment [ENVO:03000034] sea grass bed [ENVO_01000059] ...
GTTCCATCTGGTCGGATGGCCGTTTCAGATGTCCACCGGTGGGACCAGAAGCGCATATCATTCTCTCAAACTGCATGGCAGTGATGACATTCTGGATACTTCCCCAACCGTATTCCTTTAAGGGAGCCACATCATAAAGATCAAATCCGGTGGCCAGAACCACGGCCCCTACATTGAGGGACAAGACCTTGTCTTTCTGTCCGTAATTGACGGCCTTGGCCTTACATATCTTTTCACAGACTCCGCATTTCTTGCCTTGCATCGTCCGGCATTGATCTGGATCTATAACATATGTGGAGGGGACTGCCTGGGGGAAATATTTGTAAATGGCCTTCCTTTTGCCCAGACCACTATTGAACTCATCATCCGCCTTTGTGGGGCACTTTTCTGCGCAGTCCCCACACCCGACGCATTTGTCCTCTTCCACAAAGCGGGCCTTTTTTATGACCTTGGCCTTGAATTTCCCAGGCTTGCCTTTCAGCTCTGTCAGCTCAGAATAGGTCAGGAGTTCGATATTTTCATGGTTGGCGCATTCGATCATCTTTGGGGCTAAGATACACATTGAGCAGTCATTGGTGGGAAAGGTCTTGTCCAGTTGGGCCATTCTTCCCCCAATGCTCGGTCTCTTCTCCACAAGATAGACCTTAGTGCCCATGTTGGCCAGGTCTATGGAGGCCTGAATGCCTGCAATACCACCACCTATGACGAGCACTGCTTTCTGGCTCAACGCAACAAACCCCTATGATGCCTAGGATGAGATCCATCCAAGGACTCGGCCCTGTTTTTCCGGGCCTTGGTTCCAAAGTTCATCATTATGAACAAAAAACTGGGCGAATGATAACAGGTTTCTGCTTTTTTTTATTTTTTAAAGCTTGTCCCCTCAGTTCTCTAGCCAGTTAGTATAGCCCAAATAGATTCAAAACAAATAGATGTTGACAGGGGATGGGAAAGGAGGTAAAGTGTCCAAATTTGTTCAGTATGGCGAACAATGTCTGGAAAGTATCAAGCCCCTTCCGTAAAAAAGGCCTTTCAAATCCTGAAGCTCATCTCCGATACCGATGGGGGACTGGGCATCAGTGACCTGGCAAAACGCCTTGAAATCGGCAAAAGTACCGTCCACGGAATTACCTCGGCCCTGGAGGCGTTGGGGACTATCATACGAGACCCGACGACAAAGCGATATATATTGGGCCTCACACTCCTTGAACTTGGCAGATCTGCCTACTCCCAAATCGATCTAAAAGACCTGGTAAGGCCCGTCATGGAAGACTTGATGGAAAAGACGCAGGAATCGGTCTTCGTGGGTGTCCTGAATGAAGAACGGGTCACCATCCTTGACATCGTAGAGTCCAAACGAGACCTCAAGATGACTTCCACAAGGGGGACCACCATTCCTTTAATCGCCGGGGCCGTAGGAAAGGTCATTTTGGCCACAATGAGTGATGAGCAGGCCAAGGAAATCATCGGGAAGAAGGGGATTACCCGTTTTACAGAGCATTCCATTACAGATCCGGAGGCATATCTTCAGGCGGTAAGAATGGCGAGGGAGGAAGGATATGCGACCGATTATGAGGAGTACATCCTTGGCGTGCGGGCAGTGGCCTCGCCCATAAAGGCAGAGAATCATCTGATATCAGCCATCTGGGTTGTGGGATTCAAGACGAGCCTGAATGACGATAAGATGGAGGGCGTCATAAAGGCGACTAAGGAATCGGCTGAGAAAATCACACATAGCTTAGAAAATCAATATTTGCTATGAGGGGATAGGATGAACGACTGGGAACCAAAAATTACGACTTTTCTCTGTTACTGGTGCAGTTATGGCGCAGCAGACTTGGCTGGTGTGAGCCGTCTTCAATACCCCCCCAATTTTAGGATGATAAGGGTTCCTTGCTCTGGCCGGGTAAGCCCTAAATTTATACTGGCCGCCTTCCGGCAGGGATCAGACGGTGTGTGGGTTTCAGGGTGACACCCAGGGGACTGCCATTACCTGGAGGGTAATTACTACGCGCGAAGGAAATTCGCTTTATTGAAAGGGCTTTTGGAACATATTGGCATCGAAGCGGGCAGGCTCCACTTCTCCTGGATATCTTCAGCCGAGGCCACAAAATTTGTTGAAGTGGCAGAGGGTATAATAGAGGAAGTGAGAACTCTGGGCCCTGCGAAATACCTCATCAAGAAGAGAGCCAAGGTGGCGTAATGTTGGAATACAGTGAAAAGATCAGAGAAATCGCCAAGGAGCTTCTTAAAAAGGGTACCGTAGACGTGTTTATTGGGTACAGGAAAGGCACAGTGCCCATGATGAATGCGCCTGTTCTCATCAGAAACCCGGAAGAGGTCAATCTTCTTCACTGGGATAGCCACTGTGGCCTAAACCTCTGCAACTATATCACAAAGAGAACAGATAGAATCGGTATTGTGGCGAATGGCTGCAATTCGAGAAATATTGTCACTCATGTGATAGAAAATCAGATAAGACGAGAACAGCTCCATATCGTTGGGATCCCTTGCACCGGCATGATCAATCACAGAGCCGTGGAAAGGGCTGTGGGTCTGAGGGAAATATTGGAGGTCGGGGAAAGGGGCGGCCGATTCACCGTCAGTGGCCGGGATTTTGAAGAAAAGTTTGACAAGAAGGATTTTCTGCAAACCAATTGCGCCATCTGTACCCATCGAAATCCTGTGGAATATGATGAAATGGTGGCAGAACCCGTTGAAGAGCAGAAAGAAGTCGATGCATACAAAGATGTGGAAAAGACCGAGAAGATGAGTAGTGAGCAGAAGTGGGGATTTTTTACGCGGGCCATTTCCAACTGCATCCGGTGTTATGCGTGTAGAGAAGCCTGCCCTTTGTGTTACTGCCCCACCTGCTTTGTGGATGAATCAAGACCGCAATGGGTGGGGAAGAGCAATGATCCCGCAGACACCATGACCTTCCACATTCTGCGGGCTTACCACTGCGCCGGGCGATGTACCGACTGTGGCGCCTGTGAACGGGCCTGCCCGGTGGGTATTCCAGTACGGCAATTTACCAAGAAACTAAACAAGGATGCGCAGGAGCTCTTTTCCTGGGAGGCTGGGCTTGATCTGGCCCAAAGACCTCCCCTTGACGTATACAGACCAGATGATTACAACGCCTTCATTCGATAAATGAGGGAAGTGTAAACCAGAGCGAGCGCGAGCACAAAAATACGGAAATCATATGCGGAATACTCTATTCACCAATGAAGAATGGACCAAGGCTTTAGAGGGCCTGCGAGAAGCCTACAAGGTAATCGTTCCGGTCAAGGACGGGGATTTTCACAGTTTCAGGTTCATAGACGAGGGCAAGAAGCCTGACTTCACGTTCCGGAACACGCGCCTCTCCCCCAAGTCCTTGGTTTATCCCCAATCTGAGCGTATGTTTGAATACGCGCTTGAAAGTAACAGCCCCGACGCCATGATTCTGAAAGAGGCATCAAAAGACTATTTCCCCCAAGCGATCGTGGGGATAAGGCCCTGCGATGCATATGCCTTTCAGATCGTTCGAGTCAATTTTGATAACCGTGAATACCGAGATCCTTGGTGGGTTCATCGTTTTGAGGAGACCACGCTGGTGGGACTGGGCTGTAACGAGCCCTGTGCCACATGCTTCTGTACATCAGTAGGTGGGGGTCCCTTTGAAGAAAAAGGCCTGGATGTGCTCTTATTCGACCTGGGAGATTCCTTTTTGGCCCGGGCCCTGAGCGAAAAAGGGGAGACATTTTTAGAAAAGACGGGACAGAAATCTGAGGCCAATGAGTCTGCTCTGGAACAGGCTGAAAAACTGGCTGCAGCCGCTACGGAAAAAATAGCACCTGAGGTTCCTACAGAGAGGTTGCGTACAAAGGGGGTAAAGGAAGTCTTTGAGGCACCTTTCTGGGAAGAGACGGCTTTTGCGTGCATCAATTGTGGCACCTGCACCTACCTTTGCCCCACATGCTGGTGCTTTGATATCCAGGATGAGGTGCTGGGAAGCGCTGGAGATCGCATCAGGAACTGGGATTCCTGCATGTTTCCCCTTTTCACTCTTCACGCCTCTGGTCACAATCCGAGAGATAGAAAGGTGCAGCGTGTACGTCAGCGGTTTATGCACAAACTAAAATATTACGTGGACAAGTACGACAAAGGGGTCCAATGCTCGGGATGTGGTCGTTGTGTCCAGCATTGTCCCGTGAACATAGATATCAGGCAGGTCTTCCAATTAGTGAACAACTGTTGATCAAATTCAAGATAAAGGGGCGGTCCATTGGCAAATCCTTATTTGCCCTATCCGGTTCGTATCGATAAAATCATTACCGAGACTGAAGATGAAAATCTCAAGACCTTCAGGTTGGTCTTCCTCAACCCTGAGGATGGGAAGAAGTTTACCTATATCCCTGGCCAATTCGCAGAGTTGTCCATTGCGGGTAAGGGAGAGATCCCCATCGGCATCGCCTCATCTCCCACGGAAAAGGGTTTTCTCTCTTTTACGGTGAATAGGGTAGGGCTTGTCACGAACCATCTCCATAACATGAGAGAGGGTGATGTGATGGGCATTCGAGGGCCTCTTGGGAATTGGTATCCGTGGAAGGAAATGGAAGGGAAGAATGTGGTGATTATCGGCGGTGGCTTTGCCTTCACCACGTTGAGATCAAGTATCGTCTTTATGCTGCATCCGGAGAATCGTCCAAAGTTCAAAGACATCACCGTCATATACGGTGCCAGGGCTCCGGGCATGTTGCTTTACAGGGATGAGCTGGCAAAATGGGAACAAAGGGATGACATCCATATGCACATTACTGTGGATGCCACGGACGATCCCAATTGGAAATACAATGTGGGGTTTGTGCCTGAGATAACGAAACAGAAGATCACCAGTGCCGACGATGCCATTGCCCTTGTGTGCGGTCCGCCCATTATGATCAAATTAACAGAGCCTGTCCTGGAAGAACGGGCGTTTCCCCCTGAAAAAATTATTCTTTCTCTGGAAATGCGCATGAAATGCGGAATTGGTATGTGCGGACGATGCAATATCGGAGATCAATACGTTTGCAAGGATGGTCCCGTCTTTTCCTTGGGTCAACTGAAAGAACTACCCCCCGAATATTAATCCCTCTATCATACCTTCCCACTGTCCTACTCGCCCCACCTTTTGAACAGGTTATGCTCTACCCCTAAGTAATCAAAGATCTTCCCAATAGTCTGGTGGATAATATCATCAATGGTTTTCGGTTGATGGTAGAAAGAGGGTATAGGTGGCAAAATGTGGGCCCCCATGTTCGCGGTCTTCATCATAAGGTTGAGATGCCCCACGTGGAGTGGCGTTTCTCTCACCACGAGAACAAGTTTCCGTTTTTCCTTCAAAGTCACATCAGCCGCCCTGACAAGGAGGTTGGTCGTATAAGAATTGGCGATCCCGGACAGTGTCTTTATGGTGCACGGAACAACCACCATACCTTCGGTTAAGTATGAGCCGCTGGCCAGAGCGGCGCCCACATCCCTGTTGTCATAAGTGTAGTCGGCCATGGCAGCCACGTCATCGGCCTTGTAGCTCGTCTCAATCTCAATGTTCTGTCTTCCGGATTCGGAGATAATGAGATGGGTCTGAAAGTCCTTTCCCTGAAGAAGACTGAGCATTTTTATCCCATAAATCACGCCACTTGCCCCTGAGATTCCAATCACAATACGTTTTGTCATAACAGGACCTTCTCTTTCTTTAGCAATTTCCAAAAGCCTCCCGATTTTCGGGATGGTATTGTTAAGCTCTGCTCGTAAAATGAAGGTTTATTTTTCACGTGTAAAGGAAGAATGTTCTTCAGTCTGAGGCCACGCCCCTTTTCTCAAGGCCGTATCTACTGTGTCAGGGGGCGGTGCCCCAATATTTTGAGGTTTAACAAAGTATTGGGAGACTCCTAGTGGCTCAGAGTCGCAAACCTCAAAATATTGGGCCACGGCGAAATCTGGTGGAATTCTTTTTAAGATACGGCCTTTCGAAAAGCGCCGTAGCCTCATTCTTTAGTCCGTATGGGCCTCAAGGAAAGTTGGGTGATCGGGGCCCGGATTCTTTGTCTCCCCTATCTATCATTCACTAACATTGTCTTCATTCACAGAATCTGCTTGAGGGCCTCTACAACGGATCTACCAAATTCCGGTGTGTTGATGTGGGTATCAACCTCTATGATTTCTATTTCGGGGTCCAAATTCTTTCTCAGTTCATCAATAAAGGCCCGGTCTAAGTCCGGGTCATATAGAGCCCCTCCCTTAACGCTGATAGAGGAGAAACCCTGGGTCGGTATGACGAACTTGACCAGCTTTTTATCTTTGTGACTGTTCAGTTTTTCAGCCACAGCCTGCACAATGGTGTGTATTTCTTCCAGACTTGTTCTGGCTTGGACCCGCATGGCATCCTGAAGCAGGAGCTTCCTTTCTGCCAGCTTGCGGGAGACCCAAAGGGGGTCACCCTCATCTCTTCTCTGTATAGGGCCACAACTGATCATATCAAATCCGCATGGTGAGAGGATATAGGGTTTGCCCTGATTTATACCGGCATCCAGGCGGTCCGGGCCTGCAGCACGATTTCCTCCCAGGAGAAATTCGCTGAAACCGCCCGGAACCAGGTCGATAAACGCCTCGAATAAGCCTTGGCCGACCAGGTCCACGGCCGCCTTCTCACCCAATCCGGTGGCGTGGAAGGAGATGATATTGTAATCCTCTTCCAGCAATTCCCTTACATAATGGGCGCCCTTGTCGCAGAAGCCAAATTCGGTGATGGCAATAGAGGGTTTTTCTGCCTCCGGGGATGGCTCCAATTCCTCAACCATACCGCATATGGCGCCAGCCCCATTCACCATCAGATTCCTCACCAGGGGATTTAGGCCCACCGTATCCACCACACTGTGCATCACAGTGATGTCCCTGACCCCAAAAAATTCCGCCAGCTTCTTCCCATAGGCTGGCATGGCCGCTACACTCGAGATGAGGATTTTAGGCATTCCGAATGGCAATTGCTTCATGGCAGAAAGGGTGATGAAGGTCCCCGTCATCCCGCCCACGGCTATAACCCCCTCCAATTCGCCAGCCTGGTAAAGATCGAGTAACGTCTTACCCAGGCCTGTCGCCATGATCGATGTGGCTTTGTCCCTCTCTTTGGCCAGCATATCCTTGATCGCATCTATGGTTGTCCCACCCGTTTTAGCCAGGTCTTCGCAGGAAATCTCCGCCTGTAGTGTGGTTGTGATCGCACCGGTACCCATGGTGATATCAATCAGGATGGTTTTATGTCCTCGTCGCTCTATGTGTTCCTTTATGATGCTCAGGCCCTCTTCCCGCTCATCAAGCATGCCAACCACTGCAATCCCCATGGCTAACCTCCCAACTTAAGAAGTGATTAGGATTTCCTGGCTTTAATACTTGCCCTGAATCTCTCCCAAAATTCCTTGTCATTATCCTTCCACGCAGCCCCCCATCTCTTTTCAAAGTAGGAGGAGGGCAACCTCTCCTGCCAAGGACCCCATGGACTTTTCTTCTCTTTTTTGGCGTTTAATATATCGACCAAGAAGGTGGTAATATTTTTCATCTCCTCCTTGGGGAGGTAAGAATCGGCTCCTTCTCTTATGGATTTCACGAGATTGTCAGGGCTGAATGCGTGGGCGGTCAACATGACGGTCGTTATGTCCCTTTTTCTGGCCATGTCCAGGAGTTTGTAACCGTCAACACCCATAATATCCAGAATCGCCAAATCGAAATCCTCTGATTCCAGGAGCTTTCTGGCTTCATCAAATGTGGAAGCCTTTTTCACATGGCAGATGGAGAGTAGTTCTTCCAAAACATCTAAAACATCAGGCTCATCATCCACGATAAGGATTTTCTTTCCCGCCAATATGTTTTCATCCGACATGATCCGGTCTCCTCACTTACCCATAACCTTCATTTGAGCGGGACAGGCTTTATTCGGCTTAGTCTCGGCCGAATAAAGCCTGTCTTTGTCCGCGTCCGTTTGTGGTTACTCAAATCCCAGTTCGCTCCAGCGGGCCTGGACTTTTTTGACCATTTCAGGATCAAGCTCGATTCTGATGGGCTTATTTTCCCAGTCATAGGGGATCGTCGCATCAAGAAGGAGACGGCCCGTTATCCACCGCTGGTCAATGGGCAGGGAAGGATCCAGGGGCGTGGACCGACCCCGTTTAATGACCTGGGAGCGATTGGGTTGAAACCGGAAGGCCAGGGCGTACATGACCCTGGGAATGTCCCAGGGATCGATGTCGTCGTCCACCACGATGACGGTCTTGAGGCCGTAAGCTCCCATTTCGGTGGATATGGCCGCGGTTAGGACTTGATCTGCATGGCCCGGATACATCTGTGTCATGGAAATAATGGCAATGAACCTTCCCGCTGCCTCCGGGGGACAGTAGACGGCCTTGATTCCGGGAATCCTCATGTCAGTAAGCTGCTGCCACAGGGTGGCGCCGTATGCAAGGGCCAGGCACATGTGGGTGTCGGTAACGGCCCGGCCCACCGTCGTGGACATGAAGATGGGGTTGTCCCGGTGGGTGACACAGTTGACCTTTATAAAATTCCGTGGGCTGGCCCCCACCCCCGAGTAGAAGCCCGTATATTCGCCGAAGGGCCCTTCATCCAGAAACTCATCGGCATCCACCTCGCCCTCCACGATGATTTCCGCCCCGGCAGGGACGATCAGGTCGTTGGTCTCGCACTCAACCACCTCGAGGGGCTCGCCGCGGATCGAGCCGGCCAGATCATACTCCGACTCAAATGCGGAGAACCTGGCGCCGCCCATGACGAACATGATGGGATCCGAGCCCACAACCACGGCCACCGGCATGGGTTTGCCCATGGCCTGGTACTTCTTGAGCATGATATCTGAGTGCTTCCCCTTGATGAACTGGGTCCCCAGGATATTCTTCTCAAGCAGCTGGAGCCGGTAGGTCCCCACGTTAACCCAGCCCGAGTCCGGGTCTTTGGTAATCACGCTGTGGGCTGTCCCGAAATAACGCCCCCCATCCCTGGGAAAAAACTTGGGCACAGGGAATTTAAACAGGTCAACATCGTCCCCCGTGAACTTGTTTTCCTTACACGGCCCGGTCTTTACCAACTTGGGCGGGATCTTCGTGCTCCCAATTTCCACCCAGTGCCTCATGAGCTCAACCAAGGAGGTCTCTTTGGGCATGCCCATGATAATGGCCAGCCTTTCCGTGGTGGTGCAGGTGCTGGTGATAATAGGCCAGTCATAGCCCTTCACGTTCTCAAAGAGGAGCGCGGGGCCCTTATTCTCCTCATTGAGCTTGGCAATATGGGAGAGCTCCAGATCCCAGTCTACTTCCGCTTTGATCCTGTGAAGCTGTCCCTCCTCTTCGCATTTGGCAATAAAGTCCCTCAAGTCTTTCATGTCTTACTCCTTTCTAAAAATTAGTTCCAAAGATCCATATGCCTCTTTAAGAATATGTTAGAGCGCCCATAATCGACTGGTTATCTCCCCGATTTTGAACGCAGATATCCTGCTTGTGGCCCCGGGGGCCTTCTTTCGTATCTAGGATTTGACCTTTATCGTGGATAATGCCTTTTCCATCAGTAGCTCATACCCGCTCTTTTTACCGAGGACGGATTTCTTCTCGCGCTGACTCCACACGGTCTCTGGACGGGCTTGAACAATAAACATGTTCTCCGGAAAAGGCATGTCCTTATCAATGGCCCACTCGATATCCATAGGACGCCCGTAATGGGCTTCAATCTCTTTCCCCATCTTTACGAGTGCCTTTATCTCCTCATCCTCCATGCAGCATGCATCCTGCATGTTGGGATCCACATCCGCGTTGACCACTTCTCCTTTGCTTGGGTCAAAGATACATTCAATGTGCTTGTTCGATATGGTCTTTTCGCTGGCCTCCATGAGCACTTTGTCTACGACAAATTTATCAGGGTTTACAGACCCTGACACGACTGTCTCCCCCAATCCCCAGCTCCCTTCAATGACCACCTTCGACGGGTCACCATCGGTGGGGTTAATGGTAAACATCACACCTGCTGCCTTGGAGTTGACCATTTCCTGTATCCCCACGCTGATCAACACCTTTTCGTGGGGAAAATTATTCTTGATCCTGTAACTGATGGCACGGGGTGTAAACAGGCTTGCCCAGCACTTCTGAACGCTTTCACCCACCTGAGCTGCCCCTTGAATCCAGAGATAAGTTTCTTGTTGCCCAGCAAAGCTCGCCGTTGGCAGGTCTTCTGCCGTGGCA
>CAJIAF010000157.1_pt1 | contig 9965 bp, 8 predicted proteins | sample 9199141 | NCBI WGS metagenome assembly CAJIAF01 (sample SAMEA7708265, study PRJEB35096) | sediment metagenome | biome: marine neritic benthic zone biome [ENVO:01000025]; feature: sediment [ENVO:00002007]; material: shallow marine sediment [ENVO:03000034] sea grass bed [ENVO_01000059] ...
CACGGTGGATGGCACCGACTTTTTCGCCGTCTACGAGGCGGCTGAGGAGGCAATAGGCAGGGCACGAAGGGGAGAAGGCCCCTCCCTCTTGGAATGTCGAGGGTTCCGCTACTACGGCCACTTCGAGGGTGACGCCATGCTCTATTTTACTGAAGAGGAGAAGGAGCGTAATCGGTCCCGGGACCCGATAGAGAACTTCAAGAAGAGGGCTCTCGAGCGAGAACTGCTGACCGAGACAGCGTTCCAAGAGGTTGACACCAAAATAGCAGGGATCATCGAAGACGCGGTAAAGTTTGCACAGGAGAGCGCCTGGCCTGCCCCCGAGGAGGTCTTTACTGATGTTTATGTCAAGTACCCTTAGGAGGAGAAAGGAGGAAGAATGATGGCTACACGTACGTTAACTTTTCGAGAAGCGATCAACGAGGCCATGCGACTGGAAATGCGCCGTGACCCCACCGTGATCCTCTTTGGGGAAGATGTGGCGGGCGGTGCCAGTTTGCCGCATATGGAAGGGGAAAACAAAGAGGCCTGGGGCGGTGTCCTGGGTGTGAGCACGGGATTGGCCCCCGAGTTTGGCCGAAATCGAGTCCTTGACACGCCCATTAGCGAGTCAGCCTTCATCGGCGCGGCTGTGGGAGCAGCTTCCACGGGTCTGCGGCCCATAGCAGAGCTGATGTTCGTAGATTTTTTTGGCGTCTGCTTTGATCAGATCTTCAACCAGGGGGCTAAGCTGCGCTACATGTTCGGCGGCAAGGCACAGGTGCCAATGGTCATTCGCTCCATGATCGGCGCGGGTTTTCGGGCAGCCGCACAGCACTCCGAATGTCTCTATTCGATCTTTGCCCACATACCAGGTCTTAAGACGGTGGTCCCTTCAACACCCTATGATGCCAAAGGGCTACTCTCGTCCGCTATCCGGGACAATGACCCGGTCATTTTCTTCGAGCACAAGGTATTGTACGATACGGAAGGAGAGGTGCCTGAAGACAACTATACGATCCCACTTGGGGTGGCTGACATCAAGAGGGAGGGCAAGGACGTCACCATCGTCACTCTTGGCCGTATGGTTCATATCTCACTGGAGGCAGCCGAGAAGCTTGCTGCTGACGGGATAGATGTGGAAGTGGTGGACCTACGGTCTATTTCTCCCATGGACGGGGATGCCATCTTGACGTCGGTCAAGAAGACCCATGCCCTCGTTGTGGTGGATGAAGACAACCCCAGGTGCAGTCTGGCTACGGATGTGGTCGCCCTGGTGGCTGACCAGGCCTTCGACTACCTGGATGCACCGTGCAAGATGATCACGGCACCACACACGCCCGTACCCTTCAGTCCAACTCTGGAGGATGTTTATATCCCCAGCGTGGATACCATCGTTTCAACGGTTCAGTCACTCAGAGAGTGAATCTCTCCGCCCTAGAGGGCGGGGCATCTTTGTTCAACCTCAAAAAGAGCTCCTCCCCCTTGCGAGGCTGCGTCATGATTCGACAGAAGTGTCATTCCGGGCGAGCAGATTGATTTTGAGCGAGACCCGGAATCCAGGAAACTTGCGGAGAATCAAATTATTCTGGATCCCGGCTCGCATCCCGCCTCGCGGGATTTGGCCGGGATGACGATGTGTTGAATTTATCATACATTACATTACACTGGACCGGGAGATCAGATGGTTTTTCTCAAGACCTCGCTATCTACAAACCCAACTGGTCTGCCACATATCCAAGGCCCAGCTCAGTCAGTTTTCCTTTGCTTGGAATGCCCGTTTCCAGATCCCAGCCCCTGACCGCATAATATTCGTCCAGCATTTGCTTAAGGTCATCGTTGCTAATGAAGTGACCCTTGGAGCCCCCACTCTGTAAAGGCTCTGTCAAAACCCTTTCCGGCAGGGTATCGTCTGCCCGGGTAAACCCTTCCCGCGCATTGAAGGCCCTTGCCAGATTATTTATTCGTTCTCCCACCTTCTCGATTTCTTCCGGTTTATAGGTGAGTGCGGTGACCGCCTCCATTAATGACGCTGTGTTCTCTGTAGCAAAATGGGGCACGGCCATGTCCAGAAGAAAAACACACATGGTGGGGCAGTCAGCTGTAGCCGTCCGCACATCTTGATTCCACTTGGTAAGCTTGCCTTTATCTTCCGTGGTGAATCGGTCCACGGCATAGGGAATGGGAATCCCGAATATTTCTTGGAAGGCATAGCCCCTGTTGTGGTCGGCACCAGTAAAGGCCGTGGCATAATTCAATCCATGGGCCTTTGCACCCCGCACATCATAACCGGGGAGTTCCAGGCCTTTCACGTGCAATGCGTATTTGTCTGCTCCCTTACCTATCTTCTCCGCCGCCACCTTAACACCATCGGCCAGCAGGTCTCCGATCCCCTCCCGGAAGGCCATCATTGGAAGCAGCGCTACCATGGCTTCGTGATTGCCAAAATTTAGCTCTAGGCCCCCCGTGTCAGCCACACTAAGAATCCCCTTTTCAAACAACTCCATGGCAAAGCCGATGGCCACCCCTGCCGATATGGTGTCCAGCCCCAATTCGTCAGCGAGGCGGTCAGCAGCAATAATGCTATCCACATTGTCCACACCCGTCTCTCCGCCAAAGGAGTACATGGTCTCGAATTCCGGACCCTCTGAGAGTGCGCCCGCATAAGACCCTGTCCGTGCCAGGTTCAATTGGCTGCATCCAACGGGGCATCCAGAGCAAAACTGCCTTCCCACATTGCGGGTTTCCAAAGCGTCCACACCAATCTGCTCCACGGGCGTGAACTCCCCCGTGGCCGACCAATTCTTGGCGGGGAATATGCCCAGGGCGCACGTGTTGTCCACGTTGGAGGGTGTGCCCGTTTTGGAGAACTCAGGATAAAGCACAGGGCTTCCTTTCATGGCCTTGGTCATCTCGCCCCTTGCAATTTTCAGTTTCTCTTTGGAGGCCACAGCCACAGAACCTGTCCCCCGGATCGCTATGGCCTTGAGATTTTTTGATCCCATGACCGCCCCGAGGCCTTTTCGCCCTGCAGCCCGCATCTCGTTAATGATACAGGCCATTTTGCTCAGGTTTTCTCCTGCCGGCCCGATACAGGCAATCCGGATGTTCTGGTCCTTTAGCTCGTTCTTGATAATCTGCTGGCAATCCGTGGTCTTCGTCCCCCAAACACTGCGCGCATCACGAAAAATGATTTTCCCATTTTTAATCCAGAGATACGTTGGTTTATCGGCTCTGCCCTCAATGATCAGGGCATCGTAGCCTGCGCGTTTCAGTTCCACGGGGAAGTGCCCCCCTGTGAGGGACATGCCTATCGCACCTGTTGCAGGGGATTTACCGGTAACCGCCATCCGGCTGGCACAAGGTATGCTCGTCCCTGAAAAAGGTCCCACCGCAAAAATCAGTTTGTTTTCTGCTCCCAATGGGTCTGTACCGGCCTTGAGCTCGTCAAAGAGATATTTAATGCCAAATCCCGCACCGCCGATATAATCCTTGGCCACTTCCAGGGGTAAGGCCTCTTCCTCTGCGCGCCTGGCGCCAAGATCGACCCGCAGAATCTTCCCCGTATATCCCCCTTTGTACATTCGCTCCCTCCCGACGGGCTTAATGCGAACCATTGCGGTGCCCCATCCCCGCGCAGGGCGCGGAGATGGGGAGTACGCCTGCCCTTCTAAAATCTGTCAACATGCCTCTTCGCCAAATGGCGACGGCTATAGGAAATCATTTGGCCCCGAAGGGCGGAGTTCAGGACGTCCCTCTTAGCTTAGGGATTGAGATTGTTTTCCCCGTTACAATAAGGTTTTTGTAATTCCCATTAGAGACGAGCACTGCTTCAAAGGGAAATTTCTTTCCCTTGACCCACTGGAGGCAGCCAGAAGGGGATATGGCAATATTCTTTTCGATAAATTTAGTGGGCCCCTGTAAGGTCATCATATCCGTATCGGCCAGGGCCTTTCGGAGGGTCTCCTTGTCCAGGGTCTGTGCGCGTCTGAGGGCATCTGCCAGAATCTCATAACCCGCATGACACCCACCCAGGGGTTGATTCCACTGTTTGCCTGATGCCTTTTCATACGCATCGCTGAATTGCTTTGCCGTCTCACCACTCAGAGACGACTTAAAGGGAAACGCAGGCAGCCATACGGCCTCCGATGTGACGCCTATTCCCAAATCGCCACCAATGGCCTCCATGGCCACAGAAAAGAGGCCCGCCCTCCCGGCTGTACAGACTTTTGGGATAAATCCCATGCGGTGGCACTGCCTCCACATGGTGGTGAAATCGGGTGGTGCCATATTTGCGAATAGGATTTCCACCTTCCCTTTTTTCCACCCATTGATTTGGGTGGTGTAGTCATTGGTCCCCGGGGGAAACCGACCCATGTCGACCAGGGTATAGCCTCTGGGTCCAAGCGCGCCACCGGCGCCTTTGGCCCAGGCCATACCATCCGCATCATTCTGGGCGCAGAGACCCACCACTTTGTTGGTCTCCACCTGATCCCAGGCCTGTATGAACGATGCCATAAAATCTCGCACACTCATGGAGGCGTTAAAACACCATTGATATGTCCCTCCGTGCAAAAACATCTCAACCGGCATCATGGTGCTGACTGACGGCATCTTGAACCTTTCGCAAACACCAGAGACCGGGGTCACCGTGGCGGGTGTGGCAGAGACGTACATGATGTCTATCTTGTCTTTGAGAATGAGTCTGGAGGCCAGTTCACCCGCCTTGGTCGGGTTGCTTTCCGTGTCTAAGATCTTCACCTTAAGGGGCAGTTTCTTCTTATATTCTTTGATGTATATGCCTCCGTCCTTATTGATCTGGGCTATGGCCCTGTTGTCCAGCCATGGCGAGGATTGGGCGAACGCCGCTACGGGACCGGTCACAGGCAAAGGGCGCCCGACCAGAATGTGGTCTTTTGCTGCTGCCCGCGCTGGCTTGAGGATCTTGGGAAAAGTGGCCGAGACACCGATGGCCCCTGCCGTATATCCCACTTTTTTTATGAAATCCCGACGAGTTATACCCTTCTTCTTTTTGTTTTTCATTTTCCCCTCCTAAAATTTGTTTATTCTTGCTCAAAACCTTAACCCTTGTTTCGTTGCACAGTTAACCTATCCAAACTCAGACACATCTTCTCTCAGAATTGGTTCTATTTTTGCTCCCTCCCCTCATGCCATCATTCTATTTAAATGGATCAGAGTGAAATCTGTTTCTTAGATATCTCCTTAGTAGGCTCATGATTCGTTGCATATCTCGCATTGGACCCTGTATCGAAACCAAGTTGATGAGAGAGTTCAATGGACGCATCACGTAATATTTCTTCTGCCTTCTTTTCCTTGTCAGGCGTAAAGCGAACGGTTAGGACAGGAAGGACAATGGATGCAACCACATGACCCCATAGGTCAAATACTGGGGAAGCCACTGCAGTGATCCCTTCATGGAGTTCTTCACAAGAGCGCGCAAGGGCACCAGACCGGATAGCGTTGAGTTCGCGCCGAAGCACCTCAGGGTCGGTGATGGTTGCTTTGGTGATGGGTGTCAGTTCTGTTATGGAAAGATATTGCTCAATTTCGTCATCAGAGAGGTGAGCGAGAATGGCCTTCCCGGCAGCCGTGGCATAAATGGGGGCACGTTCACCCATCTGTATCATTCTGGCAAGAGGGCGAGAGCGATCCTCCTTGGCGATGATCATCATCTCATGTCCCCTTTTGATGGCGATCTCCGCGGATTCATCGATTGCCCTCGTTATCGTTTTGAGGACAGGTTGGCCCAATTGGACAATATCCAGACTTGAGAGATAGCGACCGGCGAGCACCAGCACTTGTGGGCCCAGGGCGTATCGCCTGTCCGTTCCATTTAAAGAAAGATACTCACGACCTACAAGGTTGGCTAAAAGTAAGGAAAGGCTGCTTTTTGGGATATTGAGGCTGGAAGCGAGTTCGCCATGGGTCTTCCCCTCTTCGCTGGACCCAATGGCCTCCAGAATCTGCATGACTCTGTCGGCGGATTTGACCATACCCCCCCTTTTTGGTTCATATACGTGAACTATGTTCTCATCCCTGGCATCAGGGCTAACATCCTGCACAGGGCTTGTCAAGTAGAAACAATAGAGGGAATGGGGTCAAACTTAACGGAACGTTAGGCCTACCCCTTGCGTAGGATTATTTTGAGTTCTTCAAAGGAGTTGATGACAGCGTCGGCATCAGATTTACCCAGATCGGTAAATCCTGTGTATTGGATGGTCTTGAAACCTCGCTCATGGGCGGGATTGATATCGGTATTCGGCCTGTCCCCCACTATGACGGCTTCATGGGGCTGGATGCCGCGTTCTATCAGTTCTTGAGCTATGAGATCATAGAGCGTTCCTTCTGCCTTGGTAGATCCCTTGTATTTTAAATCAACACTGTTTGTCCTAAAATCGATTTTTCCCACCGGCGTGATCAGGCCATCGAAATATTTCTCGATTCCCTGTTTTTTCAGCAATCGGGTTATATGATCCTTACCTAATGGATCCGGGCTTTGCTTCATTTCAGAAACCACGTAAATCTCAATACCCTCAGAGCGGAGATAGGCCAATGTGTTTTCAACGCCTTCTGCCGTCCTCAGAAGTTCTTGTTCCTTCTGTTTGAGCACCTTTATGGCCTCTGGGTTACTGTCCAGGACAAAGTCAAACAATTCATCCTTATGCCCCTCATGGATTTGGGGATAGTTCCCGTATTTCTCCTTTAGGATCCTGTATTTCCTTATCTTATCAGGGATGCGTTCGGGCTCGCCCAGGGTCTTATAAATGTCGCCGAGAACAACCGCATTTCTCAGATTCTCAGCGTTCATGATGGTCTCGCCATAATCGAAACCACACCATTTGACTTCCAGGATCAAGGGATTATTCCCCGCTCTCCTCTTTCTTAACCTCTTCCGAAGGGATCTCTCTGAACGATTTCAGATGCCGTCTTGGCAAATGTGGGACGTTGTTGAAATATTGACATTCTCTCTTGCTGCATGACCATTAGACTTGAATTAGCTCGTTTCAATGACGGTAGAGAACGGAAATGTCAATATTTCAACAACGTCCCCCTTTTCGGATACTACTTCTTGCGGAGGATCGTTTTGAGTTCTTCAAGAGAGCTGATAACAGCGTCGGCCTCAGATCTACCCAGATCGGTAAATCCTGCATATTGGATGGTCTTGAAACCCCTTTTATGGGCCGGAGTAATATCCGTTGCCGGTCTGTCCCCCACCATGACGGCTTCATGGGGCTGGATGCCGCGCTCCTTCAGTTCTTGAGCTATGAGATCATAAATAGTTCCTTCTGCCTTGGTAGACCCCTTGTACTTTAGATCAACAGTGTTTGTCCTGAAATCGATTTTTCCCACCGGCGTGATCAGACCATCGAAATATTTTTTGATTCTTTGTCTTTTCAGAAATCGACTTATGGCATCTTTGCCTAACGGATCGGGGCTTTGTATCAATTCAGACACCATGTAAACCTCGATACCTTCCGAACAGAGATAGACCAGGGCATCTTCCGCCCCCTCTTGCGGGATCATGACTTCCTGTTCCTTCTTTTTGTAAACCGCAATGGCTTCTGGGTCATTGTCTAACACAAATTCAAACAATTCATCCTTATGCCCCTCATGGATTTGGGGATAGGTCCCATATTCCTCCTTTAGGATCCTGTATTTCCTTATCTTATCAGGGATGCGTTCGGGCTCGCCCAGTATCTTATAGATGTCACCAAAAACAAGCGCATTTGTCAGATTTTCAGAGTTCATGATAGTCTCGCCATAATCCAATCCACACCATTTAACTTCAAGAATCAACGGATTATCCCCTATGGTCATCTTTTTTGATTTCTTCAGAAGGGATCCCTCTGAACGATTTCAGATGCCGTCTTGTGAGATCCTGATAAATGGCTAATCCATCCTTAATCCGTTTCAGGTGTTCCGGGCTGACTTTCTGAATGACTTTGGCGGGATAACCCACGACGAGACTGTGAGATGGGATTTCCTGGTCAAAGGGAACAAAGCTTCCTGCACCGATAAAGGAAAATGAGTTTATCTTGACTCCATCCGCGATGATAGCTCGCATGCCCACCAGGACATTTGAACAGATCTCACACCCATGAAGAATGGCGCCATGACCAATGTGTGAATTGGGATGGAGGATAGCCGACTTGTCGGGGAACACATGAATAACACAATTTTCTTGCACGTTTGAGCCCTTTCCAATTCTTATAGAGCCGATGTCACCGCGCAGGACCGCTCCAGCTCCCACATAACAATCCGCCTCTATCACCACATCCCCGATGATTACAGCGTCCGGATGAACAAAGGCCTTCGAATCGATCGAAGGCCTCTTCCCTTCAAACTCATACAAAGGCATAAGGACCTCGTCTGACCTAGATGTTACCCATGATAATCCAACTATAACCCCCAAGCGTTGTAACAAATAACTTCCGACTCAGGCTTTCGGTCTCGTGGACTATGCTCCATTTCTATGTGCTTCTCACTCAAATGAGATTCATCACCAGGATAACCGATGGCAATGAGTGCGATGACGATAAATTCTTCGGGAATCGAGAACTTCTCTTTTACCACGAATGGGTCAAAACCAGCCATGGCATGGGCAATGGTGCCCTCTTTGAAGGCCTGAAGCATGAGGTTCTCCATGGCAAGACCGCACCCCAGCACGGCATACTCCCTGCGGTCGCTCAACTCAGCGTCCAGATCCGGCTTGGTTATCACCGCAACCATCACCGGGGCCTTCTTCGCCCAGTAGTTTCCCCCTGACAGTGCCGCATGCATATCTTCCAGCTTATCGTCTTCTGTCACCACCAAAAATCGCCACGGTTGATTATTGAAGCAGGAAGGGGCATATGTCGCTGCCGTCATGATGCGTTTTACCACCTCTTCGGATATTTTCTCCTCACTCAGAGCCCTTTTTGCCCTTCTGATATCTATCTCATTAAGCAGTCCTTCCATAATATGTATCCTCCTGGATATTTCCTTTCTAAGGGGTCTTTCTATCTCCTTTACTTGGATTGCGAGGTATCGAACCCCCTCTGCCTACTTTGCCCTCTCTAGGACTTCGACGATCCCCGTATTTCCATCAATCTTAATAATATCCCCATCATTTATGGAGTTGGTGGCATTCCAGGTGCCCACGACGGCAGGGATGTTATACTCCCTCGCGGCAATGGCAGCGTGGGTCAGCATGCCCCCCGTGTCGGTGACCACGCCGGCTATCTTGACGAAAAGCGGCGTCCAGGCCGTTCCCGTGTAAGGACACACCAGAATTTCGCCCGCTTCAACCTTCTGAAAATCCTGATAATCCATGACCACCTTGGCTGGACCTTCCACAATGCCGGGTGCACCGGGGAAACCTTCCAACCGGTCTTCCACCTCTTTCTCCCCTTTGGGATGCAATACCTCATCAATGATACCAAAAACCTTTGCCCCCACGGGATCCGTCATTTTCTCCGGCACATTACCCAGGGTAAGGGGCGGATCCAAGTCTGCAACCATCCGAGCATCATTTTTCCTCTCTTTGACAACATTTGGAATCAGGGCCCCATAGTGATACCTTGCAATGGGTTCGTTATCAATCAGGCCTTCCAGGGTTTCAATCATTTCATGGAAAGTCAGGAAATTCGCGTCTTCTGGATCTTCGATCAGGCCCCTTCGATAGAGCCTCTTTCCACAGGCAATAATGGCATTACGCAGTGCGGCGGTAGAACCCTGGTCAATGTAAAACCCATGGTCTTCCTGGAAGGCATAGGCCCCCTGCGCCCCCTTGAGCAAACGCCGGAACTCTTTCTTTTCTTCAGCATCTTTGAGTTTGCTCTCAAAATCTGCGATGGCTTTCTCCCTCTGGTCACGGGTTTTAGCCTTGGATTTATTGAAATCCCAACCCGTGTCCATCCGTGCATAGTAGCCTTTGATGGTGTCCAAGACAGGTATGGGATCCTCTCTCCAGGTGGGCGTTGTCA
>CAJIAF010000239.1_pt1 | contig 9936 bp, 9 predicted proteins | sample 9199141 | NCBI WGS metagenome assembly CAJIAF01 (sample SAMEA7708265, study PRJEB35096) | sediment metagenome | biome: marine neritic benthic zone biome [ENVO:01000025]; feature: sediment [ENVO:00002007]; material: shallow marine sediment [ENVO:03000034] sea grass bed [ENVO_01000059] ...
ACCTGCACCTCACCCTTCCACGCCAGCCTGGAAGCAAGCATGTCCATAATCCCCTCCTGGAGAAAGGTGAGATCACGGTCAGCGTTCATGGCAAAGGGGACGATAGCCACTCTTTTGGGGCCCTTAGCGGCAGAGACGGGACTCTGGAGTACGCCGGGTAGCAGGAGTCCCAGAATGGTCAGGAAGGTCGCGATCCTTTTTCTCTTCATGTCTGTTCTTCCAATTTGGAAAGTTTTAAGTCCTTCAAAATACGGCTTCTTACTCTCCTAACATTTAGGAATGCGGTAGTCAATGTTTGCTGCAAAGGAATTACTCGTGCCCACAGCTTGCATATCACTACCTATCAGGTCTTCAAGACGCCGTAGAAATCTCCTGAACGATCAATTTTGTCGCCCACTGTGGTTCCACAAAGCTGGCATCGATATTCGTATTTATCCCCTTCAGGCAGGATTAAGAGGAGGGACTTTCTGACCGGGACGGCTCGACCGCATTTGGGGCAGTACAGCTCCGTGGCTTCAAACTCATCAAAATCAGCTCTACGACGGGTCGTTTGTTGTCCCGCTTCAGGGATGAATTGGAACGGTCCTTTCTTCACAGGCAAACCCTCTGGATTTCAACAATGTAATATGATAGGGAATTGGTACCTCGTCCCAATAAAAGCAACCTGCAACGCATAAAGATAAAAAGAAAAGTGGTTGAAGATCACTTATAATGCCAACAATATAATATTCCATTCCAGAGAACGCAAGGTTTTGGAGGTGTTTAAGGAGGTCATATGAAAATCAAGCACATTGATCACATTGGTGTTGCCGTCAAGAGTATTGAGCAGGCGGGAAAATTTTACACGGGCATTCTGGGGCTCAAGATTGAGGACATTGAAAACGTGGCCGATCAGAAGGTGAATGTGGCCTTTCTCCCCATCACGGACAGTGAGGTGGAATTGCTCGAATCCACCGAACCTGATGGGCCGGTGGCCAAATATATTGATTCCCGCGGAGAGGGTGTCCAGCATATCGCCTTCCGCGTGGAGAATATAGAAGAGGCCTTGAAAGAACTAAAAGCCAAAGGGGTGCGATTGATCGACCAGGAGCCCAGGAAAGGGGCAGGAGGGGCAAAGATCGCCTTCATTCATCCCAAAGAGACCCACGGGGTATTAATCGAAATTTGTGAAAGGGACTAGCGCTGCGTGAACACCACGGCTGCGAAGCTGACAGCGGATCGGGTGGGCTCTTCATGCCATCTCTCGTAGTCCAGGATCTGGCCTTTGCAGGGGGGCAAGATCTCCAGAAGGCAGGCGAGTGCCGAGAAGCCGCACACATTAAATTGGTCCTTCACATTCCTGGACTCTTCCCAGAAAAGATCAGGATCCAGCAGGGACAGATGTTGCAACAGTTTTTTATCATGGGCTTCAGACTGGCCTTTGAGATATTCCCCCGGCATCTCATGCCCAAACTTGGGACCCACGTGCGAGAAATCGATCCCCGCCACAAGGAGGGTCTCATGTTCCGGATCTTGGAGAATCTCCCTCAGCAGATCCAAGAAAGGAGCCGTCTTTTCCAAATAGGCCTCACGCGTGTACTCCGGCAGGCAGGACTGTGCGAACCCACAGAGTATGGGAACGAGGGTAAATGAAACGCCTTTGAAGAGATGCTGCAAAAAGATGAGCTGAAATTCAATGGAGTGCTCAGAGCGGTGTGCAAAGTCATTGGTTGCGAGGATATCTCCTCCAACTTCCCTCAGCTTCCTGACCAGAGACCGCTCCGCCTCAATGACCCCCAGCGGGGTCTGGAAATCCTTGTCTGTCAAGCAGAACAGGTCATTTGCCAACGTATGTCCCACCCCCAACACCACGACCCTTGAGAAGATCGTATGCTTGAGCATCTGGTAAGCGCTCGCGTAGACCCTGTGGCCCACAGAGAGATCGATATGCGGAGAAACCAGGGCTCTAATCTTGCCTTCTGGCTCGGAGCCTGGAGCCTGGCTGGCCAAAATTCCATCCAGCCTGTCTCTCAATTCCGAGGGATCGGCCGGATAGGTCAGTCCACAATGGGAACAAAACCGGACTTTCTCTGAGCAAAAGTCAGAGATAATTTTATCCTTGGCCCTTTTGAACGCCTCGGTATCGAGTACATAGGACGCTTCCAGGCCTGCCAGTAGACCCTCCACCTCATCCATCCCCACCAGGACGCCCCCTCTCTGCCTCATGAGCTCCATCTGTAGATCCCTTGTGGTTCGGGTACCGTCCAATAAAGTCATGAACTGATAAAGAGGCAAGGCCACTGCCTTACCCTCCTGTACCAGACCCAGATGGTCGCGGATAAGGATCAGTTGCTGACCCTCATGCTGCACCAGGATGAACTCCAAATCTTTTCTAATTCTGGGCGCAATTTCGTTTGTCATATGTCCTTGATCATTTGGTGCATGTGGAACGTGTTGAAATTCCAGTCAAAGATTGTCATTGTTTCAAAGCCTTGTCCGGATAGAGCGAATGGAATATAATGTGAAAAGGATAGAGGGTCAAGGGAATAGGGAATTGAATGGAGAAGTCAATTTTTCGTGACGTTCTGCTTCCATTCCTGTATAAGATAGCCTTACGCTTACTTATAATTTTATTTTTTCCAATGATCCATCAATTATCGTAGAAAGATTATGTACTCATCCATCCGCTCGTTTACCTACCTGGACGGCAAAATCTCGTCTGCTTCGAGCCATCTCATTCTTGAAACACCCTTGGAGATTATCATAAACGAGGAGATGAGCACTCTCATCATGTTTACACCCGACATGACCAGAGAACTCGTAACTGGTTTTGTCTTTACAGAAGGCTTCATTGACAAAATATCAGACATTCAGGCATGTACCATCTCCTCGATCGGCGGGGAAGATGGAGAGGAAGTGGTTGAGGCGAGAGTCACGATCCCACCTAAACCCTCCATGATGACTACATCAAAAAGCACAAGAACATCATATTCCAGTTGTGGCATTTGCGGCAAAGACAACTACTATGATCTAAAAAGAGGGCTGGGCCGCGTAAAAAGCAAGTATCGTTTTTCCATGGAAATCTTGGGTCGAGTGCCCAAGAGCCTTGAAGAGAGTCAACGGCTTTACAAGAAAACAGGTGGTGCCCATGCCGCAGTGCTTTTGGATTCAGGGGGCAATCCACTTATTTCTAGCGAAGACATGGGACGCCACAATGCCGTTGACAAGGTCATCGGTGCTGCTCTCATGCAAAAGCTCCCCTTCCAAGATAAAATCATGGTCACAAGCGGCAGGGCCAGCCTGGAGATGATTCTCAAGACCGCGCGGGCGGGTATCCCGGTTTTTGTGGCCATGTCCCGACCCACCTCAAGAGCCGTTGAAGCGGCCAAGTTCTATAACATTACCCTGCTAGATATGGCAAGAGATTCCAACCGCATATACAGTCATGTCCGTCGCATCGAAGGATTCTAACCCCATGGAATCACACTTGTCGGGTATTTCAGGAATTATCCTGGCAGGTGGCAAGAGCACCCGCTATGGCAGGAACAAGGCCCTGGTAGAAATCAATGGTATCCGGTTAATAGAACGAGTGATCAGGGTCATGGAGCCTCTTTTTGAGCGTCTAATCATTATCACCAACACCCCCCAAGATTACGCCTATCTTAAACTTCCCATGGTTGAGGATCTGATCAAGGGCCTTGGCCCGCTTGGAGGCGTTTTTACCGGACTGCAGACCATGTCGGACGATGCCGGCTTTTTTGTGGCGTGCGATATGCCTTTTTTAAGTGGTGAATTGATCCATCACATGGTGGACGTCATGGAGGACTTTGATGCGGTCGTACCCAAAGTAGATTGGAAGATAGAAGCGCTCCATGCCATTTATACCAAGCACTGCATACCTGCCATTAAAGAATTGATTGACAATAAAGACTATCAAGTCATCAAGTTCTTTCAGAGCGTTCGTGTGAGGTATCTGAACAAAGAGGAGATCCTGGATTTTGATCCAGAAATGAGATCCTTTTTTAACATTAATAGACCAGAGGAATTGTTAAACACCACCAAATCAAAAAAATGAAAAAGCGTAATATATCAGCCCTTTGAAACGGCCGGGCAAAGACTCTTGATGGGCTTTGTAAACAACGAAAATTCTCCGCCCCATTGAGTGCTTGTGTCCAAATTAGACAATACCGTCATTCCGGGCGAGGCCAAAAACTTTGGGGGAGACCCGGAATCCAGAAAGGTAGCGGAAAATCGAAATATTCTGGATCTCCCGCCGCCTTCGGCGGGAGATGACGAATTATGACACAGCCTCCCATGAGGCAGGATCAAGCCTGCCCCGTACTTGATACGGGGGTGGTGATGGGGCTCTTTATTTTCACCCTCTCCTTGCCTCTCCTATCAAGGGAGGGGGATATGGAAGAATGCCGTTCATCCCCGCTCTAAAGAGCGCGGCATTCTGCCATGATTTGGTAAATCTAACTCACGAGGTTTACGCAAAAATGATTGAATTAATCATCGCTGTCGGTTGCGCCATTGTCATTTCAGCGGGATGCTCGCTTTTCGAAGCGGTTCTCTACTCTGTGCCCATGAGGCATGTGGAAACCATGGTTCAAAAGAATAAAGCGAGTGGTAGAATTCTCAAGGAATTGCGAGGGAACGTTGATGAGCCTATTACGGCCATTTTGTCCTTGAATACCATAGCAAACACGGCCGGTGCGGCGGTAGCGGGGTCGGCGGCGACAGTGGTTTTTGGACATCAGTGGCTGGTCTACTTCTCAGCGTTCTTCACCCTGGCTATCCTGATTTTCTCAGAAGTTATTCCCAAGACGGCAGGCGTGGTATATTCCAGATCTCTTGTCCCCTTTGTGGCACTTCCCTTAAAGGTTCTGGTAAAGGTGATGACCCCGTTCATCTGGCTGTGCAGTCACATCACAGGATTGATCTCCAGGGGCAGAAAGCGCGAATCCGTGTCTCCCGATGAACTGAGGACCATGGCTCGCATCAGCCTCCAGACAGGGGGTATAGAGCACTACCAGGAGAGCGTTATAGACAACATCTTGTCCCTGGAGACAAAAACGGTAAAAGATGTGATGACACCAAGGACCGTTATCTTTTCCCTCAGCGAACATCTCAGCCTGGAGGAGGCCAGCCGCAAATCGGACAAATGGGAACATAGCCGATTTCCCGTGTATGACAAAGAAATGGAGGACGTTGTGGGCATCGTACTCACAAAAGAGTTATTCATAGCCCTATCTCAAGGCAAAACAGAGCTGCCTCTCACCGAACTCATGAGGCCAGTGCATTTTGTGGCCGAAACGGCCAAACTGAATGATGTCCTGATGGAGTTCATGGAAACGAGACAAAAACTCTTTGTGGTGATCGATGAGTATGGAGGTCTTTCGGGGCTGATTACGCTGGAAGATATCTTGGAAGAGATCCTTGGACGCGAGATCATTGACGAATCGGACCAGGTGGCGGATAAACGCGAGTTGGCAAGGCGGCGCCGGAGTCTCCTCATTTCCAGATCTCAAGAGAGTCAATGAACCCGCTTCACCCTTTTGATTTGGCTTCACCCTAATTCATAGAATCGGAAACCCATGAAATCCGAAAATATTACACTCTGCTTCCCCCACACTGGAAAATCTTGTTTTGCCTGTTGTCCACCCATACGCCCTGCCGGCTATGAACACATCCAGCACAGAAACATTATCAGGAGGATGCTGCGGGAAAACAGTGAGGCTTTCAATGGGCACGCAAAGGACAAGATTCCCATTACAGGCTTTAGCTGCTGGGCCCTCGGATACTTGGATAAGAATCACAGGTTGATAGGGTGTCTCCTTCATCCTGCTCAAAATGAGGGAGTTGATCTCAGATATAGGACAGATTATGGAGAAAAATGTGAGAGGGAACTCTGCCCAGAGGCAAAGACCTTTTCTGGTTTGGCGTTGGAGGCGAAGAAATTCTGGCTTCACTTGGCTGATGGCCTGGATTCCTTTTCCTATTCCAGCAGAGTGCTAAATCCCCTGTTTGAAATGATGAACTGGGGCGGGCATCTGCTCAGTTTACTCGCCTCAGATGAGAATCATAGGGCCTTTAAAAAGGAACCCTTTTTTCAATCCTACCCTTTCTTCTCCACTAACAACCCTCCCAGGCCCAACGCTTACCTTATGAGGTGGCTGGTAGATAGAGAAGGCACTCAGATCCTTAAGAGCCACACCTTCAAATCTAAGTTTGAAACGTTTTCCGGGCATATTTCAGAAACGCTATGCCAGGCGGCACAACAGAACAATCCCCCCCAGCCTCTTGACTGCCACACCCATCTTCTGGATCTTGACAGCGATTTTTTAAATCTTCTCAGGTTATCAGCACGCATCACGAAAGCGACCAAGCAAGATGCGCTGGCCCTGAAAGACCTGGTGGACAAAGCGCTGGAGGAATTCAGGCAAAGCGTGGGGAGAATATGAAACCATGGAAAAGGAAATCATAGGCCTGGTAGAGGATAGGGGACCCCTGACCGGTTCGGAAATTTTTGAGTCCACGGGCGGTGACGGCCTTTTATTGTGGCGCACTTGCAAGCTCTCCAAAAGCTTGAACATCCGGACCGTGGGTATGAGGTACTTGAGACTTGATCGCCGGATCGAGGGCCTAGCCCGTCTATCTCCCTCCATATTAAGGGAATTCCTGACCTATTCGGTCATCGGCCGCCCTCAAGATGAGGTTACTCTGAATCAAAAGGCCAAGGAGGTTGCTTCTCACATTGAGGCAGTAAGCAGGGCCAAGTCAGAGGTGGCTTACAGCGTGGTTTCATCCCTGGTGGGCAAACTGGAAAGTGAAATCCCGATTTATAATCAGGTCTGCTTTATCATTGCAGGGGACATCGTTTACAACATGGCCCATGATGTTCCGCGTCCCGAAAGAAGCACTGGAAAATTGGTAAAAGGTTCAGACATGGACCTGGTCGTTGTTGTGGATGATCAATTTCCAAAGGACTCCATGGACAGGTTGGATGAAGCCATCTACCAGGAAAAATACCGGCTTCTCATCACGCCCCACCTGAGAGAAGAGATTGACTATATCGTCAAAAGCTTAGACCGTGTAAGGGAACAGTTGAGGTTTGATACCTTCAAACATATGGTCGCCTGCAAACTTCTCCAGGAAGGGACGCTGCTCTATGGCAGCGAGGAGGTCTTTCATATGCTCAAGAGCATGTTGAGAGACCAAGGCGTCATCCAAAAACTGAGAGAACTGGAAAAGAAGGCCAGAATCTTCAGAAAAGAGGCAGAAGATTATCTCCTCATAGAGGACCCTCACAAGATCAGAGAGGAGAGTTTAAATCTCTTCTATCCCTCTGAGGAGTCTGAAGAATTTGAGTAAATCGCTGTGCCTGTTGGTGCTTTTAATGAATACTTTTATACTTTCCGGTTGGCAACCTGGTCGCTCTTCTTTTCACATTGCCCATACGTTTTCCTCTTTTCTTCGCCATTTTTCTGATCTTTCTTCTTGCGGTGAACACGATTATTTCATAGACACGCTCTAATGTTAGAAGCCTGTGTATTATCATCTTTTTTAGAATGCGCAATATCACTGGGATTGTAAAGAACGAGGCATTTACGTCCCTCCGTATCTGCTGAAGATCATCAAGAGACAACGCATCAGAATATACCTTCCCCGACTCTTCATCAATATGGTAATCATCAAGATGTATTACCATGTCCCTAAGAGGGGAGTATTTTGTGGCTCTTAAAACTGACAGGCCTAGGGTATCAACACCAAGCCCGTGTGAGAATTTTATTATGTCGAGCATATCCTCCCTGGTTTCCCCAATATTCCCTATGATAAAATAGCAATGATATATGATGTTAAATTGTCTCAAAACTTCAAAATATTCCTTTACTTTTGCGGCAGCAAACCCCTTATTCATCGATTTTAGGGTCTTGTCATGTGCCGATTCTACACCTAAGAGAAAAGCCATGAAACCGACTTTATACATCTTCTTGAGAACATCTGGCCTCTTTGCAACTTCTAATCGAGCATTTATAACGTATTTTTTTTCTATCCCCTCCCTTATTATTAGATCACAGAGTCTTTCAACCCAGTCCATATCAGCCGTGAATATATCATCGGCAAAGCCAATCACATCAGCCTCTATGGTTTTTATTTCCGACACCACAGACTCTGGCGTTCTTACTGACCACTTTCTCTTCTCCCCCATGGGATTAAACTTAAAATCACAAAACTTGCAGTTATGGGGACAACCTCTTGATGCCAACACGAGGTCTATCTCTAGATCCGATTTAAACTCATCTAGTGTAACCATGTACTTGTAACGACGAAGTTTTCTGTTCGGGTAAAAATCGCTTCTTACAGGCTCAAGCCTCCGATTCTTGTTATGCACTATCTTGCCGTTTAATCTGAACGACAGGCCATCAATATCAGGTGAGAGGCCCTTTTGAACAATCTCCCTTGCAACCTCTTCACCATCCCCACGCACAATCCCGTCGATTCTTGGGACCTCTTCAAATAGCTCATCAACGTGTTCCGTCGCATACCTGCCGCCTACGATGACTGTGATATTTCCCGGCGTCGCATTTATTGTGGCTTTTACGAAATTCGCCTCTATCCCCCAATTATAGCTCACCAGCAATAAGTCGGTGTCCTTATCGATAAATGAGGATACCGGCTCCTTTTCATATCTCAAGTCAACCACCTTTATACTCTCCACAAGGTTTTCTATGGCACTGCCTATGTATTCGAGGCCTATTGGAGGCAAAAATCCTACGGTTTTCAACTCTTGCTTATATGGATATACACATAAAACATTTTCATATCTCATTTTACCCTATACCTTCTCCTTCTATCCTAAGAGATCTTCCCGATGGTCTGGGTAGGTCGAACCCCAGCGAACTCCTGCAATGTTTTCACATCCTTAACTTCAGGTCACTTTGCTCAATTCATTTGTTTTTGTACCACCTTCGCAATCTGGCGGGCATATTCCCCAATTTCTTCTTGACGCTCTCCCTCAACCATTATGCGGCATACGGGCTCAGTCCCTGAATAACGCAACAACACCCTACCTCGCTCGCCCAACCTCATTTCCACATCTTGCTGTACGCGCATCAATTCAGGTAGAGAAGAGATTTCCGGTTTCTTTTTCACAGGCACGTTTATCAGAACCTGAGGAAACACGGTCATCAATGTGGAAAGCAGGGAAAGGGACTGACCGGACGTCTTCATGGCTGACAATAGCTGCAGGGCGGAAAGCAGACCATCTCCTGTCGTGTGGTGCTGGAAAAATATGATATGACCCGATTCCTCGCCTCCCAATATGGACCCTTTGCTCCTCATTTCCTCTAGAACATACCGATCCCCCACCCTACTGGCATTATGCTCTATTCCTAGATCCTGCAATGCGACGAGAAAACCCATGTTGCTCATGACCGTACTGACCACCAGGTTGTTCTTCAATTCTCCTCGATCTTTAAGCGTTTTTGCGCAGATGAGTAAGACCTGGTCGCCAGTGAGGGCATTCCCTTCTTCATCCACCGCAACCATGCGGTCCCCATCCCCATCAAAGGCAAGACCTAAATGAGCCGATGTCTCCAAGACTCTCTCACTTAAGGTTTCAGGATGTTGAGAACCGCACCCCTGGTTGATGTTTTTTCCGTCTGGTGTAACAAAGAGGGATTCCACCTCCGCGCCCATTCTTTCAAAAAGAACGGGGGCAACGCGGTATGTGGCCCCATTGGCACAATCCAGGACGATTTTCATATTTTCAAAACTATCTCCTTTGCGCAGGGTGTGCTGTAGAAAAGAGAGGTATCGCTCCCCAGCCTGGCCCATTTCTTCTTCTCCTGGCGATGCCAGCTCCTCCTCAAGGGTAAAGGGCACGGTGTCTGAAAAAATGAGATCTTCGATTTGAGACTCTGCCTCGTCACCCAACTTGTAGCCTTCATGGGA
>CAJIAF010000020.1_pt1 | contig 9837 bp, 6 predicted proteins | sample 9199141 | NCBI WGS metagenome assembly CAJIAF01 (sample SAMEA7708265, study PRJEB35096) | sediment metagenome | biome: marine neritic benthic zone biome [ENVO:01000025]; feature: sediment [ENVO:00002007]; material: shallow marine sediment [ENVO:03000034] sea grass bed [ENVO_01000059] ...
GAAAGGGTCTTTCAATATCTCTCACAGAGCCCTCAGAGGACTCAGAGCTAATCGAATCACGAAAGCACGAAAAATTATGATTAACGAATCACTCAAAAGGATCCGGCAGAGCCCTGCGGGATGCCCGATTAACGTCTATCGGGCCATGGAGAGCCCTTGAAGGACAAAAACGAGCTAGCTCATTTTTGTGCCTCAAGGCTCGCCATGGAACTTTTGAGTGATTTTTGCCTTATCCGTGAAATCCTGGACATCCTGTCTAAGAACTCTCCGTGCACTCTGTGTCTCGAGTGAGCGGAGCGAACGGGCGAGAGAAAATGTTCTGTCATTTATTTCACTAGCAAAGCTTAACTATACCACCAGCACAGCAGGTGGGTTTTGAAACGACTAAACTGGAGGATCCATGGCAAAACATATCGGAATCGTGGCTTGCAGCGCAGAGGGGGCAGCCCTCTGTTATCGAACCATTTGCACCGAGGCACCCAGAGAGATGGGGGAATATGCCCATCCGGAAGTAACCATGCACACCCACCCTTTATCATCATACATGAAACACATCTGGGCAGGGGAATGGGAAAAGGTGGCTGAACTCATGCTATCCTCTGCTCAGAAGGTGGCTGAGGCTGGAGCAGATTTTGCCATCTGCCCGGACAACACTATCCATCAAGCCTTGGAATTCGTAAAACCCAAATCTCCGATCCCCTGGTTACATATCGCAGAAACCGTGGCTGAAGAAGCCAAAAAACAGGGGTTTGCCCGATTGGGTATACTAGGGACAAAATATCTCATGACAGGACCCGTGTATTCTGAGACTTTAAGGAACTATGCCATCTCCCAAGAGATCCCGGATGGCAATGACCGAGCGCGAATCGATGAGATCATATTTGATGAACTCGTAAATGGCCTGTTTACAGAAGAATCGCGAAACTATTTCAATGAGGTGATGCGGATCCTGAAACTAAGGGGGTGTGACGCGGCAGTTCTTGGGTGCACAGAAATTCCCCTGGTCGTGGATCCAAGCGACTCTCCGCTACCAACACTGGATTCCACGCGGTTACTGGCCCGGGGCGCAATCAGAGAAGCCCTTAAGAAGGAATAAAGAACCCGGGCCAAAGGACCCTTGGGGCAAGTCTTTAAGGTGTGATTTGCTGAATTGGCACTTCTAAATTCGAAATCCGAATATCGAAATCCCAAACAAATTCAAATATCGAATGTCCCAATACCCCAAACAAACCACTATAAACAAAACCCAAAGTTCTTCTGTTTAGAAAATTTGAAACCGGGTACCCAACCGAACGAGGACATGGTTTAGAAAGGAGGAGAATTATGAAACTCAATGTAAGGGCCTTTGCACTGACTTGCGGATTGGTGTGGGGGATAGGCCTTTTTATTTTCACTTGGTGGATTATCGCCTTTGATGGCGCAACCGGAGAGGTGACCTTCATCGGACGCATATATCGAGGATACAGCATCAGCCCTGGTGGGAGCTTCATAGGTCTGATATGGGCCTTATTCGATGGTCTGATCGGAGGGGCCATATTCGCATGGCTCTACAATCTGATCACGACCCGCTTACCAGGTAGGGCAACATCATAAACCTGTGTAATAATAATTTCGGAAACGCAAAAACCGTGCACAAAATTTGTATTGACCTTTATGGTGACACGATCACTGCGACCGTCTATGATTAGAAATTAGGCAGATCAAAAAACAATTATATGCTTGAGGAGTAAGACCAATGCCTGCTTCCATTTCCGGTATTTTCCCGGCCCTAACGACGCCCTTTGAAAAAGGTGATCTTTCCGTATCGCAACTGAAATCAAATTTAGAGAAGTTTGAAAGCATCGAGCTCTCCGGTTATCTTGTCTTGGGTTCGACCGGAGAGAGTGTTCTGATGAATGATCGAGAGCGCATCAAAGCAGTGGAGACGGTTGGGGCATGCGCTTCAGAAGGCAAGACGATTATTGCCGGAACCGGCATGCAGTCCACCCGTGCGACTATCGAATTTACCAATTTGGCTGCTGGTGCAGGGGCACATTATGCCTTGGTGGTGACTCCTTTCTATTTTAAAAGGCAGATGACCCCTCAGAGTCTGGAAAACTACTACCTTGAAGTGGCCGAGAAATCTAAGATCCCTATTCTCATGTATAATGTCCCCAAATTTACGGGTCTCGATCTGCCCATAAAGGCCATTCTATCCCTCGCCAATCACCCAAATATAGCTGGTCTAAAGGAATCCTCAGGGAACATCGCCCTGATGGGTGAATTGATGAAGAGTTGTCCTGCGGATTTCATGATATTCCAGGGAACAGGTTCGGTCCTGTTCACATCCCTGATGCTTGGAGCGCGGGGAGGCATATTGGCACTAACCAACATGGCACCGGCTGAGACTGTTGAGATCTTTGACAGGGTCCAGGCGGGAGAATTGGACAAGGCAAGAGAGATCCAAATGAGGCTCATTACCCTGAATGAAAGGGTGGTCAACACCTATGGTGTGCCCGGGATTAAATGTGCCTTGGATCTGCTCGGGTATTTCGGGGGTCATCCACGTCCCCCCCTTCAACCCGTTGACCAAGAGACAAGGGAGGCCATTGGCCACCTGCTCAAGGATGCCAGACTACTTTGAGTCCTGGGGACGCTCCCTTTTTCCAATTCTCTCGATTGGCCAATTGCTTTTGTGTTATATTTGGGAAAACGAACACTTTGACTTCATTGCTGAACCTGGATCCTAACCGGGTTCCACCACTAACTCAGGCTTTCTCAAGGTGATACTTCCTGTCAGAATGGCGCTTATGAATCGCAAAAGAACAAGCTTATTTATTTTCTTGTCTTTGTACCTTATCGCTTTACTCTTTCCTCTTGAATTACGATCTGAGTTCTTTGGTTATGTGGATAAAGAGGGAAAGCGTCATTTCGTGGATAGCGTGGACAAGATACCCCCAGAATACAGGGATAGCACTAAAGCGTATAAGGAAAAGTATGACGATCTTCCTGAAAAGCAACGATCTATAATGCTGGAAAAGGACCGCATTGAGCTGGAAAAGAGACGAGAAGAAGACAAAAGAAAATACGAAGAATGGCAGCGGACCCAGAAGGCGTGGGAACAGGAACTCAAGAAACAGGAGATCATGCGCGAATTGGAATGGGAACTGAAACAGAAGAAATGGGAAAGAGAGCGAACTGAAACCAGACACAAGCGCAAAGGCGTTCAGAAAGTAATCATAGTGGGGAACCCGGTGGTAGGAAATGCGGTATTGGTGCCCGTCATTCTGAGTTACCGAGGCAAAGTCATTGAGACCAGGCTCATGCTGGATACAGGGGCTTCCATGATCGCCTTGCATCTGGAGATTGCAAAGGAATTAAACATAGATTTAAGACGTTTCAAAAGGGTCAGGCCTCGGGTTGCTGGAGGAAAATCAATCATTGCCTATGTGGGTAAGCTGGATTCCGTGCAAGCGGGGCCCATAAAAAAAGATGACATATTGGTGAGCGTTATTGAGCATCAAGGCCCCCCAGTCCCTTTTAAGGGTCTACTTGGCATGAACTTTCTACAGGGCCTTGAATATCATATAGACTTCGAAAACCAGGTGATAAACTGGAATCCATGAACAGGGTTACATCCTGCCTCTTTCATATCCCTAGAATAATGGAGTTATGGAGTACTGGAGTGATGGAAAAGCGGGGTATGGTCTCTATATGAGGGAGATGCCTATGATTGACGTCCTTAGAACGCCAGAAGAGCGTTTTGCCCACCTTCCCGGTTTTCCCTTCTCACCCCATTATGTGACAGATCTTGAGGGGTACGAAGGCCTGCGCATGCACTATCTGGACGAGGGGCCCAGGGAAGCCAGTCAGGTCTTCCTTTGCCTTCACGGCGAACCCACGTGGAGCTACCTTTATCGCAAAATGATTCCAATGTTCACCGCTGAAGGACATCGGGTCGTTGCGCCTGACCTGTTTGGGTTTGGTCGCTCCGACAAACCCATGGAGGATGCGGCCTACACCTTCCACTTTCATCGCGGAGCGCTCATGGCATTTATTGAGCACCTCGACCTGACCCACATCACCCTCGTCTGTCAGGACTGGGGTGGAATTCTCGGGCTTACCTTGCCAATGGACATGGCTGGTCGGTTCACCCGCTTTCTTGTGATGAACACGGCACTCGGTACGGGTGACGTCCCCCTTTCCGATGGGTTTTTTGCCTGGCGAGAATGGGCCAATGCGCACCCTGACTTGGACATCGGCCGGCTCATGGCAAGGGCGTGTCCGCATTTGATGGTAGAGGAATGTGCTGCTTATGAGGCTCCTTTTACAGATGCAAGCTATAAAGCAGGGGTGCGACGCTTCCCCAATCTCGTCCCGGACCGTCCGGATGCGCCAGGGGCACAACTCTCACGGCGCGCCCGTGAATGGCTCCGCAGGGAATGGTCCGGTGAGACATTTATGGCCATTGGGATGAAGGACCCTGTTTTGGGCGCACCCGTGATGCATAATCTGCGCAAGATCATTCGTGGTTGTCCTGAGCCCTTCGAAGTCCAGGAGGCTGGTCACTTTGTCCAGGAATGGGGTGAAGAGGTGGCCAAGAAGGCCTTGGAGTCGTTTAATTAACTCCACATATAGGTTGCGAGAAACCAGACTTGGTATAGGGATCTTTATGGCCCTTGCATATGGCTTTATCAAGGATTAATATTTATCTATATTCGCTAAGGGTTTTCGCCTTCGTCTAAGCGTTAACGTCCAAGTTCGATAGCCATCTGTTGAGACTGTCGAAAAACCGGCTTCTAAGAGGCTGATGGAAAATGTCCGTTTTCCGACAGCCTCATTATCAGGGGGAACGGAAATGAAACACTTGATTATTGCCCTACTTTTTCTTCTTGGAGTCTCGATAGGTAACGCCCTTGCGGGTGAAATCAAAGAGATCGAACTCAAAGATGGTAGTGTAATCTACGGAGAAATTGTCTCTTTTAGTGGGGGTGTCTTCACAGTAAGGTCAAAGGGGATCGGTACCGTTAAAATCGAGGAATCCAAAATCCGGACTATCCGTTCAGGGGCACGTGATAGGGGAAAACAAGACCAGATTCAGCAGCTTCAACAAAGGATGATGAGCGATAAAGAGGTGGTGGAAATGATCCTCTCCTTGCAGAATGACCCAGATGTCCAGAAGATTCTGCAAGATCCCGAAATCATGAAAGCGGTCAACTCGGGGGATATCAATGCGCTTCTCTCCAACCCCAAATTCATGAAGCTTTTAGAGAATCCCACGATTCAAGATATCAGAAAAAAAGTCACAGATTAACTCCGCTCCCTCCCCTTTTCTATTTTCTCGTGACATGATTTATGGACTTATTTCAAAACGGGGCTTGGGGTGTCCCCGAAGAGCGCTATCCCATGCCTCATTGAATTCCACCCCCGCTAGAACGTCCGACTTTACCTACTCCGTGTCTAAAACCCTGCCTCGTGACGAGGGAGGGTTCGTAGAGGGGGCACGAAAATAAGAATGACGAAAAGAAAAACCACAGCTCAACAGGCCATCCAGATTAAAGGGGCCCGTCAGAATAACCTCAAGGACCTTGACCTTAGAATTCCCTTGAACAAATTCCTCGTGGTCACGGGGGTTAGCGGTTCAGGAAAGTCCTCCCTTGCCTTTGATACCCTCTACGCTGAGGGCCAGCGTCGCTATATTGAGACCTTTTCTCCCTATGCGCGACAGTTCATGGAGCGCATGGACAGGCCCCATGTGGAGGCCATAGAGAACATCCCGCCCGCTATAGCCATTGACCGCAAAGACCCTGTGCGCACATCCCGTTCCACCGTGGGCACCATGACCGAGCTGACCGACTATGTAAAACTTCTCTACGCCCGTCTCGGTCAGCTCCATTGTCGCGAATGCGGAAGCCCGGTCATTCCAGAAACACCAGAGCACGTATGGAACACACTGAAGGATTTCCCCAGTGGAGCTGAGGTCATAATCACTTTCCCCGTCTCCTTGAGAGGGGCCTCCTATGAATTGGTGCGAAGGGAATTGGGAGGGATGGGGTTTTCCCGCCTTTTCTTCGCAGGCCAGATTAGATCTCTGGATGGCTGGGAACCAGAAAACCAGGACGAGGAACTCCATATCGTCGCAGACAGGCTCGTGTTGCGTCCTTCGGAACGGAAACGGATTATGGATTCCCTGGAGCAGGGATTTCGTTTCGGCAAGGGCAGACTGGACGTGTGGATTGGGCCTGCCACACGGCCGAAGCAGAGCAAGATGGACTCAGGACGGGAGGTCAGCCCTGCTCGCCATTTTGCCTTCAGCAGCAGACTTGAGTGCGCCAAATGTGGAATTACCTACAACGCTCCCCTGCCCAACCTCTTCTCTTTTAACAGCCCGGTAGGCGCCTGTGAGACCTGTCGTGGGTTTGGAAGAACGATTGATATTGACTTGGATCTCATCATTCCCAACCCTGCCCTCTCCCTCGAAGAGGGTGCCATCAGACCTTTTGGAGGGCGTGATGACTATCGCATGGAATTCGATGATCTAATGGCCTTTTGCCGGCGCAAGAAGATACCGACTAAGGCCCCTTATCACCGCCTAAAGAAGTCCCACCAGAAGGCGATTATTGAGGGCACCAGCGACTATTACGGGGTCCGAGGGCTTTTTGAATGGCTGGAGACCAAGACGTATAAGATGCATGTACGGGTATACCTATCCAGGTACCGGAGCTACGTGATTTGCGGGGATTGTGGAGGCACCCGTTTCAATGAAGAAGCCCTACTCTATCGCTTGGAAGGACTCCACATCGGACAGATCTATGCCATGAGTGTGGATGGGGCCAGTCATTTCTTCAGCCATCTCTTTGTCCCTTCCCAAGACCTGGCCAGCCAAATGATCCTGGACGAGGTCCGCAGCAGGCTCAAGTACCTCCAAGAGGTGGGTTTAGATTATCTCACATTGGACCGCCAGTCCCGCACCCTTTCAGGAGGCGAGGTACAGCGTGTTGCCCTCACCTCAGCCTTAGGTTCCTCCCTTGTTAACAGCCTCTATATCCTTGACGAGCCAAGTATAGGCCTCCACCCCCGAGACAGTCACCGTCTAGTCCGTATCTTGAAGGGGCTCAGGGACCTTAAGAACACGATCGTGGTGGTGGAGCATGATTCCGAAATTATCAGGCAAAGCGATGTCATGCTGGATCTGGGACCGGGGGCAGGTGAACAGGGCGGCCAGGTAACCTATTTCGGTCCCACATCTCGTGTGAATAACTCCCTCACAGGTCAATACCTGAAGGGTAAGAAACGTATCCCTATACCTAAAGAACGGCGTACGCCTGAAAAAAGGAAATGGCTCAGCATCAAGGGAGCTGCAGCGCATAATCTAAAAGACATAAACGTGCAGATTCCTCTTGGACTCTTTGTCTGCCTCACCGGAGTGTCCGGTTCGGGGAAATCCACACTCTCCGAAGAGGTTCTTTACAAAGGGCTGAAAAGGGCGAAAGGTGATTCCCAGGGCAGACCCGGGAACCACAGGGCCATCGAGGGCTTAGAACAGGTTGATGATGCTGTGCTGGTTGACCAGAGGCCCATTGGCCGCACGCCCAGGGCCAATCCCCTAACCTATTCGAAGGCCCTGGATCCCATCCGCCGCTTGCTAGCCAACACGGAGGAAAGCCGGGTGCGGGGTTTCGGGCCTGGCCATTTCTCCTTCAACGTGGCAGAGGGTCGATGCGAAACCTGCAAGGGTGAAGGTTTTGAAAAAGTGGAGATGCAATTCCTCTCCGACGTGTTCATAACGTGTCCCTCTTGTAGTGGTAAGCGTTTCAAGAAAGAGGTTTTGGAGGTCGCATATAATGGAAAGAATATAGATGAAATCCTTTCCATGACCCTGGACCAGGCCCTCTCCTTTTTTAAAGACCAGCCCAAGGTGAAGGTGGCGCTTGCGCCCCTTAGAGACGTGGGTTTAGGCTATATACGTCTTGGTCAGCCCATCAACACCCTTTCAGGAGGTGAGGCTCAGCGTCTGAAACTCTCCCGGTATCTAAGGACGGGCAACGGTCGTCCCCAACTTTTCATATTTGATGAACCCACCACCGGTCTACACTTTGAGGATATAGAGAAACTCCTGACAGCCCTCCATAGGGTGGTCAAGCAGGGGAACACGGTCCTGGTCATCGAGCACAACATGGACGTTGTCAAGTCCGCAGACTGGGTGATCGATCTGGGCCCTGAAGGAGGAGATAGGGGTGGCCAGCTGGTGGTGACGGGACCCCCGGAAAAAGTGGCCGCACACCGAGGCTCCTATACTGGCAAGTTTTTGAAGAATTATCTCTCCGGCAGTCGTCCCCGGCAAACGGATGAAAAAGCTTCTTCCTCCGTCGTCTCTGAAACCCTCTCAGGCATTGCTTCAGGCATCACCATCAGAGGGGCCAAAGAGCACAACCTCAGGAATCTGAGCCTGACCATACCCCGCCAGAAGCTGGTGGTCATCACAGGTGTCTCTGGTTCAGGGAAATCAACCCTTGCCTACGACATCCTGTTTGCAGAGGGCCAGCGTCGTTATTTGGAAAGCCTGGCCCCTTACGTTCGACAATACGTGAAAATTCTGGAGCGGCCAGAGGTGGATTCGGTTTCGGGGCTGCCCGCCACAGTGGCCATTCAACAACGGATTAGTCACAGCAGTCGGCGCTCTACCGTGGCCACCCTCACTGAGATTTATCATTTCCTCAGACTCCTATATAGCAAGCTCGGCCATCAACACTGTCCTGGATGCGACCGTGCGTTGAGAAAGCAAACCAAACAAGAAATTGTGGATCAGATTCGCCATCGATACCGGAGGAAAAAGGCCTTTCTCTTGGCTCCCAAGGTGGCCGGGCGAAAGGGGTTCCACAAAGAAGTACTGGCTCAAGCCCTCCGCAGGGGTTACAGGGAAGCACGCATTGACGGGACCATCACGCCCCTTCGCGAAAACATATCCCTGAGCCGGTACCACGAACACACCATAGAGCTGGTGGCAGGCAGACTTCCCACAAGAAATCTTGAGAAGGTGGTCTGGCAGGCCCTTGAAGAGAGTGGTGGGAGCCTTTTGGTCGTGGAGGGCAAGGCAGATGGAGATCCTCGCGCCAGAGCCAGTGAGGAAGTATTCAGCCTGCGAGGGATCTGCCCTGCTTGCGGTATCGGTTTACAGGATCTGGATCCTCGTCTCTTTTCATTCAACAGCAAACATGGGGCTTGCGACCTGTGCGATGGATTGGGTGTATTGGATGATGCCTACGAGGACAAATCAGAGGTTTGTCCAAAATGTGGCGGCAGTCGGCTCAAACCCGAGGCCCTGGGAGTCAGAATCGGGGGTTATTCCATCTGGGATTTGGTGCAGCACCCGGCTAGCCATGTTCATGAAGTCCTGGAGGGATTCTCTTTTGTTGGGGATGAAGTCCTCATTGCCAAACCCATTATGGCTGAGATTCTCGCACGGCTATCTTTTATGAACAGGCTTGGTCTTTCTTATCTATCCCTCAGTCGAAGCGGGGAAACGCTTTCAGGTGGCGAGGCACAGCGCATACGGTTGGCCGCACAGCTTGGTTCCAACCTGACCGGGGTATGCTACATTTTAGACGAACCGACCATTGGTCTCCATGCCAGGGACAATCAAATGCTTCTCAATGCCCTTAAAGATCTCAAGGGGCGCGGCAACTCCATCTTGGTCGTGGAGCATGACGAGGAAACCATACGTGCTGCCGACCACATCATTGATCTGGGACCGGGCGCTGGACAGGCCGGAGGACAGATGGTGGCCTCAGGAAAACTCCCTGATCTCCAGAAGGTGAACGTATCAGTTACGGGCGCCTCTTTTAATGGACACCCGCA
>CAJIAF010000137.1_pt1 | contig 9755 bp, 8 predicted proteins | sample 9199141 | NCBI WGS metagenome assembly CAJIAF01 (sample SAMEA7708265, study PRJEB35096) | sediment metagenome | biome: marine neritic benthic zone biome [ENVO:01000025]; feature: sediment [ENVO:00002007]; material: shallow marine sediment [ENVO:03000034] sea grass bed [ENVO_01000059] ...
CGACCCTGTCCTGGGCCTCAGCCACGCCGACCATGTTCTTTTGCGTGATCATACTCCCCTTTGGGAGTCCTGTGGTACCAGAAGTGTAATTGATCATCCCCACATCATCAGGGGATACCTTCTCAATCATATCCTCGAACAGCCCGGGGTCTTTTTCAGCCAGTTCTGCACCTAACTTCTGTACTTCCTTAAAGGTAATGAGGTTCGGGTCGTCATAATGTCTCATGCCCTTGGGATCATCCACTATCACTTTAACCAATTGAGGGCACTTCTCCTTTATGGCCAGAACCTTATCTGCCTGCTCCTGGTCACCTACTACCACAAAAATGGAGTCTGAATGATTGATGATGTATTCCACCTGGTCCAGGTGGCTATCGGGGTAGATCCCCACAATGGCCCCGCCAAGGCACTGCACACCCAGTTCGGCGTAGAGTCCTTCAGGCCTGTTGTCTCCTATATAGGAAAGGTTGTTCCCTCGCTTGAAACCCAGAAGACGAAGGCCTAGGGCAAAATCCCTCACGTTCTCGTAATAACCCTGCCATGTGACCGATTGCCAGATGCCGAATTCCTTCTCTCGAATGGCCACCTTTCGGTCACCATGCTTCAAGGCATGTTCTCTCAAAAGGCCCGGTATGGTCTGTTGTGCCACTGTGCGACCGCCTAAATTCCTTTGTTTCGATGTTCAATCAAAATCCCCCCTGCCCAACCCGCCGGGCCAGAGGTCAGCCTACCCTAAGGGCTGGAAGAGGCCCCGGAGAGGGGGAATGATCTTTTCCTCAGCATACGAACTTGTTCTGGAAACATTGGACTCCTGGAGCTGCCAAACTCCAGGAGTCCCTTCCTTCTCTGATGGGAGGGTTTACTACGGTTCACTAATCCAGATAGATCCAGTCTGATATGGGCTCATAGATCTTCTTTTGAACATTGGCTTGCCAGACCTTGGCCACCGGGATTTTGTTATCCTTGAAGGTCACCGGTGCTGTGAGGCCACCCACATCCCAGTTCTTGATCGTGGCCAAAGCCTCACTTAGACCTTTCCCAGTAAGGTTACCGGCCTTATCGGCACGCCTCAGGGCCTCCTCAAAAATCATCCCGGTAAACCAGCCCTGCGTGTAATAGGTGGTGCGGTGTTTCACCTTGGGATGGTGCTTTGCATTGAATGCCTTCATCTCTTGAAGCGCAGGCACATCATACCAGTAGTAGGTATATGGCATCACGCCTGTGAACCCTTCGGCCAGGGGACCCAGCTTGCCGAGCACCATATTCCCCATTCCCCAGAAGGTGGACATGGGAACCACTTTCACGCCCATGTCCTTGCACCCTTTGAGCAGCGCCGGGACAGGGGAAAGCACGAAGCCATGAATGATGAGGTATTCGGCCTTTTTCCTTTTCAACTCAAGGACCGTGGGGGTGACATCCACTGCTCCGGGTTTGGCCACAAGGTCGGCCACCAGTTTGAGACCCAGTTCCTTGGCCATCTTCTTTCCATAAGGGATGGGATCCTTGCCAAACTCCGTGTTGCTGTAAAAGAAGGCCACCCTTGCTCCAGGCTTCTTTTGTGAGATGTATTTGAGGAGGATACCCACCATATCACTGTAAGTGGGGCCCGAGACAAACACATATGGGTTATTGGCCCGATCAGCGAGTTCGCTGGAAAAGGAGGTGGATCCATAGAAACATTTATACTTTTCTTTGATCGTTGGAGCGACGGCCTTTCCAAGCCCCGTGCTATCCCCATAGAAGACCAGAGGATTATCCTTGGCCATAATCCGTTTGAAGATGGCCACCGCCTTGTCCACTTTGTACTCTGTATCCTCAAAGATATATTCGACTTTCTTTCCTCCGATGCCCCCCTTTTCATTGATGTGAGTGACGTAATCGGAAAGTCCTTCATGGATCTTTGTACCGGCAAAGGCGAATCTCCCTGTGATGGGCTGGGCAGCTCCAATTTTGATGACCTCCCCGGCTTGCGCCACCATAGGTGCCACGAGGAAAGCCATCAAAACGCCCGAGACCAGTACCAGACGAGTCAGTCCTTTTTTCTTCATGGTTTCTCCTCCTCTTTCTTTGGGTTAAAAAGCTTTCTCCTGCTCCCCCTTCCCTCTTCCTAAACTGAATTGGTTTTAAAGATGACTCTGGATACGATTCTCTCCTCTATGTTGCTGGCTCAGTATGCAAAGGGCCAAAGGATAAAGAAATTCTTCGCCCTTCTCCACATCTCTGCCAGACCGCGAGGCTCAAAGATAAGGAAAAAGACAATCAAGGTCCCAAAAACCACCTCCCTCAGGGGTGCGAAGATATGCTGGAAGGCCGGGATGTTCTTGATGGCATCGGTGCCGAATTTCAGGATTTCGGGTACAAGGACCATAAAAATCGCACCGTAAATGGATCCCAAGACACTGCCCAGCCCACCCACGATCACCATGGCCAGGTACTCGATGGATAGGGTAAGGGGGAAGTGCTCGGGTGTCACGATATTCATGAAGCTGACCCATAGGCTTCCTGCTACCCCCGCATAAAAGGAGCTAATGGCAAACGACATCAGCTTGTACCTGAACAGGTTGATCCCTATGAGCTCGGCAGCCAGGTCCCTATCCCTGATGGCGACAAAAGCCCTGCCCGTTTTCGTCCGTATCAAATTTCTGAGATAAAGCGTGCCGATCACCACGAAGAACAGAGTAATGAAATAAAACTTGCGCTCGGTGTCGAATTTAAACCCAAACATCTCGGGATCCGGTACGTTTATCCCCCGGATGCCATGGGTCATGAATTCCCAATTCATGAACACATACTCAAAGATAAATTGGGCGGCAATCGTGGCAATGGCCAAGTAGAGCCCCTTAATGCGAAGGGAAGGAATGCCAATGATGACGCCCACGATGGCCGACATCACGCCTGCCATCGGTACAGTCCACCAAAAGGGAATCCCCACCCTCGTGATTAGTATGGCCGACGTGTAGGCACCCACGCCGATAAAGGCCGCGTGGCCCAATGAGATCTGACCCGTGAATCCAGTGAGCAGATTAAGGCCATGAGCACCAATAATGGCGATGCCTATAAGGTTCGCCATATAGAGGACGTATTCATTGGCAAAGAACGGGAAGACGAGAAGAAAGACCATCAATAGAGAAAGCCAGACCTTAACGAACATAGATTGGAAGATGGCCTCATCCTGGCTGTAATTATCTTTGAAATCGCCACAACGCATCTTTAGGGTCTCTCATCCCTTTTTCTTGTCGTCATTTTTGGTTGGAAAATCAAAATCTTGAGCCAAATTCCCGAAAATTGTTAGACCCGCTCAACGATCTTTTTGCCCAAAAGTCCATAAGGTCTAAACATCAGAATAAACACCAGTACGATAAAGGGGGCCACCTCCTTGAATCCCGGCAGGATGGGATCTATGTATCCTCCTGCCAGGTTCTCAAGAATGCCGATAGTGAACCCTCCAAGAATGGCCCCACCAATACTGTCCAGACCACCAAGGATCACAACAGGAAGGACCCTGAGGCCCACCAGGCCCAGCTGGGGGTGGATACCGCTGATGTTTCCGATGACGATTCCACCAATGGCCGCCGCACAGGCGGCTAGACTCCAGGATAAGGCGAAGATCATCTTGGCGCTGATTCCCATGGACTGGGCAACCTGCTGATCCGAGGCATTGGCCCTCATGGCAATGCCCATCCTCGTGTATTTGAAGAGAAGGGCAAATATGATGACGCCTATTATGGCGAAAACGAAACCCCATTTGAGTGCTGAAGGGACAATGGCAAACCCAAGATCCCAGGGCTGGGCAGGGAGAATCTCGGGGAAGGAGCGGTAATCAGCCGTCCAGATGATATGCGCAAGCCCCTTCAGGATACTCGATAACCCGATTGTCACCATGATCACGGAGATAATGGGTTCGCCGATCAGGGGCCTGAGGATCATCCGCTCAATAACTACCCCGAGTATAAATGCGAAGAAAAGGGTAAAGAGAAAGACAATGGCAAAGGGAATTTTCAGGAAGGTGAGCAAAGAGAGGCATACATAGGCACCGAGCATCATGAGTTCGCCTGCTGCAAAGTTGATGACGCTCGTGGCCTTATAGATTAGGACGAAACCGAGTGCAACGAGTGCGTAAACACCTCCTACTGCGATGCCACTTACTATCAACTGTGCAAGGATATCCATCTCATTGCCCAAGAAGTCAGGAAATCGCAAACAATCTATTTTTGAAACTCGACGGGAACCAATGAAAGACCAGGACCGGGATGGACAGCAAGGAGAAGAATCTCCCCGTGCAATATCTGGAAAATGGGACCGCTGACAGCGCTTCCAGATCAAAAGAGAATGGAGTCCACCTCAGATTTCAGGTATCTATCAGACTCCAATATGTTCGTCAAGGCTGTACCCCTCTACTTTTAGGGTGTTACGGAAGTGCCTCCAGGCGTGTAAGGTGTATCTTAAGTATGGATAAATAAATTCTGGAATCGGGGAGTTGAGGAATTCCCGAATTTATCCATTTGTTAGTGATATCTCACGTTCTGCGGAGCCGGATGGTTACCGCATTGTCGCGATCCGGACATTCCCAGGTGACCTCGTCGGCTGAGCCCCAGGGATAATTCCCGCCAAACTGCATCACACTAAGGGTGGGAAAGAGATCGTGGTAGAAGAAGCCGCAGAGTCCTCCTGTATCCCAACAGCCTATCTGAAATTTTTCACCCACCTTGTGTCCAGCACTACAATCGCCTTTAACACCAGTGATTTCTGCGTCCAGGGGTTTGATGCCTTCGGGCTGATCGGCCATGATGAACCTCCTTTGTCCTTGTTTTTCTAAGATGAGCTCCTTAACCGGGGTCCTTAACAAATAAGGTATGGAGAAGTCAATTGAATGTGCATTGAGCATCGAGCAAAGAGCAGGGCGCTCCCATAAAGGGCTCCATACTTGACAAGGAATCGGCTCTGCCCTATTTTGCTTTGATTACCTTATTTACCGGAGGGATTTTCACATATGACACCAGAAGAAATGGAAAAAGAAGGTAGTGAGCTTATGCGACGTGGATTTCATTGATCTCAAGCGATTCTGGCCGTGGGTCAGAAAAAGCTTGGCATGAATGATTCTAGCCTTGTCAAAGCCATGACAGCCTTTGGGGGGGGCTTGGTTTCCAGTGGAGGCGCTTGCGGTGCCCTGGCCGGCGGTATAGCCCTGTTGGGGAGCGTGTTGGGTAACGATGACCCGGAGAAAAAGGATGATCCTCTCGTGTGGAAGGCCTGCAGGGAATTCTACGCGCGCTTTGAGCGTGAGGTTACTAACGAGTCAGAGAGCGTGAATTGCCGGGACATTACAGGCGTGGATGACTGGACCGATAGGGGGCAGAGGCGGGCGTTCTACAAAGGAGAAGGTGTGGTTAAATGCACGGGGAACACGGGGAAAGCGGCGCGAATCCTCGGGGAAGTGATTGAAAAATATATAAAAGACAAGACAAAATAACACTTACGAACCACCCGTTTCCCCTGATCTAGGAGGGTGTGTCGTAATTCCAAAAAACTGTCATTCCGGGCGAGCTCAAAGACTTGGGGCGAGACCCGTGGTTCGACAGGCTCACCACCCTGAGCGAAGTCAAAGGGGAATCCAGGAAACCGTTGGAAAATCAAACCATTCTGGATCCCGGCTCGCATCCCGCTCCGCGGGATTTGGCCGGGATGACAAATTACAACACAGCCTCTTCGCCCGGGGGGAACGGGTGGTGCGTCCTTAGTTTCAGGAGGGGAAGCATCTGGCAAAGGCCTTGAGCAGGGCGGGCGAACCTTTGATGCGAATCTTTCCTCTCACCATGGCCCATATCATATTCGTTTCTTTGGCCAGAAATCTCACCCATGTCTCACTGTCTGCCCTCAACCGCAGGTTGGGGCTCCCTTCATGCCCTTCCTTCACTTCAAGGCTCTTCTCTCGAATAACCACAGTTCCTTTGGCATCCTCAGCACCAGTAAAAGTAAAATGATACGTTGCGTTCAGACCTTCTGACTGCTCTTTCTGGAAGAGCAGAGGAAGGCTTTCCAGGAAGCTCCTGGCAGAATTTGCCCGTAGACCATTTCCCACCCGCTTAATGGTCTTATGGGGAAAACGCCGCGCCACATGGACTTCAGCATCCGAGCCAGGCACCACAAAGACGGTCTCACGCCTCTCTTGCAGTGGTTTGACCACAGATGCCATATAGCCTTTGCGGTCATCTAGATAAGGGCCAATCAGGTCTTCTCCGGCTGGACATACAGCCAGGCAATAGGATGACTTATTAGAGATGCCGTAGCAAAGACTCTGCCACATACAGACTGTTTCAGGGTCGCTCACCTTTCTTCGATAATCCAGGGCCCCTTTGCTGCCCGCAATCAATTCCACCCAGTCCGAAAACCCGCCCAACCGATCCCTGTAGTTGTGGGTCATACAGTTGGTAAAATTAAATTCCCCATTTTTGCCAATCGCCCCTACCGGGCAAACTGCCGTACACAAGCCACACTCTATGCAGGGATTAAAATCAAGGGGATGATCGTAAGCCGTCACTTCTCGATCCATCAGAATGGTCCCGAGTGCGATGAAGCTACCAAAGCGGGGATGAATAACGATCCGATGACGGCCCATGAGTCCCATACCCGCAGCTTCTGCCACTGATTTGTGGGGCACGGGCCACATCTTCCCGGGCCACAGATCCAGGTCCATGGGAAACCCGCTCGCCGTGTTCATAGCCCCAACTCCCTTTTCTCGGAGTGTTCTTATTATATTGTGGGCACAGGTATTGACCGCATCAAAGCAATGGATGAACTCCAGGTCTGAAGCTGACCGAGATACAGAGCGCACGTTTTCCGGATTCAACCGGACCACCATACTTATCAGTGCCTTTGTCTTTGGAAACACCCTGAACACATCCTCTCGTTGATCTGCAAGCTGGGGTCGGTCAATCTCTACAATGCCCACATCGTCAGCCCCAGCCTCTAGCACCACTTGCTTGACCCACTCAGCCTCAACCTTGGACGGCTCCTTATCCTCCTCAGCCTTGAACTGCTCATGATACCACCTAACCGTAGGATGATTCTCTATTTTCATGCCTGCCTCCTTTTATTGTATATACAATTAATTGATCAAAAAAATAGAGCCCCGTTTATCTTTTTCCTGTCTTCCCCCAAAGCTTTTCAGCTATACGCCCAATAACGCCCGCATTCCTTTTCCCCAATAGAGAGGTGGCCTTTTCCTGTGCTTCACGCCACGCAGGAAACGCTTCCATCAATATGCGGTTGCCCTTGGGTGTTAACTTCACACGGTGTGCCCGCCTGTCTTTTCTCGGGGAAACCCTCAACCAACCCTTGGTCCTCATTCGGCTCATATTACGACTAAGCGTAGATGTCTCTAAATGCAGCATACCGCAGATTTCGCTCGGTTCTGCCTCCCCCAGGATTGATACTACAGCCAAAATACTGAGCTGTGTTGCTTTTATGCCGTGTGGCCGAAGTGCGTCATCATAGATACGTGATACAACACGGCTTATGGTGCGAATCCGCATTGCAACACATTCTTGCCCCAGAGTCCTGGCAAAGATATTGATTGTTGTATCCTGCTTCACAGTGTTCACCTATTTGAGTTTGCTTGTATGTACAAATTATAATCGCGGTCTGCAAGCAAAAAATAAAAAAAACTGTAAGACTCTCGCCCCAGAAAAATAGGGTTCCCTTCACCTACTAGGGCACCGTTTACCGAATTAGCCAGATGGGATGGACAGAAATTTAATGAGTTCCACATTTTACGGGGTAAAAATTATGGGATCAAAGATTTGAATATTTCTTGAATTTCTGTTCTTTACAAGTTAATTGAAGTTTTGCGTAAAATCCGATCAGTATCACAAACAAGGAAAGGGGGAAATTTTTATGAAAAGGTATGGCGACTTTATAACGTCTGAGGAAGACCAGGCCTTCCTGACCACCATCCGAAAATACGTTGACAAAGAAGTGATGCCGATTCGCATGGAGTTGGACGAAAACTATGAAGCCTTTGAAAAGGCCTATACAGGGCTGGTAAAGCTCGGTGTCCAGAAACGGGGTTTTTCTCCCCGCTACGGCGGTCTGGCCATCAGATCAGCAACCACCATATGCGCCATCACCGAAGAGTTATCCCGCGGAGACAGTGGGCTCTCTCTTCACGCCCTCATCATCCCCTGGTGCATGGCCGCGGCCATGGGAGGGGGGAATAAGGTCCTAATGGACAAGTTTACCCCCATGTTTTGTGAAGACACGCCTCGCTGCGGTTGCCTGGCCATCACAGAACCCGCAGGGGGCTGTAATATTGAGGACGGGGCCGAGCACGGTCTGACCATCCGTACCCAGGCCAAACTGGAAGGTGATGAGTGGGTCATTAATGGTGAGAAAATGTGGCCCAGTGGCGCGAGCATCGCCGACCTGTATTGTGTCGTCTGCACCACTGATACCAAACAAAAGGAAGAAGGCGTAGCGCTCATCTATGTGCCCAAGGATACCCCGGGGCTTTCCTTTGGCAAACCAGAGACCAAAATGGGCATGAAGGTGACAGACGTAAATGCCGCCATCTACTTTGACAATGTGCGTGTCCCCAAGGATTACCGGGCAGCCGGCCCGGGCATGGACTGGAAGCTATTCAGGAACAACATAGGGTGGGGCCGACTCACCAGTGCTCCCATGACCTTGGGAAATGCCCAGGCCGTTTTAGAAATTGTTGTGGATTACACAAAAGACAGATTCTACGGGGGAAAGCCTGTGCGAAATCATTCCCTTCAGGCAGCCATGATTGCTGATATGGCGGTTGGCATAGAAGCAGCCCGGTTCTATTATCTTTCTGTAGCTGCCATGTATAATAATCGGAAGAAATATGGAAATCCTGGGGATGACTACCTTCTTGCCCGATCCAGTGGAACCAAGGTTTATGCCTGTGACGTGACTGAGATGGTCTGCAACAGGGCTATGGAACTCATGGGTTCATACGGATATGCGCGGGAATATCATGTGGAGAAATACCTGCGGGACAGCAAGATCATACAATTGTGGCTTGGAGGTTCTCAACTGGGGCGCCTGGATGTGGCCCAGGGTTACTATCCCTATTTTGAAACGTCATAAAGGGAATTTGGTTCACCGCGGAGACGCTGACCCGCCTGCCTCCGCTGAGAGAGCAGGCTTGCGCCCTCCTCTCCATCCTCCGTAGCAGGCTACTGCGGAGGACGGGCGCAGTAGTCTGCTACGGAGGATGAAATGGCGGGCGCCTCTGCGTTGAATCATCAGGTAAGAGAATAGGTCTTGCTTCCACTCTCTTCTATCTTCCCTTCATTTTTCAGTTTTTGCAGATGGCTTTCCAGTATGGGGATGCCGGGGAAAAACTGTACAGTGGGAAGTGGGAAAAAAATGTTCAGGAGTTCTTCAAAGGTCTTTTGCCCGCCTTGAAGGGCTTCAAGAATGCCCTTATCCTTCTCTAAAATCTTGTCCCTGATCCTTCCAATGCCTTCTTTTGAATCTTGGATGACGTCCCCGTGAGAGGGAAGAATAAGATCAATGTCCAGGGCCTCAACTTTCTCTAGGCTCTCAAGATACTGGGCTGCACCTCCAGAAGAAGGGGTATACCAGGCAACCATTTCACCCACGATGTCACCGGCCAATAGAACCCGCCTGTCAGGATCATAAAGGGACATGTGCCCTGGCGCATGTCCCGGCGTATGAAGAATCTGGAAATGGTAATCCCCAATTTGGAGGAGATCGCCTTCCAGAAC
>CAJIAF010000331.1_pt1 | contig 9698 bp, 10 predicted proteins | sample 9199141 | NCBI WGS metagenome assembly CAJIAF01 (sample SAMEA7708265, study PRJEB35096) | sediment metagenome | biome: marine neritic benthic zone biome [ENVO:01000025]; feature: sediment [ENVO:00002007]; material: shallow marine sediment [ENVO:03000034] sea grass bed [ENVO_01000059] ...
GTCATTAAATTGAGGCCCCGGGTTGAGGGGCAGGCAAAGACAGCACTGATGGCGGCCCTTTCAGGGCCTTTCCTTCATCCCAAGATCGCTGTTGCCGTGGATGAGGACATTGATGCAGGGGATATTCGGCAGGTGGTGTGGGCCATAACGAATCGGGTTCGGGTCGATCGCGACATGGTCATGATTCCCAATACGCGCGTTTTCGCCCTTGACAATTCATCTCCAATTGTCCCCGGCCAAAGCAGTTTCCACCGTATAGGAACCAAGTTGATGATTGATGCAACCTTGCCCGCCTCAATTCCAGAAACCGATGGGGATCGATTAGAGCGCGCCATGCCGAAGAATTCTGACTCAATTGACTTGAAAGATTTTCTGCCATAAGTCATTACCCAAAGCATACTCCGAAAGGTTATAACTTACATTGAGACTGTCGAAAAACCGGACAATCTTATCCTCTGAGGGGGCCAGATGTCTCCTTTAGTTTTTCGTCATTGGGGTTGGTATATCTGCTATACATCCATACCGCTGCCTAGCTCAGGCTCCAAACCTATGGAGGGAGAACGTTCGTGAGAACGTTAGAAGATTTGAATGATGTATCTTACGGAGAGAAACAGAATAATAACACCAAGTATCAGTTTTATGGCTTTGGCGGGAAAGTATTTTTGTAGCCTCGCTCCAGAGTAAATCCCCATGAGACCACCTATCCCGAAGAGGAGGCCCAATTTCCAATCAGGTGCTATGGCCAGTCCGGTATGAGCATAGAGAGGCGCTATGATTGTGTAAAAGGTAACTCCGAAAATAGAAGTGAAGAATGTGCCGAGTAGCGTGGCTCCCGCTATGGTGTAAACCGGGAGTCTAAAGATAGCAATGAGGAAGGGTGCGATAATCGCACCTCCACCTATCCCATACGTACCGCCTACGATCCCCACAGTAAGGGCGAGGGCAAAGAGGATGATGGGGTTAAAAGAGAATGTCTCACCATAGAACTCAAATGTGTAACGGGTGGGTGAAAACCTGACCGTCCTAACCGGCACATAACCAACAGACTCTTTTTGTGATTGGCCACGAATCTGTGTGGATCTTTCCTTGAATTTCTCCTCAAGGGCCTTGGTTTTCTTTTTGAGGGCTCCCGCCTTTGGTGTTAAATCATAAAGCAGCTTTGCAGCAATATAGAAGAGGACGCATCCCACAAAAAATTTGAAGTTTTTCGGGTCTGGGAGGTACCTGATTCTGAAGATGACACCGAAAAACACACCAGGCAATGTACCTGTAATGATAACCAGAGCGAGGGGCCAGGCCATCCTTTTCTCTTTAATGTACCTGTAGACCCCGCTTGGGATGGCAATAATATTGTAAACAAGATTTGTGGGGCTAACCGCAGGGCTCGTGAACCCGAGCACGCTCACCTGAAAGGGAAGGAGCAGGAAGGCACCAGACACCCCACCCATGGATGTGAAGAAGGAAATAACAAACGCAACAATGATAGGGATAGCGGGAAAGACATCGACCCCTGAAACAGGGAAATGCAAATGGTTTTACCTCCGTAAATCGACCGCAAGTGTATAGGCTGCTGTGGAAAAAACAAGGGATTTGTTGATTTACTTTTACCCTTTTCCCTGTAGTGCGTCCAGATTCTCCCTGGCGAAATCTATGGAGGGGTCTAGTGCTAGGGCAAATTGATAGTAACGGATGGCATTGTCTTTGTCGCCCATATCTCGATAATTGGAGGCGATGTTCGCATAGTCGATCGCAGAGCTGGGATCCAGTTGGAGGACCTTTCGGAAGCACTGGATGGCCTTTTCATGCTCTTTCAACTTGAAATAGCAGTATCCCATAAGATTGTGGATATCCGTCCTCTCACTGTCATGTTTTTCTCCCTTTTCAAGCGTGCTGATGGCCTGTTTGTATTGGGCCAGGTCTTTCAAACAGACGCCCATGTAAGAATAAATGCTGGGAATGTCCTCTTTGTCGGGATTAAGATTTAAGGACTGTTCAAAATACTTGAGCGCCTCGGCCTGATCATTTATAGCCAGATGAGAGGACCCTAAGAAGAATTTGGCGTAATATTTTCCCGGCATGATCTCATCAATTTTTCTCAGCTCAGTGATTGCCCACCCAGGGACTCCGCTCTCCGCGATGAGCTTGGCGGAGAACATCCCCACACTGGTATGGGCGGCCCTCTCCCTGAAATGGGCACCAGGGATAATGGTATAAAAGGCAGGAATTTCTAGCTTCGGATGCATGGTATTGATCACAATGACTTCCATGCCTATGCGGGATAGGGCTGAAATACAATTCTCAACCTCCACTCTAATGTTGTCATGGGAGAGGTCGGGCAATTGGGTGATGTCTATGGTCGTCTCAGCGCCAGTGACGAATTCTGCCTCTTCAAGATTCTTAAACTTGGGCAGACCGCTCGCCACATAGTTGGCGTTACTATTGAAGTCACCCGCGAGCTGGGCCACTTCCGTTAGCCCTCGACTCAGTGCCTTCTGAGGATCGGGCGTTGTTCCTGCCGTCCAGACGATTTCGCTCTTATCTGGAAATGTGGTGGGGTCATAGGCGAGGACACCTACACTGGGAATGCCCGTGTCCAGAGAAAAATCCGTGATGAACAATTTGACGCCTACCCCCTCGTATTTGCCAATCATCTCCAGAACCAGGGGGTCAGTTAAGGAGCTGACATTAATGGCGGGCGTTCTTATTTTGTTGCGGCTCACCACAGATGAGACATGCCTTTCCACGATCTCACAGATTCCCTGACTGAGGGCCTCTTCCACGCAGTTTCCTGCTGAAGGACCATTGAATTCATTGATCATATAGAACCAGTTGAAGGGGATGAGGACCTCCTCTTGCCGCGTCAGATTGTAGGCCCAGGTCCATTTGAGAGGTAGCCTTGAGAAAACCTCTTTGGCCACATCCGGTTCATCGGACTCGTCATGAACGGACTTGGCAATGGACTCAAAGGGTAAGGCAGGGTCTTTCAGATTTCGGTATTGTTCCGTAAAGAAGTTCTCAGAATTCTTGCAAAACGTGAAAAAGCTAAATCTCTCGGCCAACTCCATGACCGCGCTGGCCTCTGACTGATAGGGCGTCCCCCCCTTGCCCATCTGTTTCTTGGTCCCTATGGTTTCCAGAGCATCTTTACCGCAAAAACTGAAATAGATCGGGATATCTAGCCGGCCATTATCGATCCTCATGGTCTTCTCTAAAATATCCAGGTCCACCTCTTTCAGTTTTTCCTTGAATCGCTGTACCGTCTCTTCTGGCGTGCATATCTTATCCTGATCCAGGGTGTAACTTTTGAAGGCGTCTTTCATAACAACCTTGTAACTCATTCTTGTCCTCCATTATTATTTAGCCACAGACCCACACAGACAGACACAGACCCGGATGAACAATTACTTAAAATTCCCGCGTAGCGGGCTTCAATCCCGGAAACCGGGATTGAATATTGGGAGAGGGCCTTAAGGAATCAATGAACATGTTTATTGTTTCCTTAAAGTCCTTCTCCCTATAATTTTAAGCAATTAGTAACTCTTTATCTCGCCGTACCTCCGTAAGCTTTGTAAGGATTTTTGTCCTTAATCGTCTGCGTGTATCTGCGGCTAATATTCTTAATTCGTTTGAGACGGCTCATTTTCTAGGGCTCTATTCATGCTGCCTGTTGTGTATCCTTCCAGATCAAGCGCCACATGGAGAAACCCTATCTCTTTGAATTTCTCCGCAATCTTTTTCCTCAAAACTGGCTCATTGATCTTATGGATTTCAGCGCTCTCAACTTCGATCCGAGCCACCGATCCATGATGTCTGACCCGATATTGCTTAAAACCACTTTTGGCCAGATACGCTTCTGCTTCTTCAACCATCTTCAGTTTTTTATCCGTTATGGCATCCCCGTAGGGAATCCTTGAGGCCAGACAGGCCATGGCCGGTTTGTCCCATGTGGAAAGCCCCATCTCCTTGGAGAGAAATCGGATCTCTTCTTTATTCAGTTCAGATACGACAAGAGGGGCAATAATCCCCATCTCATCTGCCGCCTTCAGTCCAGGACGGTAATCAGCCAGGTCATCCACATTGGTCGCGTAGGCCACATGTTCTATGCCCCTTTCTCCAGCTATTTTCACAAGTTCTTGAGAGAGGGCTTTCTTGCAGTGGTAGCACCTGTCCGGGGTATTGGATACAAACTCGGGAATACTGGTTTCATCTGATTGAAAGACCACATGCGCAATGCCCCTCTCTTGTGCAAACTGGACAGCCTCCTGCCGTTCCATGGAAGGATACGTGGAGGAGCTCTCCGTGACCGCCAAGACCTTGTCCCCCAGAGTTTCGTGGGCTAAGGCCAGAAGGAACGTGCTGTCCACGCCTCCAGAAAAAGCGACCAGCAGAGAATCCAGCCCTTTGAGATAACGGATCAACTTTTCTTTTTTCAGTCTCGCAGTATTTTCATTCATACTAAAACCTACCTGTACTGATTATCATTTGGTTACCACAATGTGTCACTTGGTGCAACCCCTATTCTCACCCTCACCACAAAGACACAGAGGACACGGAGAAAAAAATACCCTGTGATCCCTGCCCGCCATCAGCCGCAGTTCAATCGCTGTCAGACGGCTCGAGTTCACCTCTGCCTAATGCCAGATGCGCTCAGGCGAGGCAGGCGGGTCTGTGTCTCAGTGGTGAGACATTTGGCTCATTCTAAACAATTCTAAGGCCAGATCCTCAATATGCGCGCGGTTCTCCAGCTTCTTGCGCCAACCAGGTGGAATGGCCCCAAGACCTAAGTAGGCGCCGGAAATGGCGCAGGCCATGGCTCCCAGCGTGTCTCTGTCGCCGCCGTGTAAGATGGCACAAAAGAGACATTCCTCAAAGGATTTTGGATACTTCAGAAAACTGTAGATGGCAAATGGCATGGACTCATGCACAGCCACGCTTCGTCCCAGCACTTCTGAAGCCTCATTAGGAGAGACCTCATCTGAGATCAATTTTTGGATGAGTTTCATCTTTGTTCGAATCTCAGGCGTCCGGGCAAAGTCAATGAGACCTTGGACGTATCCTTGCAACGGAAACTCCTTTTGCGGATCCAGCTTGACCGCACTGGCAACGGCCCAGGCCTGTACTGCCGCACCATCCATCCCCACCGGATGGGCGTGCGTGACCTGGGCTGAAAGAGAGGCCAGATCGTAAAGCTCAGAGGCTTGGTGAAAGAAGAGGCCTAGAGGAACAATTCTCATGGCTGCCCCGTTGCCCAGAGAGCCGCTCCCACCAAACATCTCGCGGGCCGCTTCGGTATAGGAGATTCCACGCTTTTCAACCAGGGAGAAGATGGTCGGAGGGCCAGAGGCGTAACCCCGCCACGGTTCGTGCTGAAAGTTAGTGTTGAAGGTATCCCCCAGATTTTGCTGGTGAATGCCATTAACCTTTATGATCGATTCGGCCAGCCCTATGGCCATGGCCGTGTCATCTGTGTATCGGAATTCTGAAACATGATCGAGATTGGAAAGGAGTCGCTCTCTTTTAGGCACTCTGAAGGCAAGTTCACCAATGGCGTCCCCAAGAGCGCTGCCCACCATGCCTCCCAGATATTTCGCCCTGATATCTATGGCCATAGCGATTACTAGACAATTAGTTTTGTGTCATCCTTCACAAGCTTTTTAGCAACAATCCATCCAATACACAAGCAGGTTCATCCCGACCCACACCTTATTTATAGAAACTGAACCCCGAAAGCCCAAGAATATAGAAAAATCGGGGCTGAAAACGTTTTTTTGATCATTTTATTGTTGATATTTGTTTTTAGATTTATTAAGGTGCCACCAAATTTTCCATTTAACCGTTGAACCATTTAGGAGAAAGGAGGAAGGAGGACATGAATAAGGGAGATCTGGTGAATCAGGTGGCCAAAGTGACCAGCACGAAAAAGGAAGCCCAGGCCGCGGTGGATTGTGTTTTCTCCACCATTACCAAGGCACTGAAAAAGAAAGACACAGTTACGCTGGTGGGCTTCGGAACATTCAAAGTGGACAGAAGGAAGGCCAGAAAGGGGAGGAATCCACAGACCGGGGAAGAGATCAAAATCAAGGCAAAAAGAGTTCCCAAATTTGTGGCCGGTAAGGCTCTCAAGGCTGCAATAAAGTAAGAAGAATCGCAAACGTTTGCGTAAGGCCCCTATCAGGAATATATTTGCCTGATGGGGGTTTTTGTTTCCAGATAAAGAGTAAAACCCTTATCCCATGTGCTTTTTCGCCTCTTAGTCCATGGTGGTTAAATCGTGATATGGATGCTCAAAAATTGCCCAACAGAATAGCTCTCGTTTTCACGGTATTCCTTTTCGTTATGTTTCATGGACTCCTCCATGCTGCGCAGAGGGGTACACTTCGAGCAAAGGGAGTCATTGTTATTTTTGACGAGCCCCTCAAAGTTGCTGCTGAAGAAGCGGCAACCCTTTATCCCGTACTGAAGAAAGAGTTGGAAAACAGGCTCGCAAGACCTGTGAATTTCAGGCCAACGGTCGTGCTGGTCAAAGAGAGGGAGACCTTCAAGCGGATGGCTGGGACCAATCTCATCGTGGCATTTGCCATCCCAGAGAAGAATCTGATGGTGATCGATTATTCAAAGACACGTACCGACCCCTTCTCCATCGAGACCACCATGAAACATGAATTGTGCCACCTTTTACTCCATAACCACATAAAGGAGGAGAACCTGCCCAAATGGCTTGATGAAGGGATCTGCCAATGGGTGAGTGACGGTATATCAGAAATCATTATGACCCAGAAAAGAGGCGTTCTGGATGAGGCTATCCTTTCAGGTCGGTATATAAGCATCAGAGCCCTTACGGGTGGGTTTCCCCGCGATGAAAGATATCTTGTACTCGCGTATGAGGAGAGCAAGAGTCTGGTGGAGTATATGATAAGTGCATTTGGTGAGGAAGCTCTCCTCTCGGTGTTGAATGATTTAGAAGAGGGTGCTGACGTGGATGAGGCACTATTACGGAATCTATCAGTTTCCTTGAACGAGCTTGAATCAAGATGGCATCACCACCTGAGGAGAAGAATCACTTGGGTAGCCTATCTCATAAACCACCTTTATGAGATACTTTTTTTCTTGGCTGCCATGGCGATGATATACGGATTCATAAGAGTATTAATAAAGAAAAGGGCTTACCGGGATGAGGAGGAAGAGGAGGGGGAGTGATGCACAGGTGAAAGGCCAAGCTTGGAAGTCAAGGCCAGAATCGCTTCTACCAATTCTGCCAGGGACCTTCGATCATCTTTTGCCCTGACGGTGATCCCAACACGGTCTTGCTCAAGGCCGATACCCCCGATGATCCATTGGGTCCTTTCCACCCGCTTTTTTGCCCTCCGATTTCCCTCAAAATATCGACAGGTGCCTTCCGGGCAGGTGATGACATGGGCTGCATCGGCATACTCTTCTAGCGCCCTCAGAAGGTGAAGGGGCTCCAACCTTCCACTGCATGGAACAGGAAAAAGACGTAATGACTTGCCGTGCAGTTCCTCTAGAGACTGCCTTTCCGGTTCACCGCAATCAGGCGTGTTCTGGCAATAAAAGAGGGCCAGGGTGGGCTTTTTTGCATCAGTCATTTTTAAACCCTGCCTTTCTGTTATTCTCGCAGAGGGTGTTACGGAAATGAGAACACACGGGCAAGGACAAAATACACCATTTAATATATCACATGCAATATATTTTTCAACCAAAATCGGCATATTTTCTCATGAGGTCATCTGGATGCCATCATCTCGGCCCCTCATAGGTCAGGACCGCCTCGAGCAAGTTCCAGGGGAAGTCGTTAGATGGACCGGGCTGCAATTCGGTGCGTAACTTTCATGTCTTCTCTGGTACAAAAATTTGACAAAAGGGTTTGGAGAATTTATGGAATACGGGACACCATTCCAGTCGAGATTTTGGCCTCATTATTTTTGTTTTGGATCAAGAGATCTCTACAGTGGATAACCTACCAACCATTTCTTATTCAAAAGGAGGGGATCCCGTGATTGAGATAGCCATGTATTTTGAGTTGTTGCCGGGCAAAGACCAGAAGGCTTACGCAGAACTCGCTAAGGCCGTTGTTGCCATGGCACTGGAGGCGCCTGGGGTTGTTGAGGTTCGTGGCCACCGAAACATGTTGGGTGCCCCCCAAGTACGATTTACGACCGTATGGGAGCGTCTCGTTGACTGGGCGACTTTTAACGAGAGCAAGGAATGGCAAGACGCATGGGCCGAGATGACTCCTTTTCTGAGCAATCTTCGCCTTGAGATATGGGGCCCGTCTCCCATTGTTCCGGAGCCCCTACGTCCTGGACAATAGATTTTTGTCCGGTGATGAGGCGATTCATGAGTCATCTTCTGGATGGATGATTCTAATATCAAAAGCTTTGGGGTGCGAGGCTATTGTGGTTGCGGAAGATCATGATATTACAGAGCGGTTGGAATGCCAGGATAAATCTGAATCTGATATATACAAGGTGGAGAAGCGAAGATGATAACCATTGAAAGCACGATGCGGGCAGAGAAAGACATCAACACCATCTGGAATCTTTTCAATGATATTAACACGGTGGCGGGCTGTGTGCCCACGTGCACAAGCTACCAGGTGATCGATGATAACACCGTGGCTTGTGATCTCCGCATAAAGCTGGGTTTGATACCTCTAGACAACAAGGCTAAGGTGAGTATCACTGAAAGGAGGGACAACCGGCATCTTGAGGCAAAAGGGGTGTCAGAGGCGGGCGACATGATGCAAAAGTTTGGGAAAGTGGCTACAGGTACGGTGACTAACATACACCTCATTTTGGACCTGGAGGAGATGGGCCCCAATGAGACCCGAATCCATTTCCACGCAAAGGCAGATGCAGTAGGTCAAATGAGGAGAATATACGAGGCCGTCATAAAAACAAAGAGGGAAGAGATTGAGGCCCAATTCGTAGAGAACCTGGAAAACGCGCTGGGGTCTAAGGTGGTCAAGGAGTAAAAAGGGTGTATTGACAGAAACAATGACGCTCCCTACAAAGGGGCGCCTTTAACTGAGCGCTTTAAAGAGAGAAATGTCCAAAAGACGCGTTTCAAAAAAGGTTACCGTGAAGGTCACCCTTTTTCCCCCTTTCTCCAAAAATACATCAAGGGATGAGGTAAGCATGACTCTTGAAGAGGGTTCAACAGTCAAAGACCTCATTCACTATTTGGTTAGCACCGATGACCGCTTCAAAGCCTATTTAGGGGAAGTTACTGGGGAAGAAGAGACACGGTTTCGTGCACTCATCATCCATAATGATCACATAGCCAGACTGGATGAGATGGTCAGTGATGGTGATAGCTTGAAATTTCTTCACCCCCTCCAGGGGGGGTAGACTGGAAGTTATTTGGTCATCTGCTGGTTCATGTAAAGCAGAAGAAAAGGAGTAAACGAAATGGATGGGTACAAATTCAGACTTCTTGATGTGGATCTCACCAAAGGTGAAACGAACACGCGCTCTTTAGGAAGCGACACGATTCAACAGTTTATCGGGGGGAGTGGCCTTGCCGCGTGGTTGCTATGGAGTGAGGGCCCGGAGGACCCGGACCCACTAGCCCCAGAGGCCCATCTACTATCCATGACCGGTCCACTGACAGGAACCCCGGCCTCCAGCTCAGGAAGGCATGGTGTGGCAGGGCGAAGTCCCCTGACAGGATTCTGGGGA
>CAJIAF010000005.1_pt1 | contig 9679 bp, 7 predicted proteins | sample 9199141 | NCBI WGS metagenome assembly CAJIAF01 (sample SAMEA7708265, study PRJEB35096) | sediment metagenome | biome: marine neritic benthic zone biome [ENVO:01000025]; feature: sediment [ENVO:00002007]; material: shallow marine sediment [ENVO:03000034] sea grass bed [ENVO_01000059] ...
AGGAGTTCTTCCTTATATCTCCCTCGCCGCCATATCCCCATGATACCCCAAAATCTATCTCAAGATACCCTAAGCTTAAGAGAGGGCTGTGACCGACATGCAATCTCGTTGATTTCTCGTTTAGACAAGAGCGGCAATCTTCTGGACTACCAATTCGCGCTTAGCCTCGTAAATGTTAAGCGGCAGTTAACCTATGATCAGGTCAATGAAATCTATATGAAGGAGAGCTTACTGGAAGGGGCACATCAACTTAGCCAGTTCATGCGTCAAAAGCGAATGGACCAGGGCTCTCTGACCCTTTCGCTCCCTGAACTTTACGTGAGATTCTATCCTGGTTCCTCTCTCCATTTAGAAATGGTGGAACAGAATACGCCCTCCCGAATGATGGTGGCCGAATTCATGATTTTTTACAACTGGTTGGTAGCCAGGTTCTGTAGGGATAATGAAATCCCGGTCCTTTATAGGGGCCAGGAAGGACCGAGTGAGAGGTTGTCCATAAATGAGGCTGGTTATATCTATTTTGTTTTTAAGCAGCGGCGTAAGCTCAATCCACTTATGATTGATACGGAACCCAGATGCCACACTGGGTTGGGGCTGGATGTATATACAAACGCGAGCTCACCCATAAGACGATATCTAGATCTTGTGGTTCAGCGTCAGATTAGAGGTTATCTGATAGACGGTTCTCCCCTTTATGATAAGGAAGCGCTGGAAGACATCAGGATGTCTGTAGAGCCCACATTGAGGGATCTTGAAAGGGTGAAACGAAACCGCATTCGATACTGGATCCAGAAATACCTGCGCCAGCATATTGGTGAGAAGTTTCCAGCCCTGGTTCTGGATGTTCTGAGGGGCAGGTACCGAATTCTTCTAACCGACTTTTTGCTCGTGACGGAAATGAAGCGGGATAATGGCCAGGACTTCTTTGAGGGGCAGCAGTTGATGGTGACGGTCAAGAAGGCTGATCCATGGAATGACCTGCTGAGCTTGGAATATGCGGGGTAGTAAAGGGACAGACAACAGGCGTTTAATTCATATTGATAAAAACTCTGCCCAAGACAATGGGACCTTTGGTCACCTTCGCCTGATGCTTCAGGTAAGCTGAAGTTCCACACAACTCCCTTAACTCTCTGATCTCTCCCGGTTTGATCTTATGGCCGTTGATGCTCAGGTGAATGTCTCTGTTGTTATAAAGGTTTGTCTGCACCTTCTGCAGACATATTTTGTCCTTCTTTGATAAAGAGACAGCATCCTCTGGTCTCAGGTAGATGTGCCTGCTGTCGTTTATTTTCAAGACCAGGTAATCCATCCGTGGCGGCGTGAGCCTGATTTTCATCCGACCTAGGACATTATCACCCTTAGAGGCGATGATGGTGTAGAATTCCCCCTTCTTGTTCAGGGAATAGCGTTTGATAAGGTTCGCTCCCGTATCGATGACATATCCCCTGTCCTCCCCGGTATTGTTCTTCCAATCTCCAACAAATCCTTTAAAGTTGACCGTAATTCCGGGTACGCCAGGGAACGATGGGATAATGTCCACAATTTTCAGTTTGTCACCCTTGACCAAATCAAGGGTCTCTTCATTTGATAGAAGAATTCGGTGACCCTTTGTCTCCACTACAAAATAGTCTAGCTTGGCAGGTCTGATTTTTAACTTTTCTTCGCCGAGCCTTTTCTTGGAGATCTTTAAGGGGATCTCGGCAAATATGTGGTTGTCCTTTCTTACGATGATGCTTGTATTCCTGAAAACCACAAATTCTCGTCTATAGTCGTTTAGGTCTCCGTATCCAAGGATATCAAGACTCAGCCCTCTCTCATAATTGGATTCAATGTGGGACACCTGAATGGAGTCTCCTGCTTGCAGTTCCAGGGTTTGGTTCTCTTTTATGACTATGGGAATTTGGCCATTAATGGAAACAACCAGATATTTAAGGAGCGGCGTATCCAGGACGAGGCCGGGCGACTCAGGGATAATGCCGAAAAGCTCCTTAAAAGCATTAATAACCAGATTGTGATAGCGGACCTTCAGATCAATGGTGGGTAAAAACTTTGAGGTCTCTACCCCGAAGGCAGGAATGTGATGTTCTGTGAGCGCATAGTAGGTGGCAGATTTTCGCTGTTCACTATGATGGCTGTTTTTGGCACTTGTTTTGGTGTTCATGAAATGGAATTTGTGCAGTTCATTCTCGATGTGGGGATTGACTTCACGAATGACCTTTTGGGCCATTTCTTCCAAGTTGATCACTCTGTTGCTCCCGGGAACCTTATATTCATGTGTATCCGCAATAATGGACTGACCAAAGCGCATGGGATTACGCCACTTGTTTATGTATTTGGGATAGTAATATCCCGCGCCATCGTGCAAATTTAGGAGGTAATCGCTTTCACTGATCAGTTTCTTTAGTATGGTAACGATCTTGTCTTCTGTGCTGCTGGCGCTGTCCCCATTGGTAAACTTTCTGTTCATGTCCCCATGGGGTCCCCTTTGATTCAGAATGATGGAATAGAAATTGGCCCGCGGCACCACAACGAGATTCCCTTTGGCGAGGCTCATGTCCGCATAAAGATCCGCCGACAGGAACCCTCCTGGCTCGTTCCCTTGTATCCCGCCTATCAGCATCAGGGTTTTCCCTGGCTGTTTTCCATATATTTTGTAAACGTTCAGTTCATAGGCAGTATTGGGGAAATAGACGATATGCTCTTTCTTAGAAAATCCAGGGGTGGGAAAGGCGAAAAAAGCAGGCAGCGTAAGGCACAAGGAGAGGAGAAGAACTCTTGCAATTGGCTTGGGATTAGGATACATGGCTCACCTCAAATTCCCTTTCCAGGATAAGCAACCCCGACTGGTCATAGACCAGGACCTTGAGGGCTGTTGGCGGTTCGGAATTGGGTGCCAAGAAAAATCTACCATGGACCGGTTTAAATCTCTGGATGAGAAAAAGCTGTCCTCGCCGAAAATTTACCGGAATACCTTCCTCTAGCTGCACCCTGGGAAATGTCCATTCAGGAGGCGGATTTGGATCATTGCCCATGGCGATCAAATGGATATAGCCCCCCACAGCAGTTTCTCCCGGGTTCATGTTGACCAGCTTGAACTCCACGCTCAGTCTGGCGCCTTCTTTCTGGATAATCATCTCTTTGATATCCACCGCCCCTATGGGTTTCATTTCCTCTTCGCTATCACCAGGTGGGCTCTCAACATCACTTATGACAGTTTGCTCCCGTATAATTTCAACCTTACGGGGTGCACTCTTCTCCTTTGTGACCGCATTCCCAGGGGTAGCACGCTTCTCTTTCTGTTGCTCCTGTGGCTCTTCAAGGTGACGTATGTAGTCCTCAAGCAAAGCCACATGTTGTCGAAGTCTGCCCAGGTTTTTTTCCCCTTTGATAACCTCCTTTTCAAGCTGTTCTATGTTTGTTGACTGCGTCCTGTTTGCACGGTACAGCCCAACGTAGTTGTTAATGATAAAAACAGAGAAGGGGATGTAAAGGATAAGAAAAAGGGTGGCGCAAAAGACAATAACCGGAGAGATCTTGAAAGAGCGCACGCGTCCCAAACTCCTGATGATCATGATCGTCAGGCGGTCCTCATCGTGAGGTTTCTTTTTTACGGACGTGATTTCCGACTCAGTTGGTGCCATGTCTCTTCCCTGATCTTCCAGTGTTTGCCCCTTTTAACAAGGAGAAGATTCTTGAGGCCGAAATCTTGGTATTCATCGGCCTGATAATTCTGTTTGAAGCTGACCTTAGCCGTCCATTTGGAGACCTGTACAATGCTCAGGTCCATAACGTCCACATTGACCGATTGGTATTTTAGATTCAACCTATGCCTGTGTTTCTTCCAGGCCTCCAGGTCCATCCCTCGGGATCGAAACCTGGCGTCATAGCACAGGACATATGTCTCCAGGTCTTTCTCTTCCCAGGCCTTTTTCCAAGAAGAAATAAATCTTTTTATATCGTCTAGGCTGGTGGGGCGTGGCTTCTGCGGTGCAAACCGACGTAGCTTTTCTTTCTGGAAGAATTCACCGACGATTTTCCATTCCGTACTGTTTTGTTGAAGGTAGAGCCTTTTTTCGCCCTTGCTTTCAAGCCTTTCGGTGCTATATCTCTGAACAAATTTTGCCATAACAATGCCATCATTCTTCAGAAGCCTCAAGTTCTCGATTTCCACAGTAATCTCTTTGTATTTCTTTGCCACGAGGGTCTTGTACTCTTTCCACTGCTCCATATTTTTTCCATCGGAAGTGAAACGGGGGCTATAGAATGACATATATCGGTCGATCTCTTTGTTTTCCCACGCCCTTTTCCATTCTTCAATGACCTTCAGCAGTTGTCTTTTCTCTTTTTCCTGTTCGTCCGGACTGACCATTTCGATTCTGGCACTGATAACGACGGGGGTATCATTTAGTTGTATGAAGTTTGCCAGTTCATCTATGTTGGGGTTGTCAAGGGCCACACACCCGTTCGTGTCCTTAGGCTTTAATGGCTTATCAAGACCGTGAAACCAGATGCCGTAGCCATCATTCCCTTCCTTCTTGTCTATGGGATTGGGATAATCGATGGGAAAGGCCCTTGATCCATATCTGGGAGCGAGCTCGCTTTTTTCGTAAGAGTCGGTAAAAAAATATACGCCTTCAGGCGTTTTCTTATCATTTCTCTTTGCTTTAGGCCCATTATTTTCCCCCGTAGATGCATTGTACACCTTTACCGGAGCAAAGAGGTTGTCCCATCGATATAAGAATAGTTTTTGGGCAGACTTATCCACAAGAATCGCATATTCGGATCCCTCTTCTGGCCAGATTAACAAGGCGGCGGGCACAAGCTTCCGCGCTTTTTTTGATGTTTTCCCGGCCCTAGCCAAGGAGGGGTTTGTCCAATGCAAGGTGAGAAGTAGAATGAGGAGCAAAAAATTGAAGTCGCGTTGAACTCGGGATAAAGAAAAAATCTGTTTCACTGTTTACACCTCTTCATAGTCATACTGGCCCCGTTTTATAAGGCTAACGAGAACAAGCCTCATCGAGCTAGCTATGTAAACACCCTTTCGAAGATGTCCTCCACGTGTTTAAGGTGGTAATCAATATTGAATATTTCTTCCAATACCTCTTCGGTGAGATATCCCGTTATCTCATCGTCTTCCAGGAGAAGCGTCTTGAAATCCCTGTCCTCATCCCAGACCTTCAAGGCATTTCTTTGAACCATCTCATAGGCCGTCTCCCGCTTCAGCCCCAGTGCGGCCAGCCGCATGAGAATCTGTTGGGAGAATATGAGTCCCCTCAACCTATTCAGGTTTTCAAGCATTCGATCGGGATAGACTACCAGGTTCTTTATGATTCGTGTAAGACGCTTGAGCATGTAATCTATGAGAATGGTGCTATCTGGGCCAATAACCCTTTCCACCGAGGAATGGCTAATATCCCTTTCATGCCAGAGAGCCATGTTTTCCATAGCAGCCAGTGCATTGGTTCGGACGAGTCTGGCAAGACCTGAAATATTCTCAGATCCAATGGGGTTCTTCTTGTGGGGCATGGCTGATGAGCCCTTCTGTCCCTTTTCAAAGGACTCTTCTGCCTCAAGGACCTCCGTTCTCTGCAGATGGCGAATCTCCACGGCAATCTTCTCGAGGGTCCCGGCAAGAATGGCAAGGGAGGTGAAATACTGGGCGTGCCGGTCACGCTGCGTAATCTGCGTGGATATTTCTGCGGGTTTAAGGCCAAGCTTTTCACAGACATAGGCCTCAATCTTTGGAGAAACATTGGCAAAGGTCCCCACGGCCCCGGAAAGCTTTCCACAACTGATGACCTCGAGGGCCTCTTTAAGCCTTTTGAGATTCCGCTTCATCTCTGCGTACCAGACGGCCAGCTTGAGTCCGAATGTTATGGGTTCGGCGTGAATGCCGTGGGAGCGCCCGATCATGATCGTATATTTGTGTTCCAGGGCCCTTTCTTTAACAACCTCCATGAATTCCTCTGCATCGCGGACAATTAAGGTCATGGCCTCCTTGAGCAGGAGGGCGAAGCTGGTATCCAGGATGTCTGAAGAGGTGAGTCCAAGGTGGATATAGCGTGAGTCCGGGCCCACGTACTCTGCCACGTTGGTGAGAAACGCAATTACATCATGCTTGGTCACCTCCTCGATCTCCAGAATCCGGTCCACCGAGAAGCTGGCCCTTCTTTTGATCGTAGTGAGGGACTCCTTTGGGATAAGACCCTCCTCTGCCATGGCCTCACAGGCTAAGATTTCCACCGTGAGCCACTTGGAGAATCGATTCTTATCTTCCCAGATGCGCCCCATTTCAGGGCGCGTATATCGGGCGATCATACGGGGTTCCTTATTTCACCGGACGGCATAACAGGTTGTAAGCGATTATAACTCGCACTCACCTCTCTTGGCTAAGAAAAGGAAAGGTAAGGCGGAAATGACCTGAAACTTCCAAATATATAGAATTATATGTAAATAATCATAAATTATCTACATAAAATAATAAATTTCAAGAAAAATTTGCCCCAAATCCATCAAAACCCGAGTAAGATCTGATTTCTTGGGGACCGGGACTCCCCTGCCGCGATGGTCCTTATGGCGGGCCGACCTTTGACCGGGCATTTGAATTCACATATACCACATCCCACACATTTCTTCAGATCCACATAGGGCAATTGAACGGATAAGGGTTTGCCATCGGGCCCAGGGACAACGGCTTTGTGTAGATAAATGGCCTTTGGAGAGGTGGGGCAATGTTCGTGACAGACAATACAGGGCGCATTCCCTGACCAGGGAAGGCATCTACCCCTATCCAAATAAGCGGAGCCAATTATGATGGGCCGATCAATCTTCTCTTTGACAGAGATCTCCTTGATGGCACCGGTGGGGCAGACGCTTCCACACAGGGTACAGGTATATTCACAGTATCCCTGGGTCATGATGAGATGGGGTGTCCAAAATCCGGCCATCCCGGCCTCTGCAAGTGTGGGATTGATCACATTTGTAGGACAGACCTTCATGCAGAGTCCGCATCGTTGGCAGAGCCTAAGGAAATCCCCTTCGGGTAGAGAGCCGGGCGGCCTGATCAACCGTGGGTCTGAGGCTTTATGCACCTGTCCGTCCAGTCTTCCCAAAAGGGGCAGGGAAAACCCGGCCGCCAGTCCTCCGAGCACCGCGCGCCGCCCCATATCCGGCCTTTGATTCAATTTGCGTGACCACCTTAATTTAAAGGCAAGGGCATCTTCAGGGCAGGCATTGAAGCAATTGAAGCAGGCAATACACTCAGCGTTCTCCCAATCCTGTCCCGGTATGGGCGAGGCGGCTCCCTGGCAGCTCTTTGTGCAGAGTTTGCAATCAGTGCACTTTTCATCATCCTTTTCAAGCCTCAGAATGCTCACCCTGGAACACAGACCTAGCAAGGCCCCAAGAGGACAAAGCGTGCGACACCAAAAACGGGGCCTAATCCGGTTGAGGAACAGAATGATGAGAAAAATCAGCCCGATGAACCAGGCCGTTCTATAGGCCTGGTAACCGTAACCAAAGACAGGGGAGACCAAAACCTCAGCAGTGTAACTCAACTGATTCAAGATTTTGATGTCGCTATTGGCCATGGCATCGAAGAGTTCCTTCAGGCCCACCCCCAGGCCAGGAAAAATGGCCAGAGCAAGGGACCGAAAGAGAAGGGAGATGGGGTCCATGAGACCCACTAAATTGAGGCCAATGATGGCGGCCAGCAGCAGGGTGATGAGGAGGAAGTACTTTACTTTTTGGCTGGGCGTCTTCTGGTTCGCCCTCACCATGCGCGCCCCTTTAAGAGAGGGTTTATACCGGCTCACCACATGATGGACCGTTCCCAAAGGGCAGATGAAACCGCAGAAGATCCTGCCCAGGAAAAGGGTCAAGAGGAGCAGGAGAAGCGCCCACCAGAATCCTTGGATGAGATGGTGTCCAGAGATCAGGGAGGACAGCCAGATAAGGGGATCCAGTTGAAAGAAGAACTTTACTGGCCAGCCAATTCTCAGGTCCATCTCTGATGAGAGGAGGGTGGAATATTTCAGGTAGATATCCTGAGGAAGACGACTTTCTATCAACAGAACGAGGAAGAGGAGCAGAAAAAAGGCTTGACTAATTCTCCTAATCCAGACCAGATGTTTTGCCTTCAAAGGACCACCTTTTTCTGATCCAGCTGCTGAAGGTCATAGGTGCCAAGATCCCGTTTTTGCGCCAGCCGGATAAAACCTATCTGCTCCGGGCGACGGTCGAAGAGCTTAGCGGCCAGGGCATCCGCAGCAACCGGGTCGTTGCTCAAGATAAGGGTATTTTTCACTGCAACATCAGAGAGACTTCCACCGGACGGACCATTCTTTGTCATAATCCTGATGGCATCGATGAGGGTCACCGTGGGCTTAAAGAACTGGGCCAAATCCACGATCGTCTGGTGAATATCCTGGTGAAGAGCATTCCTCCTGCCACCCACAGCGCCTATCCAATTTTTCATGCCCAGGGTCAGGGTGCTCAAGACATGATCCTTTGCCACCGGCAGATTGATCACTTTATCGGCCTCCACCAAAGGAACGAATACGGGCCAAACATCCAGACGGTGACCCCGAATTTTCATCTTCTTCATGAGGGAGGATCTGGGATAGATGAGGTCCGCGTTTGTCTTCTTGGCCACCATGCCCGCACCTGTGATGGCAAAACATCGTCTTGCGTCATGGATGGTATTGTCAGCTATCCTCACCTTTTTGGCTCCCGCATTATAGCAGAGCTCGATCACGCTTTCTAATACCTGCGGATTGGTGGCTGCGGCCAGGTTGGGTCCCCTGGCCCATGAGATATTGGGTTTGACGACCACCACATCCCCCCTTGAAATAAAATGGCTGATGCCTCCTGCGGCCTCGAAGACCTTTTCAGTCAATTCCTTGACGGCGAATCCTTCGGTCTGCCCCAGGCCTTCAATGATAAATTTTTTCTCTACAGTTTTGGCCCGGACCGATCTGAGGCCCTGCAAAGACCAACCCGTGAAAGTGGCAGCCGCGGCAGTGCCAGATATTTGGAGCAGCCTTTTCAGGCTGTCTCTTCTCGTCATAGGTTGATTCATTTTCATCACAAAATAACCTCTTTTCTCCACCCTTCTCTTTTGGGCTTTCTTCGTAAATTAATACCACTATAGTAGGAAATAAACCGGATATCAAACGTTTTCTCAGCAGCGTCTAGTTTCCCGAAAACAAGCTTTTCTTTTGACTCTGAAATTCCTTTCGCATATATTGCCACACGATTCCTGTCTCGGGGTTCTTTCTATCAAGCGTGATTACGGAATTCACCCGTTGCTCTCAAATTTCGGACTAACATGGAATAATGGAATAATGGGGACAAGAGCGGAAAAAATCATCTAGAAGTCGTTGTATGTTCTCTTAACCCAATCTTCCAAAATTCCAGTACTCCAATATTCCAAATTGGGCGACTTGAGGTCCAAGTTGGCGAGTAAACTCATTTGGATAGATCTGGAAATGACCGGTTTGGATGCTGAAAAGCATTTCATCCTTGAGATCGCCAGTGTAGTCACAAACGATAGGTTGGAGATTGTGGCAAAGGGTCCAAACATCGCCATAAACTATCCGAAACAGGTCTTCCAGACCATGGAGGAATGGAGCAGGAAGCATCACAAGAAGTCTGGGCTATTAGATCGGGCAAAAGCGTC
>CAJIAF010000203.1_pt1 | contig 9673 bp, 9 predicted proteins | sample 9199141 | NCBI WGS metagenome assembly CAJIAF01 (sample SAMEA7708265, study PRJEB35096) | sediment metagenome | biome: marine neritic benthic zone biome [ENVO:01000025]; feature: sediment [ENVO:00002007]; material: shallow marine sediment [ENVO:03000034] sea grass bed [ENVO_01000059] ...
CAAGGACCACAAATCCCCAGAATATCAGGATATGTATCAGGCCAGCCCATAAATAGCGCGGCTGTCTTTTCTGAACGAGACCGTAGGTTATGAGACCGAGAAGTCTCTTCCCAATTTCAGAGAGGCGAGGGTCGGATTGCCCCGAATTAATCAGAAGATATCGCCTGTATAGGATGTAGGAAAACAGGCATAACGCTGAAACGAGGATGAGCCACGTGAAGAAGTATCCGGGTATACCCAAATAGGTCTGAGTTGCAGGGTGTATGGCGTGCATTCTATCTTTCCTTAAACAACAGAAACGACTGATGAACATTCCTCGCAAAAAACCCATCTTTGGCGCAGATGGGCTATTTTACGCTCATGGGTCCGAGGTGAAGCAACTCCCTTGTTACCACGGACCAGATCTTTTTTTCAAGCAATGCGCAGGCTCAAAGGCATTATATGAATGATCATTCATTCACTACCATTAGGGCAAATTGAGTGTCAACATATTTCATTCGATGGAATACCCCCTCTGCCTGCCCCCACCACGCTTAAGGCCATCTTCTATGAATTATATTAATATACTTGCATTTATCATTAATTTATGATAATTTGTTTAAAATGTCTGATCTTCATTTATTGATTGAAACTTCGTTCGCTCCGCTCACAATTGGAATATTGGAATACTGGAATAATGGAGTAATGGGTTCTGGGAAAATGGGATTGTAGGGTATTGACCCCATTCCTCTTTGGAAGGCAGTGGAAAGCATTGATAGATGGATAACTTTCTCTTAAGACCAACATTCCACTATTCCATCATTCCATTATTCCAGGTGGGAGACAAAACAACCAACTCCTGAATAAACACACATAATCCTGATACGTTGTAGAAATTTTGGGAGTCTAGTTAGGAAGCTATCGCTTCTATTTTTTAGAGATTTGTTGCTACGTCGGGTCATAAAAGATCCCGGTTGGTGTAAGAGGGCAAAAGGAGGAGTGTTATGGCAAAAGGAAACTGCCAATTTAAAGGCACGGGTGGCCAATATTTTGTCACCGTAATCATTCATTTGTTAATACTAGGCGGCATAACTTTCGGGTTATACACGCCGTGGGCAGTGGTGAGGCTCTTTCGTCTCAAAGCCTCCCATACTACCATCAATGGTAAACCCGTCAGCTTTACGGGCACGGGAGGACAACTGTTTCTCCTGGGCCTGGTACAAGGTTTTATAACATTAATTACCTTTGGCATTTATGGCCCCTGGGCCTTTTGCAGGATCTTCTCATGGAGGGCTCGAAATACCTTTGTAGACGAAACACCGAGTCAGTTTGTGGGAACCGGCGGTTCCCTTTTCCTCCTTTATTTGATCCATCTTATGATCCTCCCCATGTTGACCTTTGGGCTCTACTCTTTTTATGGATGGTTCAGATTCTATGCGTGGAAAGAGGAACGCATGAGATATGGAGGGGAAAAAACCTCCTTCGGAGCCGGCTTTGGAGGGTTTCTCAAAGTCACCATCATCACTTATATACTTACAGGGCTAACGTTTGGCCTATTTCTACCATGGGCTACAGCCATGTTTTTTAGATGGCAAATAAATGGCCTTGCGGTGGGTACCGAACCAGAGGTGGAACACTTCCCACCCGTGAAAACGAGCGTGGTTGCGGTCGCTATCCTTCTCGTTCTTCCCTGGGCATTTTTTGGCCTCCTCCTTTATCCGTATTTAGGCCAAATAAGAGAATTTAAAAAGATGACAACCCAGATGACAAGGGCCCAGAGGGGAACGCCGGGAACACAGAGGACCTATAAAGTGCCCAAAACATCTCCTCGCGTCGCTAAACGTCCTTCCAGAAAGCCCATGACAAAACCTGCTCGCATATCCAGCAAACCATCCTCCCCCGCGCCAACTCCTGCGGAGCAGCCGGCTGCTTTACCCGCTCCTGGTGGTGTGGCTGATTATAACCTTGAAATGAGGAAGTTAGACAATTTGATAAATCTGGGGAGCAAGGACGCGGACGCCTTTTATAACCGCGGCTGGTTGCACGCATACAAAGGAAATGCCCAGATGGCGGAAAAAGACTATAGCCAAGCTATTGGTATCAACACGGATCACGCTGATGCCTACTATAATCGGGGGCTGGCGTACGTTAGGATGAAAAAATATGAGCTGGCTGTGGCAGACTTCACACAAGCGATAAAGTTGAACCCCCGCGCCGTGGATGCTTACTGCAACAGGGGAAATGCAAAATTTCAGATGGGCAAGATTGATCTGGCCATTAGGGATCTCACGGCAGCGCTGAAGATCAACCCCAACGATGCAGAGGTGTATTACAACCGTGCCGTCGTTCATCTGGCCAAAGGGCTCAAACCAAAAGCTATGGCAGATTTTCGAAAGGCAGCAAACTTGGGGAATAATGAGGCCAAGAGTTACTTGGGAATGGCTCCAACGAAACCAAAAACCTCAAGGGCCGTCCCGCGTACATCGCGGGTGGGTTGGACCATGGATTTAAGCCATGTGACTATCCCCGTCACGGCCGCCTCTGGAAAGATTCGTGGCCAGACCTTCAAAGTGGAAACGGCCAAAGTGGAAAACAACATACTTACCCTTCGTCAGGGCAAAGACTTTTTTCCAGACCGCGCGGTGACCATCTTTATGTTCTTGAAAAAAGGTGAGGCATTGGAAGGCAGAACGTTCAATATTTCTACAGATCATGGATTCGGAGCGCCGCACATCCATATGAAATGGAAGGACGGAGGCAAAAAAGCGCCTGAGACGAAAATCTTCATGAAAGAATATGCCATGCGGCTCCAGTTCAATGAAAAGGAGAATGGGGCACTGCCGGGAAAGATCTTCCTTGCTTTACCTGATGATTCAAAGAGCTTTGTTGCGGGTACTTTTCTGGCTCAGCTCAAGTGAGAAGCACCCCGCGTTGAAGCGATTGAAATTCAATATTAGTCCGGCTTAGACCCTTGTGGGTGAAGCCCTTTCATCGCGTTCTTGATCCGGCCCTTTAGGGCCGGGTCATTTTTGGATAGCTCCTCTGCCTTTTGGAAGTGAAACATGGCTTTTCCCCTCTTTCCCAACCTCTTGAAATATATGCCAAAATTGTAGTGTGCAAGGGCGAGCTTCCCTTCTTTCCCGTATGACACCCCAAGATTGTAGAAGACTTGTACGCTGGCCGCGTTCATTGCCACCAGCCTTTCATAGAGTCGTATCGCTTTTTTGTATTCCTGTAAATTTTGGTAGGAGAAGGCCAGAAGGAATGTGAGCGAAACGTCCTGTGGATCTATCCTCACTGCTTTTTCAAGGACTGCTATAGCCTTCGCATCCTGACCCTTCATCTGATAGGACCTACCCAGACTTCTTAGGACGGGTACTGATTTGGGTTGTACGAGGAGGGCCTTTTGAAAATGCTTTATGGCCAGGTCATACTCTGATTTTTCATTATAGACCAAACCCAGTCCGAAGTGAGCCAATCCTGAATCAGGATTTTTCTCAAGGTCCCTATTAAACACCCTCTCGGCGTCTCGAGGCTCCAAAGACTTGGCTCTGACTATCGTTTTAAAGAAGGGGAAAAGCGCCCTAAATCTGGCCGTCTCGGTACTGTCTGGTTTTTTCGAATAATTCCCCAGCATGATATCCAGATTCGATGTCCTCTCTGGTCCTGTGGGGTGGGTTAGGAGGTAGGCTGGAATCGTATCCGTACCGATCCATTGGTTCTTCTGAATCTTATTTAGCGCGGTTATCAGACCGGAGGGGTCAAAAGTGGATTGATCTGTATATTTAAAGCCCAACTGGTCTGCCTGACGTTCGTCCTCTCGGCTATAATGCAGTTGCGCCTGCGCACTTGCGGCTTGCGTTCCAGCCATAATGGCGGCGCCAGCGCTCCCCCCAATGAGGATACCCGCCAAAAGCCCGGCCAGCGTGGCCCAACTAAGATTCTTGCTCTGATCAATACGATGTGCCAGATGCCTCGCTGTAACGTGCGCAATTTCATGGCACATCACGGCAGCCAACTCATCAATTTCATCCATCTCATTGATGAGCCCGGAGAACAAGAAGATGTGACCCCCCGGACCTGCAAAGGCATTTAAGTCGTTATCTTTGACCAAATAGAAATTGAAAGGAAAGTACTTGACTTCAACAGACTCCAACAGATATTGACCCAGGGCATTCAGGTATTGCTGGGCATAGTCATCATCTAGTAAATCTAAAGTTTGCCGTATCTGGATGAGAAACTCTTCGCCCATGATTCTCTCTTCCTCTGCTGAGAGGGCAACAGCCTTAGGCACGCCCAGATATGGTTGAAAACACAGGAGGAGTGAAAGGACGAAGCTAATGGTCAATTTAGTTAGATTTCTGTCTGCTATCCTCATCTAACTCTATCCTCGGGGCCTCTAGCCAGAGACCTTCAAGATCGTAGAACTCTCTAATAGGCTGGTAGAATATGTGGATCACCACATCACCATAATCCAGCAACACCCAATTCCCTTCTTGCTCTCCCTCTAATCCATAGGTCCTGAAACGCTCCTCACGCATCCTTTTTGTCAAATGCCTTGTAATGGCCTGCACCTGTCGGATGGAGTTTCCGCTGGCGACGAGAAAGTAGTCCGTAATGGATGTGAGCTTCCCCACTTCGAACAGGACTGGATCAACGGCCTTTCGCTCCTTTATGATGCTAAGACACAGGCGTGCCTTATCGAGGGCTTTCATCAGTCCTATATAACCCCTTTTCCATGAGATAGGCCCTGACCGATTCCGGGGTCAAAAAACGAATCGTCTTCCCAGAAGCGATCAGCCCCCTTATCTGAGTGGATGATATGTCCATTAAGGTGGCTTCTTTATATATCAGTACGTTTCCTGATGAATGGACAAAGGTGTGCGCTTTGTCCGATCTGTCAAAACCCGCGTTCAGGGACAGGAGAAACGGCTCCAATTCTTCGGATTGACTTCTCGGCCTGTTAATGACCACGAAGTTTGCATAATCGAAGAGCCTCTCATATTCCTTCCAGGTCCTAATCTCCAGAAAGGCATCCATGCCAAGGATGAAGAAAAGGATGGGGCTTGGTTTGAAAATCTGATGACATTCTCTGAGGGTTTCGATGGAATAGGAGAGTCCCTGACGGCGCCCTTCCAGATCCAAGACCTCCAACATGGGAGATTCTTGGGCTGCCAACTGGGTCATAGCAAGCCGGTGGTGAAAAGGCGTGATGGGCCTTGTCTCTTTATGTGGGGGGACTGCGGCGGGAAGGAGATAGATCTTTTCCAATGCCAGTTCCTCACCTATCTCCTCAGCAACGCGCAAATGTCCCAGATGGATGGGATCAAAAGTTCCCCCAAGAATACCTAGCCTCAAACGTCTCCCCCTTCCCAGTTCATAATCTTGACTCTATATCTTCTTAACTTCTTACTTGTCCGTCCCCGTAAACTACAAATTTTGTGGTGGTCAATTCTTCCAGGCCCATTGGACCAAAGGCATGGAGTTTTGACGTGTTGATGCCGATCTCAGCGCCAAGACCCAACTGGAACCCGTCGTTGAAGCGGGTGGAGGCATTGACCAAAACCACTGAAGAGTCCACCTCTGCCAGAAAGCGTTGAGATCTCTTGTAGTCTTTGGTAATGATGGCCTCCGTGTGCTTGGAGCCATATTTTTCAATGTGGTCGAGGGCCTCGTCCATGCTTGATACAATCTTCACCGCAAGGACAAGATCCAGAAACTCCGCAGGCCAGTCCGATTCCACAACGGCCTTCGTTCCAGGGACCAAAGCCGAAGTCTTCTGACATCCTCTTATCTCCACTCCCACGTCCTGGAGTCGTTTTGCCATGGATGGCAAAAAATCATCTGCAATACGTTCGTGGACAAGCATGGTTTCCATGGCATTACATACCCCAGGCCGTTGAACCTTTGCATTAAAGCAGACCTCTGAGGCAGTTTCCAGATCCGCATACTCGTCCACATAGACGTGGCACACACCTTTGTAATGTTTCAGTACGGGGATGCGCGAGTGCTCTGTGACAAAGCGTATAAGACCTTCCCCTCCCCTGGGGATAATGATGTCCAGATCATCTTCCAGGCTTAAGAGGACACCCACCGCCTCCCTCTCAGTGGTAGGGACAACCTGAATTGCCTTTTGAGGTAGGCCCGCCTCCTCCAAGGCTTCCCTCAGAATGTCCGCTAGGATCAGGTTAGAATGTATGGCCTCGGAGCCCCCCTTGAGAATTACGGCATTCCCGGACTTCAGACAAAGCCCTGCTGCGTCGACGGTCACATTGGGCCGCGATTCATAAATGAAGCCAATAACACCCAGAGGTATCCGCATTCGGCCCACCACTAATCCATTGGGCCTTTTCCACATGCGGGTCACTTCACCCACGGGATCTGGAAGCGTCACCACCTCCCTCAATCCCTCTGACATGGATTCTATGGTTTTATCATTCAGGGTCAGACGGTCTATCATGGCCGAACTGAGTCCCTTCTCCCTGGCCAAGTCCAGATCCTTTTGATTTTCTTTCTGTATATTCTTTTTTCTCTCGCCCAATCGATTGGCCATGAGTGTCAGAGCGGCATCCTTCTCTTCCCTCTGCGCCCTTCTCAGGGCGCTCGAGGCAGCCCTCGCATCCTTGGCCATCTTTTCAATCATGCTCTGAATTGACATACAGCCATTCCCTCTTCCGTGTCACCAGTAAGTACCAAGTTATCCCGGTGAATAACTTCATCGTCATGTTTGAACCCCAGTTGAGATTCTATCTCCTTACTCTTCAAACCCATAATCTTTTCTATATCACTCGAATCATAGTTGACCATCCCCACAGCCAACTGTTTCTCATCCTCATTCAACAGCACGACCGAATCCCCCAAACTGAATTTGCCCCTCACCTCCTTAATCCCAGAGGGAAGAAGGCTTTTTCCCCTCTGCAAAAGGGCTGCCTCAGCGCCTCGGTCAACGAGGATCTCCCCTTTCGGGGACCTGGTAAAAGCAATCCAATGTTTTCGGCTGCAAAGGGCCGCATCCCTAGGCATGAACAGGGTTCCCACCTCCTTGCCGTCGAATATGCTTCTGAGAATGCCCCGCTTGAGCCCTTTGGCTATGATCGTTGGCACTCCTGCTAGAGCCACTTTTTGTGCGGCTCTGATCTTGGCCGCCATTCCACCGGTCCCCAGGAACCCTGGTATGGCACTGGCGTACCTCATGACCTCTTTGTTTACCTTTTCCACCACCCCTATGGGACGGGCATCTTTATGTCTACGGGGATCTTTGTCAAAAAGACCGTCAATGTCCGTCAGGTTGACAAGGAGTTGTGAATCGGTGAGATTTGTAACCATGGCGCTCAGGTTGTCATTGTCGCCAAACTTGATTTCATCCACCACGACCGTATCATTCTCATTGATGATGGGAACGATTTTCCACGACAGTAGCGTGAATAGCGTATTTCTGGCATTTAGGTAGCGTCTCCTGTGGTGCAGGTCGTCCCTTGTAATGAGAATCTGCGCAACCCTCTGCCCGTGGCGACCAAAGGCCTTCTCATAAACCATCATAAGCGTACTCTGACCAATGGCGGCAACGGCCTGTTGGTGAGATATGGACTCGGGTCTCTTGGGCAGATCTATCTTTTTCAGACCTGACGCAATAGCCCCCGAAGAGACCAAGATGACCTCAATTCCCTTTTTGTTGAGACCGCAGACATCATTGGCTAGGTCGTTAATGACCCTTTTGTTTAACCCATCGCTGGTGGTGAGCACCCCGCTACCCACCTTGACCACCACCCTCTTCACAGGTTTTAAGAGGTCGAGTCTGGAAATCCTTTTTTCCTCGCCTTTCTTATCCATTATGGAATTTCCTTGCAAGGACCTGTTTCACTTCATCAAGGCCTTCGCCCGTTAATGCGGAGATAGGCACTGCGTCTATCCCCATCTCCTCAAAAGCCCTTATGATGCTTTCAATATTCCTGTGTTCGGGTGAATGGATATCTATCTTGTTAATCAGCACCATCTGATCCTTCTGTATCAGGGAGGGATCAAATTTTTCCATTTCGTCTTTCAAACTAAAGAAATCCTCTAAAAGGTCATGCTCAGGGACATAGGTTATATCTATCAAATGAAGCAAGAGCCTTGTCCTCTCGATGTGTCTAAGAAACCGATGTCCCAGGCCGCGCCCCTCACTCGCCCCATCTATCAACCCTGGGATATCTGCCATGGTAAGCGTGCTCTCATCATCAAAGACAAGGACACCTAAGTTTGGGACAAGGGTCGTAAAGGGATAACTATCAATCCGAGGACGGGCATTGGTAAGACGCGAGAGCAATGTGGATTTGCCAGCGTTAGGCAATCCGATAAGCCCTATGTCGGCGAGATACTTGAGGGAAAGTCTGATTATCCTCTTTTGCCCGGGAAGGCCGGGCTGAGCAATTCGGGGTGCCCTGTTGGTTGGAGTGGCGAAATGCTGGTTGCCTTTGCCGCCTTTTCCTCCTGGAATGGCAAAGATTTTTTGATCTTCCTGGATCAGGTCGGCGAGCAACTCGCCAGATTCGTGATCGTATATGATTGTCCCTAAAGGAACCTCTAAAATTACGTCCTTTCCGTCTTTCCCTGTCTGGTCCTTCCCTCTCCCAGGTCTTCCATTTTGGGCCTTGAAATGTTTTCTCAGGTTGTAATCGGTCAGCGTATGGAGTCTTTTGGTGGCCCTTATAATGACATCTCCCCCGTTCCCTCCGTCTCCTCCATCCGGCCCGCCTTTAGGTATGTATTTCTCCCTTCGAAAACTGACACAACCCCTTCCTCCATCTCCTGATCGCACTGAAATCACAGCTTCATCTACAAAGCCCATCTCACCTCAGAGGAAGAGATGAAAAACGCCACACACTTAGGTGATGTGAACGCTCACCTTTTTGCGATACTTGTCAAAACGTTCAAAGGCGACGATTCCATCCACCTTGGCAAAAAGGGTGTAGTCTTTTCCCATGCCCACATTTTCTCCGGGATGTATCTTGGTCCCCTTTTGCCTTATGATTATGCTACCGGCCCGCACCTTTTGGCCTGCGAAGCGTTTCACGCCATACCTTTTTCCAGCACTATCTCTTCCGTTTCGGGAACTGCCTCCCGCTTTTTTATGTGCCATGTTCTGTTACCTCGTATCTCACAGTGTTTAACTCAGCTACCAGATGTTTCCTTTAGTCTTTCTGTAGAATAAAACTGAATCTAATTTATGAGTCAAAAATTAGGTTTGAGTTTCAATATTTTCTATCCTCACGAGCGTATACTGCTGCCTATGACCCTTTTTTCTCCGGTAACCCTTCCTCCGCTTATACTTGAAAACCACAATCTTCTTGTGTTTGTCGTGGCGTGTGATACGCCCCAACACCTTGGCGTCCTCAAGATAGGGCTTACCCACATTTACAGTCTCACCATCAGAAGTCAAAAGCACCTTGTCAAAGGAAATGGTCTCACCCACTTCCGCTGCCAGTTTTTCCACCATCACTTCATCACCCGTGGAAACTCGGTGCTGTTTTCCGCCAGATTCTATAACCGCGTACATATCCAGTCAGTCCTCCGTAATCCAAATTTTCCATTCTATGTAACTAAATTACCAAAGTCAATTCCTAATCCGATTCCCTGATCACCACCAAGGCATCATCCCTGCTTTCGCAGGGACAGGTTCTGTGGGTTGCCTTCGATCGCTCCTCCCCCCGCCACC